>WNFT01002702.1_pt1 | contig 15194 bp, 12 predicted proteins | sample 5400191 | NCBI WGS metagenome assembly WNFT01 (sample SAMN13153359, study PRJNA577476) | soil metagenome | isolation source: 80 cm saprolite under Madrone tree | place: USA:California | collected 2016-06-14 | reverse complement strand
TTCATCGGTACTCATCACATGCGCGCCCTGGGCAGCAAGCGCTGGTGTTGCCTCATAGACCTTGCACACGGTGCAGATCTCTTCAGCTAGTTCAGTGGGATCGTCGGGAGGAGGAGTGAGCCAGTACCGCTTGCGATGGGGTTGCAACGCGCTCGCCTTTTAAAAAGCGCTCCACGGTACGCGGCGAAATCCGCTCGACAATGCCACGTTTAACCGCTTCATCCGCCAGTTCGCGCGGGGTCCAGCTACTCACCGGTCGATCCGCTGATATGGGCGTTTCACAGGCCAGTGCCATAATTTGCATGAATTGCTCGAAACTGAACGTCGCCGGTGCCCCAGGATGCTGCTCATCGGTCAAGAGGACTTCGATCGCTTGACTCAGCAGTTTCCGCTTGCCTGTCTCTTCGATCGCCTGCAAACGCGACTCGGCTGCATGCCAGCGATCACGCCACCGTCGCACTGTTTCATAATCGATTGGCAAATGCTGCGCAATACTGCTATGACTGGTCCCTTTGAGGCCTTCCAAGATGATTTGAGCGCGTTTGACCAGTCGTTGGGCACTTGTGGCGCGCTGAACCATCCGCTGCAGCAGTTCCTGTTGTAAAGAACTGGCATGAAGTGGTTTCGCTTGCGGAGAGGGCATGAGAGGAATCTCCTTCGTTTCAGTTTACTTTTTTTATTCTAGCATGCCCTGTTATACCCTCCTGCGTTATTTCCGCGAGGCTGTACTAGACTAAGAGCGTGACTGTCGAGTATCCTATTCTCCAGAGAGCTTTATGATTCTGCTCTCTCCAGAAACGAGGGATATCAGGAGGAACCATGACACGCAAGGGCTGGCTGCTGTTCACCGCGATGTCGGTGTTCTGGGGCATTCCGTACCTGTTCATCAAGATCGCAGTGCGCGAACTTGATCCGGCCGTAGTGGTGTTTGCTCGCGTCGGGATTGCAACTGCTGTCCTCCTCCCTGTGGCGGCCCAGCGCGGGGTGTTGCGACAGCTCCGCGGGGGGATGCTCGCGATTGCTGTGCTTGCTTGCGTGCAGATCGTGGGTCCGTTCCTGTTGATCAGCTACGGCGAGCAGCACATTGCGTCGTCGCTCACCAGCTTGCTCATCGCCGCCGATCCGCTCCTGGTCGCGCTGTTTGCGCTCCGCTTCGACCCCAGTGAGCGTGTCAGTGGCCTGCGCCTGGTCGGGTTGCTGATCGGTATGGGGGGTGTGGTTGTCCTGCTGGGTCTCGACGTTGGCGGGGATAGGCAAAGGCTGCTCGGGGCGGCTTTGGTCCTGCTCGCCGCTGCGGGCTACGCCGCCGGTGCCCTGCTCATCAAGAGACCGGCCATCGCTGCCCTGCCCATTCTCGGGGTGGTGACCGTCGAGTGTACCACCGCGACCATCGTGCTGTTGCCGCTGGCCGTGACGCGACTTCCCAGCAGGATACCCAGCCTGGAGGTGATGGTGAGCCTGCTGGTGCTCGGCCTGATCTGCACGGCGCTGGCTTATCTGGCCTTCTTCGCGCTCGTGGCCGAGGTCGGAGCCAGCCGTGGCACCGTCATCACCTACGTCAATCCGGCCGTCTCCGTCCTCCTGGGTGTCACCTTGCTCGGTGAGTCGCTCAACGCAGCCATCGTCATGGGATTTCTGCTGATCATCGTCGGGTCCTGGTTGTCCACTGGCGGTATCCTACCTCCGCCACTGGGACACCTACTGCGGACACGTCTCCAGCAACCGGGTCCAGAATAAGCGATTGCCCTGCACCAGCCCAGGGTGGGGGCAAGCCCCATCAACAATCAGGCAATTCGCTAATATTTCACCTTCATGTAGAAATATCTCTTCACTACTTCCGCCAGCGTAACATACAGGATAACAATCACGGCCAGCATCAAAAGGAAGAAAACGTTCAGTGGCTGAAACCCAAAAATTCCTGCCAGGGGCGTATAGGGAGAAATCACAGTCAGTACAACAATCGAAAGCGTAGCCAGTAGTAACTGCTTTGCAGGTCTACTTTTGAAGAACGGCCGCCTGCTGCGAATAACCAGCACGATCAACGATGCCGAAACCACAGACTCTATAAACCAGCCGGTCCTGAATTGCTCGACATTCGCATGTAAAATGAACAGCAGCACTCCAAAGGTCATATAGTCGAAAATTGAACTGAGTAGCCCGAATGTAATCATGAAATTACGAATAAAGCCAATATCCCAGCGCTTGGGCTTGTCGACCATTTCGTTGTCCACATTGTCGGTAGCGATAGTCATCTCGGGAATATCAGTGAGCAGGTTCGTCAGCAGAATCTGCTTGGGCAGTAAAGGGAGGAAAGGAAGGAAAAGCGACGCGCCTGCCATGCTGAACATATTGCCAAAATTGGCGCTGGTCGCCATAAACACGTATTTCAGTGTATTGGCAAATGTTTTCCTGCCCTCGCGTACACCCTGCACGAGCACAGACAAATCCTTCTCGAGCAGCACAATATCGGCTGCCTCCTTCGCCACATCTACCGCGCTGTTGACTGAGATACCCACGTCGGCGGCGTGCAGTGCCGATGCATCATTGATCCCATCTCCAATATACCCGACCACGTTCCCGGCTTTTTTCAAGGCAATCAGGATGCTTTCCTTCTGATTTGGCTCGACCTCGGCGAACACATCGACAATGTTGACTTTCCCAAACAGTGCCGCGCTGCTCATCTGGCGCATTTCTGAGCCCGTTAGTATGCGCACATCGGCAATCCCGACCTGCTGGCTGACATGGGCAGCAACCAGTTGGTTATCGCCTGTAATAATCTTCAGTGAAACTCCCAGTTGCTTCAGTTGCTTGATAGTTTCGCCCACGCCTTCTTTGGGCGGATCAAAGAACACCAGGAAACCCAGGAAGGTCATTGCTTTCTCGTCATCTTTGCTGATGCGCGAGACCCCATCGAGTTGTCGATACCCCACGCCTAGCACGCGGAAGCCTTGCTGGCTGAGTTCCCCGTAGCGCTGCTGTATTTCTTCCCGCAGCGCAGCAATATCCACAATCGCTTCCGTAGAGCCTCCCTGTCCCTGCGCTGCAGGCAACTCTGCTGTAGTGCAAACGTCGAGCACGCTCTTCAAGGCTCCCTTTATTACCATCAGGTGTGTTCCATCCTTTTCCGCAACCAGCACAGTCAGGCACCTGCGGATAAAATCATAGGGTACCTCATCCAATTTCTTATAGCCCGATATGTCTAGAGGGTGATAGGTACAAATCGCCTGGTCGATCGGATTGGTGAAACCTGATTGGTAAAAGGCGTCGAGGTAGGCATATAGAAGTACTTTCTCGCTGTCATGACCATCCACAGAAAGGGCCGAGCGCAATTTGACGACCCCTTCCGTCAGTGTACCAGTTTTATCAGAGCACAGCACGTTCATACTGCCAAAGTTTTCGATGGAGGCTAATCTTTTGACAATCACCTTCTGCTCGGCCATGCGCTTGGCTCCATAGGCGAGGTTAATGCTGATGATGGCCGGTAGCAGTTGTGGCGTGAGTCCAACTGCCAGCGCCAGCGAGAAGAGTAGGGAATCCAATACGGGGCGATGTAAGAGCACGTTGATAGCGAAGATGCCGATCACCAGCAGCAGTGTAACCTCCATCAGCAGGTAGCCGAAGTGCCTGACGCCGTGCTCAAATTCTGTCTCAGGTGGCCTGAACCTCAGTCGCACAGAGACCTGGCCAAATTCGGTCTCTGTGCCTGTGTGTACGACTACCGCTTTGGCCGTGCCGCTTGTGACATGGGTACCCATATACAGGGTATTTATGCGCTTGCTCAGCGGCGTTTCTGCTGCCAGCACCTGGACTTCTTTCTCTACCGGATAGGTTTCGCCCGTCAATGCGGCCTCATCGACGAAAAGATCCTTTGATTCCAGGATCAGGCAGTCTCCGGGGATCACATCTCCCACACTCAATAGGACGATATCTCCGGGTACAACCTGCTCAACCGGTACTTCCGTAGATGTGCCATCACGCAGTACCGCTGCCCGTATTTGTACCGTAGCCAGTAATTTCTCGACTGCATTGCTTGCACCGCGCTCCTGCCAGAAACTAAGCAGACCGCTCACAAGTACAATCACTAAAATGATGATGGCATCCTGTGGATCTTGCAGGAAGAAGGACAGGCCGGCAGCAAAAACGAGAATCAGGATGATAGGGCTTTTGAATTGATTTAGCAGCAGAGTGAGCGTCGTCGCTTGCTTTTTAGGTTTGAGTGAGTTTGCTCCGTAGTGCTTTAGCCGTTGCTGGGCCTCGTCACTCGTTAAGCCTTGCTGCGATGTTTGCAGTTGCTTGAATACCTGGTCAGCGGAAGTACTCCAAAATGATGCTAAAGGTTGACTCATGGCTGTTTCCTTACAGTTTATTCATTTTCGCGAGACACCCCGCTACCAATCTATTCACTACTATAGAAATTATGCATGCATTGTTGAGTAAAAGCAACAATGCTAAAAGGATGGGTGCAGCCGCTGTATGGGCGTAAAATAAAAACGCGCAGGACATACCTGCGTTTGACATGTTGTAGGCGTTCGATAGATCGAACGCCTACAAATTATCCACTCCCTTTCCACTTGTCAAACCTGCGTGCCTGGCCTGACCTCATCGTCAGTTCGTAGCAGGAACGACGCCTTTGGCCTTCTCCTTCTTGTAGAGTGACCCTGTCCAGGGCGTGCCCAGTAGTGGGAGCAGCCAGCGGTCAACTCCGTAGTAGCCAGCGATACGCCAGGCCAGTACCAGGAAGAGCGCCAGGCCACCGATGATCGGGTTAATACTGACCGCACCGGCGAGCAGGAAGTTCGTGTTCATGAACACTCCGAAGAAGGCCGCGATACCTGTCAGGACTCCCAGGATCAGGCCGATACCGACGGCCAACTCGCCGAAGGTGACGACGTAAGACCAGAACCCGGCACCAGGCAATATAATATTCTGCAAGAACCCGGCGTACCATCCCTGAACAGCAGCGTGAGGCCCGCTTGCCTGCGCCATCGCACCATGGATAAAGCCTTGCAGAGCAGTGCCCGTGTGTGCCGTGAAGACCCAGGGTTTCCCCGTATTGGTGCCAAATGAGCTGCCAACGGTGATGTCGTAACCGGTCAGTTTTTCGAAGCCTGCAGTGAGCCACTGGTAGCCCACATATACACGTACAATTAACCAGAGCCAGGCCATGCGTGTGTCCGCAAATAGGAACCTGGCGATTTTGGGTTCGGGAATTTCTGTAGCTTCCCGGGGCTTAATGTACTTACCGATACTCATGATCTTAACTCCTCTAGTTAGAACGGAATACTTGATACTCACTCCTTGTGAGGTTCCTTTCTCTATTTTTCTTTTCCGTTCGTTCATCTAAAGGATATCCCCCTCACATCACTGCCAAATCACGGCGGCGCTATTTTTTATCACGACAATATCACAATCCACAGAGATCGATGAACAGGCGACAAAAAGCAGCCGTCGCGCGCGACGGCTGCTTTTTGTCGCCTGTTTCAGTTACTTTTCAGATACCCCACCAGCTCCTCCCACCTCACCTCCACCTGCTTACTTTCAGCCCCCATTCCCTCCGCTTGCAGATCTTTCACTGTCACAAAACCGCCCTCCAACTCCTTCTCACCGATCAACACCGCGTAGGCAGCCCCAGAGTTATTGGCCTGCTTCATCTGCGACTTCGCGCTGCGCTCGCCGTAGCCCATTTCTGCCTTGATCCCCGTATGCCGCAGTCCCGCCACCAGACGCACGGCAGCGTCCTTATATTCCGGCGCCTTGCCAAAGTAGACCACAAATGCACGTGGCCGCTCCTCCTCCGGTGGCGTGATCCCCTGTCTTTTTAGCTCCAATATAATGCGCTCGATGCCTGCGCCGAAGCCAATACCCGGCGTTGGCGGGCCTCCAAGTACCTCTGCCAGCACATCGTAACGTCCGCCGCCATTGAGCGCCAGTTTGTCGATATCGGACGTGAACTCAAAAACCGTGCGCGTATAGTAGTCCAGCCCGCGTACGATCAGCGGATCAATCTCAAAGGGCACATCATACAGCCTCAGAAAACGCTGCACGGCAGCAAAGTGCTCGCGACAAGGCTCGTCCAGGTAATCGATCATCTTCGGGGCAGCAGCGATCTTCGCCTGGTCCTGCGGCTCCTTACAGTCCAGCATGCGCAGCGGATTCTTCTGGAAGCGCACCTGGCAATCCTGGCAGCACTCACTCAACAGCGGGCGATAGTAATCCCTCAAGATCTCGATGTACTGCGGGCGGCAGTTACGGTCGCCGATGCTATTGATGAAAACCCGGATTTGCTTTAAGCCAAGGTTTGTGTAGAACTGGTAGAGCAGGCCGATCATCTCGGCATCAATTGCAGGGTCGTTGTCGCCCAGTGCCTCGCAGCCGAACTGGTGGTGTTCGCGTACACGTCCCGCCTGCGGCTTATCGTGGCGAAACATCGGCTCACTCAGGTAGTACAGTTTGACAGGTTGAGCCAGGTGGGACATGCCATGCTCCAGGTAGGCACGCACAACCCCGGCCGTTCCCTCTGGACGCAGTGTCAGGTCGGCGCGGTTGCCCTCCTTGTCGGGACGATCGTCGAAACTATACATCTCTTTTTCGACGACATCGCTCCCTTCGCCAGCAGTTCGACGAAACAGCGAAGTCTCCTCCAGCACGGGCGTCTCGATACGCCGGTACCCATATAGATTCGCTATCTCTGCTGCCGCCTGCTCGACCATGCGCCAGTACGGTTGCTCGTCGGGCAGGATATCTTTGAAGCCTTGCAAGGCTTTATACTGTTCAGGCATGGATTTCCCTTCTCTTCCACCTATATTTTACTTGTGTCGCAAGTATATCAGAAATTGCCGGTGCCGTCATTTCTAAATGTTTATTTTCTTGCTCTGATGTACCTGCGCGTGAAAAGAGCGCGCAGGAAGGTGTTGCGTAGATGAGGCCAGAGCTTTTGAAGGGCCTGCTCTTCGGCGGCACCTGGTAGTTCATCAGGGGCAGCCCAGCGTTCGCGCACAAAAAGATCGGTAACACGACGTAGGGGAGCCGCTGCCCGCGGGAAGCGCCGGCTCAACACGCGGTTATATTCATAGGGTGTCTGCGATCCCTTGGGTGGTAAGCCGATCCAACTGCCGAGGCGGCAAACGCGCCAGAACATAGTAGAGGCAACAGTAGCAGCGGCATTGAGCCAGTATGCATTATACCACTTAAACAGGGCAAAAGCAAAGAAGATGATGGAGGCACATAGGATCAGCAGCGATAGCCCCAAAAAGAGATTCTGGCGTGCCTGCGCATCCAGTGAGCTAGTACCTGTACCAGAGATCGAGCCAGGGGCCGGAGTATGCTGAGAGCCTGTCTTCTGGTGCCCGGATGTTGATGTCGGATTCGGCTTGATGGGAGGCCGGTTTTGCCCGGGTGCCTGGTTGGGCTGTGTAGCAGGCGAGCCATTGAGTGAGAACCCCGGCGTGGGATCGAAATTGACCCAGCCAGAACCGGGGAAGTAGACCTGTACCCAGCTATGAGCGTCTTTACCATCAACAACCCACACCTTGCGCTGGGAATCGTAATGTCCCTGGCTGAAGCCGTTCACTACACGCGCAGGAACACCCAGCAAACGAGCCATGATGGCCATTGCGCTGGCATAGTAGGTACAGTAACCCTGGTGAGTCTGTAACAGCCACGCCACAGCATCCACGTTGCCTGGCACAGGAGGATTGTTTACGGAATACGTAAACTGTGTTGGGTCACTTAGATGTGCCTCCAGTTTCTTCATTGCATCATAGACATTCGTCGTTCCTCGTGTCCATTGCACAGCCGTATTGTGCACGCTGGGCGAGAGATCCGTGGGTGTTTGCAGATAGTATCGATCGACGACAGAAACGTTCGAGTCGTTCGACCAGAGATTCTGACCATGCTGGGGAAATAAAACAGTAGTTAAATCCTGGGCGGTAGCGGCCGAAATAGATGATGTAGCCTGGTAACGCTCTCCCTGCTTTAAAGGGTCCTGCTGTGTCCAGGCAGTGGTGATGCCATTGGTGTAGATGACTGTAGGCACGCTAAAACGCGCAGGCTGAGCGGGAGCAAAGATATAGTGCTTTGTACCATCGGGTGGAAGTTCGATGGTAATAGTGGTCGTGACCCGGTTAAAGTTGCCGGAGGTTTCCACCGGGAGTTGCGCGCCCGCTGGAAATTGCTGATTCTCATTCGAGGCCGACGATGTCCACGTGTGGCCATCAAATTTGTCATAGCTAAACCCCTCCAGGTATTGCGACTGCGACGTCGCCGAACTGGTATAGTAGAGGACTTCGCCAGGCGGAAGGTTAACACTGCCGGTGATGGAGAGCTGGTCGCCAAAGAAGTTGGCAGCGGATTGAAACGGCTGAAAGAGTGGACCTTGACCGCTTATGGGCAATTGAGCACGCGTGATAGTAGTCCACGCATTGTCCAGGTTGTTCCAAAAATTGACCCCTGTCCCGGGCTGTACCAGGTTGGAGGATACCAGGCTAATCAGCAGGATGAGCAGCATAAAGAGAGAAGAAATCCACGCAAAGCGGCGGCTGATATCCTGCAGCCATGTATGATCGGTATGCAAGCCCTCATTGGTCCACTGGTTTAGCTGGTTGACGAGTTGAATACGCGCGACCAGCAGGATCAAGGAGCCGAGCAAGATGACAACCAGGTAGGAAAAATCTTGTTTTACATAGTTGAGGTTCACCAGCATGATGGCGCAATAGACCAGGGCCACCAACCAGGGCAAATGAGCACGATAGATCAACCAGGCACCAAAGTAGCCAAGAAAGAAAGAGAGAAATGACAGATAAAAGAGAAAAATGAGCTCACCGTTCGCTGCCGCCGGCATTGCAAAGACCCCGGTGATGACCGCGCGTAAATTTTCAAGTAAGACCAGCCACGAAACATGAAATGCAACCATGCTGGTAAGCCAGATCGAAAGCCAATAGCCCCCAAGGCAGGCCCCGAGATGTAAAATGGCCTGCGGAAAACGCTGAATTTTTGCAACACATAGACCTGCCAGCAAACCTACAGCGGTGCTCCAGAGGAGTATGTAGCTATTGCCGACCCAATTGGCTGAGATAATCGAGAAGACAATGCTATAGACGGCTAAAGTCAACAGCAGCATAGCCAGCCAGCCCTCATATGGAGCAAGCGAAAAAGTGCGTTGCCGCGGCTTGTGGGCTACAGATTGCGCGGCGTGACGTTGAGGATGTGGAGTTCGAAATTTGGTGCCGGGCACAGTAACCGGACTTCGCGTCTCTAAATTCCCCGGGGGACGAGACTCAGCTACGCTTGACCGCATCTACAGGCTCCTATGCTGCTTTGAAAATAAAAACTATTGTAGTGTACTTTATTTATCATAACATAACATGTCATGGTTTACGTTCAAGGACGCTATCTACGCGAAAAATCAGCCTGGGCATTTTGCGCCATTGCCGAGTATATAAAAGTATACTCTAATTTCTGCCAAATTGTTACATGTTAGACTATATAGGCCAGTTCTCATGCTTTCCTTTTGCCCTCTTTTTGTCTCTCAGCTTTCAACCTCACGCGGTCGCACGAGTTGCCTGCCAAAGAACGTGAGCAGGAGACTGGGAGCCAGTAAGAGACAGAACGCCCCAAAGACAAAAGATGAGGAAAGACTAACATTGGATTGCAACCATCCACCAATCGAAGGCCCAAAACTAAAACCGATGCTCCACGTGACCGAATAGAAGCCGGACAGTGTTGCGCGATGGCGATCTGAAACCTGTTCCATAGCAAAGGCAGCGTAGATTGGTTCGATCAGTGTGCGCATAAATGAGCGGGTGTACTCTCCTGCAATTGCCAGGGGCAGCGTGGGAGCAAAACCGATCAGCACCATCAAGGGCGCAGTGAGATACTGGACAGTGGTGACAACGCGCAACTTACTCCAACGTTTGACAAAAAGTGGAGCGGTGAGCGAGAAGATACCGCCAGCCAGGCCCGAAATGGTGAAAATGATGCCCAGGGGGCCGGGTAAGAGGTGGAAGCGCAGGATAAAGAACAGTTGCATGAGCGCTACGACCGCGCCCTCGCCCATCGTAAAGAGGAGATCAGGCACGAGTAATTTCACGAACAAGGCGACCGGCAGCCGTTCCCGCTTTTCATGGAGCACTGCCTCCGCCAGAGGCCCGCTATTTCTCACGTTTTCTTCCAAGACTGCTTTTGTAGCTTTCGCTGTTGCTCTGTGTGTTGTTGTGCGTTTTGGTTCGCGCAAGAACCAGAGCGGCAGCCCAAAAACAAAGGTAAACAGAGCGGCAGCGAATACGCCCCAACGCAACGCTAGCGTGCTGGCAGCAGAAACATGTAGAATGCCTGCCATAACTTCAGGAATGGCGCCACCTAAGAGACTGCCAAGTGAACCAATACCAAGCAAGAGGAAACTATTCAGTGCCAACACACCAACGCGCTGTCTCTCCGTCGTGCTTTCAGTCAGGAGTGGTAGGTTTGTTACCCAGTAGGCAGTGGAGACGACTCCCTGCATAAAAGCACAGGACAGCAGCCAGAAAGGGGTGGTGACAAGCGCACACGCCGCAAGAAAGAGGGGAGTGAGGACAGCGGTGAGCAACAGTACCGGCTTGCGCCCGATACGATCTGCGAGCAGGCCAACAGGAACGGCGCTGATAAGCGAACCGATAGCAGGCATAGCACTAAAAACGCCGATGAAATCGGGACGGTAGCCCAGACTATGCACATAGTAATTGAGCGTCAATGCGCTGAGGCTAAGCTGAAATCCCTTGCCCGTAGTAAAAAGGAGGAGGAGATAGACATTTGTGGGTAGATGCAAGAGAGAGGATACGAGAGAGCGTTTTTGCGATGGATCTCTATCTTGATTAGTTGATTCAGAGGTATCGGGCGCCGGGGACATTATAGGTATACTCCTGACTAGACAGACATATGCCCATAACTTACCATACACCATTGTCACCAGGCAACGGTCAAATGGACAGGTGGCAGAGCCTTTCGGTTCTAAGCGAGCCACTCTCCATGACGATGCTCATGACGCTTTCATGACACTTGCTCCTTATACTAGCTCCAGAGAGGACGAGGCTCGTCAGTTGGGTAGAGGCCTTTGAGCTAGGCATTATCGTGGTTGGCCTCGTCGGCGCATTTCTTGCCGGGCTGGTGATAAACCTCTTGCTTCCCAATACCACGCTTGGCTTCTTTGCCACGATAGTTGCCGCTTTCCTGGGGGCTGTCGTCCTCCTGGCAATCATGCACTTTGGCGCAGGGCTCGTAGGACGTTCGAGAACGAGTTCGTAGGTACGACGCAAGTTGTAATCAAAGAGTTAGCCAATCGAAAGGGAGAAGATTTCAATGGATGAGTTGATTAACCAGATCACAGAAAAAACCGGTATTCCCCCTGATGTAGCGAAACAAGCTGCGGACGTGGTAATTGGCTTCTTGAAGCAGAGGCTACCTGGGCCCGTCGGCGCGCAGATCGATACAGCGTTGGGAATGCAGGCCCCCGGCGATAGTGCGAACCAGGCGCAGGAGGCTAGAGGTGGGCTTGGTCATAAGCTTGGTAGTATGTTTGGGAAAAAAGACGAGTAGCTTCAACAGGTAGGTAACAGCTTCGGGTTTGTAAGTAACATGGCGCGTGGCCTCACAAGTCACTCATCTTGTGAGCCACGCACAAACAAGAACAGTTTGTTTTTTTAAATCAAAGGAGGTAATCGTCTTATGAGCGATCCAATCTCTGAAATCAAGGGGATGGTGCCCGAACTCAAGGTCAAGCTCGAAACCGAAGGCATCAAGAACACAGAGCAGTTGCTCGAGCACGCCAGGACTGCGCATCAGCGTACAGAACTGGCTCATAAAGTAGATACGACGCAAGTTGTAATCAAAGAGTTAGCCAATCGCGCTGATCTCATGCGCTTAAATGGGGTCGGCGGCATCTACGCGAACTTACTGGAAGAAGCCGGCGTGAATAGCTGCAAGGAGATGCAACACCGTGTTCCCGAGCACTTGCACACAACGCTTCAGGAAGCCCTTACAAGCAAAAAGCTGGCACAACATGTCCCAACAGTTGCTCAAATTACAGAGTGGATTGCCGAAGCAAAGACGCTTGCTGCAACCTCACCGGAGTAAGGTCCCTTTCCTATGCTGCGTTCCTCAAAAAGCGAGGAGTATAAGAACTCGGCCTGATCCCTGGTGGTCTGGTGATGGTGATCGGACCGATCACTGGTGGGTCTTTCAACACTCCAGGAGGAGGGCAGGAAATAATTCCTAACAAGCGAGCGGTAATCTTGACTTGACAGGGAACCCGCCGCAAGCCGCGGGGCTTCCAGCCCCAGCAGTTAGGCGGGTTTCTCCTCGGCTTTAGCCCTTGCCTCTTGCAATGCTGTCGAAAACGGTGCATTATAGCCAGTATGAAACCGACAGACACCCACAGCATGGACTATCAGCGAGATGAGCACCGGGTCCATCTCATTGTCTCTCATCTCATCCAGAAGATGACTTTTGAAGTGCATTTGTTTTATCTATTCCTCATTCGTTCTCATACATAGGGTTATCCCTACATCCCGCACCTGTCGAGGAAAACATACAATGCCTGAAAACCACATACCTCCTGAAATCTACCAACTCGCCAAAACCTACTACCTCGGCGAGCCCACCGCCAGGTACGAAACACTGCCCAGAACCATCAGACATTACCATTTCTCCCTCTACACGACCATCATCGTGATCTGGCTCGGCCTGTTTGCTCTCCTGAGCACCTTGCTCATTTTCTCGCATGCTTCTGCCGTTGTCACTTCTCTGACCGACCTACCTGTCGTGTTCGGCTGGCCCATCTTCTGGATCGTCGTGCTATGGTTACTCATACGCAGCAATATCCGCACGACCTATCAAAGGACAGTTCTCTATCTCTGCGAACTCGGCCTTCTTGGCTATAATGAGCAAGACAAGCGTGTGACTCTCATCCCCTGGGACAAAATCGAGTCCGTCTGGCTTCAGATCATGCCTACGTATATAGCCGTTTCAGAAGATGAGGAAACGTGGTACGAAAAGCAGTACGACTGGAAATATACCTTTCAACGCACCGATGGCGAAAAGTTCACCTTCGAAGGCCACTTCGGCGTTCTGGCTCTCAGCTACTTCGTTGATAAAGAAGTCACCGCTCGCCTGTTGCCCAAGGCCATCACTACCTACGAAGCGGGCCTACCTGTCTCCTTCGGCGATATCCAGGTCAGCCGAAAAGGCATCCAGATCGGCCAGGAGGCCATTGCCTGGCAAAACATCTTCTCCATCGAACTGGAAGGCGATCAAATTATGGTCCGATTGCCCGATTGGGAACACTGGATAGGCACTCCTAAGGCTGCCACTCCGAATGTCTGCGTTCTCGAAGCTCTCATTCATTACATCATCACCCAGGAAAAGCATCCAGTAGCCATCAGTGCTCACCCGGACCCCATCTTTTTCACCAGACACCATTCACTTCGTAAAAGAAGACACCACAGGCACAAACCGTAAGGCCGCACTTCATTGCCCGCGTGCTGCTCTCCTTTCACAGCGTCCGCAGAAGCTGCATTGAGCATGGTAAAACCTGCTTCCTGCCTGGTTGATGTCAGACCCTTTACCCAATCGTTGTGGTTTTCACTCCTTGCGAAAGTATGCCACACATCACAATTATGCAGACCCAGCATTCTTCTACACATAAAGACTAGCGAAAATGGATAAGCTAATTAGCGATATAAGCACTGCAATTGAAATGCGTATATAGTAAGATATGGCTAATTCTTTGATGGAATAGATAGAGGCATTATAATAGATTCGTCTTTTCATATATCTAAACTGATTTTCATGACTTTGCCTGCTGGCTATGCTCTAAACGCTTATGTTTGCGAAATTAAAGCGGGGAATGATGACAGATGGTTTTTTGGCAGTCAGTAACAACATTTAGCCTTGTCTTTGGGCTGATCAGTAGTCTTGTGGCGGTGCTAGGCTTTTTCGTGGATGTCACCAAATTAAAGCATAAGCACAAGATTTTATTGATAAGTATTCCTCTAGCGCTTATCTTCATTGGTGGTGGTACGGTTTCGTTCGCTTACCGATTAACGTCTTCCGTGAAAGAGAATAGCTCTTCTAGCAAAGGTAGCACGACAAACACAACGACTCCGACATCCGTACCTCCTACAGTATCAGCCTTTCAGCCGGTTGCATCAGTGACGAGTTCAGCTACAGCGACCAGGGCAATTACACCCACGTCTACGGCTTCCACGAATATTTCACCTAAGAACCAGACTCTGCCTTTAGCTATCCCCTGTGTCAGTGGAAGCTGTAGTAGCTTCCCATTCACACTTGCCCTCAACAGCATCACATCTGACCGAACCAGTGGCGAAACTGACTGGGTATTTCTGCTGGAGAATGCCAGTGGGAGCAATTGTGGCTCTGTCGGCTTCTCCCCGGTTCCTACACTTGGCAGTGCGCAAGCGCAGGGACAGACAACAGGCTGGGCGATGAGTCAGAGGCAGCAATTGCCGGTTACCATGATCTTTCCTCAATCTCAAACAGGGGTGCCATACGACTTGAATGTAAAGCTCGCTTTTCAAAAGTGTGTCTCAAGTTCAGGCGGACACAACAGTGGAAGTGATACCTACCAGACCGAGGCTTTTGTCTTTTAACTTTCTTCTCTCCTGCTGGTGTTGCCCGTCATTCTCTACTTTGCTCTGTTCGAGCACTCATCCTGGCAAGCAACATGGGGCAAACGGAAGATGGGATTACGAGTCATCGATTTTAAGCGCGTCCAGGGTCTCATCCACAACAGGACTCCAGGCGCATCACAAAACTGCCCTTGTGATTTATCCTTTATAGTCCCAGCGGGAATAAAGGCTGCGCTCTCCGTTGTTTTCCTCTTAAGAACGTGTCCACGCTTTTTCTATTTGTAATTGGAGCTTCCCCATCGCGTTATCTCGCAATCAGTTGAAGATACGAGGAATGTAGCGCGTTTGTATCAAACATAGTAGTCCACAAATGACAGCCAGAAAATTTCTCCTGTGAAGTTGAGGGAATGGGTGGTGCAGTTGTATGCCTCAAGATAAAATCAGTATTCGCGGTGCTCGTGCACATACTCTAAAAAACATCGATGTGACAATTCCCCGTGACAAGCTCGTGGTCATTACCGGTCTGTCCGGTTCGGGCAAGAGTAGCCTGGCTTTTGATACCATTTTTGCCGAAGG
>WNFT01002700.1_pt1 | contig 15197 bp, 13 predicted proteins | sample 5400191 | NCBI WGS metagenome assembly WNFT01 (sample SAMN13153359, study PRJNA577476) | soil metagenome | isolation source: 80 cm saprolite under Madrone tree | place: USA:California | collected 2016-06-14 | reverse complement strand
AACCGGAGGATTTGTAAACGGATGTTATGCTCGCAAAGAAAATGCTGTGATCAGCAAGAACACCACCCCCTAGCACAGCACTGAGCGCATAGCCTATGCAGGCTATGTGATGTTGTCAAGTCTATTCTCATCAGAATCCCGAATAGCCGATCCCCGCCGCAGCTTTTTGGTATCCGATCTGGATGTAGCGGGCAGAGAGTATCTCGCAATCTGATTTTCTTCAACGCAACTCACAATTTGGACTTGCCTGTGGGACCCAAAAATCGCGAGCAGTCTCAACAAGGTGAAGAGACGCTACGAAGTCCTGTTGCGAACGCCTGCTCTGGCGCGGCGTCTACTCAGCCTTAGGCGCTCTCGACGGGCAAGGCTTCGGCAAAAAGAGTAGCTTGCTGCGGCCGGGATTGATCGAGGAAAGTTGTTCCGCCGGGTCAACAAGGTAGGAAGGGCATGGGGAGATGGCATGACCGTAAAGGCGATTTGGCACATCGTGAAAGAATCCGCCAAGAGCATCGGTGTAGCCAAGTTGGCGCCGCACGATCTGCGGCGCACCTGTGCCCGGCTCTGCCATCCTTCGGGAGGCGAGCTAGAGCAGATCCAATTCCTTTTGGGGCACGTCTCGGTGCAAACAACTGAACGCTACCTTGGCTGCAGGCAGCGGATTCGATCAGCCGTCAATGATCGCATTGGCATCGAGCCGAATCCTTGAGAGAGGTGCCTCGGTTCTGGAAGAGTTCGCGACAACTCGCCCAGGAACCCATTTTACCCTTTCCGACCCCCTTCCGGCCCCAGGCAGGAGCTTCAGATGACGACTCATCTCAAAGTCATGTCTTACTCGGCAACGATACCTACGTGAACCCGAAGAGCGGCTACACCACGCGAAAAAAGCTGCGGGAACTAAGACATTTTTCGCTACGTATGTACATCTATGCGCCGACTGGTGATTTACATTTGTGCGGCTTTGACCTGTCTCACGGTTATCCGCGCTCAAGAAGGAAAAAACACCGATTCCATTGCAACGCAGTTGGAGAAGCAACAATACGATCTCTCCACGGACGGCAAAACATTTCTGCTAAACGAAGCGCGGCAGGCTTCCTTTTTCCTACTGGGCGAGCTACATGGAGAGAACGAGATCCCGGCGTTGTTCCGGGAACTCTGGCCTCAGATGTGGCGCGATGGCTATCGGAACATCGCCGCCGAAGTGAGTCCTTGGGCAGCACATCAATTGGAGTTCGCGCCTGTCGATGCCGGCTCCAGGGTCCAAGCTCTGTGGTCGAAGGAGGAAGCTCAGTTTGCTCGTTCTTTCGGCAGCACAACACGGCCAGTGCTCTGGGGATGTGACATGGACGAAGTGCAGCCTCACTTGCTTATCCGCGACTTAGCCGCCGCAAATGCATCCAATCCGGCTTTACAGCAGATGGTGGAGATAACCAAGACGGGATATAGCCGAATTATGGCGCCGGAACTCCTAAGGCTGGCGCAGAGCGCGACGGGAATCAGAGATCAAGCGATAAACGATTCATCGTTATATACGAACGTGGTGGCCACGGTGGAGATCGAACGTGATCGCCTCAGTCGTGCCCGGCTTAGCGCTTCCCTTCGTCGTGAATCCTTGATGAAGAACCTGTTTCTCGTCCATTACGAAAAGACTGCTGCGAGCCCCCGGAGACCGAGAGTCCTGCTCCGCTTCGGCCGCAACCACCTCCACCGCGGATATGATCACCGCGGCGTCTCCACGCTCGGAAACTTCGTGGCCGAGTTTGCATTGGCTCAGCACGTGACATCCTTCCATGTGGCTGCCTTTGCAGCAGGAGGAAAATATTTTTTGGGCAAAATGTTTGACGCGGACGAGCGGCAAGACGACCCAGCGTTCCAGCTGTTGGCATCAGTGGCGCGATATCCCACAACGGTGTTTGATCTGAGGCCTCTTCGGCCTATTCTTCATCAAATTCCCGATAAGGATCGGTCTACTGTCCAGAAAAGCTTGATTTACTGGGCCGATTCCTACGATGCGATTATCTGCTACCGCGAAGTAACTCCCTTCTATCGCGAAGTCACCCCTTAGCGTTTAGTTCGCGCCCGTACGGATCTGCGCGGGGGGCGATCAGCGATGGTCGTCCCTACCGCGACAATTAGAACTAGGATCGTAACTTCCGGATTGCCGACGATCCTTCCGGAAGCGGCTGGATCCATTCAAGGGACAGCGGCACTAGCAAGTAAGGCAACCGTTTTATTTCTGTAAGGCCAGTTGCCGCACTGCCATAGGCTGCCAGGCGGGAGTCCCATCTTCCCATTGGTTATCCGTAATTTGTTCGACATGGGTTCCGTCGTACCGCATCACGAATAGTTCGCCGTAGGGCTGCGGCGCATCGGTGTAAACCCCTTCATCCTTGAAACCCATTCTGGAACTGGAGAATGCGATAGACTCTCCATCCGGTGACCAAGCCATGTGAGCGTCGTTGCCGTGCGTGAACGTCAGGCGGTTCAAGCCTGTCCCGTCGGGCTTGATAGTGTGAATCTCGTAGGCGTCATCGACTAACCGCGCGAACATGATCAGGTCACCTCGTGGCGACCACAGCGGGAAGTTGTCATATGTGTTAGTCAAGGTCGTGACACCTTTCGTTTCGAGGTCCATGATGCGCAGACCATACCCATCCTTCGAAAAGGGCAAAATTGCAAAACGAACTTCGGTAAGTCCATAAATAGAGACACGTAGGCTTTGCGGATGTGCCGCCCTTCGCCATCGGGCCCGGATCATTTCCAGGCAATCACCAGGATCCCGCCGAACACGCCCAAGAATCTTGTGCCACCCGGTGGCCTCCCGGAGAGCGTTCAGATCCCTCTTGACTGCCGCAGCGCTCTTGGTAAGATAGCGAATACAAAGCGAAGATTCGCGGGTAGGGAAGCGGTTTGTGCAACCAGGTTGCGCGGTCTGTTAGGGAAGAGTTGGGAAGGGGAGCGAGGCATTCGCCTTAGCGAGTTACGCGATTTGGTATGCCGCCCTGGTGGCAATACGGACAGAGAACTATGGAGATGGAGAAAAAAAAGAGGGGCAGGCCTCGAAAGACGGGAGACACGGTCCAGTTCTGGCAGTTCGTGCGCGCGGGCGTGGCTATGTGTGCCTACGATGAGGCCCGAAGAAGCGACGAGAAGCGCAGTGCTGCCGTCAGACACGCCGTACAATTCGTCAAGCAACTCTATCCGGAGATGCCAATTTCCACGACCGAAGTTAACCGTATTTTGGCGGCGTGGCGGCCCAGGAGCAGTCACACTATATTTCGTTTCGAGCGCTCGAGTCCGAGCGAAGAGGATATAGCGAGAAACCGCTTGATTCGGGAACAGCTGGCTACATTGCAAGGGAAGAAAGACCTGAGGTTGCCGCGGCTCCCCAACTATGATCTGGCACGAGACGCCGCCGCGTTTACATTTTCCTTTGCTGAAAGACCGAACTATCCCCGCCACAATCGCAAGATCCGCTAAAGAATAACTGCGTTTGTTTACTACCTGCATTTTTTGGACTCAAATCGCGCTGGCGTAGTTGAAAAAACCATGAAGACTGTGAGCCATGGACCAAGGAAAGATCCGGTCTTGATCGATCTTGAAGGACAAAGCTTACCCGGTCTGTCCTTCTTTTTTTGGAGGGAAAATGAACAGCAGTGGTCCGCGTACTCCGCTCGGCAAGCAGCGGAGCAGACACAACGCAACCACGCATGGAATTTTTTCACGCGTGGCCCTACTCGCGGGCGAGTCACAGTCTGAATTCGATTCGCTCTTGGAAGGGCTCAGAAGATACTTTCACCCGAAAGGAACTCTCGAAGAAATCCTAGTCGAGAAATTAGCGACGTTGATCTGGCGATATCGGCGGCTTCTCACCGCAGAGGTTTCAGAGATTCGAATAGGCATCGCATTCCCGTGCAGGAACAAAGAGCATCAAGCGACCAGGGTGGTCACCATAGTAGAGACCGTGGACGGTGAGGTTCACGGTAATTTGATGCAAGGAACTGCGGACCCTGAAATTCGGGGTAAATGTCTAGCATTGCTGAGAGACTTGAAAACGGGAATCGACGCGCGTGGCTTTGATGCGAATCGGGATTCAGCCATATTGACTAACCTCTATCAGAACCGCACAAGTGAAAGGGGACGACTAACCCTTTATGGGCGGTACCGAATTTGGCTTTCAAAAGCCAACTGTTCGGAAGAAGAGCGACCGAAAACTGGGTCTGACTCGCCCGATCAGTGCAAGAGGGGTTTCCTCGAGGAGCTCGATGAAGAGATCAGGCGACTCGAGCGCGATAAGTCGATTGAATCTGAGAGAGGGCGATTAGAGGCGCTTCGTCAATATGTCCCCGACTCATCTCAACCAGATCGCCTGCTCCGCTACGAAGCGAGCCTCGAGCGGTCTTTCGACCGGACGCTGAGTCAGCTCGAACGCCTCCAGCGGATGCGGTTGGGTCAACCGGTCCTGCCCAAACTCGAGGTGCGCCACTCGGTGTCCTGAGGATGGGCGGACATGAGTGAGCCGGGAGCGCGCTCTCCGCTACACTCTGAGTGGGCTACGGCGAGCGCGGCAGAACGACCCTTGGCAGGGACCCAGTCAATGATCGCATTGGCATCGAGCCGAATCCTTGAGAGAGGTGCCGCGGTTCTGGAAGAGTTCGCGACCAGGACTAAGCCGCTGGCGCGGCAGACGCTTCGCGTGCTAGACTGCACGAGTCATGCCTCAACCTGACGTTTTCATTTTTATTCGCTTTTTTCACTTTCGCCCCATTCCGGCAACTATCGTAAATTCTGTCGATTACAGGCGAAAGTCGATTCAATCCCCATAGCCCCGCATCTGCCGCAAACGCCAGCGGCTTCCTCCTAGTCTCCTTATCGAAAACGCCTCGGGTATAAGCTTTCGTCTTCCAGCGAACTGCCTGCCCGAGGCGTTTCCGATCAAGGCTAGCGACAATCCACGAACTATCCTTGACTGAACGATGGCGCTCAGGTCGGAATTACAAAATACATAATCAGACGGTAGGCATAGTGCCTGCATCGATGACGTAGTCTGCGCTGTGAATCGAAGCTGCGCGATCGGATGCTAAAAATGTCACCAGTTCGGCAACTTCCTCCGGCTGGCCGGGTCGGCCGATGGGAATGCCTCCGACCATGTTCATGATTTGCCGGCGCGCGGCATCCTCGCTGATGCCGCTGCAGCTCGGATGGCAACTTTGTTGCGCCCGGGGCAGGAGAAGCGTACGATGCGCGACGGAGAGGTCCAAGTCGGAAAACTCGTCAGAATTCTCACAGGCAGTAATAGCTGTGATACGAAAAGGTGTCACCATCTTCCGCCTGTCTCCGCACTTTTTGACATTAGCTCCATTTCAAAGGGATAAATCACAATGCGAGAGTTAAAAGCGGGCACCGGAACATATAGTCTCTATTGGGTAACAGGAAAAGTTGTTGGTCAGGGGAAATATGCTACAACGACTGTATCAGGAGGCGGAGGCGGCGCTTATAGTCCCGTTACTATTTCATCTTCAATAACGATCCACAACGATATTTTCTTAGTAGATTCAAATGGAAAAGAGCATTCATTTCAATTATCCAATTTTAACATTGCTTGCAGAGAAGGAAATCAACTCACCGTAATTTGGGCTATTCGGAAAGGCAAAACGCAAGGTAAATACATTGTAGTGATAAATCATACAACCTCTCAGCAAGTTTTTGACAGCCCTGCGATTGAGAAAATGTTTGTGTCTTGGAGTGGGTGTTTATTTATTATTCTGTGGTTTTGTGTTTTATATTTCTTTACAAACCTGGGTATATTCGAGTCGAGTCTAATATGGTTTATAACTTTAATTCCAATCGCGCTGGTTATTAAGGGTATTGCAAAATCTAGAGCAAGCCGCTTTAAGGCTGATTTCAAATTTGAAGATTTACAAAAAGAATGAACGAATCAATCAATGACCTCAAGTGGCTCGCATGACCAATCGTCTAGGGCGGACGGTTCAGGCTTATCAGGCTTTGACCACAAGGCGCTTTCGGCCCGCCGTGATGTGCAACTCTACGTGGCGCTAGCGCTGGCTTTTGCCGGGGACGCGGCCCGGGCGCAAGCACTGGCTACGCCCGCTGTTCATTGCGGAATCGCTCGGAGCGGAGATCACGGGGCGGTTCGGCCTTGGTTGGTATATCGACGACGATCACGTGGACGCCCTGCGGCCCGGCAATTCGGGAATCCTTTGAAGGGTAGGCTCCTCTCAACCTGAGAGCCAACCCAGTTGTACTCGTTCGTCGGAGAGAAGGACACCTTTAGCTGTCCTGTATCGGTGGAACGAGGATGCGCGTTTGCAAGGCCTGCGACGCTGGAGGCGGAGACTTAGGCAAGGGTGGAGGGTCGGCCAGTGAGAGCAAGGTGTCCTAGTGCGATCTCATCCGGGCCTGGCGCACTTCTACGGGTACCGAGTTATACATCCAACTATGTGTATCCATCCTGGAAGGGGGGAACTCCCTCGCAGTCAGCGGACTCGCATGAATTCTTGAGAGCTGACCAGGTGATCTAGCGAACTCCGCTCCACGTCGAAATTTCCATTCCGCCACTCACCTGAGGGGATCCCATTCGCTCCCCGCCGCAATTCCTGCCGTTCAATGAATGTATGCTCGCCACTCGGTTCGGCGATCCAAACAAGTTCCCCGAGCCGGAAGCCCACGTTTTCCGACGCTTGTCCCTGCTTGCTGAGATGCCCTCTAAATTGCTTATTGGGACTGTCCCAATCAACGCGCATGCGGTAGTGGTTTCCGGGTGTCAGGCATTCCCACTCACCAATCAAGAAGGCGAACTTTGCGGGATAGGAAGCAAGTGGGGCGGGCGATTCTGCGGACGGCTGCGCGGTTGCTGCCGTCCGAGACGAAGATCCCGCCGGGGCCGCGTTGTTGCCAAGATCGGTGAAACCAACGCTGTACTCCCGTAGGGTGCGGACGTGTTGGCTGGCCGATACCTCCAACTGTGCGATGGACAGATCGAAGTTGAATGCCGTGCCAATCGGATCTCTCGGATTATTGAGTACACGATCCCGTGCCAACACGAAACTCGCGTTGCTGGAAGCGCCGGGGCTCAAGACAAACTGCGGGTCCGCCTGATCACCCTTAACCGTCCCAATTCCCTTGGCGCCAGCATTAAGAACAACGGGCAAAAAATAATGATCCTCGTAGCGCTTGCCGTTGTTATCGGTGGCCACGCCCGATCCGGCGACGTAAGCAAGAATGATCGGCTGGCTCATAAGATTTCGGAAACGAACATTTACTTGCAGCACGTGAACGCTTGGGTTAACGCTAGTTATCTGCGAGGACTTAACACCCGTGACTTCCATCACGAAGGGGCCAGCGCTGTAGCAACTCGGTTTCCTGGCACAAGCGTCTACCAGAGGTGCCGCAGCAACCGGGGACACGGGGGCGTCTCCTGAAAGAAGCGGCTGCGCAGTTGCGGCCGTCCGGGACGAGGACCCCGAAGGCGCGCCACCGGAAACAGACGGCTGTGGGGTTGCCGCGGCCGTAGGACGTCCCGCATGTGCCGCAGGAGCCCCCGAGACCACGCTGACGCTCACGCGGGCTTCCTTGTCACCGCCCGGGCCGGTGGCCCTCAGGATGTAGGTGGTGTCCCGCTTCGGCATGACCGTCGCGCCATTCACCACGTTGGCCTCCGCTTTCGCCGTGTAATCGCCTCCCTGCGGCTCGATGTGGAATTTGGTCACGCGCGTCAATTCCCAGGAAAGGCGTACGGGCTTGCCCGCCTCCACGGTCTTTGGGTCGGCATCGAATGAGACGATATCTGGGGGTTGCCTGCTCATCATGCGAATCACCGGGAACATGATGCCCGCCACCGCAAGCAGGCCCACGGCAACTCCCAGGGCGATTTTCATTCCACTGCTCGGGCCCTGACGACCGGTCGACTCACCAAACCGAGCGACTCTTGCAGGCGGCATCGGAATCTCTACTTCTTTCTCCACCGGCGGAGCAGCCGGAGCGGGAGGAGTCGGGATGCGCGGAGGAGTAGGAAAACGCTGAGCGGCCGGTGGGGGAGGAGGGACGATGGTTCCTTTTCCCCAGGGTTGCTGGGCCTCGATCAAACTCAACTCCTGGATCAATGCATTGGCGTCGGCGGGGCGCTGCTCGCGGTCCTTTGCTAGCATACGCAACACCAGGGCATCCACCTCGGCATTCCCCTGCAGTTCCGCGTTGAAGACGCTGGGAGGTTGCGGCACCTGTTCCAGGCGCGCGCGCCTCCAGCCCTCGATCGAGTGGGCGTCGAAGGGCAGGCGGCCGGTCAGCATCTCGTAGAGTGTTATGCCCAGAGCGTAGATGTCGGTGCGGCCATCGAGCTCGCTGGCCTTCATCCCCTGCCACTGCTCGGGTGGCGCATAGGCCGGGGTCATTAGCGGCTGCGAGCTGACAATGGCCGAGCCCTCGCGCATGGCCACGATGCCGAAGTCGAGCACTTTGGGAATGTCGCGGCCGCTGGCATCGCGCGCCAGCAGGATGTTGTCCGGCTTGATGTCACGGTGGACCATCCCCAGCGCGTGCGCCGCGCCGAGCGCGTCGGCGACGCCGCGGGTAATCCAGAGCGCACGGGCCAGCGGCAAGGGTCCACGCGGGGCGGAGATTAATTGCCGCAGGCTCACGCCCTCCACGAATTCCATGGCGATGAACAGGCTGCCGTCATCGGATTGGTCGAGGTCGTCCACGTGGACGGCGTTGGGGTGACGCAGGCGGCGGGCCACCTGCGCCTCATTGCGGAAACGTACGATGAATTTGGGATCCCGGGCGTACTGCGGATCCATCACTTTGAGCGCGCGGATCTCCTCCAGAGCTACGTGGAAGACTTTATAAACCGCACCCATCCCGCCGCGTCCGATCTTGGCGATGACGCGGTACTTGTTTGCAACCATCTGCCCTGGCTGCCACTCCTTGGTCTCCATCAACCGCGCGCTGTCGGTGGGGCAAGTAGTATGCTCGTCGGTATATTCAGTGAAGCAGATCGGGCATTGCTTCATAGGCTTTTCACTTGCCAGCGTGCCGGTACCGGCAGCAGCAGCGCATTTCCGCCAGCGCGACGCGCGCCGTTCGCGCGCTTGTGGTCCCCGCGGTCATCTTCGATCCTTCATCTTCACTGCCAGGCCGGTGGTTCCGATCATCACCGCGGCGAACAGGGTGAGCATGGCCATATAGGCGGGGAGCGCCGTGTCTGCATCTCTGCCAATGGAGGAAGAGCTGTTGCCGAGGGCATTGAGATGGCGATCAGCCCGGCGGAATTCGCCGCTGTGAAGCGAGATGGTCACACCATCCAGGATCAGGTAACTATACTTTTCGTAGTCATGGACGTACAGGTCACACAGCGCCTCGAGGCCCCAGCGGCCCACCATCACTGGAGAAGCTACATAGTGCAGTAAGGGCTGCATGCCCTTGGGAAGGTTCTTTTCATCGGTCAGCGGCGATACCTGCCGGCTTTCCACTTCTGGGAACATGTACACCTTCTCGGGTTTCTGGACGGGGATGAACAGCCCAGCCAGCAGCAACTGCGGGATCAGCGCCAGCGGGAAAATGTACAAAGCTTTTTCGGGGTTGGAAGCCAGTGCGGAGATGACCAGTCCGATCAGCGCGCCTTCCAGCGTCAACAGCCACATGATACCTATAGCACCGAAGAAATGGTTCTCCTGTGCGCCCATCATCGTCATTACGCTAATGAAAAGGACGCTCTGCACCAGCGCCAAGGCCGCCAGATAGACGAGCTTCGAACCCAGATAATAGGGGATGGGAAGGTTGCGTTCTCTTTCCCGTTTGTAAATCAGCTGCTCGTCCACGATTTCGCGCACCGAGGCCGAGCAGCCAAACCACAGCGCCGAGAACACCACCATGAACAGGAGTTTGGGGTCGTTGGGCGTTTCCTTCATCAGACCAACCAGGAAGGCAATGGCCGCTGGCGGCGCGAGCACTCCCGCCACATTGGCCCAATCTGTGAGTCGCAGGGCGAGCTGGCGAGAGATCAGCGTTTGGAGCTGGCGCAGGCTGGGTTTGCGCTCGGCGGGCATCGCGCCGGCCACTTTGCCTGCGGGGCGATCTGGCTCCTTGGCTTGATCGCCCAGTGGCTTGACCACGTACTCCTTGAAGATGTTCGAGGTGCGGTATTCCTTGGCCCAGACTTCCGCGGGCTTTTCACGGAGGCGGTCGAAGACCTCGGAGGGATGCGTGGTGCGGAAATAGGCCAGCATATCCTGGCTGGGGCCGAAGTACGCCAGGCGGCCTTCGACCAGCACACCCACTTTGTCGAGCAGACTGAACGAGCCGAGCAGATGGGTGGTGGCCACCACCGTGGCTCCGCGGTTGGCGATCTCGCGAAACAACTGCATCATCTTCATTTCCGTGCGCGGGTCTTGCCCGGCCGTGGGCTCGTCCATGAACAGCAGGCTGGGTTTGCTGAGCAGCTCGATGCCCAGGCTCACTCGCTTGCGCTGCCCGCCGCTCAGCCGGTCGATCAGCAGATCGGCGCGTTCCTCAAGGTCCAGCACCTGGATAACTTCATTCACCCGCGTCCAGATTTCCTTTTCGCTATAGTCGTCCGGAAGGCGCAGCTTGGCCGAGTAATAGAGGCACTGCTTGACGGTCAGCGTACGGTGCAGCACATCTTCCTGTGGCAAGTAACCCATGGTTGCGCGCAGGGCGGCGTAGTCCACGTAGAGATTCCACGAATTCAGCAGGACGGCTCCGGCGTCAGCGGGCTGCGAGCCGTTCAGCGCGTGCATCAGCGTGGTCTTGCCCGCTCCCGACGGGCCCAGCAAGCCCACGAACTCGCGCGGTTCAATAGCCAGGGAAATGCGGTCGAGCAGCAAGCGCGTGGGATTGGGGATGGTACGGCGCAGCTCGTAGGCGTACAGGCGAACGTGCGTGCCGTCGGACTGGTGGGCGATCGAGCTGCCATCGAAGATGAGCTGAATAGCGCCCAGGGAGACGCGGTCGCGCGCGCGCAACACTTGCTTCTTCACGCGCGTGCCGTTGACGAATGTTCCGTTGGTCGAATCCTCGTCCACCAGCTCGAACGTTTCGCCGTGCTTATGGATTTCAGCGTGGTACTGCGACACCGTTGGGTGGTTCAGAGGTACGCTGTTGTCCGGGGCCCGACCCAGAGTGATGACCGGACGGTTCAGCTCGATGTCCTTCAGGACTATCGGGCGACGGCGAGCTTCGCGATAGAGCAGCAGGCGCGAATCGCAGGTGCCCAGGCGGATCAAGTCGCCCTCGGCCAGGATACGCTCCTTGATGCGCTCGCCGTTGACGAACGTGCCGCTCTGCGTGCCGCGGTCGCGGAGCAAGGCGAAGCCTTCCTTGGTGAAGGTCAGCTCGGCGTGCTGCGCCGCCACCGAGGGATGCTGGATGCGGATGCGACCGGACCCGGCGAGGCTGCCGATTTCGATGAGCGGCGCGGTCAGCGGAATATCCTGCACGGCATACTGGTCCAGGACCAGTTGCAGCCGCGCGTCCGGCGGCGGAGATTCTTCTCCACCCCGGAGCTGCACGGTCTGATTGCTCTGCGGTGTGCCGGAAGCCGAGGCATCCGCAATCGGAACAGAATAATTTGGCGCAGCTCCTGGAACAGATTGAGCCGACGGCTGCCCGGGAGCCTGCTTGATCGTGGCCGGCATGGCTCCAGCCTGAGCTTTCGCGAAAGTCTGAGGCGCGGCACCGTCGCGGCGGGCGAGCGACTCATAGACGAACACAGTCGAAGCGCTGACCCCGAACCGGATGTGGTCGCCCGGCTGGAGCACGGTCATATCGATCCGCAGGTCGTTGACGTACGTCCCGTTCACCGAGTTGTTCTCGATCACCACGCACCCCTGGCCGTCCACGGAAAGCCGGGCGTGCTGCCGCGAAGTCTCCCCATCCTCAAGCACCAGATCGTTCTGCGCGGGATGCCGCCCCACGCGCAGCCCGGCAGAGAAGATGGGGACCCGCTTCCCTGCGAGCGGCCCGGACTGTGCCACCAGAAACCTGGCATGCCTGGGCGGCCCGGAAAGCGGGGCGGTCTCTTCGTCAGGAGTGGATTGCTGGGGGCCAGGGATCAGAGGCGGCCCGGAGAGTACCTCGCCACACTTCAAGCACATCGTGCGCCCGCCGGTGACCATCGAGATGTCAGCGCCGCTGGCTCCGCAGAACCTGCACTGCATCAGTGCCTCTCTTACCGGCCCGCTGAAGGATCACGGACCAAGGTCGCAAGGCTTGTGTCGGACGGCGGCGTAACGCGATAACGCACGAGTGCGCCGTCTTTCACCGTAAGAAGTGTCAACACGCCGTTGGAAGCTATTTCCCGGGCTTCGAGCACCGCATCAAACGCTGACATCCGAAATTGCACGGAAGGCCGGCCATCAACATAGAGCGTGTTGACGCCCCTAAGGTTGCGATCGACCGACAACAGATGCTGACTATCCGCCGTGAATTGAAGTCGGTCCACGCCATCTGTTGGGAACACAAGCTTTTGGTCAATCCATAACCCGTGCTGCCTGTGGTTAGGCATATCTGTCCCGAAGTAAGCGATGTGCTTGTCGTCCGGGCTGAATAGAAAGTAGGGGAACTGCTTTTCATCGCCGCTCACTCCGAAGATCGCTACCCCAGGCACGTCTGCTCCATCGACGGCCAGAGTCCTGTTAATTGAATTCAGGACGCCGCCCAGGGTTGCGTAACGCGCGCCACCTGGACTGAACGCGATTGCATTCAACCCACGTGTGCTCGAGGTAGACACAACCTTGCCGTCAACAACCGTGTCATACCTCAGGCCACTGCCGTCGCCGATGCTGTAGCCAACCCTTGCATTACTGGCAATCACCGGCGGCATCAGCCAGCCGTAGGCGTCGGATTCCTCACCGTTGATCACCACGAACCATCTACTGCTGGCCTGTGCCATATAGACGAGCTTGGACGAATCCGCCATGAATGTCGGTCGTAGGGCGCCGTAAAAGTATCCGTGGATCATTGAAGAAGGGCCCATATCACGGCTCGCATCGTAATCGCCGGGTGAGATGCCTAAGTATTCTTGACCTTTCTTCCCGTCGATCACCATGAACTCGGTGTATGTCGTGCTCTTGCAATGGGCCGCATACCGTTTGCCGTCGGGGCTGAAGTACACGTGCTTAACAACGGCGCCTTCGGTGCCGGGGATTGGCTTTCCATTCATGGTAAGGAAGGTGGGCGCTCCCGGTTTGGACAACATGACCGCCGCGACCTGGTTTCCTGTCGGAGACACCCACACCGGTCCGACTTTCGTCGCCCGCATCACGGGCTTGTTGTCCAGCATCAGCGTGTCGAGGCCATTCGAATGGAACACGCTGAGCAAGTGGCCCGTGGCTGTGAATTGCAGGTTGTCGCCGAAGTACTGCACCTGACGGCCATCAACCACGCTCCACGGAGTTTTGGCAGCGTCCGGCTGCGTGCCAGAGTAAGCGTAATGCTCGCCGTCCGCGCTGAAGACGACGGAAGGCGATTGGTGACTCCAGGGCTCAGGTTTGCCGTCCATCATCACCCGACAGTGTGAGCCCCCGGTGTCGGACTCAATGTAGAACACATGTTTACCATTCGTCGAAAACGACAGGTTCCGCAAAATTGAACCAAAGGCTCCCCGGTTTATTTCCTTTCCATCAAGCACGGTGACGTATTGATCCCCCACTTTTCCGAAACAGGCGCAGTGCGCGCCGTCCTCGGAGAATGCGATGGGACCGGATTTCGGCGGCCAAATCGCTAGGTCAACGTTGAGGGGACGGTTGTACGTTCGGCCGCCACCTTCCAGCAACTGATCAAATATCGGGCCTTCGACGCCGTCAATCAGGACGACGTTGCGGCTGCCCTTCAGCGCCAGCACCGCAACATGCACACCGTGCGCGCTGACGGCTGCCCCAATCCATCCAGCAGGTGCCATCACCTGCTCGTCGACCTTCACGTCGACCGACACACCTGCGCTGAGCGCACAGAACAGTCCGAGAATCGTCACAATAACCGATTTGAAATACCACACACAATGCCTCCTTACAACCTTGTCAGGGGCCGACCGAGAGAAAGGCCTTGCAACGCGAACAATTAGTCAGGAGTTATCGCGGGACTCGATGACCGTAGGCTACGTGTGCGGAGTATGCTCTCTATATTTATCATAGGCAAGTTATTTCCTAACAAGAGAGCGTGAGCATTTGGCTGTCTGTTTATGGGAGATTGCGGGCGGGTGACGAGCTACTCTGAAGTTATCCGCTCGGCTCCAGCCTTCGGTTTCCGGATTGCTGACTACACGAGTGGCTCCGTCGGTAACGGCGTTCATTGGTCTCGCACCAATCACTGCATATAAGGGGCGATATTGTTCTCGATCGTACGAAACTCGACGGCCTGTTCCTGATGAGCGAGGGAATCGGACGGATAATATCGGACGGCCAGCCTGTTCTGCAGGTGTTAGGAATAATTTCCTATGACGACGAGAGCGGAACGTATCGGAATGCGGGCATTCAACGTGAGCCCGTCGCCATCACCCAGCAGTTTCAATTCCGTCTCGAGAAAACGACCATCGTGGGGCTTTGCCTTAGGGACCGACCAGTGGCAGGGATCCAGGGCACATGCAAAGGATGAGCATGCCGGACCAGAACATTCTATTACCTCTATATAATATATTAATACAGTATACATTAAATGTTTGCGCCTCTGATGGGGGCAAGAAAGCCCGCAGGAGGACCTGGTTCAGGCGTCAGTCTCGACAAGAACAAAATTGCAAAACGAACTTCGGTAAGTCCCCAAAATAGAGACACGTAGGCTTTGCGGATGTGCCGCGCTTCGCCATCGGACCCGGATCATCTCCAGGCAGTAACCCCTCGACTTGTTTGAGCCGAGCATCAACTCAACAGTTTCGAGCGCCTCTTCGATCACTCTTTGGTCTTCTCCCAGATCAAGATTTCGTCGATCTTGCCCAAGACGAAGACTGCCCGCCGACGATTCAATTCTGGTGCCACGGCAGCTCGTCCGTTAATCCACAAGCTCGTCAAGCCAATCAAGGTCGCTCGCTCCCGCCTTGCGCACGAGATTCGTGTCGATTAACGGCTGGTTGTTCAGACAAAGCCCTAGATGTGGGCAGCTCAGGCAGCCGTTTTGGGGAAAGCGGATACCGCTGTGCGAAACAAACTGAGCCGCTTCGATCTGGCCGATCG
>WNFT01003227.1_pt1 | contig 15199 bp, 15 predicted proteins | sample 5400191 | NCBI WGS metagenome assembly WNFT01 (sample SAMN13153359, study PRJNA577476) | soil metagenome | isolation source: 80 cm saprolite under Madrone tree | place: USA:California | collected 2016-06-14 | reverse complement strand
GCAACGATTGGACGCGCGCCGCAGTTAGGCAAAGGATCGCGATCGGAAGCACAACGGCCAGGCCGAGGCCGGGCGTGCCAAGTCCATGCTCGTAATAAAGCGCGCGGGTCGCGGCCAAGATTACGACGATGATAAACCAAACGCCAAGCGCTAAGGCGATGCGAATTCGTGTCAACGGACTTGAACCGAATCCGATCGACAAAGCGGCAATAAGGATTGCGGCTGAGGCGGTTAATTCAATGGAACCGATAAGGTCAGTATTCATGGTTTGTTCCTTTCTTTTTCATTCGTTTTTTCCGCGCCTGCCCAGACATCGGCGGCAGAACGAAACGGCAACAATACGCGGATTATTCTTTTCGATCTTACGTGTATATACATCCTTTATTAGTGTATATACATCCTTCATTACAAAAAATTATTTCGACTTGGCTCAGGGCAGGCTACGGCAGAACCATCGATCAAGTGTGTATATACATCTTTCATTGCGAGAATTATTTTGGACGAAGCGGTGGCCGCACCGGCCGCGACTGCAGACCAAACCGCCGTAAGACCGTCTCCGCGCTGGCGTCCGCGCGTTTCCAAACGGGCAAGGCGGCCACGGCTTTCTTCCTCCCCTTTGGTGTTAGGTCCATCCTTCGTATGCGTTGATCGTGGCGGCCAATCGAATAGACCCACCCCTTGTTTTCGAGCAGGCGCAAATTTCGCGACAGCGTCGTCCGCTCAAGACCGAGTGTCGCAGACAAGTCCGAGATAGAGAGCGGGCCGGTCTGCGCGAGCGTGGCCAGGATGGTGAATTGGGTTGCGCGAAGCCCGCTCCCTCGAAAATGTCTCTCGTAATGTTGGGTCACGGCCCTGCTGGCGTGGCGCAGGGCAGAGCACGCACAAGTACGGCACGCTTGGAACGAAGGTGAGGAAGGCATTATCAGTGTATATACACGCATAATGCGAAGAATCAATTCGCTGAAGCAAATTTTCTGTTTTAGAGACGAGCGCGGGCTGGAGGATAGAAGTCCCCGATTTGCAACGTTATTCCGAATGCTTTGACTCTTTCGTTCCCACTCAATCGACCTATCGGCTTGGAGCATCTATGTCGCCCCGACCCCGCCGGCTTCGTTCGCAAACAGGCGGCGAGGCAGGCTGAGATCGGAAGTCAGGAGCCAGCTCGGAACTGAAAGAGCAGCGCGATCGCCATTGCTACATCGGACGCAGTACGCAGCGAGCGCGTGCCCAAGCCCGAAGCGCAAAAGAAGGCTTCATGATATCGAAGCGAATGGCTAACTTATGCGTGCCACCGGTTATGTTCGCGGAAGAGAATCCCGATTGTCATGCCATTTAGTTTTGTCCGTTATAAGGCCCGATTAGCGATAAGCGCCTTGGCAGTTTTGCTATGTGCCATGGCCGGCTGCGGCGGTCCTTCCCACGACATCGTCGGTAAATGGCATACGCCCGGGGATGCAAATGCCGTTGTTTGGGAATTCTCTGAAAATCGTTCTCTTCTGATCGGGAATACGCGAGGCAGATATAGTTTCGGCGACCATAACCGGATTAAGATCGAGACGCCGTTCGCTACCTCTGTTTATCAGATGGAATTCTCGGGCGACCGCATGGTTTTGAGAGAGGTGAACGGCTCCAAGCTCGAGTTTACAAGGATAGTTAACTGACGAGTGCCTACAGACGGATGAAGACTGGTAGCAAAGCAATATACGTGATGCGGATCCTGGTTTCAGCGTTTTCACACAGCCGCTTTGCGCGTCATTGAATCCGTTTTATTCCCGTAATCCGCGGTTCGTACTAGAACTCGGCGCTGCCGGGCGTGCGCGCGAAGGGAATGACGTCGCGGATGTTTGACACGCCGGTGATGAACATGAGCATGCGTTCGAAGCCGAGACCGAACCCGGAATGCGGAACCGTTCCGTAGCGGCGAAGATCGAGATACCATTTGTAATCGGCCGGATCCATTTTGTGACGACGCATGTTCGCCTCCAGAACCTCGAGGCGCTCCTCGCGCTGACTTCCGCCGACGATTTCGCCGATGCCGGGGACGAGCAGGTCCATCGCAGTAACTGTTTTATTATCATCGTTCAAACGCATGTAGAACGGTTTGATCTCCTTCGGGTAATTGAAAATGGTGACCGGGCATTTGAAATGTTTCTCGGTTAGCCAGCGCTCGTGTTCCGATTGCAGATTCAATCCATATTCGACCGGGAACTCGAATTTCTCTCCGCTCTTTTTCAGAAGTTCGATCGCCTCGATGTACTGGATTCTTTGAAACGTCCGTTCCACGACGAAGGCGAGACGCGCGAGTAATTCCTTGTCCACGAACTTGGCGAACAATCCGAGCTCTTCGGGGCAACTTTCGCGAAAATCGACAATTAGATATTTCACGATCTCCTCAGCGAGATCCATATTGCCGTTCAAATCGCAGAACGCCATTTCCGGTTCGATCATCCAGAATTCGTTCGCGTGCCGCGAGGTGTTCGAGTTCTCGGCGCGAAACGTCGGGCCAAAGGTGTAGACCTTCGAGAGCGACAATGCGAACGCTTCCGCCTCAAGCTGACCACTCACCGTCAGGTAAGTCGGGCGCGCGAAAAAGTCTTTTGCGTAATCGATCTCGCCATCTTTCGTACGCGGGGGATTCTTGGTGTCGATAGCGGTGACGCGAAACAATTCGCCGGCGCCTTCGCAATCGCTTCCCGTAATGATCGGCGTGTGCACGTAAACAAAGCCGCGTTTTTGAAAAAACTTGTGGATGGCGAAGGCGAGCCGGCTGCGCACGCGAAAGACGCAGCCAAAAAGATTTGAGCGCGGCCGCAGGTGCGCGATCTCGCGCAAAAATTCCGGCGTGTGTCCCTTCTTTTGCAGCGGATAGGTGTCCACGGCGAGGCCGATGATGTCGATCTTCTCCGCCATGACCTCCCAGCTTTGGCCTTTGCCCTGCGATGCAACGAGCTCGCCTTCTACTATTATCGAAGCGCCCGTGGTCAAACGCTGGACCTCGGAATAGTTCGCCAACAAATTTTTGGCAATGATCTGAAGATTGCGCAGGCAAGAACCGTCGTTCAACTCAATGAAGGAAAAATCTTTCGAATCGCGGCGCGTGCGCACCCAACCCTGCACCAAAATCCGCGCAATCGGCGCGGAACTTTTTAGCGCATCCTTTACCGAAATTGGTGAAAGTGTATCGCTCACAATCTCAATCAGGAAACCAGGAACCCAGGAAAAGCAACTCGAAGAAACGCGACCGCTCGCAAAGCAAAGATTCCATCCGGGGCCCCGCTGCAAACAGATTGAGATTCATGTTTCTCCGCAATGTCGGATCGTGTTAGAAGCAGCGAATGCAAAATCTGCACATACTCGCGAGAGCTCTATTTCTATTGCAGATCTTGGTTCCAGCATTTCTCGCGATTCTTTTTCTGCAATCGGGTATCGACAAAGTGGTCGACCGGCGAGGCAATCTCGAATGGTTGAAAGGGCATTTCGCCAAAAGTCCGCTGGCTGGAATAGTGCCGCTCATGGTCCTGGCGATCACGACCCTTGAGCTTGCAGCCGGAGCGTTGTCCGCGATTGGATGCGTGCTCGTAATTTTCTCGCACGATGCAACGGTGGCGTTTTACGGCGCCGTCGTTTCGGCGCTATCGATTTTAGCGCTCTTTTTCGGTCAGCGAATGGCAAAGGACTATGCTGGCGCGGCTGTGCTCGTTCCTTATTTTTTTGTGACGTTGCTCGGGATTTATCTGCTCGCCCAGTAAACAAGGGCAAAGAAGTGGCGAAACATGCGCAAAATTAATACGCAAGAGATCGCCGAGGACTTGTGGACTTCGCCGAAAGGGAAGTTCGCCGGGTTCGGCAAGAGCGTTTCGATTGCGCTCGGGCGAAAAGAAACTTCGACCGACTTGCAAGATCGACATCCATTCGATCTCGAGATCTTGCGACTTGCTCCCGGACAAACGCCTTATCCGTATCACTTGCACAGCGCGCAATGGGAGCTCTATCACGTCGTTTCGGGCGTTGGCCTCGTTCGTCACAAAGATGGGATGACACCAATTGAGACCGGCGACGCATTTGTCTTCGGACCTGACGAACCTCATCAGCTTACTAATAACGGCAAAGACGATCTCATCGTCTTCGTTGTCGCCGATAATCCAATCGGCGAGTCGTCCTATTATCCCGACAGCAAGAAATGGCTCGTGCGGTCGCCGGAGCGCAGACTGGTGCGTTCCGAGCCGCTTGATTATTACGATGGCGAGGAATAAATCGCCGGAACTATCCGAGCGGCAAATTTAATCCACAGGTTTTGCGTAAAGATCGCCCCGACGATAAGCGAAGATCGACGTCTATCTCATTCGTTAAGAAAACGGGCGAGAAGCCGGTGGAAGTGATGCGTCCCGGTTTCGCGCCGCGGCGAGTAACGCCCGCGGTTGTAGAGACGCGACCGGACGCCGCGCTGAACGGACTCGACAACCTCTTCGTCCTCCACTTCCACGCGATGCAGATTGGCGCCGACGCCGCTTGATTGCCGATCTTTGTCCCATACGTAACTGAGAAATGAAACGCGCGTGCGCTCGGGACCGAACGGGTAGACGACGTTCACTGAAAGGCCCCACGGATAAAAATTCATCATCAGGTTTGGGAAGAGCCAGTAATAAAACGCCGCGATGTTGGTGCCGCGATCGGGATGATCTTCTGGGAGCGTGAATGAATCTTCTTTCGATTTGCCGACGCCGAGCTGGAGCGTGCCATACGGATAAAGCTCAGTGCGGTATTCGCCATAATCGAGTCCGGCTAGACTTGCGCCGTGCACGTATGGAAGGTGGAACTCTTCCAGATAATTGTCGCAGTAAAGCGCCCAGTTCGCTTTCAGGAAATAATCGCGTGATGTGGATGGATCGAACACGGCGCGATCGAGCGGGAGAAAGTTTACTCGCTCGTTCATCGGCCTAACCAGTTCGTCAAACTCAAACGCGGGATTGAGATTGCAAAACAAAAATGGACCCCAACGGTCAAGCGCAACGCGCGGCAGATTGTCTTTTTCGCTCGGAAAATTTGCGACACCATCAAATTCCGGCATGGACGAAAACGATCCATCAAGCGCGAACTTCCGGCCGTGGTAACGACAGCGCATTCCCTTGACATGCCCTTCGCCCTCAACCACGGGCGCGCCCCGATGCGTGCAGACGTTCGACAAACAATGCGTCTGCACCTTTTCATCGACGGTCAGCAACAGCGGCTCGTCGAGACAACCTTCCAGCAACGTAAACGGTCGCACATGACCGGGCGACTTCATTTGCGCCGCTTCGCGCACGAACTGCCAGGAACGCGCGAAAATTTTCTCCTTCGCGCGCTCGTACCACGCAAGATCGACATATACATTCGCGGGCAATGTTTCCGCGCGGGAAATGTCATCGGTTATTTTGAATTTGGAAACCATGAAGCCAATAAAGGAACGCGGATGTAAGAGATTCCCATTCGACTTTGCTCAGGGCAAGCTCTCGACTTTGCTCGAAATGACAAAGGTTAACTCAACGGCAACCAGTTGCCCGGTTGCGGCGGCGGTTTGGCGCCGTTGAGTGAGAGGTAAGTGTATTCCTGCAAAAGACGCTCGTAGTCGGAAAGAAGTTTCATCGCGTCGTTCGGCTTCAGGCGGTCGGTCTTAATCGCGGCGTCGACTTGCGTTTTGAGAAGGCGCATCAATTCGACTTTGTCCCACTGAGTCATGGCAAGAACTTCGCCAATCGTGCTGCCTTCGATCACCTCCTCGATGTACCAACCGGATTCTTCGTCAGGATCGAGGAAGATGTGCACTTCGGTGACGCGTCCAAACAGATTGTGCAGATCGCCCATGATGTCCTGATAGGCACCGACCATGAAGACGCCGAGATAATAAATTTCGCCGGGCGTGATACGATGGAGCGGAAGCGTGTCGCGAACGTCCTGCAGGTCGATGAACTTCGAGACTTTGCCGTCGGAATCGCAAGTGATGTCGACGATCATGCCGTTGCGATCGGGCGGCGTGGTTAGTCGGTGGATCGGCATGATCGGGAACAATTGGCCGAGCGCCCAATGATCGAGCAGCGATTGGAAAACGGAAAAGTTGCAGATGTATTGATCGCCTAACGAAGTCTCGAGCTGCTTTATTTCGTCCGGCACATAGCGCAAACCGCGATGCATGTTGACGATTTGCTGCGCGAGCTGCCAGTAAACGGTCTCGATCTTCGCTTTCGATTCGAGATCGATCAGGCCGAGATCGAACATCTGCTGCGTTTCCTCCTTGATCTGCTGGATGTCGTGCAAGCTCTCGATGCGATTACCGCGTTTAAGCCGCTGCTTCACATCGAGAATGTCGGGCACGAGCTTGTGATCCTTTTCGGTGGCCTCGACCTTCAATTTCGGCGCGATCCGTTCGATGGAACTGAACGCTTCCATCACGAGCACGGAATGATGCGCGACGATCGCGCGACCGCCCTCACTCACAATGGCGGGATGCGCGACACCTTCTGAATCGCACACATCGGCGATGTTCCAGACGACATCGTTGGCGTATTCCTGGAGCGAATAATTCGCCGAGCTATCGAAATCGCTGCGCGAGCCGTCATAATCGACGCCAAGACCGCCGCCAACATCGAGATAACCGAGCTCGTGTCCAAGTTTTGCGAGCTTCGCGTAGTAGCGTGCCGCTTCGCGCACGGCGCGCTTGATAGTCGAAATGTCCGGAACCTGCGAGCCGACGTGGAAATGAACGAGTTTGAGGCAATGGGCGAAACCGGCGTCTTTTAATATCTGGCTCGCAGCGACAAGACTGGTCGTGTCGAGACCGAACTTCGCGTTCTCCCCTCCGCTCGGCGACCACTTGCCAGAACCTTTGCTGTGCAGCCGCACGCGAATCCCTATGTGCGGTTCGACGCCGACTTCGTTTGAAGTGCGAATCGTTTGTTCGAGTTCCTCAAGTTTTTCCACTACGATCACGACGGACTTGCCGAGCTTGCGGCCGAGCAGCGCGATCCGAATGAAGGCCGGATCTTTGTAGCCGTTGCAGATGATCAGGCTCTCCGGGTCCTTATGCATGGCGAGCGCGGCGACCAGCTCGGGTTTGCTGCCGGCTTCAAGACCGAAATGAAATTGCTGGCCGGCATCGACAATCTCTTCGATCACTTCGCGTAATTGATTGACTTTAATCGGAAAGACTCCGCGGTACTGATTGCGATAGCCGAACTCGGTCATCGCGGTTTGAAACGCGCGATTGACCGCTTCGACGCGGTGGCGCAACAAATCCTGAAACCGGATGACGAGTGGAAAACCGAGACTGCGCGAGCGCGCTTCGTTCACGACTTCGAGGATGTCGATGTTGCCACCGTTTTCCTGAAGCGGCCGCACCTCGACATTCCCGGCGCTGTTGACGGTGAAGTAATCGCCGCCCCACCGGTCGACGTTGTAAGTAGCGATAGCAGACTCAACGTCCCACTCGGTTTTCATTTTGATTCGTGTCGCGGTCGCAGCCGCAAAGCGCATATTCAATCAGCGCGCCGAACATGCAAGTTCAGTTCGAAAAAATTCGCGCGAACTTATTCACAAGCAGCGCACTGCTTGTTTTTCGTATTCGGTCGGATACCGTTCCGCGGGATGAACAAAACGGTGATTGAGGTGCAGGTGCGCGCGGTCCTGCCCACCAGCGGCGGGTGCGCCGTGTTTCTGGGAAACAACGACAAAGTGTTCATTATATATGTCGATCAAACGGTCGGCAGCGCGATCACAATGTTCATGCGCGAGATTTCCAAGGAGCGTCCGCTTACCCACGATCTCCTCGGGCATTTGATGACCGCTCTGGGCGCGAAAGTCGAGCGGGTCATTATTAACGATCTGAAGAACGCGACTTACTATGCGCGCGCGATCATCCGGGCCGAAAACGAATTGCAGCAGAAAAAAATCATCGAGTTGGATGCGCGGCCAAGCGATTGCATTGCGATGGCCACCCAGCAGAAGGCGCCTATTTACGTGAGCCAGGAAGTGTGGGACGAAGTGGACGACATGAGCGATGTCCTGCGCAAAATGGAGGAGGAAGGGCTCAAGCCCGATCCGGAAACGGAATCAAGCGAAGAAGAGTGAAGCCAGGGTGGAAAGTAGAAATTCTAAATTAGAAATTTTTCTACTTCCTACTTTCCAATTTCAACTTATCCCAGCAAATCCCCGTACCGTTGGTTCGCTAATTCAAGGCACCGATCAAGAATCTCCGACGGGGTCTGGAGCTTGAGCGTTTCATCGACAAGCTGCCGGCACTCCGCAATCGTCAGACTTTGCACCGCGCGTTTGACTCGCGGCACGAGTGTCGCGCTCGCGCTCAACTCATCCATCCCGAGGCCGAGCAGAAGCGGAATGAGCGCGATATCGCCGGCCATCTCACCGCACACGCCGACCCAAATGTCATTCACGTGGGCAGCATCAGCGATCATCTTGAGCAAGCGGAGCACGGCGGGATGCGTCGGGGCGTAGAGATGCGCGATGCGCTCGTTCACGCGATCCACCGCAAGCGCATACTGAATCAAATCGTTGGTGCCGATGCTGAAGAAATCCACTTCGCGCGCGAGGATGTCGGCGGAGATAGCGGCACTGGGGATTTCGATCATCGCGCCCGCTTCAGTTGCATCGCCGAAGGTCGATCCGGTGCGGCGCAGTTCTTCCTTGCATTCGTTCAAGATCGACATCGCGCGCCGCAATTCGTCCAAGCCGGAAATCATCGGGAACATGATTTTCACATTGCCGACTGCACTGGCCCGAAGGATTGCGCGCAATTGGGTTTTGAAGATGTCGGTGTTTTCGAGACAAACGCGAATCGCGCGCCAGCCGAGGAACGGATTGAGCTCGTCGCTTACATCGACGGTGCCAGGTGCCAGCTTGTCGCCTCCAAGATCGAACGTACGGATGATCAGCGGATCGGGCGAAACGCGCTCCGCAACCTTTCGATACGTTTGGTATTGTTCGTCCTCGGTGGGAAGCGTGTTGCGATTCAAATAAAGAAATTCCGTGCGATAAAGGCCGATTCCCTCCGCGCCATTGGCTGCAACCGCATCGATATCGTCTGGAAGTTCGATATTAGCCGAGAGGACGATGTGACGTCCGTCGCGCGTGGTCGACTTTGTCTCGCGAAGCTCTTTTAACTGGGTGACGACTTTGACTCTTCTTGACTCGATCTCGCCGTAATACGCCAGCGTCTCCGGCGTTGGATCGACCATGAGCAAGCCGTTTGTGCCGTCGAGCAGGACATGCTGGCCGGTCTCGAGTTTTTCGGTTACGTCATGCAGCCCGACGATCGCGGGAATGTTGAGCGAGCGCGCCATGATCGCGGTATGCGAGGTGCGGCTGCCAAGATCGGTGGCGATCCCGAGAACGCGCTCCTTGTTCATGGTTGCCGTGTCCGATGGCGTGAGATTGTGCGCGACAAGAATGTGCGGCTCGGTCAGGGCGAGGAATGTCTTTGGTGCTTTTCCTTGCATGTTGCGAATCACGCGCTTGGTTACATCCTGGATGTCGAGCGCGCGCTCGCGCAAATAGGGATCGTCGATCTTGCTTAGCGTTTCCGCGTAATTCGCGGCAACTTCCTGAAAGACCCACTCCACATTGCAAAGGTCGCTCTCGAGTTTGCGCAGCACTTCATCGATCAGAGTGCGGTCTTCGACCACGAGCAGGTGGGCGTCGAAAATCCCCGCGTCTTTCGCCCCGATCGATTCGGCGATCTTTTGCTGCATCTCGAGAATCTGCACGCGCGTCTGAATGAGCGCCGTTTCGAAGCGCCCAATCTCGTTCGTGATTTGCGAGGGCTCGATGTGATAGCGCGCGACGTCGTCAAGGTCGTCACGCACGACGTGAATCGCGCCTTGGGCAATTCCCGGAGAAACCCCCGCTCCCTGAAACCGAATTTCCGGCCGCGCGTTATCGCTCATTCACCTGCCAGAGTAACGGGGATGTCAATCTTCGTTGAAGCGCGCGTTGATTAACTCCTCGAGTTCCTCCATCGCGCGGGCGGCATCCGGCCCCTCGCAGCGGATGCGCAGCTTCGATCCCTGCCCCGCCGCCAGCATCATCAAGCCCATGATGCTCTTGCCATTGACTTCTTCGCCTTCTTTTGCCACCCAAATTTCCGAGCGGTAACGGCTCGCAATGCGCACGAACATCGCCGCCGGACGCGCGTGGAGACCGAGCCGATTCACAATCGATATTTCCTTCTCGATCTTCTGGCTGCGCGCTGCGGCGCTGGCTCGGCGATTGAGCAATCCCATTATTTCGATCCTGGCTTCATCAAATTGAGTAGCTTGGTGTTGAAGTCGACGGCGCTGTTCTGGCCAAGGGCCTTCAACTTTTGATCCATCGCCGCGACTTCGATCAGGCGCGCGATATCGCGGCCCGGCCGCACCGGAATGGTCACGTGCGGCACTTGCATTCCGAGAATTTCGTAAAATTCCTGATCGAGTCCGATTCGATCAACCGCCTCCAGATCCTGCCACTCCTTCAACGTCACGACGAGATCGAGGCGTTTCTCGATCCGGATGCTGCCGATGCCGAATACGGAAGCGACGTTGATAATGCCAATGCCGCGCACTTCCATATGATTGCGAGTGAGCTCGGGCGCTGTCGCCATGAGCTCACGGCCTTCCAAAGAAGTTATCCGCGTCACGTCGTCGGCCACGAGACTGTAGCCGCGCTCAATTAAGCCTAGCACGCATTCGCTTTTGCCGATGCCGCTTTGACCGCGAATCAAAACGCCGACGCCAAGAATATCGACCATGCTTCCGAACTCGGTGACTGTCGGTGAAAAATCGACTTCCAGCGAGATGGTAGCAGCGTTGATAAACTTCATGGTGATCATCGGCGTGCGAAATACGGCGATCTTCTCATCGGCCGCGACCGCTAGCAGCGCCGGATCGAGGTGAAATCCGCGCGAGACCACCAGACACGGAATTTTTCGAGCACAGAGATCGCGAAAGCGTTTTACGCGAAGTTTCTGCGGCAAACTTTTGAGGTAGGTATGCTCGGCAGCGCCGAGGACCTGGACGCGTTTCTCCGCGAAGTAACTGAAGAAACCGGAAAGCGCCAGACCCGGGCGATTGATCGTGGGCTCGCGAATTTTCCGATGAAATCCCACCTGCGGACCTTCCAGCTTCATGTGCAGCTTTTCCGCGTGCAAATTGTAAAAGCTCTCGACCGTGACAACCGGCACGCTCTTTTGCTGATCGCTCGTCGATGTAATCGTCTGGGTGCCGCTGCGCTTCGCCATAAGCGCCTAACTTGTAACGCGGAAGCGGGGCGATTTCCAATCTGCATCGCGCGTTAGCAGTTATCAGGATCACATCCTGATCAGCCTCGAGGCGGTTTGTAATCCCGCTCCTGCGACGAAGATTTTTGCTCCGCTTTCGCGAACGTCTCATCGCTTGCCTCGTCCAAATCTTCCACTGAAAGGCTCCCGAGTCGTCGGCGATAAACGCGTCCCCATGCATGCATCGCCTCTTTGGTGGGCTGAAAAAACTTCTGCGCGAAGAGGGTCGGAACCAGTGCACTCAGGATTACCACCGTCACCAGGATGGTGTACTGCCGTTGATCGATGATGTGGTTTTGGAAACCGAATAGCGCGGAAATCGTCCCAAAGGTCAGGCCGGTCGCCATCAGCAAGGTAGTGTAAGCAGCTTCGCGTGGACGCATGTAATGCAGCCGCGCCAGCGGCCAGACGCCGATCGTTTTTGTCACTATCTTTAGCAAAAGAAGACCACCGACAATCGCGAGCGCCGGCCAGAGCGCCGTTAGCGAAACGTAGAGGCCGGCTTTGATGAAGTAGAACGGCGTAAACATCGCGAAGGCGATGCTGCGCATTCGATGCACCAATGTTTTGTCGCGGAGAAAAACGCCTGCCACAACAAGGCCGATTAGGTAGGCCGGCAAGACCGCTTCGCTTTTGGCGGTCGTCGCTAAACCACCAAGAAAAAACAAAACGAAAAAGATAAACTTTACTTCCGGTTCGCTCACTCGCGTCGCCCCCAGCCGGACGATGATCGACTTGGTCCATCTCGGCATGAACCAAAGCACGACGCACATGGTGACGACGAAGATCAGAAGCCAGAGGTTGTAATTAGCAAACAGTCCGCCAAGCGCGAGAACGGTCCCGAAATCAGTGATGAAACACGCCGCCAAAATCATTTTGCCCATCGCTGTGTCGCTAAATCCGCCTTCAATCATCACCGCGTAAACAACCGCCACCGATGTGGTGGAAAGCGCGATGCCTGCGATCTGTGCTTGATGGAGCTCCCAGCCGAGGATGAATTGCGCGAAGAGCCAAACCAGTGCGAACGGGGCGGCGAATGAGATCATTCCAATAAGCGCGCTCGCCCGCAGGTTTGTTTTTAGTGAACGCGGATCGATCTCTGCGCCAGCGAGAAACGTCAGCACACCGCTCCCGAGCATCGCCAGAAAATTGATCCATTCGTTGCTCGCGGTGAGATGCAAGAAATTGCCTGCGATCACGCCGACGAAGATTTCGATCAGCGCGACCGATATTCCCGCCCAGATCGAGACCAGGCTCGCGACAAGGGCCAAGCCCATCCAGATCGCCGCTACAAACCAAATGTTTTGAAAGACTCCGTTCGAACCGAAACTGACCCAAATAGAATTGAGCATAATAAAACTCCTGTCCGCAGCATTGCTGCGCCAGCAGGAGTCATTAGCTCTGAAACCGGTCAGGCGGTTTTCCCAACTTTGGGAAAGGCAAACTCCATTGCCCTCCCAGACAATATCGCCATTCTAATTTGGATCAATCACATCTTGAAGCGTTCGCCGAGGTAAAGCTGACGGCTGATCGGGTCGTTGATGAGAAAATCCTTTGTGCCTTCGCTCTCGACACGACCTTCGAAAATTAAATAGGCGCGATCGACGATCGACAATGTTTCGCGCACGTTGTGGTCGGTGATCAAAATCGCCAAGCCCAATTTGCGCAGATTGACGATGATCTGCTGCACGTCGTAGACGGCAATCGGGTCGACCCCGCTGAACGGCTCGTCCAGCATGAGCAATTTCGGTTTGGTCACCAACGAACGCGCGATTGTGAGCCGCCGTTTCTCGCCGCCGCTCAGGGTGAGCGCCTGGTTTTTCGCGATCCGCTCGATTCCGAATTGGTGAAGCAACTGTTCGCAACGTTGTCGGCGCTCGTGTTTCGACAAGGACAGCGTCTCCAAAATTGCCATGATGTTTTGCTCGACCGTTAATTTGCGAAAGATCGACTCCTCCTGCGGCAGATAGCCCATCCCGAGCCGCGCGCGTTTGTACATCGGGTAACTCGTCACATCGGTGCCTGAAAAAATAACGCGACCGCTGTTTGGCCTAACGAGTCCAACGATCATGTAAAAACTGGTGGTCTTGCCGGCGCCGTTCGGCCCGAGCAAGCCCACGATCTCGCCGGCTCGCGCGCTGATGTTAACTCCATTGACGACTGCGCGACCGCCATAAATTTTCACCAGCTGCTCTGTCGAAAGGACATTGTCGATCTTCGCCGCGGGCGGCACAGCGACTGGCGAAGCCGGGGAAGATGTGGTTTGGCTCGTCATGGTGTGGATGTGGGGGTAGGCGAAGGCGTCGGCTTCTTTTCCTCATTTGGCTGCTGGCGAATCTCAGTGCGACTCGGCCCGTGCGTACTGAGCTGGCCATTCTGATTGATGATCATGACTGTGTCCGGGCTGGCCGCCAAATGGGTGTTTAATCCTTCCTGCACACGCGGCGTACCGCTCAGCTCCACGTCACCAGTCGCGGCCGTGTATACGGCCTTGTCCGAACGGCCGACCGAGCGCGTCGGTGGCCCGCCGTTCGGATCAGGCCGGTCGCGTACAACCGCCACATTGCCTTCCGCAACGGTCAATTTGTCGGATTGAAGATTGAAACGCGGGTCGATCACCTTCACGTGACTGCTAAAGATGCCGATGCTTTTGTTCGAATCAAAAAATGCCTCATCGGCATAAATTTCCGTCGTCGTCGGTTCATTGGACTCTGTTTTGGTGCTCGGACCGAGAAACTTGTTAGCGCCGGATTTATCTTCTTTTTTGTCTGCTGCCTTCTCGGCCTTCTTCGTGGGCGTTCCGGTCTCCATCGGCGAGACCGCCAGCTGCGCCTGCAATTGCGCGGTCATGCCACAGATCATCACGACCATCGCGAGCAGCTTTCTCATTCGTTTTCTTTTCCCATGAGCTGCGATTGCTGCGTGATCACCATTTTCACATTGCCGACTAAGTGTCCGGTTCGCGTGTTCGTATCGAACTGCACCGAGTCTCCAGTGATGTTAAAATCCGCCCGCTTGATCGTGGTGCGTTCCGGCGAACTCAATACCCGCGTCTTTAAATCGAGCACTGAAGTGTGCATATCGATCGTGAGATCGGGACGATTCTCCAGCGTGTAAGTCATGATTTCGAGATCCTGAAAACCGACATGTTCCTCATCGATTCGTCGCGCAGTTTTCGCTTCAAACTTTCCCCGCAGACGGCCATCGGCGCCGAAATCGGGCAGCACGAGCCCCTTGGCTTCGTGACCAACCGGAAGCGGAATATTTGTCAGACTTTGCTCACCCGGCGACGCACTCGATTTCGCGGCAAGTTTCTTTTTCCTGCCGCCTTTTGCCTGGGCAAACGCCGGTTCTGTCGAGATTAAGATCGACAAGAACAAGATCGACAAAAGCGAAACGAACAAGCTCCAGTTTGCGGAGCGGCCGCTACGAGACTGCAGCATGAATAGCCTTTAACATGCGCAGGTGCTTCGGCAAATTTTTTAGCGGAATCTGGTTCGGCCCGTCCGACAACGCGCGCGCCGGATTTTCGTGCACCTCCATAAAGATGCCGTCGCACCCTGCGGCCATGGCTGCGCGCGCCAACACCGGCGCGAGATCGCCGTCGCCGGAAGTCGCATCCCCTGCTCCGCCCGGCCGCTGCACGGAATGGGTCGCATCAAAAATCACCCGGTAACCCGCTTTGCGCATCCAATGCAGTGAGCGCATGTCGGCGACGAGATTGTTGTAGCCAAACGTCGTGCCGCGTTCCGTGAAACAGAATTTCTCGTTGCCGAAGGCGGCGAGCTTTTCCGCGATATTTTTCACGTCCCACGGCGCAAGAAACTGGCCTTTCTTTACGTTGATCGCGCGACCGGTTTCGGCTGCGGCCCGGAGCAAATCCGTTTGCCGGCAAAG
>WNFT01008608.1_pt1 | contig 15202 bp, 18 predicted proteins | sample 5400191 | NCBI WGS metagenome assembly WNFT01 (sample SAMN13153359, study PRJNA577476) | soil metagenome | isolation source: 80 cm saprolite under Madrone tree | place: USA:California | collected 2016-06-14 | reverse complement strand
AAAAATTGCAGCGAACGAAATGGCCAGCAAAACTTCTCTTAGCGTTTGCATATTTTCTCCAAAGAAGCTTATTCAATTGAACCGCAACGCGGTTCCAACCTCAAGCCCAACGTTGCCGCCGCGGCTACGTTGGGTTAGGAATGAGCTCATCCCATTCGATGCGATGCCGCCGCAGCAAAATGCGCAGTTCGTCTTGAAAACTAATCTTTCGGTGATGCTCTTCCTGGCTTGCGACATATCGTTTGACCTGCTCCAGATTTGACTCGCTCACCGAGAAATCCGCATAACCACCTTGCCATTCAAAATCGGCGAGCCAGAATTCTTTCTTCACCCAAAGATTCGAAACTCGCTTCAGTTCCTAGAAAGAGATTGAGGCATGTTGCTTTTCCCTGGAGGTCGAATTGGCGCAACCGCGTTGCGGTTGGATGATATATCACCACCTGTTCCCAGGGTAGCCGAAGCGGCAACCCTGGGCTGAAGGTCGTAACCGCTTCGCGGTTGAGGTCTAAGGGTTGTCTTTGAGATGCAACCCATCGATATTGACAATGTCGCGTTCTCGATGCGACGCTGAATCGCTCCGAACTACAATCCGCGAAGGGAGGCACACCGATGCGTCTAACTGAGATGGTTTCGTGCTCTGGTTGAGCGGCCAAGCTGGCGCCTAGCGTCCTCGCTCAGGTGTTGAGCGGGCTTGAGAAACAACCCTTCGATCCGAATCTGCTGGTCGGTTTCGACAAAGCGGACGACGCCGGAGTGTATCGACTACGCGACGATTTGGCGCTGGTGCAGACGCTCGATTTCTTCACGCCGATTGTCGACGACCCGTTCGATTACGGGCGCATTGCGGCCCTTAATTCGATCAACGACGTGTGGGCGATGGGCGGCACCCCGATTACGGCGATGGCAATTACATGCTTTCCAAAAAAGGGGGTCGACTTCTCGATCTTGACCGAGATCATGCGCGGCGGCCTTGCGGTGCTGACGCAGAATAAAGTCGCGCTGGTTGGCGGTCACAGCGTGGATAACGAGCAGATCATGTTCGGCTATTCAGTGACCGGAGTGATCGATCCAAATCAGGTCGCGACCAATGCCGGCGCGCGACCAGGCGATGCGATCATCCTGACGAAGCCGATTGGCACGGGCGTAATCTCAACTGGAATCAAGTTTGGCAAAGCTTTACCTGAAGTCGTCGCTGAATCAATCGCCACGATGCTGACGCCGGGCAAATATGCGGCTGAAGCCATCACTAAGTTTCATCTAAAGGCCGCGACCGACGTAACCGGATTCGCTTTGCTTGGCCACGCCTGGGAGATGGCGTGCGCGAGTTGTGTGACGATCGAGATCGATTCAGCGCGCGTGCCTTTGATCAAAGGAGCGCTGGAGTTGGCGGTGCAAGGATTATTGACCAGCGGTGATAAAACAAATCGCGAATACGCCGGCGCGGAAGTCGAAGTCGCCGCAACGGTCGATCCCAATCTGGTGAAGTTGTTCTACGATCCGCAGACAGCGGGCGGCTTGTTGCTCTCGATTTCGGAAGAGAAGGCGGAAGACTTGTTGACTGAGTTGCGCCAGCATTATCCGGACGCGGAAATTATTGGGCGAGTGGTTGAGCGCGGACAGAAGGCGATTGTGGTGAAGTGAACATGTGTCAGAACCGCGAGCGGTAGCGACCGGATCGTAAACGGACGTTGGAGTTGTCCGAACTCAAGCCACAGTTCGAGGCTCTGATGCGAATGTTTCAATATAGTTCACACACACTATTTTACGATCCGGTCGCTACCGCTCGCGGTTCTGACACGAACTGACAACCGACATGACTCAATACGACGCAATCATCATTGGTTCCGGGCAGGCGGGAAAACCGCTGGCCACCGCGCTTGGGGAAGCCGGCTGGAAGACTGCGCTGATAGAACGCGCTTACATTGGGGGCACGTGCATCAACTATGGCTGCACGCCGACGAAGACAATGTTCAATAGCGCGCGCGTCGCTTATCTCGCGCGGCGCGCCGCGGATTTTGGCGTGCATAGCGACGATGTTCGCGTCGACATGAAAGAAGTTCGTGAGCGAAAACAGCGCGTCGTCGAAGAGTTTCGCGAAAGCCGATTGAAGGGAATTAAGAAGACGGAGAACCTCGATTTGTTCACCGGCGATGCTCGCTTCACCGACCCGCACACTATCGAAGTGAAGCTCAATGATGGCGCCACACGAACTCTCACCGCTGAGAAAATTTTCATCAACACCGGCGGCCGTCCGGCAAAGCCCAACCTGGAAGGCATCGACGAGGTTCCGACGCTCGATTCAACTTCGATCATGGAACTCGATGAATTACCTGAGCATCTGTTGGTGCTCGGCGGCGGCTACATCGGTCTGGAGTTCGGACAAATGTTTCGCCGCTTCGGCAGCGAAGTCACGATCGTACAGCAAGCCAAACAGCTACTTGGGCGGGAAGATCCTGATATCGCCGACGCTGTGCGCGAAGTGATGGAAGAAGACGGCATCAGAGTCTTGCTCGACACTAAAGCCATTCGAGTTAAGCGAGACGGAACGAAGATCGATTTAATAGTCAGAACGACTGACCGGCAACAAACTCTAACCGGAAAGCACCTGCTGTGCGCTGTGGGCCGCAAACCCAATACTGAAGATCTGAATCTCGGTGCGGCTGGAATTGAAACGGACAAGCAAGGCAATATCAGGGTTAATAACAAACTCGAAACGAATGTCGCGGGCGTGTACGCGCTCGGCGATGTCAAGGGCGGACCGCAATTCACGCATATTTCCTACGACGACTTTCGCATCATCAGAACGAACTTGCTTGAAGGCGGCAACGCATCTACCGACGAACGATTTGTGCCTTACACAGTTTTTATCGATCCACAACTGGGCCGCATCGGCATTAACGAAACCGAAGCGAAAGAGAAAAGTCTGGACTTCCGCGTGGGGACGTTGAAGATGAAGAACGTCGCGCGGGCCATCGAGATGAGCGAGACGCGCGGTTTCATCAAAGCAATCGTGGATGCGAACAACAAACAGATTCTCGGCGCGGCGGTGCTCGGAGTCGAAGGCGGCGAGCTGATGGCCATGTTCGAAATCGCGATGATGGGAAAACTCCCTTACACGGTTTTGAAAGAAGGCACCTTCGCGCATCCGACGCTAGCTGAGTCGTTGAATAATCTGTTTATGGCGATGGATCGTTAGCTTGAGTTTGTTCCGTGCACCTGATTAAATTTCCGGCAGATGAAGTTTGAACTCATCGGGACGATCTCAGACGTTCAAATAATCGCAGTCGGAAGTCAAATTCGTGATCTACGGAGCTTGAGAAAGAAGCATGGAAGAGGCAGGTGGCGGAAGCAAAAGGAATTGGCCGCGTCCGGCTGCCGAACGGTTCGGAATGTTAGGCCGAGTTGCATTGGTATGAGGCACACGGTATTGGCAAGAAAGAAATGAAAGTCAAAGAACTCCTTGATTAGAAGTTATGAGCGCTCAACATCAATTCGCAATTTGTGTCCAGAATGAAGGCTATCCGGTTTCACTGGAATTGTGGAAGGTCTACCGAATGCTTCCCGATCGGAGAGCGGCAAAGGATCAATTAGTAAGAATAATCGACGAATCGGGCGAGGATTACCTTTACGACCAAAGCTGGTTTGTTCCGATCAAGTTGCCGCAAGCAGCTAAGGAAGCAATGCTAGCGGCCTCTGCTTAAGATGGACGAAAACACCTCACTAATAAACATCGGCGAACTGTCAAGACCAGCCACAGTGCTCGTCGAAAAGATTTCCGATGCCGTCGGCGGCATATTCAAACCATATCAAATCGTTCGAGTGGCCAAAGCTGAAGCCCAAGCTGAACGCGTTCGAGCCGAGAGTCAAATTGAGATCTCTGATCTTCAGCGACGAGCATTCCATCGCTTTCTAAACGAAGAAGCTACGAAACAAAAGAACATCGAAGACATCACTCAGAAGGCCCTGCCGCTTTTAGAAGAGAATTCAAAACCGGATGAGGTCGAAGATGACTGGATCATCAATTTCTTCGATCGTTGCTGTCTTATTTCTGATGACGAGATGCAAGGTCTTGGTCGAGGGTGTTAGCGGGCCAGGCGAATTCACCTGGTGCATATTCCAAACGAACTGTTAATTTCCTTTCCGGTCTTGATAAGAGAGATGCCGAATCCTTCACGCAACTTTGTGATTTCGCGTGGCTGATCGAAGAGACTACGCCCGTGATATTTGACGAAAAATACCAAATCTACAACGAACATGGCGTTAACTTTGAAACACTATCTCATCTGGAAGCAATCGGTCTCATAAAGTATTTTCCTCAGGCAGAGATTATGCGCGAAGATCTACCGGGGACATTTTTGGCCTCTTATTTCGGAACAACTGTTTCGTTGACTACTGACGGTGGCAAGTTGCCTACTGGTAAAGTATTTTTGACACAGATTGGGCAAGAGCTTTCGCCGATTTGCGGAAGTAAGGCCGTCCCCGGGTTTTTTGAATATGTTTGGGAGAGATGGAAAGAGGATGCATCAACAAAGATCCGGCCGCTGCGATGATATGCTACCAACTCTCCCAGATTCGGCACGAAGTAATCGAACGCCAGCGAGACCGGAAGTCATATGGCTTTGATGTTATCACGATTGATTGAAGAAACGGCCGATTGCACTAGCGACTTTTATGAATCCGTTCGCGCCCGAACGCTCGAGATTGTGGCGCCGTTGGAGATTGAAGACTATGTAATTCAAACCGCCGAATTCATGAGTCCGCCGCGCTGGCATATAGGCCACACTTCCTGGTTTTTTGAGACAGTGCTGCAGAAGTTCCAGCCGGGATATCGAACCTACTCAGAAGACTTTCTCTTTTACTTCAACTCTTACTACGAAGGTTTCGGTGCGCGGATTGAAAGGCAGAGGCGCGGCACGCGCTCGCGGCCCACGGTCGCCGCCACCCGAGCGTATCGCGCGCACATCGATGAACGGATGTCGCGATTTATTGAGGATGTCGCAAGCCGTGATGACGCAGAGACGATTCTCTCGATTGTGCGGCTTGGCCTCGAGCACGAGATGCAGCATCAGGAGTTGCTCGTTTACGATATCAAGCATCTGCTGTGCGATCAGTTCGATGCACAAATAAAACCCGCGCCGCTGTCCATCGAATCAGTGAGTGGAATGGCTGAGGTCGAGGGTGGTTTGTTTGACCTTGGCTATAAAGAGCGTTACAGAACCGCGAGCGGTAGCGACCGGTCCGCTGATGAAATAAATGCGGAGGCCCCTCGCTACTGCTCGGGGTTCTGTAACGACTTCGCTTTTGACAACGAAAAGCCGCAGCACAAGGTGTTTTTGGAAGACTTTCGAATTGATCTGGCGCCGGTCAGCAATGGCGAATATCTCGAATTCATCAACGTCGGCGGTTATCAGGATTTTCGCTGGTGGCATTCCGCGGGCTGGGAGAAAGTGAATCAGGAGCACTGGCAGGCGCCGCTTTACTGGGAACAGCGAGATGGTGAATGGATGATTCGTGATTTTGCCGGTTTGCATCGCGCGATCGACAAAGCGAACGAACCGGTCTCGCACGTAAGTTTTCTCGAAGCCTCGGCGTACGCGAAGTGGGCCGGCAAGCGTCTACCGACTGAAGCCGAATGGGAGAAGGCCGCGAGCTTCAACCCTGCGCTCGATTCAAAGCAGGCGTTTCCCTGGGGCACCGCGGCACCCGACGAAATTCATGGGAATCTCTTTGAGAACAGACTCTGGAGTGTCGCTCCGATTGGATCATTCCCAGAGGGAAAAAGTGCCTACGGCTGTCAGCAAATGATCGGCGACGCGTGGGAATGGACGACTTCTGATTACGTGCCTTATCCCGGCTTCAAATCAGAGTTTGACGAATACAACGACAAATGGTTCGTGGGCCAGAAGGTCTTGCGTGGCGGTTCGTTCGCCACACCGCGCGTTCACATCCGCACAACTTATCGCAATTTCTTTTATCCGCATGAGCGCTGGATGATTGCTGGGTTTCGCTGCGCGAAGGATAAGTAAAGCAAACTGTTTAGTTTGCGATTTTTGCAATTGAGTCAAGACTGACCGTTTTCATTCACGACGATAGTTCCATTTCCAATCTCGCCAGTCGGCGAGATTCCACTCCTCAGCATCCCGGACATAGTGATCGTAACTCTCATGAGCCCAGAACTCGCCCTTACGCTCCAGCAGCCGATTACATTGAAAAGCGGTATAGCCTTTCAATGACTGCATGATCGAAGCTAGGGAGTGGTAAACGAGATCGCGCGTTTGATCTGTTTCCTTAACATTCTCTCGACGTAAGCTAATGGCTCGTGTTACAGGCAGTGGCTTGAAGACTGCATGGACGTGGTTAGCCATGATTGAAAAGGCGTCGAGGCGATAGACCCTTCCATCTCTATAGCGCAAGCCTTCCGCGATTTGGGCGGCAATACGATCGTCTCTCAACCAAACAGGACCATGCGTGCTGCCGTCCAAAACGGACTCAAACTTAGCGAACCATTTCCGCTCGAAATCCAATTTGACTCGGTCGTAATGAAAAGGATTTGATTGGCGCAGATGTTCGAGCCATTCACGCTCCTGCTTCCACTGGTCGACGATCGATTGAGGAAGAGAGCCGGCGAGGCGAAATGTCAGAAAGAAAGTGGCGCCCTCGGGTTGAATGTGGGGCAGATTGCGGCGATATGATAGCTTGTAATCAAAAGAGCCCATAATAACAGTCTAATTGTCGACAGCGGCGCGCAAACTAACAGTTTGCGTTACGATCCAGCCGATAGTGATCTTCATCCCAGCGCCACTCCGCTTCATCTCCTTGCAGGTGCACGCCGCCCAACCACAAATCAATTCCATTCAGTCTGACGAAATCTTCGTCGCCGTTCAAAACCGCTTTGCCGTGATCGGTGATCCGAAACGAGGTTCCTAACAATTCGCCCGAATCCATTGGGCTCGCATGGTCTTTCATGATGAGCAACGGATGCGGTCCTTTCGCCAAACGTTTCAATTCAAGAAAAACCTGCGCATCACCGAAGCCATACAGCGGTTCGCGATTTCCAAACGCGGGAAACAAGGATTTGAATTCAGTTTGGCCGTCCGCCACTAGGTCCAGGCAAAGACTTCCATCGCGTCCCAGCCCGTTGCGCATGGATGGAAAGCGCGCAAGGTGCTTGAACAGCGCTGACTTCAGAAATGGCAGAGCCGCCGTATCTTCCGCCAGTAAGCTTTCGATTTCTGAAGGGTCGGACGAAGAATACGCTTGCCAGGCTTTAGATCCGAGAATCAACTGCGCCGAGCTGATCTTGCGACGCTGCGGAAACAACGAAGCCAACTGTGCTTCATTCAACTGCCCCAAACCGCGAAAGTCGTCGATGCCGGGAAAATTGTCGATAGAGATCAAGCTCAACTTCGTCTGGGCGAGTTCGCTTGGCGCAAACCAATTAAGCAGATAGCTCAGATGAACCTGGCAGAAGAGATCATGCTCGAACCACAACACGACTTCTTCGTGATCGACAAACCGCGCCAACGCTTCTTGCTGTTCGCGCAACTCTTTCTCACAATCCTGGAGGTTGACTCCGTACGCGTCGCTTAAATGCCTTGCCCGAACTTGTCTAAGGTCATCACCGGATAATCCGCTCGGCGCCGGTCCGCAAACCAACGCTTCCCGCCAGGCAAGATGTTCGCCGTAAAGATCCGCTTTCCGCGCGGTTCCGGCTGTTGAATCGCCGTTGTGAATGTGAAGCATGACTATTGCCCATTGATTCTAACATCGCCGAGTGTCAGTGCCGCGAGCGGTAGCGACCGGATCATTGTCCCAACAATGGCAAATGAAAAATGCTAAATGGAAAATGGAAAATGATCCGGTCGCTACCGCTCGCGGTTCTGTAACGAGATCGAATACAATCAGCGCGCCCAAGCGCCGAAAGCTCGAAGGAAGATGCCTACTGAACTTCTGATCGATTTTGATGAATTCTGGTCGCGGCTGGATGAAGACATTCGTTTAGCTCAGCAATCGATCTTCGTCCAGACGTTTGCGCTGGAAGGCGATCGGGTGGGGCAAAAGCTCTCTGATGCGGTGCTGTCATCACCGGCTCAAGACAAACGAATTCTCGCGGACTCGTTTACGCGGATAGTTCTGAGCGATCGATTCCGTTACTCGCCGGCAAATATTTTCGATGAGGAGCTCCGTCACGAGGCCCGGGAAACTGAGCGGATGATTCACAAACTGAAGGGCGCCGGCGTCGCCATCAGCTTTACGAATCCGTACGGTCTGTCGCCGCGCAAACTCCTCAGTCGTAATCACAAAAAGTTGATTGTTATTGACAACACGACCGCGTACATCGGGGGAATCAATTTCAGCGAGCACAACGCTGCGTGGCACGACATGATGGTGCGAATCGAAGGTACTGATGCAGTTACATTTCTACGCGAAGATTTTCTTTCGACGTGGAACCGTAAGGACCAAATTGCAGGTCGCCAGTTCGATGACATCGAACTCTTCACGCTTGATGGGAGACGTAATCGAGCCGGCTTCGGGCGCATTCTGGATTTGATCGATGCGGCGCAAGATTCAATCTTCGTGGCGAGTCCCTACATTACTTTTCCATTTTACGAACGGCTGCGCGCAGCCGCGCGACGCGGCGCCGATGTGAAAATCGTCACCCCAGAACAGAATAACTGGAGCTGCTTCGCGAATTATGCGCGCAGGGAATCAGCTCGCTCGCAAATCGATCTGCGGCTTTACCGGGGCCGCATGAGTCATTTGAAGGCGATGCTCATTGACGACACATATCTGATCGCCGGCTCTTCGAACTTCGATTATCTGAGTTATCGCCTTTATCAGGAGATTGTTGGGATTTTTAGCGAAGCTCAAGTGATTAAGGAGTTTCGCGAGCGGGTGATGCTGCCCGATCTGGCCAATAGCATTGCCGTGGATTGCGACGCCAGCCCGGCCGTCAAACATTGGCTCAGATTCCAGATTAAAGTGCTGGACGCGGCGCTGACGATTCTGACTTAGGTGTTGCCGTTAGCCTGTTCGCGTGCATGATAAGACGAGCGTGTTAGCGGGCTTGATTGCACGTGTTTGAATCCCATGTTCATGCCGATGTCGCGCCAGCGATCGAATTCTTCGGGAGTCACGTAGCGCTCGACGGGTAAACGACGCGCGTGCGGCTGGAGGTATTGGCCGATGGTCATGATGTCGCACGAGACAGCGCGCAGGTCCTTCATTAATTCGACAACTTCATCAAACTCCTCACCGAGCCCAACCATGATGCCGCTCTTCGTGAGCATTCCACGCTGCTCTCGATCTCGGCGTTCGGCGGCGCGTCGCAGCAAGGTCAATGATTGCTGATAATCGGCGTCTGGACGCACGCGACGATAGAGCCGCGCGATCGTTTCGGTGTTGTGATTAAGCACGTCGGGTTCGGCATCGAGCACGGTTTTCAGCGCGTCTTCGTCACCGTTGAAATCAGGAATCAAGACTTCGAGCTTGCATTCGGGATTGAGTGCGCGCACCTCGCGAATTGTCTCGGCCCAATGCGCGGCGCCACCGTCGGGAAGATCATCGCGATTAACTGAAGTGATTACCGTGTGGGCGAGATTTAGATGACGCACTGCCTCAGCAACGTGACGCGGCTCTTCGGGATCGAGCGCGTCCGGCGCCCCCTTTCCTACTGCGCAAAACCCACAATGACGCGTGCAGATGTCGCCTCCGAGCATGAACGTGGCAGTGCGATCTGACCAACATTCAAAGATGTTCGGACATTTCGCTTCCTGACAAACCGTGTGCAGGTTCAAGCCCTGAATCAGGTTGAGCAGATGGTTCTGATTGGTTGGATCGCCCAGCCGAATCCGCAGCCACTCGGGTTTAGGCTGACGTGGTTTGGTGTTCAGAACTTGAAGTTCGCGGGTCAAGAATGATTACCCCTCAAATTAATTCTGCAAAAACATTCTAGCATCCGCGTCTCGAATTCAGCATCCAAGCGAATGCTTCTGCGCTATACTGCGCGAAATTTGAAAACGACCTGTGCGAGCCCACCGGCTTACGCTATTGGAGGAAATTATGAAACGAACCGTTGTTATCTGTGCTGCGGCCTTACTGTTAGCTGCAAGTGGCATTTACGCGTTCGGCGATATTGCGCGACCGAAAGTTTCGCCGGCGGCAAAGGAAGGCAAGACAGTGCTCTACACGAGCCTGGCGGTGAAACCTGACTCAAAAGCTTACGAAGCGCGGCTGCAAATCTCGCAGGATGCGCTCAACACTATCGTGCGGTTGGCCGGGAACGCTTCGGCAGATCAATCTGTAACGCAACGCCTCATGCACAGCTCGACCCGAACCGTGATGGCGGGCTTGTTCATGTTTCTTGCGGTCTCGTTCGCCGGTGTGTGGCTCGCTCGCTCCGGACAGCGTCGGAATCAGAAAGCGATCGCGGCAGTCATTCTAATTGCGATGGTGTTTGGCTTGGCGACCGTAATAGTGCGCGCGAATGCGGGCCCGCCGGGATATGTGTATTGGCAAAACCTTCCAACTAACCTGACTAAAGGGCAGTCAACGCAAGCGGGAGTGAACATTGAAATCGTGCCCGGCGACGACAGTACGATCAAGTTGATCGTGCCGATGAGGAATAAATAATGAAGGCGGGCAGGATGCCCGCGTACCGCACGCAGGGATGCGTGCGCTCCAACGCGCTCCAGAATGGAACGAGCGGAAAACCTTTCGATTACCACGTGGCCTGCGCGAGGCGCGCGCAACTGGACGCGTGTGTCCGCGAGAGCATTCGCTGCGATCTTAGTTGGCAGCGCTTGCTTGTCTGCCGGCTTGTCGAGTTGGCTGCCGCTGCAAATGTCGATCGTCACGGTCTTCCTGTTTGCCGGCCCGCACAACTGGTTCGAGCTACGCTATTTCCTGATGCGTCTGCCGGCGAGGTTCGGCCGCTCACGGAATTTCTTTGCTGTGGCGTTCGCGGGTATCTTTTTGCTCACGCTCGCCTATCTTTCTCTGCCCGCGCTCTATTACACAAATCTCTGGTCGGGCGTGAATTGGCCGACGGCAATCGCCACGTGGAATACGTGCATGTTGCTGTGGATTGGCGCGTTGATTGTTTTGCGAGGGAAGCAGAATTACCGGCGTGACTGGTCTTGGGCGATCCCGATCGTTTTTACGTTATGCGGTTTGAACTGGCTGGCGCCGGAGTTGTTCAGTTTGGCAATCGTCTACGCTCATCCGCTGGTTGCGCTATGGTTTCTCGATCGGCATTTACGGCGAACTAAACCGGAATGGCTGACAGCGTATCGGCGCTGCCTGCTGCTGCTTCCCCTTTTCATTCTCGCGATGACTTGGCAACTCGGCCGCAGCACGTCGCTGACTGATGACAACGGCTTGTTCTGGCGAATTACACAACACGCCGGCGCGCAGCTGCTGCCGAACGTTTCGAGTCACATGCTGGTATCAGTGCACGTCTTTCTGGAGATGCTGCATTACGGCGTCTGGATCATCGCGCTCCCACTCATCGGCGCGACCGGCGCGCTGTGGAAGGTCAAGACGATTCCCATCGCGAGCCACTCGCGCGGCTTTCCGAAATTGATCGCCGCAGTTTTAATCTGCGGCTTGCTCGCAGTTGCCGTATTATGGTTGGGATTTTCGACGAACTATACATTGACGCGCGACATTTATTTCACAGTCGCGATGGCGCATGTCCTGGCCGAGGCGCCATTTTTGTTGAGAATGATCTAAACCGCCGATTCACCGTTGTTTAATAGAATTAATGCGCGGCAAAGGAGAACACTGATGAAGCGATTGCCTGTAACTCTCGCGCTTTTGCTCTACAGCGCTGTCTCGCTGGCTCTCAGCTTTTCGGGGACACCGTCAGCCCAGTCACAGCAAAACGAAAATGGTCCCCCGAATAAAGGCAATACCTCGTCAGCGCGAATCCTGGTGATTGATGGTATGCGAGTTATTCTCGTCGACCGGGAAACAAAAGCCATCCTTTGGGAAACGAACGCCTTGCGCGGTCCGGGATCGCTCGCATCGCTTCCAAACGGAGACTACCTGGTCGCAGAACGCAAATACATCGCGCGTATCGATAAAGATGGAAAATTAAAATCCAGAAGTCCCGCAAGTTTCGGATTCCTCACGGATATCAAGGCTCTGGAAAACGGTCGCATGCTGATCTCAGACGGAGATGCAAAGACGGTTGCTGAAATGGATTGGGAAGGAAAGGTCAGTTGGTCGATCACAGGTCTTCATTACCCTTCCGAAGCTGTCCGCCTGAGCAACGGGAATACACTAATCGCGGACAGCACCACGATACTCAAAGAATTTGACCCGTCGAAGAAGCTTGTGCGTTCGATACGATTGCGACGATGGGCCACTGCGGTTCAGCCTTTGCCCGAGGGAATCCTCGTCGGCGAGAGCAGGGCCGTTGAGTTCTTTGACTCCTCAGGAAAAGCAATTTGGTCATACGAATTGACCAGCCGCATCACCTCGGTGCAACGTCTTTCCAGTGACGAATACTTAATGAGCGAGCCAGACAACGGCCGCATCGTGATCATGGATTCCGGCGGGTATGTTAAATGGGAGCTGACCGGGTTGCATTATCCGTGGCAGGCAATTTACTTAGGATGAGCCCGGGATATGTCTCTCCCTGAACTCTGGCGCTTTCTGATTCCCGGTTATCTGCTCTCAATTCTGATCGAGACGCCGATTCTCATCATCGGCCTTTCAAGACGGCATCCGATCAAACACAGACTATTCGCTGGCATTTGGCTGACGGCCTGCACTTACCCGATCGTTGTGCTTGTGATGCCGCTCTTGTTCGCGAACTCATCGCGGACGATTTATCTGATTGTTGCCGAGACGTTTGCGCCCGTCGCTGAATGCATTTTGTTTTGGCTCGCTTACGGCAAATCAGAAGAAGTCGGCAAGAGATCGATGTGGCAGGACTTCGCGGCGATTGTGGTTGCGAATCTGGCTTCGTTTCTCGCTGGCGAAGTTCTGAATGCTTATGGTTGGTTTGGATTGCTTGGTTGAAAACTCCACCGGGGACGCCCTGAGCTAACGGTGTCGTTCCTCTCCCGAGGGACTCTTATTTGCAATAGCACTAGGAGAGATTTCATCAAAAGACAAGCAAACATCACCAAGCATGAAGCGGATAAACCTCAGCCCGCGGAGCTTGGGACTAAGCGTGCTGCCACTGGCCCGCTTCAATTGTTTTAGTAGAAAAACGAAGCCAACGACCAAAGCTGCAGTGAAAATCAGAACCAGCACGGCGAGAAGTATCAAACCTCCAACACCCGCGATGGGCGCTGGACCGGGTCTTATATCAAGAAGAAACAGAAGGCTCATCATCGATCGCTCCGTCGAGTTAATCTAGTGCTCTTTAATAACTACTCGGCACAGCATGTCGCTGTCAATATTACCACCTGATAGCACGACGCCGACGCGTTTGCAATCGGTCGGGACCTTTGCTGCAAAAACGGCTGCGGCTGCGGCAGCGCCTGAAGGTTCAACCAACAGCTTCATCCGAAACAGCATGAACGCGATCGCCGAAATGATCTCTTCATCGCTTACGGTCAACACATCATTGGCGTTCGCACTCGTAATCGGAAAGGTGAGCGCACCCGGCGTCTGCACGCGCAGGCCGTCGGCGATGGTCGGGGGCGGTGGAATCTTGACGCGTTCATTTTTAGCAACCGACTGTTGAGTATCGTTCGCGGTCTCCGGTTCGACGGCGAAACACTTGATCGAAGGCTTGATTGACGTCGCGGCAGTGCTGACGCCGGCAAACAATCCACCTCCGCTGCATGGTGTGAGAACGCAATCGAGATCCGGAACTTCCTCTAGCAACTCCAATCCGCAGGTCCCCTGGCCCGCCATGATCAGATAATCGTCATAGGCCGGAACCATCACAAGCCCTTCGCGTTCCGCGATCTCGCTCCCGAAAGCATCGCGATCATCTTTCTGGCGATCGAAGACGCGAATGTCAGCCCCATACCCGCGCATTCCCGCAACCTTCGTCTTTGGTGCGTCATCGGGAATGCAGACGACGGCGCGAATGCCTGCTTCTCTGGCGGCAAGCGCGACCGCCTGTGCGTGATTGCCGGAAGAGACCGCGATTACGCCACATTTCTTTTCATCGTCGGTCAAGGAAAGAATTTTGTTGGTAGCGCCGCGGGCTTTGAATGCGCCCGCCCGCTGGAGGTTTTCGCATTTGAAAAAGACTTCGCGACCGGCGACTTCGTTGAATGAGCGCGAAGTCATGACTGGCGTGCGGTGGACTCGGCCAGCGATGCGTGCGGCCGCTTCTTTGATGAGTTTGAGTGTCAGCATATCAGAGTTGCGTTAGCCACAAAGAGGCACAAAAAGCAGAAAACAATAGAAGGAAATTTGTCGCGCGAATCAGCCAACGTAGGCATATGTCGCTTCAATCTCTTGTGCCTTTTCGTGGCCTTCAAGCTTCATTTCAAAGACTTCCGCGAAGCGCTCGATGATGCGATCCTCGACGGGGCGTATCTCAACTTCACGCCCCAGGATCTCTTTCATCGAAGTCACCGGCTCGCCTTCGCATGCGACGATCAAATTGAAGTAGCTGAGGTCCGTATTCACGTTGAGCGCGAATCCATGCGTCGTCACCCAGCGCGCGATGTGCACGCCGATCGCCCCGACTTTTCCACGTGATGTGTGTACGCCGGTCAGGCCTTCGATGCGAAATGCTTCGATGTTGAAATCCTGCATCGTGCGAATCAAGACCTCTTCCAAATCGCGCACATAGCGATGCACGTCTTCCCGATCGGGACTCAAGTTGATGATCGGATAGCCAACGATCTGGCCCAGGCCGTGGTAAGTTACTTTACCGCCGCGATTCGTTTCAAAGACAGTGACGCTGCGTTCTCGCAAAACCCCTTCGGGCGCGATGATGCCATTCTGCGCCGCGCGCCTGCCGAGCGTAAGCGTGTGCGGATGCTCTAAGAGCACCAACGTGTCCGCTTGTGCGCCCATCAAAATCGCACGCTCGGTTTGCTTCTGAATTTCGAGCGCCGCGCCGTATTCAACGCGGCCCAGTCGTTCGACTTTCAGAGTTCGCCGTTCGCTCATTGCGATAGTAGAATAGATAATTGTAGCAGCACCCCAATCGAAGTGACGACACGGAGGACTCCATGAATCGCATCGCAACGCTCGCCATCACGTTGTTGTTATTTTTGCC
>WNFT01012219.1_pt1 | contig 15209 bp, 15 predicted proteins | sample 5400191 | NCBI WGS metagenome assembly WNFT01 (sample SAMN13153359, study PRJNA577476) | soil metagenome | isolation source: 80 cm saprolite under Madrone tree | place: USA:California | collected 2016-06-14 | reverse complement strand
GTCGCCGAGACGTTGCGCCGCCGCGCCTCGTTGGTGGGCATCCCGGAGATGGACCAGTGCCACTGGATCGATCCCGCGGCCGTCCGCGCGCGCCTCAGGGTCGAGCCCGATCGCCTAGTGGTCTTGTACATTCCGTTTCCGTTTGCGTCGAACCCGCGGACATTCTGGGTTCGCCACGTGTATGGGAGCCCGAACACGCTGTGGACCCGGGCCGCGATCGCACTGGCCCGCAGGAACGAGTACCGGAGCCACGTCGCCGCGCGCTGGAATGACCGGAACGTGGTGCGCGCTGCACGCGCCTTCTGCGACCGACACGGCGCGGCGCTGATCGTCAAGGCGCGCGCCAAGGATCCTGTGCCCCGGTATCTCGCGCGGGTCGCCGACCGCGTGCTGTACGACGACGCCTACTACCCCGCGACGATCCTCGAGCTGCTGAAGGTCTCCGCGCTCTGCCTGCATTTCTTCAGCACGGTGGCGTACGAGGCGGCCTACGCCGGCGTGCCCTCGATCTGCCTCACGCCGGCGGGCGACGACCTCGGCCTGCCCCCGCTCTGGCAGGAGTGGTTCCTCAACCCCGACTCGGGCGGCAGCTTCAACTTCCCCGGCGTCGTCTACGCGCGGGCCCTCGGCGAGTTCCTCGACGGGTTCGCCTCGGCCCGGCTCTCGGACTATCCTCTGGATCCAGTCGCCCGGGCCCAGTATCTCGAGAAGTTCGTCGGCGTCGACGACGGCAAGAGCTCGGACCGCGTCCTCGACGCGGTCCAGTCCCTCGTCGAGCGAGGAGCCCTGCGATGACCGCGAGCCCTCCCGCGCGGATCAAGGTCGGCAACCGGTGGATCGGCACTGGCGAGCCCTGCTACGTCATCGCGGAGGCCGGCTCCAACCACAACGGGAGCCTCGAGCAGGCGCTCGCCCTGATCGACGTAGCGAGCGAGGCCGGCGCCGACGCGGTGAAGTTTCAAGGGTTTCGGGCGCGGACGCTTTATCCGACGACGGCCGGGAAGTCGGAGTACCTCAAGGACCAGCGGCCGATCTACGACATCATCGAGGCGATGGAGATGCCGGTCGAGTGGGTGCCGATCCTCGCTGACCACTGCCGCGCGCGCTCGGTTGACTTCCTCTGCACGCCCTTCGACGAAGCATGGGTCGCCGCCCTCGACCCGCACGTGCCTGCCTTCAAGGTCGCCTCGTACGAGCTGAGCCACCTGCCGCTCGTCCGTCGGGTGCTCGAGCGCGGCAAGCCGGCCTTCGTGTCCACCGGCGCTTCGACGCTCACCGACGTGCTACGGGTCGTCGCGCTGGCGCGCGAGGTGGGCAACGAGCAGATCGTGTTTCTCCAGTGCACGGCCGCGTATCCCGCGCCGCCCGCGGACGTCAACGCCCGGGCGATCGTGACCCTGCGCGAGGCGAGCGGGTGTCTGGTCGGCCTGTCCGATCACTCGCGGGATCCCGTCATCGCGCCGGTCGTTGCCGTCGCGCTCGGCGCGGTGGTCATCGAGAAGCACTTCACGCTTTCGAACCGCCTGCCGGGCCCAGACCAGAAGTTCGCCGTGGAGCCCGAGCAGCTGAGGGAATTGGTGCGGGCGGTGCGCGAGGCCCAGGCCATTCTCGGGACTGGCGCCAAGGAGGTCCTCGCAGTCGAGCGCGAGCTGCACGGCTTCGCGCGCCGGTCGGTCTTCTCGGTTCGCGCGATCGGTGCCGGCGAGGCCTTCACCGAGGACAACATCCGAGTGTTGCGTAACGGCGCGAACGCGCCTGGGCTCGCGCCCGAGGAGTACCCGCGGCTGGTCGGGAAGCGCGCGGCCCGCGACATCCCGGCCGGTGCGGCGATCACGGATGCGATGGTGAGGCATGAACCTCGTGTGGCGTGAGGCGCGGATGGCCGACGCTGACGTCCTCTGGCGTTGGGCGAATGACCCTGAGACGCGGCAGAATTCGTTCAATACGTCGCCGATTCTCTACGAGGAGCACGTCGCCTGGCTCTCGCAGCGCCTTGGGTCCGACGCAACGCCGACCTGGATCTTCAGCGACGGTGACGTGCCGGTCGGGCAGGTGCGCTTCGACATCTCCGGCGACGTCGCGGAGATCGGGATTACGGTCGCGCCGGAGCAGCGCGCTCGCGGCTACGGCCGGGCGATGCTCGATGCGGCGGTCCGGTGCCTGCGGGCCGAGCGACGCGATGGGGTGTGGCCGCGAGCCTCAGTGCTCGCGCACAACCAGGCGTCGCTCAGGCTCTTCAAGGCGTGCGGGTTCGAGGAGGTCGGAACCGTCAGGCGCGACAGTGGCGAGCAGGTGATCCTGCTCGAGCTCGCGCGCGTGCTATCGTAGATGACCGAAATTCCGAGCGAGGCAGACATGGCGATGATCCGCGATGCCAGCACCAAGACACTCGGGCTCCCACTTCTGCAGCCGGGAGCGTCGAGATCCCAGGCCCCGCCACGGTTCTACCAGAGATTCGGCGACAACGGCCACGCGCTCGATTCTGGCGGACCACGGATTACCACCGAGGAATCGGAGCGGCTGTTCGCGCTGCGGCGCGACGGGCTCCGCGTGCTCTTCATCAACGCGCCGATCCGCGAGTGGTCCTATCCCAACATCCTGCCGATCGGTCACGCCTACGTCGGCGCGGTGGCCGCGATGGACGGCCACACCGTCGACGTGCTCGACTTGAACGCCGAGCGCCGCGCGCCTATCAAGGACTCACTCGAGACGTTCGTGAGATGGGCCGAAGCGAGGGTCGTCGAGAAGCTCGGGCGCGACAGGCCCGACGTGATCGGCCTCGGCGGCATCATTACCCAGTACTCCTGGATCAAGCGAATCGCGGAGCTCTGCAAGCGGGTCCACCCGGACGTGCCGATCGTGCTTGGCGGCGGTATCGCGTCATCGATGCCCGAGTTCATGGTCAAGCGTCTCCCCGTGGACGTGGTGGTGCAGGAGGAGGGCGAGGTCACCTTCTCCGAGGTGCTGCACCGGCTGGAGCGCGGCGCCTCGATGGAGGGCGTGAAGGGCACCGCGTATCGCGAGGTGATCCGCCCCGGCGAGTGGACGGTGCGCAACAACGGCCTCCGCACGTCCGTCCCCTCGCGCGAGCAGGGGCTCGACGCGCTGCCGTGGCCGCTCCGCTCGCGGTGGCCCGAGGACGAGGTGTACAAGCTGAACCCCGTCGGCCACCTCAACTGGCAGACGAAGTGGATCGACGGCGCCGCGGTGGCGCCCGGGCAGTACTCCGTCTCGATGATCGCCTCGCGGGGCTGCCCGTACGCCTCGCGCGCGTGTGATTATTGTTACGCGGCGTACCTCGGCAAAACCTATCGGCTGCGCAGCCCGCGCGAGGTCGTGGACGAGATGGAGTTCGTCAAGGCGCGCTATGGGGTCGTCTACATCCACTTCCTCGACGACCTCCTCATGACGGACTACCGCTGGGCCCTCGAGTTCTTCGGCGAGCTGCGCGAGCGCAAGCGGCGGACCGGCTTCGAGGTCATGTGGGGCGGCACGTGCCGCACCAACATCGTCGCCGACGACGTTCTGCGCGCCCGGCGTGAGGGCCGGCCGCACATGCTCGAGCAGGGCTACGAGGTCGGGATGCGCCAGGCCGGCTACGGCGTCGAGTCGGCGAGCCCCAAGATCCTCAAGGCTATCGACAAGAGCGGGCAGACGCTGGAGAAGATGGAGATCGCGATCAAGGAGACCCAGCGCGTGCTCGGCTACGCCGACTGCTCGTTCATGATCGCCTCGCCCGGCGAGACCGCCGACACCGTCCGCGAGACGGTCGAGTTCTGCAAGAAGGTCGACCTCAAGCCCGAGGTCTTCTTCTTCACGACGGCGTACCCGGGGACCTCGTTCTGGGACCTGGCGCTCGAGAAGGGGCTGATCCGCAAGGCCGTCACGGGCGAGAAGGGGCCCGCCGACGAGGACATCATCGAGCAGTACTTCCTCCGCCTCGGCGAGCAAGGCGAAGAGGTCCGCACGAACTTCAGCGACCTGCCGGACGAGGAGATCATCGACCTCTCGTGGTGGGCCGTGAACGAGCTAGGCGGGCAGAACACCCTCCGTCACCCCCATACGGGCGATGCGCAGGAGCGCAAGCGCGCGGTGCGGGGCGCCACTCGGGCGGACGTGTAGCGGCGTGGCTCGAGCAATGCGTTTTGTCGTGATCGGTGCCGGATCGATCGGCCAGCGGCACCTCAAGAATCTCCTGGCGCTCGGCCACGACGTCGTCGCCGTGCTCGACCCGAGCGAGGACCGGCGCGCCGAGGTTCGACGGGTCGCACCGGCGCAGTGCCTGACGACGGCGGATGAGGGCGAGGCCTTCGGGTGCGGCGCCGAGGGAGCCGTCATCTGCTCGCCGACCCACCGCCATCTCGACCAGGCGCGCGCGGCGCTGGCGCGTGGCTGGCACGTCTTTGTCGAGAAGCCGCTGGCGCACACCCTCGAGGGGACGGACGCGCTCGTCGTAGAGGCCGGGCGGGCCGGCCGCACGGTCCTCGTCGGTTGCAACCTCCGATTCCTGCCGAGCCTCGTGCTCGTGAAGCGGCTGGTCGAGGAGGGACGGATCGGACGGCCGCTCGCCGCGCGAGCCCAGTGCGGCTACTATCTTCCGTTCTGGCGGCCGGGCACCGACTACCGCGAGGGCTACGGCGCGCGACAGGCGACGGGCGGCGGCATCATCCTCGACTCGATCCATGAGTTCGACTACCTGACCTGGCTCCTCGGTCGACCGCGCGAGGTGTTCGCGTACGCCGGCCGCGTCTCGAGCCTCGAGATCGACACCGAGGACAACGCCGACGTTCTGCTGCGCTTCGACTACGGCGCGGTTGCCAATATCCATCTCGACTACCTCCAACGCACCTACCGGCGCGCCTGTGACTTCATCGGAGAGGACGGCGTGATCGCCTGGGACTACATCACGCAGTCGGTCGCCGTGTACGGCAAGGAGGATCGCCGCGTCGAGGTCTTCCAGGAATCGATCAACACCGAACGGAACCAGATGTTCGTCGACGAGATGCGCCACTTCGTGCGGTGCATCCAGGCGGGCGAGCCTCCCGTGCTCGACGCCGCCGGCGGGCGCGCGATCCTCGAGGTCGCGCTCGCGGCGAAGGCGTCGGCCACAGAAGGCCGGCCGGTGAAAATCGGGCAATGATCGCGGCGATCGTGCAGGCGCGAATGGGTTCGACGAGACTCCCCGGCAAAACGCTCGCCGACGTCGCCGGCAAGCCGATGCTCGCGCGCCTCGTGGAGCGCGCCCGGCGGATCCCGGGCGTCGAGCGGGTGATCATCGCGACGACGGAGAAGCCCGCGGACGAAGCGATCCTCCGATTCGCTGCGGATCACGACCTTCCCGCCTACGCCGGGAGCGAGGAAGACGTCCTGGACCGCTTCTACCAGGCGGCGCGACGGTTTGGTGTCTCGGTCGTCGTGCGCGTGACTCCCGACTGCCCCCTGCTCGATCCCGCGGTCTCGGGTCTCGTGGTCGCGCGGTTCGTCGAAGCGCGAGGCGCGGTCGACTACGTGAGCAATACGCAGCCGCCCACGTTTCCCGACGGTCTCGACACGGAGACTTTTTCGTTCGCAGCCCTCGCCCGCGCGTGGCGGGAAGCGACGGCACCGTCGGAGCGGGAGCACGTCACCGCCCTCATCTGGAAGCACCCGAAGCTGTTCCGCCTGGTCAACGTCGCGCACGACCCGGACCTGTCCGGCCGCCGCTGGACCGTCGACGAGCCCGCGGACCTTGAGTTCGTGCGCGCGGTCTACAATCGCCTGGGCGAGACGTTTGGCATGGACGATGTCCTCGAGTTGCTGCGCCGTCATCCCGATCTTGAGGCGGTCAACCGCGGCACGGCGCGCAACGCAGGCTACGCGAAGTCGGTGCGGGCGGACCGCGTTTTCACCAGTCCGAGGAGGACGTAGGGAGCCATGGAGCCGATCTCGGGTCGCTCGCTCGCGAGATCACGGGAGTACTTCGCCCGCGCCCGCAAGGTCATCCCCTCGTGTACGCAGACGTTCAGTAAGGGCCACACCCAGTTCGTCCAGGGGGTGGCACCCAACTTCCTCGAGCGAGGGCGGGGGAGCCACGTGTGGGACGTGGACGGCAACGAGTACGTCGACTACGTGATGGCGCTCTGCCCGATCGTCCTGGGCTACGACGATCCCGACGTGATCGCGGCAGTCCAGCGGCAGCTTGCCGACGGTGTCACGTTCTCGCTCGCCCATCCGCTCGAGGTCGAGGTGGCGGAGGCGCTCGCGAAGATCGTGCCGTGCGCTGAGATGGTCCGGTTCGGCAAGAACGGTTCGGACGCCACGTCGGGCGCCGTAAGAGCCGCGCGCGCGTACACGGGGCGTGACGTGATCGCGTGTTGCGGCTATCACGGCTGGCAGGACTGGTACATCGGCACGACCACGCGCCGCCGCGGGGTGCCCGCGGCGGTCTGCGAGCTGACGCGGACCTTCACCTACAACGACCTCGGCTCCCTCGAGCGCATCTTTACCGAGTATCCCGGCCGGGTCGCCGCCGTGATCCTCGAGCCGGTCGGCGTGGTCGAGCCCGAGGGCGACTTCCTCCAGCGCGTGGCCGCGGTCACGCACGCGAACGGCGCTGTGCTGATCTTCGACGAGATCGTGACGGGCTTCCGCCTGGCGCTGGGCGGCGCCCAGGAGCGGTTCGGGGTGGTGCCCGACCTCGCCTGCTTCGGCAAGGCGATGGCCAACGGGTTCCCGCTCGCGGCCGTTGTGGGCAGGCGCGAGATCATGGAAGTCTTCGACGAGATCTTCTTCTCGGTCACGTTCGGCGGCGAGGCGCTCTCGCTCGCGGCGGCGCAGGCCACGATGGCGAAACTTCGTGAGAAGAACGTCATCGAGCACCTCTGGCGGCAGGGCGCCCGGCTGCGTGACGGCTATAACGCGGTGGCGCGCGAGGTCGGGCTCGAGTCGCTTACGCAGTGTCTCGGCTATCCGCCGCGCACCGTGCTGACGTTCAGCGAGCGGGCCGGGACGCAGTCGCTGGCGATGAAGAGCCTCCTCCAGCAAGAGATGATCAAGCGCGGCATCCTGATCGCGGGCGGATTCAACCTCTGCTACGCGCACTCGGACGACGACATCCGGCGTTCAACCTCTGCTACGCGCACTCGGACGACGACATCCGGCGCACGCTAGAGGCGTGCGGGGACGCGCTCGCGATCCTGGCTCGCGCACGCGCGGAGGATCGAGTGGAGGCGAGCCTCGAGGGGCCGATCATCCAGCCGGTGTTCCGGAGTGCGTAGCCGCGTGGGCCAATCGCGCGGGCTCGGAGGGTCCACGCGTGGCCGCACCTCGGTCGAGTGAGATCAACGCCGTCGACGAAGCCCTGATCAAGACGCGTCTGGAAGAGTACTACCGTCGCTATTACTGCGACGCCCTCAGGATTCCTGGCTGGCGCGACCTGGTCGCCGTACGCCTCGCCGACACGGAATACGAGCGGCAACGGCTGAAACAGCTCGAGTCCGCCGTGGCGCGAAACGTCGTGGGCGCCAGAGTCCTCAATGTCGGCTGTGGCACGGGGGGATTCAACGTGCTTGCCCGCGACTCCGGGGCGGACGTTTGGGGCGTAGACGCCTGTGCGGAGGCGGTGACGATCGCGGCCCTCCGCACGCCGGGGCGAGTCCTCCGCGCCGCCGCTGAGCAGCTCCCGCTGCCGCCCGGGGGCTTCGACCTCGTTTACTGCTACTCGACCCTCGAGCACGTCGCCGACGCGGGTCGCGCCGTCCGCGAGATGGTCCGGGTCCTCCGTCCTGGCGGCCTGCTCTATGTGCACACGCCGAATCGCTGGGCGTGCTTCGAGGGGCACTACAAGCTCTTCTGGCTCCCGGGACTGCCGCGCTGTCTGGCCACTCTGTACCTCGCCCTGCGCGGTCGGCCCACGGGGTTCCTCCGGACGCTCCGCCCGCTGACGCTCGCCGAGTGTCGCGCCCTGGTCGAGGCGGCGGGCGCGCGCGTGACTCGCGTCCTCGATGGCGGCGCGAACCGGCCCGTGGGCGGTCCGCTCTGGCCGCTCGTCCGGGCCTATTACCGTTTGTTCGGCGTGCGCCCCTACATAGAGCTCGTCGCGACGCGGCGGGAGGCGCTGTGAGAATCTGCTCGCCCCACTGCGGCGTCGATCCAGAGACGACGTCAGGCGGGGAAACCTACGAGCGCGAGCTGCTGCGGCACCTCGGCGCGTCGGGGCACCCCATTGAGCTCCTGCTGGCCCGGCACAAGCGTTACCCCGAGGCGGTCTCGAACTGGACGATCCACAGGCTGCCGGTGGGGCGCGGGCTCCGCTGGCCTCTCGCGGCGCTCATCCTCCCGCCCTTCATCCGGCGGCTCTATGATCGCCCCGGCTTCGATCTCCTACGTGCGCACTCGCTTCGTTACATCGGTCCGGCGGTGCTGATCGCCAGGCGCCGATACCGCCTGGACGTCCCGATCGTCGCCCATCACCACCACCTCGATCGGAACTGGCTCAATCCGCTGATCGAGGGGCGCGTGATGCGCGCGGTCGAGCGCGTCGTCGTCGGCAGTGAATTCGCGACGCGGCAGGCCGCGGCTGAGCTGGGAGTGGCGCGCGAGAAGTTTTCGGTCGTCCCATACGGTGTCGACCGACGCTTCCGTCACGCGCCCAAGCCGGCGGCGCTGGTCGCGCGGCACGGTCTGAGCGGCAAGGTCGTGGCGCTCTTCCTTGGCGGGCTCAAGGAGCGGAAGAATCTGTTCTTCCTGCTCGACGTGTGGCGTGAGGTGGCGCGCGCGCGGGAGGACGCCCAGCTAGTCGTTGCGGGCTCGGGCCCGCTCCTTGGTCGGCTCAAGCGGCACACGGCCAAGGTCGGCCTGGACGGCCGGGTCATCTTTGCGGGCTACGTCCCGGAGCACGCGAAGGTGGACTACTACAACCTCGCCGATCTTCTCCTGTTTCCGTCCGCGATGGAGGGGTTCGGACTCACCGTCGCCGAGGCGATGTCATGCGAGCTTCCGGTCGTGGTCTCCGACCGGGGATCGTTACCCGAGCTCGTGGTGGACGGTGAGGGTGGCCTCCTCGTCGATCCGTCCGACCGTGAGGCGTTCGTCCGGAAGACCCTTCTGCTTTGCGCTGACCCTATACTCCGCAGGAAGCTCGGCGCTGCGAGCGGCGAGCGCGTGGAGCGGCGCTACCGCTGGGACCACTGCGCCGCGGCGACCGCCCGCGTCTACGAGGACGTCCTCGACCGGTGGCGGCGCGAGGGTGGCGTCCGTAGACCGCACCCGTGACCGCCCGCTGGCCCCGGCCCCTGGTCGCCGCTCTCGACGCTGTCAACCGCCGGGGCAAGGCCGTGGGCGTGAGGCTCGTCAAGTACACCGGCAAGAGCCGGTACCTGATCCATCCCAAGCACCTGGTGGATGCGCCGTGGCATGACTGGTACGTCGAGTGCCTCGACCCGAGAGACGTCGTCCTCGATGTGGGCTGCGCCAACGGCGCGCACACCCTCCGCGCGGCGCGGCGCGCTCGGCGTGTCTTCGGGATGGACTACGACATCGCACAGCTCCGCGTCGCTGCGGCCGAGGCGCGCGCGCTCGGCCTCAAGAACGTGCACGTGTTCGCGTGGGACCTCGCGCGGCCGTTTCCATTCCCCGACGGGAGCTTCGACACGGCGCTCTTCCTCGACGTGATCGAGCACCTCCACCCGCGCCGAGAGGTACTCCAAGAGATCCGGCGCGTGCTCAAGCCGTCGGGGCGCCTCCTGGTCTCCGGCCCGAACCGCGATACCGCATGGCGGCGCAGGCTGCGCGCTGCCGGGCTCTTCGCGTTCTCCGATCCCGATCACAAGGTCGAGTACACGGAGGCCGAGTTCCTCGCCGAGCTCTCCGCCGGCGGCTTCGAGCCGATCGGCCCGGTCATGCCTGTCGTCTTCGACACGCCGTGGGCGGGCCTGATCGACGCCCTTGGAGGCGTCTCGCTCCGCCTTTACGCGCGGCTCAGCCGCTGGAAGCGCGACGTCGTGCTCGCGCGGCCTCAAGAGTCCACCGGGTTCCGCGTCGTCACGCGGGTCCGGCCGTGAACGTTTGCCTCGTCAACGAGTACTTTCCTCCGTTCGCGCCGGGCGGGGCCGAGTGGAGTCTTGAGGCGCTCGCCCGTGCCCTGGTCGGGCGCGGCCACCGCGTAACGGTCGTGACACCGAACTGGGGCGCCGCGCCGCGCGAGGAATCCGACGGCGTCCGCATCGTCCGGTTCGCCTTTCCCAAGAAGCTCGAGCCGGGACGGCGCCCGGCGCCCGCGAAGTGGCTCGCGAACCCGCTCTTCTACGCCTGGGCCGCGCTCGCCGTCCTCCGCGTGGCACGGCGGGAACGCGCGGACGTGATCCACGCCCAGAACAAGCACTCGCTCATCCCCGCGACACTGGCGGGGCGACTGCTGCGCGTCCCTGTCTTCCTCACGATCCGCGACGGCTCGATCATCAACGCCGCACCCCTGTGCCTGCACCACCACGACCGGATGCCGCTCGACTGCGGCGTGCGCAAGCTATGGCGCGAGTGCTCGGAAGAGTACTTCACACTCTACGTGAAGAATCCGCGCCGGAAGCTCCGCTCGAAGCTCGCGTTCCTCTACTTCTGGCTGGACGCCCGCGTGAAGCAGCGCTTCTTGCGGCGCGTCGACGGCGTCATCGGCGTGAGCCAGGGGATCCTCGACATTTACCGGCGCTCCGGGCTCCTGGAGGGCGTGCAGCGGGTCCAGGCGATCTACAACGTTCCCTCGGCCGCGGCGCCGCCCACGCCTGCGGAGATCGAGGGGCTCTGCTCCCGTCTCGGGCTGCGCGGCCGTCGGATCGTCCTCTACGTGGGCAAGTTTTCGCCCGGCAAGGGAACGGCTGATCTCGTGGCGGCGGCCGGCGAGGTTGCCCGCGAGTTCCCGGATGTGCTCTTCCTGTTCGTCGGGGAAGGCGAGCTCGACGCGCTGGAGCCGGTCGTGCGGCGGCTTGGTCCGCTGCCCAACCGTGAGGTGCAGGCACTCTATCCACTCGCCGACCTGGTCGTCGTACCGTCGGTGATCCCGGACGCGCTGAGCCGCGTGATCCTCGAGGCGATGGCGGCGGGGCGGCCCGTCGTCGCCACGCGCGTCGGCGGGACGCCCGAGCTCGTGATCGACGGCAAGACCGGTCTCCTCGTCGAGCGGCATGCGCCGGCGGAGCTGGCGCGGGCGATCGGGTCCCTGCTGCGTGACGAGGCGCTGCGCGCCTCACTCGGCGCGGGCGCCCGCCGCGACGTGACGGAGCGCCTGGCCGCGGACGACAGCGTGGACCGGCTCCTCGCCGCCTACGCGAGCGCGCGGGGCTGATGGTCCTCGGGCTCCTCCCCGCGATCCGCGGCGGCCTGGGCGAGCTCGCGAAGACCGGGCAGCACGCGCGCCTGATCGACGGGTACCTCACGCCTTACGCCCGCGCCTTCGAGACGGTCCGGTACTTCAGCTATCTCGCCGAGTCGCTCGACGCGTACACGGCGGATCCGGAGGTTTTGGCACGGGTGAGCCTCCACCCCGGCGGCGGCTGGCATCCGTGGGCGTATGGTTTCGTCATGCCGCTCCGGTATGCGCGCGAGTTTCGGCGATGCGCGATCTTCCGCGTCTTTCAGATCACGGGGGCGCTGCCCGCGGTCATCGCGAAGCGGCGGTTCGGCGTCCCGTTCGTCACGACCTACGGCTTCTGGTACGGCCGGCTCGGGCGCTCCCGGGCGACCGGCGTGCTGCGCCGCACGGTCGAGACGCTCGGGCTCCGCGCAGCGGACGGGGTGATCGTGACCACGCCGGAGCTCGGCGCGCACGTCGCCCCGCGCGTCGGAGCGGCGAAGGTCCACCTGATCCCGAACGGCGTCGACACCGCACGCTTCGTCCCGGTCCCGCGACGCCCGAGGCGACCGAAGAACGTCCTCTACGTCGGACGACTGTCGGATGAGAAGAACCTCGGCGAGATCGTCGAGGCGGCGGCCCGGCTCGCGGGCCGCGTCGAGCTTCGGCTCACCTTCGTCGGGAATGGACCCGCGCGTGCGAGCCTGGAGACGGCGGCGCGCCGCGGGGGCGTCGCCGCGGAGTTCGTGCCCGTCGTCGAGCACCGGCGCGTGCCCGCGTACCTGGCCGACGCCGACGCGTTCGTGCTGCCATCCCAAACCGAAGGACACCCGAAGGCCCTGCTCGAGGCCATGAGTGCCGGTGTCCCCTGCGTCGCGTCGAATGTCGTCGGCAACCGGGAGGTCATCGAGCCGGGCGCGACCGGGTTCCTATTCGACCTCGGCGATCCTGGCGCGCTGGCGGAGGCGCTAGCCCGCGTGCTCGGCGATCCCGCGAGCGCACGGGCGCTCGGCGAGCGTGCGCGTGCGCGGATCGTCGAGCGCTACGACCTCGGACGGCTCGTCGCCGAGGAGATCGAGCTGCTCAAGCGCCTGGCCCGCGCCGGCGAGTGATGCTCCCGCTGGGGCTCAGCTACCGCCGCATCCTCCTCGACGCCGAGCTCGAGCGGCTGACGTCGGGGCTCGGAGGCGTAGTCCTCGAGATCGGCGCGAAGCCTGTGGCGCGCGGTCGCTGGCGGCCTCGGCGCGACCGGGTCCGGCGCTGGGTGCGACTCAACCTCGAGCCGGGCGAGCGCCCCCACGTCGTCGGCGACGCACAGGTTCTGCCCCTGCGCGACGCGAGCGTTGACTGGGTCGTGTGCGTCGAAGTCCTCCAATACGTCGTCTCGCCCGAGGCCGCGATGCGGGAGATCGCGCGCGTCCTGAGACCTGGCGGCACGGCAGTCCTGGCGGTGCCGTTCTTCCACCGCGCCGACGGTCCGACCGACCGTCACCGGTTCACCGAGGTGCGCGCGCGCGAGCTGGTGGAGAGCGCGGGCCTTCGGACGCTTGCGCTCGCGACGCAGGGGCGCTTCTTCACGACGCTCGCCAACCAGCTGCGCCAGGCGGCGGCGCACGTCGGGTCGCGCCCCGTCCGGTGGCTCGTCGGCGCGGGCCTGGTGCCGCTGGCGGCGCTCTTGCGCGCTCTCGACGGTGTCGGTCCGGTGCGGCGCTCACCGTTTCTCTCGAGCTTCGCGACCGGGTTCGTGGCGCTCGCGCGCAAGGGCTGACGGTGCTCGCTTACTACTCGGCGGCCGCGCGGGAGGCGTTCTGGACCGAGCACTGGGGCGGCCACTCCGTCGAGGAGCTTCTTGCGGTCGCGCGTCGCTCGCCGTTGACGACCCTGATCACGGGGGCGCTGCCCGCGGATGGCGTGGTCCTCGAGGCGGGCTGCGGACTCGGTCAGTACGTCCTGCTCCTGCGCGAGCGGGGCTGGCGCGTGGCGGGGGTGGACTGGAGCCTCGAGGCGCTCGCCGCGTGCCGTCGGGTGGGGGCGGCTCCGCTCGCGGTGATGGAGCTCCGGACGCTGGCGGTCCGCGACGGCGCGCTGGCCGGCTACGTCTCGCTTGGCGTCGTCGAGCACGACGCCCAGGGGCCCGACGCCATCCTCGCGGAGGCGCGCCGAGTGCTGGCGCCGGACGGTGTGCTCCTCGTCTCGGTCCCGTACGTGAACGGCGCGCGCCGGCTTGCGGCGCCCTGGATCCGACGCCGGAGCCGGGCGGTCGCGCGGCGCGGCGGCGAGTTCTATCAGTATGCTTTCTCCCGCGCGGAGCTCACGGTGACGCTGGCCCGCCACGGGTTCGTCGTTCACGAAGTGCACCCGTATGACCCCGCTCGGCTCCTCCGCCAAGCCATCCGGCGCGTGTTTCGATCGCGGTCGCGCCTGCCCCGGGGCGGGACGGGATCAGAAGCGAGCATTGTTCCGAGCGAGCGAGCCCGCCCCGCCCCCGGCGGTGACGCGCCCCGCCGGGGCACGCTCGCCTCGGTGGCGCGGCGGCTCCTGTACACAGCGCCGGCGCTTCGGCTGCTCGGCCACATGCTGCTGGCCGTTGCCCGTAAAGCCTGAGGCTATACTGCCCGCGATGGACGAACCGTATCGCATCGTCGATCTCGGGGAGCGCCGCGTGCTCGCCGTCGACGGCCGCGAGTACCCGACGCATTACAGCGAGCGCGTGATCCGCATGCTCATCGAGCGCAAAGGGGTGCGCCGGGCGCCGCTCTACTTCGACTTTACGGAGACGCGGGGCCCGCACTTCCTCGGGCCGCTCGTTCGCCACCTGCGCGGGCGCGGCGCCCGCGACCTCTCGGTCCTTGAGGTCGGCTGCTCCTTCGGCCACATGACCGAGTACCTCGCAGACCAGGGGGAGGTCGGGACCATCCGTGCCTTCGACACCGATCCGACGTTTGTCGCGATCACCCGCGCCAAGGTGGAGGAGCTCGGCCTCCGGAAGGTCGCCTCGGTCGCGCTCTTGTCAGGCGACGAGACGCGGCGGCTCCCGTGGGCGGACGGCGCGTTCGACCTGGTGGTCGCCGTCGGCGTCGTCGAGCACCTGCCGCTGCGCAACCGACGCGCCCAGGTCGACGAGTACTACCGCGTCCTGGCGCCAGGCGGCTCCATCGCGATCCTGGACACGCCGAACCGCTGGTCGTCGCCGACGGCACCGGCTGGCGGAACGCGACCCTTGCCGACTGCCTCCCCGCGTCGGGCTGGGCCGGCATCGAGGACGTGACCGAGGCGGCGGGCTACGGCTGGCACTTCTTCCGCGACACTGCGCGCTCGCGGACGCGGCGCGTCCTCCTTCCGGTCTTCGCCGTGCTCACTGCCACTGCGCGCGCCGTCGGCCTGCCGCCCTCCGTGTGCCTGCCATACCTGAACCTGCTCTTGCGCAAGCTCCCGGCCACGGCGCCGGACGCGTGAGCGTTCCTGCCGTCTCGGTCCTCATGTCCGTGCACAACGGCGCGCCGTGGGTGCGCGACGCGGTGGCGAGCGTCCTCGCGCAGACCGCGGGCGATCTCGAGCTGATCGTGATCGACGACGGCTCGACCGATGCCACGCCCGAGCTGCTCGCCGCGGTCCGGGACTCGCGCGTTCGCACCGAGCGCCGGGCGCACGCGGGACTCACGCGCGCGCTCAACCGCGCGCTCGCCCTGGCGCGTGCTCCGCTCGTGGCGCGACTCGACGCGGACGACATCGCCCTGCCCGAGCGCCTCGCGCTCCAGCGCGCGTTCCTCGGCTCGCACCCGGACGTCGGGCTCCTCGGCACGGGCGCGCGCGAGGTCGACGAGGCCGGACGGGAGGTCGCGCGCATCCGGCCGCCGGAGGACGACACCACGATCCGGCGCGTGCTGAT
>WNFT01002697.1_pt1 | contig 15209 bp, 6 predicted proteins | sample 5400191 | NCBI WGS metagenome assembly WNFT01 (sample SAMN13153359, study PRJNA577476) | soil metagenome | isolation source: 80 cm saprolite under Madrone tree | place: USA:California | collected 2016-06-14 | reverse complement strand
CTCCCGCTCACCGATCGCGACCGGGCGGAGATGCTGGCGGCGATCGGCCTCGATTCGATCGACGCGCTGTTCGCCGACGTGCCGCATCAGGCGCGGCTCGATGGCCTCGTCGACCTTCCCAAGGCCATGGGTGAGCTCGAGGTCGAGCGCGGGCTCTCGGCGATGGCCTCGCGCAATATCGTGGCGGGATTGGTCCCGTTCTTCATCGGCGGCGGGGCCTACCGTCACCACATCCCGGCTGCGGTCGACCATCTGATCCAGCGCGGCGAGTTTCTGACCTCGTACACGCCTTACCAGCCCGAGATCTCACAAGGGACGCTGCAATATCTCTTCGAATTCCAGACCCAGGTCGCGCTCCTGACCGGCATGGAGGTCGCCAACGCATCACTCTATGACGGGGCGACTGCCTGCGCCGAAGCGGCGATGATGGCCAATCGCCTGACCCGGCGCGGGCGGGCGGTGTTGTCGGGCGGTCTCCATCCGCATTACCGCGAGGTGTGCGAGACCTATGCCCGTTTCGTCGGCTTCGAGGTGGCGGCGCAGGCTCCGGCGCCCAGCGGCGGTGAGGACCTCGCCGGGCTGATCGGTCGCGACGCCTCCTGCGTCGTCGTGCAGAACCCCGATTTTTTCGGCGAGATCCGAGATTACTCGGAGCTCGCGGAGATCTGCCACGAGGCCGGCGCGCTGCTCGTCGTCGTCGTCACCGAGATCCTCTCGCTCGGCGCCATTCGACCGCCCGGCGAGATGGGAGCCGACATCGTCGCCGCCGAGGGCCAGTCGTTCGGCAACGCGCTCAATTTCGGCGGCCCTCATCTCGGCCTCTTCGCTAGCCGCGACAAATTTGTCCGCCAGATGCCGGGACGCCTCGTCGGCGAGACGGTCGACGCCGATCGTCGGCGCGGCTGGGTGCTGACCTTGTCGACCCGCGAGCAGCACATCCGGCGCGAGAGGGCGACGAGCAATATCTGCACCAATTCGGGCCTATGCGCGCTCGCCTTTACGATCCATTTGGCTTTGCTCGGCGAAACCGGGGTGACCAGGCTCGCCCACCTCAATCACGCCGCCGCCGCACGCCTTGCCGAGCGGCTCGAGCGCATACCAGGGGTGCAGCTTCTCAACCGAGCCTTTTTCAACGAGTTCGCGTTGCGGCTGCCGCGCCCGGCGGCGGCGGTCGTCGAAGCCCTCGCCGCGAACGGCGTTCTTGCCGGAATTCCGGTCAGCCGCCTCTATCCCAGCCGGCCCGAGCTGGCCGATGTCCTCTTGGTGGCGGCGACCGAGGTGGTGACGGAGGAGGACATCGAAGAACTCGACCGGAAACTTCGGGAGGTGCTGTCGTGACTGATTGGAGCCGAGCCCTCAGCGCCCACCCCGCCGCGGATCTGGCAGCGCCGCTCGAAACGGTCACCGGCAACCGCGGCCTGCAGATCGAAGAGGGACTGATCTTCGAACAGGGTTCGCCCGGCCGCTGTGGCGTCGATTTCGCAGATCCGGCGCCCTTCGAAGCGCGCCTCGGCGGTCTCGAGCGGCGGGCGGGGATTGGCCTGCCCGGTCTCAGCGAGCCGCAGGTGATGCGCCACTTCACCCGGTTGTCGCAAAAGAACTACGCGATCGACACCGGGTTCTATCCGCTGGGCTCGTGCACGATGAAGCACAACCCCCGGCTCAACGAGAAACTGGCGCGGCTCCCCGGATTCGGGGATATCCACCCGCTTCAGCCGGTGTCGACCGTGCCGGGGGCACTCGCGCTGATCGATACGCTGGCGCATTGGCTGAAAACCCTGACCGGAATGCCCGCCATGGCACTGAGCCCGGGTGCGGGAGCGCATGGCGAGCTCTGCGGCATGATGACGATCCGCGCCGCCCTCGAGGCGCGCGGCGACCGGCGCAGCCGCGTCCTCGTGCCCGAATCGGCGCACGGCACCAACCCGGCGACCGCTGCCGCCTGCGGCTACGCCATCGATCCGGTGCCCGGCAATCCGCAAGGAAGGGTCGATCTCGACGTGCTCAGGCGCAAGCTCGGGCCCGATGTCGCCGCGCTGATGCTGACCAACCCGAACACTTGTGGGCTGTTCGAGAACGAGATCCTCGACATCGCCGCGGCGGTGCATGCGGCCGGCGCCTTCTTTTACTGCGATGGCGCCAACTTCAACGCGATCGTCGGGCGGGTGCGGCCGGCCGATCTCGGCATAGACTGCATGCATCTGAACCTGCACAAGACCTTTTCGACTCCGCATGGCGGCGGCGGCCCGGGCAGCGGCCCGGTGGCGCTCGCCGCGAGCCTCGCCCCTTACGCGCCGCTGCCATGGCTCGTGCACGGCAAGGATGGCCTCGAACTGGCCGAGCATAAGAAGGGCCCGGCCGAGCACGCTATCGGCAGACTAAAGGGTTTCCACGGCCAGATGGGCATGTTCGTGCGCGCGCTCGCCTACATGATGAGTCATGGAGCCGACGGGCTGCGGCAGGTGCCCGAGGATGCGGTACTCAACGCCAACTACCTGCGGGCGCGGCTCGACAGCGATTTGAGCCTGTCGTTTCCGGGTCTCTGCATGCACGAAGTGCTGTTCGACGACCGTTTCCTGAAGGACACTGGCGTTACCACGCTCGACCTTGCCAAGGCGCTGATCGACGAAGGGTATCATCCGATGACGATGTACTTCCCGCTGGTGGTCCACGGAGCGCTGTTGATCGAGCCCACCGAGACCGAGAGCAAGGCCTCGCTGGATCAGTTCGTGGCCGTGCTAAAGGCGCTCGCCGCCGAGGCTCGCTGCGGCGACGCCGCGCGCTTTCATGCGGCACCTCGGTTGAGCCCGCGCCGCCGCCTCGACGAAACAGCCGCCGCACGCCGGCCGATTCTGCGTTGGCGAGGGGAGTCGGCGCGCTTGCAAGGGGCAGAGTAGCCGCGTGCGAAACGGGGGATGCGTCAAGAAATGCCGCCCAATCGAATTCGCCTGAGTGTCATCGAAGCCCGCGAGCACGCCGAAAGGGCAATGCGCGGCATCGGTTACGATCAAGAGGAAGCGCGGATCGTCGCCGATCATGCGATCGATGCGGCCCTGTGCGGTTACGAATATTCGGGGCTGGCAAAGCTCCTCAACATTCCCGAGCATAGGCGCTTCAAACACCCGCGCCAGCCAATCAGCGTGCTGCGTGAAACTGAACTGTCGACCCTGTACGATGGCGGCAACAACGTCGGCATGCTGGCGATGTACCACACCACTCGGGCCGCGATTGCCAAGGCCGCGACCCGCGGCATCGCGATCGTCGGCGTTACCAACAGCTGGATGAGCGGCCGCAGCGCCTACTATGCCGAGATGATTGCCAACGCCGGGCTTGTCGGGATCCACACGGCAGGCTCCGCACCCAGCGTCGCCCCACCCGGAGGCATCCGCGCGGTGCTGGGCACGAACCCGATCGCCTTCGGGCTCCCCTCATCCCGTGGACCTGTTGTCTTCGATATGGGGACCTCGGCCTTCATGGGAACCGACCTGGCATACCGCGAGCGTCTGGGAGAGCTCTTGCCGGAAGGGGTGGCAATCGATGGCGACGGGCATCCGACACGCGATCCCGCCGAGGCGCGACGCGGCGCGCTGCTGCCCTTTGGCGGCTACAAGGGATTTGGCCTCGCTCTGATCGTTCAGGCGCTCGGGCTGCTGGCGAGCTCGGCACTTCATCCGGAGCAGGACGACGGTTATCTGTTCATCGTCTTCAAGCCGGATTTGCTCTCCGAACCCGACACCTTCGAGCAGCAGGTCGGTGCGCTCATCGAGCGGGTTAAGGCCACTCCGCATCAGCCTGGGGTCGGCGAAATCCGCATTCCCGGGGAGCGGGCGTTCCGCAGCCGCGAGAGGGCGTTGGGCGAGGGGATCGAGATCGACCAAGTGGTATACGAGGCTCTCATCGTGCTGCAGACCTGATTCCTGCCAAGGCCCGCCACCGGCAACAGATTTCGAGTGGTACGGAATGTCGCATTTTTGTCACAGTAGCGGTGATTACGCCGGACTCTACGCAAACCTCGGAAAGACACTCTAGCCATCGCCGAGCATCACCGATGACACTGCTGGTGTCGCTCAACCACGGCCGTCCTCGCGCTATCCGCGACATCGGGGACCTATGTCAAACCTAGCATTTGGTTCTTCTTGTGTGTAATGAGGTTGAATGCGTCTGCCACGTGCTACCGATGTGTGTCCTCCGGAGCCACTGATTAAGCTTTATCAGTATGAGTGACGGATCGATCGCGATCGTCGGAGCCTCCTGCCGATTCCCGGGGGCCGATGATCTAGAGGCGTTCTGGCGGCTGCTCGCCTCCGGGACGGATGCGGTTTCCGAGATCGATCCGCAGCGCTGGTCGACCCGATTTTTTTACCATCCCGATCGTAACGAACCAGGCAAGAGCTATACCTGGGCTGCCGGGCTGATCAGCGGCATCGATCTGTTCGAGCCGTCTTTCTTCGGCATCTCCCCCCGCGAGGCGGCTCAAATGGATCCCCAGCAGCGGGTGCTGCTGGAGTTGACCTGGCACGCGTTCGAAGACGCCGGCATCCCGACGGGCAAAATTTCCGGGAGCAACACCGGGGTCTATATTGGCGCATCAACAACTGATTATTCCGATTTAAGACTCGCTGATCCGGCCAGCACCGACTCTTATTTCATGACCGGCAACACCTTGAGCGTTATCGCCAACCGCATTTCTTATATATTTGATCTGCGCGGGCCGAGCCTTACCATCGACACGGCTTGCTCGTCTTCGCTCGTCGCCTTGCATCATGCTTGCGAGGCAATCCGCAGCAAACGCGTCGCGACCGCGATCGTCGGCGGCATCAATCTGTTGCTCGCACCCTATCCGTATCTCGGATTTTGCTCCGCCTCGATGCTTTCCCGGCGCGGACGATGCTTTGCATTCGACGAACGTGCCGATGGCTATGTCCGGGGCGAAGGCGGCGGGGTGGTCATCCTCAGACTCCTTGAGGATGCGCTCGCCGATGGAGACGCGGTCCGCGCGGTGATCCTCGGCACCGGGGTCAATTCCGACGGCCGCACAATCGGATTGTCCTTGCCGAGCGAGGCGGCACAGGCGTCCCTGCTGCGCTCGGTCTATTCGCGCGCAAGCATTGCGCCGGAAGAACTCACCCTCTTCGAGATGCACGGCACCGGCACGCCGGCGGGTGATCCGATCGAAGCCGCTGCCGTCGGCCACTCCCTCGGCCAGAGCCGGTCCGACCCGCTCCCGATCGGATCGGTAAAGACCAATATCGGCCATCTGGAACCGGCATCAGGAATGGCTGGGCTGCTGAAAGCGGCGCTCGCCCTCGACCGGGGTATCGTTCCGCCGACGCTGCACTGCGAGGCCCCCAATCCGAACATCCCTTTCGACGCATTGAATCTTCGGCTGATACGTGAGGCGGAGCCGATCGCTGCGGCGCGCGAGCGGCGCTTTGCCGGGGTCAATTCGTTCGGTTTCGGCGGGACCAACGCCCATGTCGTGCTTGCCGCGCCGCCTGCCCGGGACACAGCGGCGCCGCTACCGCTGTCCATGCCTCCTCTGGTCGTTTCGGCCCGTACCGAGGCATCCCTCCGCGAGCTCGTCCGGAGCTGGTGCGGCACGCTCTCCGGGACACCTGCCGAGCGGGCACCTGTGCTGGTGCGTGCCGCTGCCCGAAATCGCGACCATCACGCGCACCGGCTTGTCGCGCTGGGGAAGGATCCGGCGACAACTGCGGGAATGCTCGCCGACTTTCTCGACGGCGCCCCGACACCCGGTGTGATCACGGAGACGGGGGTTCGAGAAGACAAGCTAGCGTTCGTATTCTCGGGCAATGGTGCGCAGTTCCCGGGAATGGGCCGCGATGCGTTGCGGACCAATGCTGTCTTTCGCGCCGCGGTCGAGGAGGTCGACGGGTTGCTCCGGCCGGAACTCGGCTGGTCCGTAACCGAGCTTCTCGAAAGTGGGGTCGGCAACGATAGGCTTGCGCGTACCGACATCGCACAGCCGCTTCTTTTCGCCGTCCAGGTCGGAATCGCTCGGGCGCTGGAAGCGATCGGAATCCACCCCGCCGCCCATTTCGGGCACAGTGTCGGCGAGATCGCCGCAGCCTGGAGCGCGGGCGCCCTTTCGCTCGCCGATGCCGCACGGGTCGTGGTCGTGCGCAGCCGTCATCAGCAGCAAACCCAGGGTATAGGCCGAATGGCGGCAGTCGCGCTCGCGCACGACGCTGCGCGTGCCACTCTTGCCGAATTGGAGAGCACGGCCGAGATCGCCGCGGTAAACGCCACCCGTTCGGTGACGATTTCGGGGTCAACCGAGGAGATCCGCCGGCTGGAAGCCGAGCTGGAGCACCGCGACATAGGGTTCCGCTCTCTCGATCTGGACTTTGCCTTCCACTCGCGCGCAATGGACCCGTTCCGCGAGGAGCTTCTGACGGATCTTCGCGGCCTTGCTTCACACCCGCCCAAGGCAGCACTCGTATCGACGGTAACCGGTTGCGTTGTCGAAGCCGAAGGGCTCGATGCCGAATATTGGTGGCGCAACGTGCGCCATCCGGTGCGCTTTACCGAAGCCGTTGCCCGACTAATCGGTGAAGGATATCGCATCTTCCTCGAGATCGGCCCGCGGGCCATCCTTCAATCCTACCTTACGGACGGTTTGCGTTCCGCCGAGGTTCAAGGGCGCGTGCTTGCGAGCCTCTCCAGGGAGCCCAATGTCGACGATCCGTTCCCCGCGATCGCGGCACGTTGCTATGCAGCCGGATATGATTGGACGGCGGCGCCCTCATTTGAGGGTCCTTCTGATCCCCGCGGGCTTCCACTCTATCCCTGGAATCGGGAGAGGTTTTGGTTCGCCGCTACGACCGAAGATGCTGATCTCGTCAATCCGCCTTTTGACCATCCGCTTCTCGGGTTCCGCCAGCGCGGTGCGACGGCCAGTTGGCTCAATCATCTCGACGATCAGGTGCTCCCTTGGATCGCTGATCATGCAGTCGAAGGCGTGGCGGTGTTGCCGGCGGCGGCAATTCTGGAAATGGCGCTCGCTGCTGCGCGATGGCGCTGGCCGGATGCGGCAGGGCTCGAAGTCTTCGATGTCGAGCTGCGACGCCCGATGCCGTTCGACAAGGGGCGGATGCGCGAGTTGCGCACCGCGCTCCAATCCGACGAGGGCGAGTGGGAGCTTGCCAGCCGCCCGCGCTTCTCAACCGAGCCCTTGAGCGTCTACGCGGTCGCGCGCGTCTCGGCTGCGACCGATGCCCGTCGCATCATCTCGTGGGGCAGCGGCGGGTCGGCGCAGCGCCGAATTGAAGGTGAGGAGCTCTACCGCCTCGCGCATCTCGCCGGTCTTGATTACGGGCGCCGTTTCAGGACGGTGACGCAGGTCGATATCACCGATCTGCACAGCGCGATCGCCTATCTCGACCCCGCGCCGATCGGCGACGAAGCTCTCGATTCATATCTGCTCCATCCGGCCCTGCTCGATGGTGCGCTGCAAGGGCTTTTTGGATTGCTGGCAGACCGCCGGGATCAAATTCACGGCGTTGGCTTTCTCCCGTGGCGGTTTGGGCGCGTTCGCCTCTCGGCGCCCATTGGACGAGTTCCCCGCCGCGCCTTGGTGCAGCTGACGCGGACCGGTGTTCGATCGGTGTCTGCCGATATCGTTCTGTCGGACGATGCCGGCGACGTGGTCGCCGAGCTCGCTGATTGCTGGTTTCGACGGGTCGAGCTGACTCGGCAGCGCCCGATCGACGAGCGCGCCCTGCGCATCGATCTCGTTCCGGCTCCGCTCTTCGAAAACAGCCCTCCTCCCGCACCGTCCGATCTCTGCGCGACCTTGTTGCGCCTCGGCACCGCACGCGAGCCGTGCCGGACACGGCAGGAACAGGCTCTACTGCTCGATGCCCTCGTCGGCGCGGTGGCTCTCCGGCCCTTGAGCAGGCTGGTTGAGCCCGGACACTGGTTTACGGTTGCCGAACTCAGCCAATCCGGCCAGATAGCACTCGAGTCGGCTGCGATGACCGAGTGTATGCTGCGGTTGCTAGAGCGGCTGGGCGCGGCCACGGAAACTGGCTTGGAATGGCGGCTCGATCCATCGAACGAGCTGCCTGAGGTGGCGGATGTCTGGCGACTGCTCCTCGCCGAGTCACCAGACCTGGTCTCGGAACTCGCCCTGGTAGCCGCTGCAGCGGAGGACCTGCCTAAGATCCTTGCAGGCGGCCCGAGGCAGCCGGATGCTCAGCTTTCGCCGATGCTCGAGCATGTGCTCCATAGTTCACCGGCAAGTGCTCCAGGCATCGCATTGCTATGCGACGCGCTGGCGGAGATTTCCAGCGCGTGGCCGAAGGACCGGCCCTTGCGGATTCTCGAACTCGGTGCAAGCGCGGGCGGGGCGACGCGCCGCATTCTCGAGCTTCTGGCCCAATCGAAGGTCGCGATCGCCTATATCGCAACATGCGCCGATTCCGAGCAGGCCGGCCGACTGAGCTCGCTTGCCGAGTCCTACGTCGGGGTTTCGGCTTGCCGGTGGGTGCCAAGAGACGGAAACGAGGCTCTGGACGGTGTCGCCTTCGACATCGTCTTGGCGGTCAATGCTTGCGCCCGGCTCCAGCTTGAGCCGATGGGTCTGGCGAACCTGCGGGATCTGCTTGTCCCAGGCGGGCTATTCCTCGCATTGGAACCCGAGCCGAATGCATTTTGGGATCTCGTTTTCGGCCAGAATGCCAGTTGGTGGCAGGCCCCTTGGCGGGCAGGTGATGTGTCGTCGCTGCGCGCGCCCGAGGATTGGCAGGCCGAGCTGACCGCAGCAGGCTTCGAGTCCGCCGGCGCAACGCGGACCGCCACGGCGCCGTGGCCGAGCGCCGTGTTCTGGGCTGGCGCGCCGACTGGTGCGGAGGCACCGGTCGCCGATCGAGCCTCGCCAACCATGGTCACCTTGGTCGGCGGCGATTCCGCCTTTGCAGAGGCGCTGCAGGATGGTCTTGCCGATCAGGGCCATCGCATTGCGCGCGCACAATTCTCCGATTTCCTTGTCCCGACGGGAGCCGATCGTGCCGCGCGCGCCGGCGGCGAGGGAGTGGACGACGTCATTCTCTTCCTGGCCGAAGAGCCGGGCGATTGCGACGCGACGCTGCACGCGGCGCAGCAAGTTGGCGCGCTCGCCAGGGTCGCGACGATTGCCGCCGAGCGCGATGCCGCGCTCTGGATCCTCACTTCCCAGGCACAACAGGCCACGGCCCTGCATCGTGGCAGCCACGTGGTCGGAGGCGCTCTTTGGGGGTTCGGCCGAGCGCTCGTCAACGAGATGCCGCGGCTATCGGTTCGGCTTCTGGATCTTTCGTGCATCGCCACCCCCGGCGAACGCGCTCGACAGATCGCCGCCGAACTGGTGGCCGCCTCGGTCGAGACGGAAGTTGTTTGGACCCCCGACGGTCGCCACGTTCTCCGCCTGCGCCGGGGTCTCCCGCCACGCTGGGCGAAGGCGTCGGATGTACTGAGCTTGTCGCAGAGCCATCCGGGGGCGATCGAGGCGCTGGGGTGGGAGTTTCGGACCCCCGCGCCGGTCGGCCCGGGCCAGGTCGAAATCGAGGTGCACGCCGCCGGCCTCAATTTCCGGGACATTATGTGGGCGATGGGACTGCTCCCGGAAGAGGCGCTGAGCGATGGCTTTGCCGGCCCCACATTCGGGCTCGAATGCGCCGGCATCGTCCGCTCTCTCGGCCCGGCGGTCAGCGGCTTGGCTGTCGGCGACCGGGTCATGGCGTTCGCCCCGGCATCGTTGAGTAGTCGTGTCGTGACGATCGCGGAGGCGGTCGTGCGAATCCCGCCTCACACGAGCTTTGCCGATGCCGCGACAATCCCCGTGACATTCGTCACCGCGATCTACGCGCTGGGCCACCTGGCAAAGCTGGCGCCGGGAGAGCACGTCCTGATCCACACAGCCTCCGGAGGTGTTGGGCTGGCCGCGATCCAATACGCCAAACAACATGGCGCCATCGTCACTGCCACGGCCGGATCGGAGGTGAAGCGGGCGTTCTCACGGCTCGCCGGCGCCGATCATGTTTTTGATTCGCGCGATCTCACCTTTTGTGATGCGGTGCGCGAGATCACCGGCGGGCAGGGAGTCGATGTCGTACTCAATTCGCTGAGTGGCGAGGCGATGGAGCGTAGCCTCGAGGTGCTCAAGCCGTTCGGCCGGTTCCTCGAACTCGGCAAGCGGGACCTCTACCTCAATCGGCGTATCCACCTGCGGCCGCTGCGGCAAAACATTTCGTATTTTGCGATCGACATCGACCAGTTGCCGATTCGCCGGCCGGATCTCGCTCGCCTCCTTTTGTCCGAGGTCTCCGACGCGCTGCTTCAAGGCACAATTCGGCCGCTCGCGCATCGCGTCTTTTCCTTTGCTGAGCTCGACGATGCCTTCCGGCTTATGCAGTCGTCGAGTCACATCGGCAAGATTGTCCTCGTATCGGGTGGCAATGACGGCGTGCGGCTGCGCAAGCCGCCGGAGGTGATACTGCGCCGCGACGGAACCTACCTGGTCAGCGGCGGCATCGAAGGGTTCGGCTACGAATGCGCCCGCTGGCTGGCAGCGCACGGTGCCGGCTCGATCGCCCTTGTCAGCCGCCGAGGACCAGCGACACCCGGCGCTGAGGCGAGGGTTGAGGAGCTCGCGGCGGCAGGCGCCGAAGTGCGTGTCTATCAAGGCGATGTTGCCGATCATGCTTCGCTCACGGGGATCCTCGCGGCGATCAGGGCAAGCCAACCACCCCTGCGCGGCGTCGTACACGCCGCGTCGACGATCGAGGACGGCCTTGCCGCAGACATCGACCTCGCTCATATCCACCGGGTCTTGCGGCCCAAGATCGCTGGGGCTATCGCCCTCGACACGCTGACGCGGGACGACCCGATCGAGCTTTTCTTGGTGTTTTCCTCGGCGACAACCCTGATTGGAGCACCCGGTCAGGGAGCGTATGTCGCCGCTAACATGGCGCTCGAGGCGCTGGTTCGGCAGCGCCGAGCCGCAGGCAGACCGGGCCTTGCCGTCGCTTGGGGGCCGATCGAGGATGCCGGCTACCTCGCGGAGCGGCCCGATACCCTCGCTTCTCTGGCCCGTCGGCTCGGCGCCAAACCGATCCCGGCAGCGCAAGCTCTTGCCGGGCTTGCCGCAATGATTGCCAGCGGACTTCCGATGGTCGCATTCGCCGAAACGAACTGGGCCGAAGCGCGTCGGCTTCTACCGATCCTGGCCGCGCCAATGTTCTCCGAAAACCTCGCCAAGGTCTCACCCACGGCGGTCGACGAATCGCTTCCCGATCGGCTCGCCGCCCTCGAACCGGAGGAAGCGTTGGTGCTGCTGAAGATGATCGTCGCCGAAGAGGCGGCGACGATCCTGCGGCTTCCCGCTGGAGGCATCGATCCGCTGCGTCCGCTGTCCGAGGTGGGAATGGATTCGCTGATGGCGGTCGAATTGCGACTCGCCCTCGAGAGCCGGCTTCGGGTCGACCTGCCGCTGGTGTCCCTTGCAGAAGGCACCAGCGTGGCCTCGATCGCGGCGCGGCTTGCCGGCGCGCTTGCGACGGGACGAAGGGACGGCGAGGTCATTGCGCTCACTGCGCGTCACGAGCTAATAGACGGGGATCTGCTTCGCGCCGACCCCGACAGAGCGGCGGCGGAATAATCCGTTGGAGCTCGGGCGAAACCTGTTCGGCCTCTCGGCGCAGGCTAAGGCACGGCTGATCGACAAACTGTCCTCGGCTTCCGCCGCTCGACCGCGGGATCATTCGCCACGTCGTGCCTCTTCGGATGCGCTCGATGCCGCTGCCCAGAGGCTCGATGCGTCGGAGCTCGAAGGGTTTCGCGAGATCGGCTTGATTCGGGAGGCCGCGCAGCTTCTCGACATCGCCGATCCGTTCTTTCGCGTGCATGAGGGCATCGCCGGCGCGGAAACCCTGATCGGCAACAAGACCTACATCAACTTCGCTTCCTACAACTATATCGGCCTCAACGGGCATCCGCGGATTTCGGCGGCGGCGAAGGCGGCGATCGACCGCTACGGCACCACAGTCTCGGCCAGCCGACCGGTTTCCGGTGAGCGACCGCTTCACCGCGAGCTGGAGCAGGCGCTGGCGCGCCTCCATGGCTGCGAGGATTGTGTCGCGCTCGTCGGTGGACATTCGACGAACGTTACGGTGGTCGGGCATCTGCTCGGCCGCAACGATCTAATCGTGCATGATGCGTTGATCCATAACAGCATCGCCCAAGGAGCGGCGCTGTCGGGGGCGCGCCGGGCGCCGTTTCGCCATCTCGATCACGAAGCCGCCGATCGTCTGCTTGGCGAGCTGCGTCCGCGCTACGATCGCGCGCTCCTCGTCATCGAGGGTCATTACAGCATGGATGGCGATGTCCCCGACTTGCCGGGGTTCATCGCCGTGGCACGACACCACCGCGCCTGGTTGATGGTTGACGAAGCCCATGCGCTGGGGGTGCTGGGCCCGCGCGGTTTCGGCACCGCAGACCGGTTCGGGGTCGATCCTGGCGAGGTCGATATCTGGATGGGCACGCTGAGCAAGAGCTTGGTGTCCTGCGGCGGGTATATCGCCGGCAAGACGGAGCTGATCGACTATCTCAAGCACTCGGCTCCCGGTTTTGTGTTCTCGGTGGGGATGACGCCGCCGGCGGCGGCGGCGGCGCTCGCCGCGGTGGAGCTGCTTCAGAGCGAGCCGGAGCGGGTGCGCCGGCTCAACGATAGGGGTGCACTCTTCTTGCGGCTTGCACGGGAGGGGGGGCTCGATGTCGGCGGATCGATCGGCGCCTCGATTGTGCCGGTCATCACCGGCAGCTCGATCGGCGCCGGACGTCTGGCCCAGGCAATGTTTCAACGCGGGATCAACGTCCAGCCGATCTTATATCCCGCGGTACCCGAGCGGGCCGCTCGGCTGCGCTTCTTTTTGACGGCGGCTCATACCGAGGAGCAGATCCGCGACACTGTGCGGATTCTGCTGGAGGAGAGTCGCCGACTGGCCACAGAGCCGAGCGATTTTGCGGCCGTCGTACGACACCTCGGCAAATTTGCGGCGGCGGCGCGTTAGACGACAGATCCAGTGACCCGAAAGAAAACTGCACAGGGCGCAGGTAGAGGGCGAAATTCAGCGGCTTCACACCACCTGCTTCCGCAATCCAGCAATAGATCGGCCAACGGAAGGGAGTGATGAGAGGAAGCAGCATCTTGACTATCGGCCGGTTGTGCTTGTCCGGTCTTCTCGTGGTGGTTGGCCTTCACCTGTCATGGGCGAAGCAACCGGTCATCATGATTGCCGCCGAGGCAGAACCCTCCACTGCGCCAGCCGCAGATTTGCAGCAGCCGTCGGTGCTGCCGGAAAAACCGATACTGCCGGAGAAACGGACAACAAAAGTCCCGATACTCGTATACCACCACATCAGGCTGATGTATGACGGATCACGCGGGCTGCGGAGAATGACGGTAACCGCCGACGTCTTTGGCCAGCAGATGAAATTTCTTCAAGACAGCGGATACCACGTGATCACGTTTTCGGATCTTGCGGATTATTTCGAGCAGGGTCGCGAATTGCCGACACTGCCGGTGATAATCACTTTTGATGATGGATGGGTCACACAATACGAAAACGCACTGCCCCTTCTTTCGAAATATCATTTCCCGGCGACATTTTTTGTGGTGACTGATTACATTGGCCACCGTGGGTTCATTTCATGGCCACAGCTGCAGACCCTGCTTACCGGCGGGATGAAAATAGGTAGCCATTCGCGGTCGCACCCGCGTCTAACTCAAATTGCCGACCCGGCTCTACTATGGGATCAGATCTACAATAGCAAAGTAATGTTGGAGTCGCAGCTGGAGGTACCGGTAGCCGAATTTGCCTACCCCTATGGTTCTTACAACACGGCGGCCACCGAGATGGTCAAGGCGGCCGGATATAGGGTCGGACGCGGCTGTTGTTCCGGGGTAGCCCATACGTCGACCGATGTCTTTGCATTGCGCGCGGTTATGGTGCCAAACGACTTGACCAAATTTCAAAAATATCTGGGAGCGCGCTAGACATTTCCCCGGAAAGGGAGGGTAGGAGGCGACCATGAAGCTGGTGCTCTTTCAGACCTCGGAGCGGGAGGAGCCCGCGCCCGGGCTGCTTACCGAGCGCGGGGTGGTCGGGCTCACCGATACCATCGAGCTAGGGCACACGCCACAATCGACGATGCAAGGGCTGATCGACGGCTTCAATCGCTTCCGGCCGGCGCTCGAACGGCTTGCGGTGGAGGGCGAGGCCCAGCCGCTCGCCTCGGTGCGGCTGCGTGCGCCCTTGCCGCGGCCTGGCAAGATCCTCTGCTGCATCGCCAATTACTGGGAGCATGCGCAGCGCGAGGCGCGGCCGCTCAACATGTTCCTGAAGAACCCGGAGGCGGTCGTCGGCCCGGGTGAAACGATCGTGCTGCCGGAGTTCACCGAGCCGTGGATCTTTATGCACGAGGCCGAGCTGGCGCTCGTCATCAGGGGTCCGGCCAAGAAGGTCAGCCAGGCGAATTGGCAGAGCGCTGTCTTCGGCTACACCTGCCTGATCGATGTGTCGGCGCGCGGCGAGGGGCGGCGCACCTGGAAAGCCGGCAGCTGGCTCGGCAAGTCGTTCGACACGTTCGCCCCGATCGGTCCCTGCATCGCCACCGCCGACGAGATCCCCGAGCCCAATGATTTACTCGTACGCTTCTGGAACGACCGCCAGCTGCGCCACAACTACAACACCGACGACATGGAGCATCGGGTGCCGGAACTGGTCGAGTTCGCCTCGACGATCATGACCTTGAACACCGGCGACCTGATCGCCTGCGGCACCAATCACGAGGGGCTCGGCGCATTGCAGGACGGCGAGACCGTGGAAATCGAGATCGAGCGCATCGGTCGCATGTCGCTGAACGTCGTCGACCCGTTAAAGCGCAGCTGGGAGCGGGGGATCTATATGGGCGCCGACTCGACCAACCCCGAAGCGGTAAAGCGCCACCGCCCCCAAACCGCCTAGCCCCTGACGTAGACGGTGTTGCCCTCGAGCCGCACCTCGTAGATCGGTATATCGGCCGAGATCGGTCCGTCGACCAATTTCCCGGTCCGCATGTCGAACTGGGCGAAATGCAGCGGGCATTCTATCAGGCAGCCGATTAACTTGCCGCGCGACAGCGGCGCGTTTCTGTGTCCACAGACATCC
>WNFT01002696.1_pt1 | contig 15210 bp, 14 predicted proteins | sample 5400191 | NCBI WGS metagenome assembly WNFT01 (sample SAMN13153359, study PRJNA577476) | soil metagenome | isolation source: 80 cm saprolite under Madrone tree | place: USA:California | collected 2016-06-14 | reverse complement strand
ACGAGCTACCGCTACTCCGACTTGAGCGCCATCGTGCTGATGCAGGCCGTCGAGCGCATTACCGGGGAGCCGTTCGACGGCTATCTCACCGAGCGGGTGTTCCGACCGCTCGGCATGTCCGCGACGCGGTTTCTGCCGCCCGCCTCGTGGCGCGACCGGATCGCCCCGACCGAGCACGATACGGTGTTCCGTCACCGCTGGCTGCGGGGTGAGGTGCATGACGAGAGTGCGGCGCGGCTGGGCGGCGTGTCGGGGAACGCCGGTCTCTTTTCCAACGCGCTCGACCTGTCCCGCTTCGCCGCGATGCTCTTGAACGGAGGGGCGTGGGACACGCTGCAGCTGATTCGCGCCGAGACCGTCGCGGAGTTCACCAGGCGTCAGGGCCTTCCGGCGGGCTCCACCCGCGCACTCGGCTGGGATACCCCGGCGGACTCCGGGTACTCGAGCGCGGGTACGAAGCTGTCCCGGCGCTCGTTCGGCCACACCGGTTTCACCGGGACGTCGATGTGGATGGACCCGGAGCGGGATTTGTTCATCGTCTTACTGACGAACCGCGTCCACCCCACCCGCGCCAACATGACGATCCTGCGGGTGCGGGCGCGCGTTGCCGACCTCGTGACCGACGCCCTCACCCGTCCAGAGCGGTAGCCCTGACGGCTACTCCACCACGGTCTGCCAGCCGCGCCGCGACAAGTCGCGATAGATGATCGCGCCCGCGATCGCGGCGACCCCGAGCAACACCACCCCCGGCAACGTCTCTTGCAGCAGGAGTTTTCCTACGCCGAACAGCGACCCGTACACCAGCACGCAGCCCGCTATCCAGTCGACCAGGTTGGCGAGTCCATCGGCGGACGGGTGCACGTCGCGGGCGAGGGCCGCTACGGGTCCCCATCCCGTTCGGGAGGGTCGGGTGCGGCGGTAAAACGCCACCAGCGTCTGCTCGGACTCGGGTCGCGTGAGGAACGTGACCGCGAGCCACGCGACGGTGGTGACGGCCACCGTGATGAGCACGATGTGCGCGAAGTCCAACGGACGGTCGCTGTCGAGCCCCCCGAGCGTTTGCAAGCCCACCGACACCACGAATGCGGTGATCATCGCCGCCACTTCGCTCCATGCGTTGATGCGCCACCAGTACCAGCGCAACAGCAGCACGGCACCCGTTCCGGCGCCCGTGATGATCAGCAGTTTCCACGCGCCCCCGATCGACTCGATGCGAAAGGCGACGGCGGCGGAGATCACGGTGAGCAGGGCCGTGGCGATGCGGGAGGCCTTGACGTAGTGAGGCTCGCTGGCATCACGGCGCACGAAGCGACGGTAGAAGTCGTTCACGAGATAGCTGGCTCCCCAGTTGAGCTGGGTGGCAATCGTGGACATGAAGGCCGCCGCGAACGCGGCGACCATCAGTCCACGGAGCGAGGACGGGAGATAGTCGATCATCACCCTGATGTAGCCGGTCTCCGGGTCCTGGAGATTGGGGAACAGGATCAAGGAGGCGAGCGCCACCAGGATCCAGGGCCAGGGCCGCACGGCATAGTGCGCGATGTTGAACCACAACGTCGCGAGCAGGGAGTGCTTCTCGTCCTTCGCGCTCAGCATCCGCTGCGCCACATAGCCCCCCCCGCCGGGCTCGGCGCCGGGATACCAGGTGGCCCACCAATTGACGGCGATGTACACGAAGAACGTGATCATCGGCATCCACGCCGAGCCGATGTCGGGCACGAAGCTCAACACGGATCCCTGACCGCGGGTCGTGGCCCCGCGCAGCTGGTCGATCGCCGCCAGTTTGACCTTCATGGCCTCGATCCCCCCCACCGCCTGCACCGCCACCACGGCCAGGATGATCACCATGCCCATCTTGATCACGAACTGGAACACGTCCGTCACCAGCACACCCCACAGCCCCGAGAGCGTCGAGATGGCGGACGTCAGGGCGATCAACCCGACCACGATCCACAGCGCCTCGCCCTTCGAGATGCCGAAGACCAGCTGGAGGATCTTCGCCATCGCGAGGTTGACCCAGCCGAGGATGATGCAATTCATGAGCAAGCCCAAGTAGAGGGCCCGGAAGCCCCGCAGGAACGCGGCCGGCGGTCCGGCGTAGCGGATCTCCGAGAATTCGATGTCGGTCATCACGCCGGCGCGCCGCCACAGGCGGGCGTAGAAAAACACCGTCAGCATCCCGCTCGCGAGCAGGTTCCACCACAGCCAGTTCCCCGCGATCCCGTTGCGCGCCACCAGGCCGGTGACGACGAGCGGCGTGTCCGCCGCGAACGTGGTCGCCACCATCGACGTGCCGGCCAGCCACCAGGGCACGTTTCTTCCAGAGAGGAAGAACTCGGCCGTGTTGCGGCTGGCTCGGCTCTTGTAATACAGGCCCACGGCAATGTTGAACAGGAAGTACAGGGCGACGACCGACCAATCGGCGAACGTAAGTCGCATAGTGGCGGCAGCCTCGCGGCCAGAGAGTTGACTTGCCCGAAGGAACTGTCTAAGTTCGCACGTGACTGGAGGATCGCAATGGCCACGACGCAACACACAAGTCCCATCACCCTCACCGTGACCGATTCGGCAGCGGCCGAGGTGAGGAAGTTCATGGCGGAGGAGAGTGTCTCGCCCGAGACCGCCGGACTGCGGATCGCGGTGCTGCCGGGCGGGTGCTCGGGATTCAAGTACAGCTTGAACATCGAAGACAAGCCGGCGGAGGACGACATCGTCATCGACACGGCCGGCGTGCGGTGCTTTGTGGATGCCTTCAGCGCCCAGTACTTGAACGGTGTCACCCTGAACTACAAGAGCAACTTCCAGGAGTCGGGGTTCACCTTCGAGAACCCGAACGCCACCGGCGGCTGCGGCTGCGGATCATCGTTCACGGTGTGAGGCCGTTGGCCCCCTTCTGGTCGGCAGTCCAAGCCCGCGCGCGTCGCGGGCTTTTTGTTGACCGGGCCCACCGGTGAGATCGCTCGACGTCGCCGTCATCGCGGCGTACTGTGCCGCGGTCGTCGTGTTTGGTCTGGTACTGTCCGGCCGCCAGCGGGATGCGCGCGACTATTTCCTGGGCCACCGCGGCCTGCCGTGGTGGGCCATCATGCTGTCCATCGTGGCCACCGAGACGTCCGCCCTCACGGTGATCTCGTTTCCCGGCATCGCGGCTCGCACCAACCTCGTGTGGCTGCAGGTCACGTTCGGCTATCTGGTCGGGCGCATTGGAGTCGCCGCGTTCCTGCTGCCGGGCTACTTCGAGGGGACTCAGGACACTGCCTACGAGCGGCTGGAGCGCCGTTTCGGCCCGGGGGCGCGGCGCGCCGCCTCCGGGCTGTTCCTCCTCACCCGCGCCCTCGCCGACTGCGTGCGCATCTTCGCGACTGCGATTCCACTCGCCATCATCCTCTATGGAGTCCCCACTCCCGGCAGCCTCGCCGTTGGCATCCTCGCAATCGGGATCGTGACGGTGATCTATACGTGGGTGGGCGGGCTGCGCGCGGTGGTGTGGGTGGATGTGATCCAGCTCGGGGTGTATCTGCTGGGCGGGATTGCGACGCTCGTGGTCGCAACCCACCTCGCGGGGGGTGTGAGCGCCTTCGCGCGCGCCTGGGACCAGGGGAAGCTCGTGGTGCTCGACTTCCGCCCCTCGTTCAAGATCCTCTACACCTTCTGGGGAGGCCTCGTAGGCGGCGCGCTGATCGCGGGCGCATCACATGGCACGGATCACCTGATCGTTCAACGGTTGCTCGCCGCCCGTGGCCTGAAGGACGCGCAGCGGGCGCTCATTGGGTCTGGAATATTCATCATCTTCCAAATCGGGCTGTTCCTGCTGGTGGGCACGAGCCTGTGGCTTGCAGGAGCGGACGATCTCAAGATGCGCGGCGACGCGATCTACCCCACGTTCGTGATCAACCAACTCCCCCCGGGACTCGCGGGCCTCGTGGTCGCTGGGATTCTGGCCGCCGCGATGAGCAGCCACGCGTCCGCGGTCAACTCACTCGCCTCGGCGTCCACCCATGACTTCTATGCGCCCCTCACGGGGCGCCACGACCCGACGCACCTCTTGTGGGTAGGGCGCTGGCTCACGTTGTTCTGGACCGCGGTGTTGGTGGCGGGAGCGATGGCCTTCCGGGACCAGAACACGCCCGTCGTTCAACTCGCGCTCAGCATCACGTCCGTGACCTGGGGCAGTCTGCTCGGGACGTACGTGTTGGGTGGCCTCTGGCGGCGCGCGCGTCAGCGTGACGTGATTATCGCCATGGTGGCAGGCGTGCTGATCATGACACCGATCGTGCTCCCGGCGGTCATCCCGCGATTCCCCGAGCGCTGGCACTGGCTCCCGGGTCTCGCCTGGCCGTGGTACGTGCCCCTGGGGACGGCGGTGACGGTGGCAGTGGGGATGCTGTCGTCAATGGTCGGACGGGCGGACGGGGGGACGGGCGGACAGAACGCCCTCGCAGCATGACTTCACCGTCCGCCCGTCCGCCTGCCCGCCCGACCGTCGTCTTTCTGGGGGCGGACGCCGGCGGCTCCCACTCGACGGTCGTCATCGGCACGGGGACCGAGGTGCTCGGCCGCGCGGATGGGCCGGGCGCCGCCATGCGGCCCAGCGGTGCGGCCAAGTCGGCGGCCGTGCTGGCGGAAACGGCGCGGCGCGCGGCCGCGCAGGCAGGACGCGATCTGCCGGTCGAGCGCGCGGTGGTGGGCGCGGCCGGCGCGGGACGGAGCCAGGAGCAGGCGGAGCTCGAGGCCGCGCTCGTCGAGGCCGGCGTGGCGCGCCAAGTGCGGGTGCTGGCCGACGGTGAGGTGGCCCTCGCCACGGCGTTCGGCACCGGCCCCGGAATCCTCGTCAACGCGGGCACCGGCTCGATCGCCTACGCGCGCGACCCCGAAGGCGAGCTGCATCGCGCCGGGGGGTACGGTTGGCAGCTGGGCGACGAGGGCGGCGGCTATTGGTTGGGTCGCCGCGCGCTCGACGTCGCGGCCCGCTCGCACGACGGCCGGGGCGAAGGGTCCACCCTGCTGGCTCGGTTACTGGGCGCGCTCGGCCTCCAGCACTTTGATGATCTCGTCAGGTGGACCGCTACCGCCACGCCGGCCCAGATGGCGGCGCTCGCGCCGCACGTCCTGAACGCCGCGCGCGAAGGCGAGGGCGTGGCGCGCCAGGCCGTGGAAGACGCGGCGCACGAGCTCGTGGAGCTGGCCGCCGTGTTGATACGGCATTTTCCGGGCACGGGGCCGGTGCCGGTCGCGATCGCGGGAGGCCTGCTGCTGACGCAGTCGCCGCTCACTGCCGCGTTCCGCGCGCGGCTCGGCGCCGCGCTCAAGCGGGCGCGCCTTGTTCCCGACAGGATCGATTCGGCGGTGGGGGCGCTGAAACTGGCGGCGGAATTAGGCGGCTAGCTTGGCGTCCGCGCTCACGGAGCGCGGGTCCCACTCGCTTTCCGTTCGGGCCACGTAGACCGCCGCGCTCATGTCTCCCACGACGTTGATCGTGGTCCGAGCCATGTCCAGGATTCGGTCCACACCGATGATCATCGCAATCGTCAGTGGCTCGACGTTCACGGCGGCCAGCACCCCCATCAACAACGGGAGTGATCCACCGGGAACCCCGGCGGCGCCGACGGCCGTGATCACGCTGAGGACCATGACGACGATTTGCTGGGGTAACGTGAGGGAAACCCCGAAGACCTGCGCGAGGAAGAGCACGGTCACGCCCTCGAACAACGCGGTGCCGTTCATGCACATCGTCGACCCGAGGGGGAGCACGAAGCCGGCGATCTTGGGCGGGATCTTCAGCTCCTCTTCCGCGACGGCGATGTTGGTCGGAAGCGTGGCGTTGCTCGAGCTGGTCGAGAACGCCGTGATGATGCTCGCCCGGATCCGGCTGTAGAACACGCGCGGCGAGAGCCCCCCGAGTACACGGACCAGCGCGGAGATCGAGATGGCGCCATGGAGGAACAGCCCCACGAGGACCACGGCGACATACAGCCCCAGTTTTAGCAGCAGCGCGAACCCGAAGCGGGACGTCACGACGAAGATGAGCCCAAACACGCCGTACGGGGCGAGCCGCATGGCGAAGTCGATGATCTTGACGATCGCCTCGCCGAGCGCATCGAGTACGCGCACCATCGGCTTGGTCTTCTCCTCGGGGAGCATGGTCAGCGAGGCGCCGAATACCAGGGAAAAGAAGATGATGCCCAACATGTCGAGCGAGGCCGCGGCCTTGATCGGGTTGCTGGGCACGATGTTCACGAACATGTCGACGCCGAACTTGCCTCCCCCGCCCGCCTGGAGCCCCTGGGCTTGAGCGCGGTAGGTCGCCAGCAGCTCCTTGACGAGGGCCGGATCGAGCCCGACCCCGGGTTGGACGAGGTTGACGAGGATCAGCCCGATCGTCGCCGAGATGGCGGTTGAAACGAGGAAGTAGGCGATCGTCCGCCCACCTACCCGTCCGATCTTGCGGATGTCGCCGAGCCCCGCCACGCCGAGCGTCAGCGACGCGAACACCAGGGGCACGATCGTCATCAGGAGCATCCGCAGGAATATCTGACCCACCGGACCTGCGACGTTGTTGCCCACCCATTGCACCTTATCGGCGGCCCACTCGGCGGGGATCCCGGTCCATGCGACCCAGCCCGCCCCGGTCGCGAACGCGTTGGCCACCACGCCTAGGCAGGCGCCGGACAATAGCCCAATGATGATCTTGGTGTGAAGCTTCACCGCGGATCGAGGCCGAGGCGGCGCACCCGGCTGTGGCGCACGCCGTAGAGGAAGTAGATGACGGCCCCGATCGCCATCCACAAGGCGAACCGCACCCAGGTGAGCAGTGGCAGGTTGATCATCAAGTAGAGGCAGAACGCCGCCGACACGAGCGGCAAGACCGGCACCCACGGTGTGCGGAACGGGCGAGGCCGGTCCGGCTCGCGCCGCCGTAGCACGATGATCCCCAACGCCACCAGGACGAACGCGAACAGGGTACCGATGTTCGTGAGCTCCAGCACCCAGCCGATCGGCGCGAAGGCCGCCGACACGGCGACGAACACGCCGGTAATGATGGTGGTGATGTGCGGAGTCTTGTATTTCGGGTGCACGCGGGCGGCCCAGGGTGGGAGCAGGCCGTCGCGCGCCATGGACATGAAGATGCGCGCCTGGCCAAGCTGGAATACGAGGAGCACCGACGTCATCGCCGCCACCGCGCCGAGCGCGAGGATCCCCGCCGCCCAATCGGCGTGGATGTACTGCAGCGCGACCGCCAGCGGATCGGGCACATTCAGCTTGTCCCAGGGAATCAGCCCCGTCAGGACGAGCCCGATGGCGACGTACAGGAGCGTGCACACGATCAACGATGCGATGATGCCCCGCGGAATGTCCCGCTGCGGATTCTTGGCCTCCTCGGAGGCCGTGCTCACCGCGTCGAACCCGATGTACGAAAAGAAAATGATCGCGGCGCCAACGCTGATCCCCTTGAGACCGTTCGGCGCGAAGCTGGGGGTGGTCCATAGCGCGGGCTTGATGTACTTGAGCCCGACGATCAGGAACATGGCGATGATGCCCACCTTGATCGCGACCATCGCCGTGTTCACGCGGGCCGATTCCCTGGTCCCGATGACGAGGAGCCAGGTGATGAGGGCGACGATGGCGAGCGCGGGGAGGTTGAACACGATCGGGATGGGCCCCAGGTGCGGTGCGGCGGCGAGCAGGGCCGGGTCGCCCAGGGCAGTGCGCAGGTCGGTCACGAGCCAACGCGGCAGGTCCACCCCCAGACCCCGCAGCAGCGAGTCGAAATACCCCGCCCATCCGATGGCGACGGCGATGTTGCCGACCGCGTACTCGAGGATCAGGTCCCACCCGATGATCCACGCGACCAGCTCACCGAGCGTGGCGTAGGCATACGTGTAGGCGCTCCCCGAGATGGGGATCATCGCCGCGAATTCGGAGTAGGTGATCGCCGCGAATGCGCTGGTTACCCCGGCGAGGAGGATCGAGACGACGATCGCCGGACCGGCGCCCACGTGGCCTGAGTCTCCCGAGATCGCGGTCCCGATGGCGGCGAAGATCCCGGCCCCGATGACCGCGCCGATACCGAGCGCGGTGAGCTGGAGGGGACCGAGAGAGCGCTTGAGTCCACCGCCGACCTCGCTGTCGGCGATGCATTGGTCGACGGTCTTGCGACTGAAGAGCTGTGCGCTAGACAAAGAGCGGCGCCAGCACCAGCGTGACCGTGCTCAAAAGCTTGATCAGCACGTGCAACGACGGCCCCGCCGTGTCTTTGAACGGATCGCCGACGGTGTCACCGACCACCGCCGCCTTGTGGGTCGGACTCCCCTTCCCCCCGTACTCGCCCGTCTCGATGAACTTCTTGGCGTTGTCCCAGGCCCCGCCCCCGTTGTTCAGCAGCGTCGCCATGAGAATCCCCGCGATCGTGCCGACCATGAGGAACGACGCCACGGTCTCGGCGCCGACATGGAAGAACACCTTGAAAATCAGGCCCACGGCAATCGGCATGCCCACGGCGAGCAGCCCGGGAGCCACCATCGCCTTGAGCGCCCCCACGGTCACAATGTCCACCGCCCGGCCGTAGTCGGGACGCGACGTGCCCTTGAGGATCCCGGGGTCGGCCTGGAACTGGCGGCGCACTTCCTGAATGACGCTCACCGCGGCCTTGGTCACGGCGCTGATGGCGAGCGCCGAGAACCAGAACACGAGCATGGCACCAAGCAACCCTCCCACGAACACCTCGGGCTTCGAGATGTCGACGGCCTGGAGTCGAGAGCCGAGCAAGGCGACCTCGTCCAGGTACGCCGAGAAGAGCAGGAACGCCGCGAGCGCCGCCGAGCCGATGGCATAGCCCTTGGTGAGCGCCTTGGTCGTGTTGCCGACGGCGTCGAGCCGATCGGTGCGCTTGCGAATCGCCTCGGGCTGGTGGGACATCTCGATGATGCCGCCGGCATTGTCGGTGATGGGGCCGAAGGTGTCCATGGCGAGGATGTAGGCGGCCGTGCCCAGCATCCCCATCGTGGCTACCGCCGTCCCGAATAGCCCCGCGTGCGCGAGCCCGCTCGAGGCGCCCAGCTTGTAGGAGGCGATGATCGCGGCCGAGATAGTGAACGTCGGGAGCGCGGTGCACTCGAGCGCGACGGCAAACCCGGCGATGATGTTCGTCGCCGGGCCCGTGACGGAGGCGGCGGCGATCGATTTGACGGGGCGGTACCGATACTCGGTGTAGTACTGCGTGATGTAGACGAATGCGATGGACGTGGCGATCCCGATCACACCGCACAGCGCAAAGTGCCACCACGCGGCCGGGAACGCAGGGGGGTTGAGCAGCCAGTAGGTCCCGCCCACGAAGCCCGCGGCCGCGAGCACCGCGGTCCACATGTAGCCACGGTTGAGCGCGTGCATCGGATCCTCGTCCTCACTGGCCTTCACCAGCAGCACGCCGATGATCGATGCCACGAGTCCGAAGGCCCGTGCCACGAGCGGGAACAGCATCAAGCCCACCACCTGCGCCGGGCTGAACACCCCGGGGTTCGCGAGCGCGAGCCCTGATCCCAGAATCATCGCGCCGATGTTCTCGGCCGCCGTCGACTCGAACAGGTCGGCGCCCCGCCCCGCGCAGTCGCCGACATTGTCGCCCACCAGGTCTGCGATCACGGCCGGGTTGCGCGGATCGTCTTCGGGGATCCCCGCCTCCACCTTGCCCACCAGATCGGCGCCCACGTCGGCCGCCTTCGTGTAGATCCCGCCGCCCAGCTGCGCGAACAGCGCGACGAACGACGCGCCGAAGCCGTAACCCACGATCATGAGGGGGATCTTGGTCGGCTCGAAGTGGAGCGCCTCGAGCACCGTGTAGAGCAGGCCGACCCCGAACAGACTCATGGCGACCACGAACAACCCGCTCACGGCCCCGCCCCGCAGCGCGATCTGGAGCGCCTTGTTGAGGCTGGAGCGCGCCGCGCTCGCAGTGCGAATGTTCGACCGCACGGCGACGTACATGCCGACGATACCGGCGACGCCGGAACACAAGGCGCCGAACATGAACGACAGGGTGGTCGTGAGCGCGAGCGTCGCGGCCGCCGGCTCATCCGCATGGGGCTTACGGAAGAACGCGTACAAGACGTAGATCACCACGCCCAGCGCGATGCTCAGCGTGCCGATCGTGCGATACTGGCGCCGCAGGAAGGCTTCCGCGCCTTCCTGAATCGCGTCGGAGATCTTCCGCATGTCGGCGGTGCCGTTGTCTTGCCGGAGCACGTAGCCCCGCAGGCCCCAGGCGACGGCCAGGGCGAGGACAGAAAGCCCGAGGACGAGAACCATCAGCATAGTAGGTTGTGGCTCCTTGGAGCCCGCGCTAGCGGCGGGCTAGTTACCGATGCGAAGGGGGACCAGTACGACATAGCTCACGTTCCGCCCGTCCCGGGTGCGGGCCGGGTAGAACTGGTACGCCATCATGCGCTGCTGGAACTCCCGCCCGTACGCCGCGTCGGCGATGGGCGGTTCCACATCCACCCGCGTGACGCGGCCCTCGACCGAGACCCAGAACTTCACGCGGTACGTGCGACCCGCCACCGAGCCGGGCACCCGGGCCAGCGGCGGCAGAATCGCCGTGCGCGGCGAGGCGGGAAAAATGTAACTCGCTTCGTCTCCCGTTCCAGACCCCACGCCGACCCCGCCCGTGGTCCCCAGCCCCGTCACCCGCCCCCCACCCCCTCCACCCACGTTCCCACCGGCACCGCCCAGCGCGGCCGTCGGCGGGGGAAGCGTGGTCTGCGGCAGCTCGACCGGCGGCAGCTCGACGTGGATGCGGCGCAACGCGGACAGATCGGAAGGGGTGAGGCGCGCCGGCAGCGCCATGTCGACGGCTGCGGGCGCCCCGGCCGGGATGGCGAAGAAGTTCACCCTCGCCTCTCCCGGCGCTCGCGACCCACCCTGCCCTCGTCTCAGAATCTCGTGCCCGCGGATCAGGAGGGCCCCGACGACCGCCGCATGGATCAACACCGCCACCGCAGCGCCCGGGCCGAATCGGCGACGGCCCAGCGGCAAGCGGAGCCCGGGGAGCGGCGGGCGGTCGGGGACGGTTGGGTTCACGATGTGTCTGGTATACCCCGACAACGAATGTAGGGGCGCAGCATGCTGCGCCCCTACACCACGGCGCGACCCCGGCGCCGCCGGCTATTTCTTGGCCTGTTCCGGAGGCGTGAAGCCGATGACCTGGACACCCGCTCCATGCGCGATGTCCATGGCCTGCATCACGTCGATGTACTTGCGGTTCGGCGCCGCCTTGATGAACAGCAGCTTGGCCGGGCGCGGATCGTAGATCTGGTGAAACGCCCGATCGAGCTCGCTGGGCTGGTACGGCTGGCCGTTGATCGCATACGACCCGTCGGGTCGCAACTCGAGCACGATCTGGGCCTGGGGCGGCGTCTTGCTCTTGGTTTGCTGCTTCGGCGGCACCTGCACGTCGAACGCCTTGCGCGACATCGGCTGGGTGATCATGAAGATGATCAGCAGCACCAGCAGCACGTCGATCAGTGGCGTGACGTTGATCTCGGAGCTGAGCCCCTCGCCGCCGCCGGTGGACCCCATCGCCATCGGTCAGCTCCCTCCTTTCTTTTTCGTGAGCGTCTGTTTCTGCTCGGTGATGGCCCCGACGACGCGCACCCCTGCGCTGCGGGCGATTTCGATGGCCTGCTGCACGCGGCCGAATTCGATGTTCTGGTCCGCCTTCAGAAACAGGATTTTGTCCTGCGTGCGGGTCTCGTAGATGGCTTGGAGCCGCTCGGGCAGCTGGTCGTCCGGGATCTGCTTCGGCCCATTGCCCAGGTCGAGCCAGAACTTGCTGTCCTTGTCGATCCCAAGCCGGACTTCGTCCGAGCCTTCCGGGCGGTTCTCGGGGTTCTGCGAGCGCGGGATGGTGGCCTGAAATCCGGCCGCGATCAGGGGCGTGACGATCATGAAGATGATCAGCAGCACCAGCATCACGTCGATCAGCGGCGTGACGTTGATGTCGGCCTTGACGGCCGCGCGGGCGCTAGTGGCTGACAGGGCCACTGGTCTGCGATGCCTTCTGCGTCTGGAATTCCTTCGTGAAGATCGAGCGGCCGAACTCCGACCCGACGCTCTTGATCAGATAGTCGATCAGCTCCTTCGAGGTGTACGTCATCTCGACGGAGAGGAAATCGATCTTGGTGGTGAAGTAGTTGTAGAGCCACACCGCCGGAATGGCGACGATGAGACCGAATGCGGTGGTGATCAAGGCTTCCGCGATGCCCGCGGACACGGCGCCCAACGAGCCGCCGCCCCCCGATGCCGCCATGCCGGTGAACGCGTTCACGATGCCCATCACCGTGCCGAGCAGGCCGACGAACGGAGCCGTGGAGCCCGTGGTCGCCAGAATCCCGAGGCCCCGCTTCAGCTCGGCCGACACGATGAGGATCTCGCGCTCGACCGCCCGCTCAACCGAGTTGATGTCGGCGGCGGTGATGGTAGCGCGGTCGCGCAGCAGGGGCTTCACCTCGGAGAGGGCTTCACCGACGACGCGTGCCACGTGGCTCTTCTTCTGCTTCTCGGCGAGCTTGATCGCGCCGTCGAGCTGCTCTTCCTGCAGGAAGCGGGAGAACTCGGGGGCGAATCGCCGCGTCTCCCCTTGCGAGCGGAGGATCTGATACAACTTCTGGAAGGCACTCGTCCACGAGAAGATGGACATGGCCGCCAGGATGAGGACGATGGCCTTCGCGAACAGGCCCATCGACACGAACAGCTCGTAAAGCGAGAGACTCATGGGGCGGAGGCTCCTTTGGGGTCCTTACTGTTTGAGCCGGAAGTCGATCGGGATCTGAATCAGCACCCGCACCGCCCGGCCGTGCACCCGCGCGGGCCGAAACAGCGCTTTGAGGACGTAGCTCTTGGCCGACTGATCGAAGCCGGGGTTGGGGCTCTGGAGTACCTTCACGGAATTCGGCTCGGCCCGTCCCAGCGTATCGACGATCGCCTGCACCAGTACGCGGCCCTGAATCTGCGCCTGCCGCAACAGCTCCGGGAACTGCAGCGTGGGCCCGGAGAGCACCGCAGGCTTCTCCTCGACGATCGCTTCCATGAACACTTCGTTGCCGGTCGGCACCATCCCGGTCGCGAGGCCGCCCTCGACGCCGGTACCCGAGTAGTCCTTCGGGTCGAAATGCTCCTGGAGGTTCACCGGAGGGATGTTCGTCGGAATCACGTCGGGCGCGACGACCGTCTGGAATCCTTTGAGGGGCACGTCCAGCTGCACGGGCTGCTGCTCTGGCGGCTTCTCCTGCTTCGGCTGGTCGACGAACACCATCGCCGTATCCACCTTGACGCTGTTGTCGGCCTCGCCGGCGCTCAACGTTGCGTAGACGGCCCCCGCGATCACGACGGTGTGAATCACGAGCGACACCGCGCCCACGCCGAACACCCGCCTGCTGTTCTTCTTGCGCTTGGACTCGATCAGGTTGTCGAACACGGTTTCTCGTCCTCCAGTTCACGAACAGGTAACTGCTTATGAAATACCCCCCTACGCCTTCGCCCGCCAGTGGAGCGCCCATTACAAAACGATGACAGCCGGGTGAGGCGTCGCCTTCACCGGCTCCGCAGCGTGAGGCGCCATTGCATCACCACCCGCACCCCGCGGCCTTGGACCCGGCCCGCGGAGAACCGGGCGGAGCGGACGTGGTCGAGCAGGGTTTCCTGCAGCGCCGGGCTGGGCGACGCCACTACGGCGATTGATGCCGGCTCGACCCGCCCTGTGCTATCCACCACGAATCGCACGAGCGCGATCCCACCCATTATGGGGCTCGCAGCTCCGCTCCGGACGGTGACCGTCTCGGACTCCCCGGCGAGCGGGCGCGGCGGCTGGTCGAGCCCGCGACACTCCGGAATGCAGCTGTAGACGGTATCGAGCGGGGGTCCCGCCGCGAGGCGAGCGAGGGCGGCCGAGGGACGCTGGGCCGTGGGCGGGAGCCGGACCGAGCGGCGGACGGCTTCGAAGTCGGCGGCGAGGAACGAGTCGATCTGCACCAGACCACCGACCTCAAGCCGTGGATCCATGACCAGCGCGTTACGAAACGACTCGTGCGCAAGACTGTCCCTGCCCTTGAAGTATTGCAGGACGCCCCGCCACACGAGCGCGTTCACGCGGTCGCGTTCGGTCGCGACGGTGCGCGAATCGAGCACGAGCCCGAGCAGCACGAGACCGGAATCCACGTTGCCGGCGCCGAGCTGCGCACGCGCCGCCGTCACGAGGTCGGCGGCGCGCGCCTGCCCTGCCACCCCCGGTGTCACGCCGAGCTCCAACGCGAGGGCGAGACCCGCCACCATCGTGGCTGCTGTCATTGAGCGACTAACCTACGCACCGGCTCGCCGGTCAGCGAGTCGGCCTGAGCGTGAACCCGATCGGCAAGCGCACCAGCACCCGCACCGCCCGGCCGTGGGTGCGTCCCGGTCGGAATACCGCACCCAGTACATACGCCCGTGCGGCCGTCTCGAAACCGGCATACGAGCTCTCGAGCACCAGGGAGCGAGGCTCCGCCCGGCCCAGCGTGTCGATCACAACCTGGACCATCACCGTTCCGGTAGTCCCGGCGCGCCGCAGCACCTCCGGGTACGCGAGCGGCGGACCGGCGAGGAGCGCCGGCGGATCGTCCACCGCGGTGGAGCTCCACGGGCCATCCAGCGCCCCGTCCACGTCACGGTCACCCGGTGCGTCGCCGGCGCCGCGCAGCAGCAACTTTGGGTCGAAGGGGACGCCTGGGTCGATCGGCGGGAGACCGATCGGAGCTTGCATCGGCACATCGATTGGTGCCGCCGTTGGTCCGGGTATCCGGTCGAGCGGGTCGGCGTGCGAGCCGTCCTCCCGCGGCTGCGGCCACGAAATGATGATCGGCGGGCCTTCGGCCTTGGACACACGCTGCGGTCGCAGCGTCCCCAGCACGGCGGCGGCGCACACGCCCGCATGCGTCAGCACAGCCACGGCGCTGCTGGGCACGCCCGTTCGATCCGTGATGCGATTCCTCGATGCAACCAGTCGGTCGAACATGGAGATCCCTCGAGAGGGCGGTCTCCATCAGGATGGCACGCGTTGCTTGCGGGCGGATGGCTCCCGCGTGACGAACCGATGACGGCGGCGTTAGGGGATCGTCGCCGAACGCTCGCGCGGCAGCGTGACGGTGAAGGTCGTCCCCCGTCCCGGGCGGCTCACCACATCGA
>WNFT01002695.1_pt1 | contig 15210 bp, 13 predicted proteins | sample 5400191 | NCBI WGS metagenome assembly WNFT01 (sample SAMN13153359, study PRJNA577476) | soil metagenome | isolation source: 80 cm saprolite under Madrone tree | place: USA:California | collected 2016-06-14 | reverse complement strand
GTGCCCGGTGCCTTCTTGATGTACCCGACGCCGAAAGCGCTGGCAATAACGAGCGCGAGGCGCGGTTTCTCGAGGCGCGCTCCGGGTGCCGGTGCTGCGTCAATTTTCGCTGTCATTCCGTTTTTCCAAATCAAGGGTAACGGTGTTCCGGCCGCTCTCGATGATTTCTTCTTCATCGAAAATCGGATCGGAGACGACGTATTTTTCGCTGGCCCAATTGCCCAGGTCGCGCTCCCGGCAGCGCTCGCTGCAAAAGGGAAAGTCCGCATGAATCGCGGAGTCCGTCTCAACTTTGCAGATGGGGCATTTGTGTTTCATCGAACAAGTAGCTCTTCGGGTTGAGAGTATAACTCAGGCGAGGACGCGCAGAGGAGCGCCAGTAGCAATTCGATGGAGTTTCTCCTCCGGGGGAACTGCCGGAGGCGCCACGAACTCGTTGTCGCGCGCCGCCGGGCGAGGCAGGATTTCGACGACGCGGCCAATCAAGTCGTACGCGTCCGCCTTCGCGATTTCAACGCGCGCAACGTCTCCAGCGGCGGCTACATCTCCATTAGGCAGCTCGATATCGGTGAGATACAGCTTGCCGTCAATCTCCGGAGCCATGCTTTCGAAGCGCGCTTCCCAGACCAGCGGATTGTCCTTCGACGGACCTTCGACCAGAGCGGTGAATGTGCGCGATTCTGATTTGCGCGATTTTGTGGACCAATACTTCGCGCGCAAATTCTCTCGCGAGATTTTTTTCTGGATGGCCATTAGCCGGCTGCGGCGGTCCGCAATGGTCTTCGCGTCCACTTTCTCATCGAGCGCGTAACTTTCCGCGTTGTCCACATCCGAATATTCGAAGACGCCCATCCAATCCAGCTTCGCCGCTTTCACGAAATCGCAAAGTTCCTCGAAATCGCTTTCAGTCTCGCCGGGAAATCCCACGATGAACGACGTGCGCAGCGCTACGCCGGGAATCGTCGCGCGCATGCGCTCCAGCAATTTCAAGAACGCGTCGCCGTTCGAACCGCGCTTCATGCGCGCAAGAACGTTCCGGCTGGCGTGCTGCAGCGGCATGTCCATGTATTTCGCAAGCTTCGGATGCGCCGCAAGAGTGTCCAGCAATTTCTGCGTGACGCGATTGGGATACGCGTATAGGAATCGCACCCAGAGAAGGTCGTCCACTTGCGCGAGCTTTTCCAGCAGTTTCGCCAGCCCGTCCCGCAGGCCCAGGTCTTCGCCGTACGAAGTGGTGTCCTGCCCGATCAGCGTGATTTCCCGCGCGCCCGCCTTCGCCAGATTCTCCGCTTCCCGGACCACCGATTCGAACCGGCGGCTGCGAAACTTGCCGCGCAGCTCGGGAATAATGCAGAACGTGCAGGGATGATCGCAGCCTTCGGCAATTTTGATGTAAGCCGCATGCTTCGGCGTGGTGACAATGCGCGGCGTCAAATCATGATAGAGAAACGCCGGCGGCTGCGCGGGCAACACGCGCAAATCGCCTTCCACTGCCTCCAGGATGCGCTCGACTTCTCCGGTGCCCACGACGGCGTCCACCTCGGGAACTTGCTCGAGAATCTGCGCTCGAAACCGTTCGACCAGGCAGCCCGTCACAATTAATTTCTTTGCCGCCCCAAATTTCTTGTGTTCCGCCATCTCCAGGATGGCCTCGACGGATTCTTTCTGCGCCGCCTCGATGAAGCTACAAGTATTAACCACTAGCACTTCGGCTTCGTCCGCGCGCGGCGTAAGTTCGTAGCCCCCCCGCGCAAGAATACCCATCATCACCTCGCTGTCCACGAGGTTCTTCGGGCATCCCAGGCTGACGAATCCGACCTTAGTCATAGGCAATGTATTTGCACGTTCGCGCAATTCTCAATTGTAACACGGCCAGGAAAAGCACAAGGGAACGGCGAAATTCAGCGCGCGCGCAGAGTGGAGCGAATCTGATCGAGCAATTGGCGCAGGCGAGTCGTGTCGCAGGGCGCGCCGCCGAAGCGGGCGTGAGCGTAAATCTGCGTGAATTCCCGGATCGGGGAAGCGAGATTCGGCGAATTCACTGCCGCGGCGAATTCGTACGGTGTTTGTGATTCCACTCGGAGCAGGCCGCGCCTCGCCAGGATTCGCAGCAGTTCGCTGTACAGCCGCGATGCAAGCTGTGGATTGCTTTGCGCCGATCTCGCGCCCCGCAACTGCAGAAACAAACGGACCCGGCGAATCAGTTTCGCGAACAGATTGAATCGCAGCGCAATGAGAAGCGCCAGAAGAAAGACCGGCAGCAGGAAACTGATTGCACCATGCTGGAATTGCCAGGACTGCATCCACTTTCTGCTGGCACGTTGCTTCATCCGGAACCAGTCGCGCGCCGTTTCGCTCCAGCTTTTTGAAGTGCGCTGAAGGTTTTGTGCCAGGACCAGCTGGTGGGCAAAGTCGTAGCCAATCACCCATTCACTCCATGTGATTTGCAGCCAGTCCGCGTATTGCCCGAGGCGCGTCAGGAAATTTCCTGAGTTCTCCGGCGCCGCCGGCGTGGGATCGAATACCTGCCATTCATTCCCGGGGAAATAGACTTCCACCCAGCTATGCGCGTCGCTCGCGCGAACGATGTAGTCGCCGCCCAGGTCGTTGTATTCACCCGGCAGGAAGCCGTTCACCTCGCGCGCGGGAATGCCCAGCGTGCGCAGCATGATGGTCATTGCGGAAGCAAAATATTCGCAATGGCCGGCGCGCGTTTCGAAGAGAAAATGCGCCAGCGGATCGTCGCCCGGTTTCCCGCTTAGATTCAGCGTATAGGTGAATCGGTCACGCAGGTAGCTCTCCATCACCAGCGCCGTGTCGAAAGGCGCCTTCGCGTTCTTGGTAATTTGCCGCGCAAGCTCCGGGATTCGCGGGTCAAGCTGGGGAGGGAGCTGGAGGTATGTTTGGGTGATCTCCGGCGAATAATCCGCAGGCGCCGCACGTAGCTTGGCCGCGTTGAGCGGCGGCAAGCGTGAAAATCCTCCATACCGGAGAGCGCCGTAATTGTGAAACGGATTCAGCAGCGTGCCGGTCGCATCGCGAAAAATGTAGGAACGCCGCATTGCCGAAAACGAATTCCCGCCTTCACCGGTAAAATTTCCTTTGAGAGAAATGGCCTTGCCGGGAACAAAAATCGCATCGGTGGCGATGGGTTCCAGATAAACCGTGTAGAGAATTCCCGGCCCCGGCGCATCCGTTTTTTGCGCCGGGTCCGCCATGTAGATCCATCCGTCCGGACTGGGCGACAAGGTTTGCGCGGCCCGCTCGGGAGAAGTCCACCGTTTGCCGTCAAAAGTAGTCAGCGCGATGCCTCTCCACCGCAACCGATCGTAACCGAGAGGTCTGCCGGTTTGCACGCGCATGACCACCGCTGAATTCTTTTTGATCTCGCCGATTTGCCCGAGCTCCACATTTTCACTGAAACCCGTCATTAGCGAAGGACTGAAGCTGGCGTTCCCGAGGTAACCGGCATTGAAGCGCGGGAAAAAGAAAAAGAGAGCGCTGCCGAAGACCATCGCCCCCAACGCCACGGTGAGAGCGGCAAAGCATAGTGCGCGAGTCAGCCGGTGGTCGCGCTCCGGCTGAAAGTTCGAAGAGGGCGTGACCGCACCCACGGCTCCGCGGCGCAATTCCATGCCGACAAAAGTGGCGACGCCGAACAACAGAAAAACAAAAAAGAAAATTAGAAACGTGGTGTCCACGGTAAGAACGGCAGCGGCCAAAATTCCCGCGAAAGAAAGCATCGCAAGAAAAGTGGCGTCGCGATCGCTGACCGCGCTGTAAAAGCGGACGAGCGTCACGTAGATGAGAAAATGCACCGCCGCGAGCAGCGCCGCGTAGAGCGGGGGGTTCGAAGAATTTCCCACGAAAAAGCGCGAAAGAAAAAGAATATCCACGGGGAGAAACGCCAGGTACCCGAGCACGCACCAGGTGGCTGCCCGCGAGGACAGTTCAGCGGGGCGGCCGTGCCACCAGCGATAACCCTTACACAGAGCGGCGAGCGGGGCCACCACGATGGTAAACACATCCAGTTTCCCGGTACTGACGAGAGTGAGGACGGAAGTGAGGATGAGCAGCGAAAGAGAGGTGCGAAAGAAACGCTCGGCGGGCAAAGCGGGAGCGCGAGGAGTTGCGAGCGAGGCGGCCATGGCAGCTTTACATCGTAGCATCCGCAACGCACGGCCGCTGAAGGGCTGGACGAAAGGATAACGCTCAGCGACCGGCGGAAGCGGCAAGAACGGCGCGGGCGACTTTTCGAGTGAGATTGGAAACGGGGAGCGCCGAAGAAAGGTCGCGCAGCGGAACGCGCCTCGCATCCTTGATGCGAGGAAGTTCCTTGACGTCGATGCGAAAGGGCACGATGGTGATGTCGCGGTACGTCACGGTGTGGCGAACTTTGCCGGCAGGAACGAGGCGCAGGTTTCCATGTCTGCCTCCGCGAACAAGTTTCCGGAGTGAAGCGCGGAGTTTCGCGCTGGGGTCTCCGGTCACGGAAACTGTCGGAAAATGCCACAGTCTTGAAACGAGAGTCGGGATGTAATCCGCCAAAGCTACCGTGCTTTCCTCTTCAGGCGGCGGGAGCAAGAGCGTCCAGCCGTTTTTGTCCGCAAATACTCCGGCAGCGAGAGTGACTTCGACATTCGCTCGCTTCTTCCGTTTTTCGGGCAAGGATTCGGCGATGCCCAGTTTGCGGCCTTCGCAAAATCGCGCGACGGGACAGAGAAGGCACTGCGGCGATTTCGGCGTGCAAAGCGTTGCGCCGAGTTCCATCATCGCTTGATTCCAGTCGCCGGGCGAATCTGGATCGAGGAAGAAATTCGCATTGTCTTGCAGAGTTTGCCAGCGCTGCGATTCGCGGACGTCGCCGCGGATCGCAGCGAGGCGCGCGAGCACGCGCGCGACATTCCCGTCCAGGACCGCAAGTTTTTTTCCGAAGGCGATGCTCAAGATTGCAGCAGCCGTGTAATTGCCGATGCCGGGCAGGGCCAGGGCATCCCCCGCGATCGTTGGGAATTGTCCTCCGTGCTTCGCTACGATTTGTTGCGCGGCTTTGTGCAAATTGCGCGCGCGGCTGTAATAGCCAAGTCCGGACCAGAGGCGCAGCACTTCTTCTTCCGGCGCGTTGGCGAGCGCCTGAACATCGGGGAAACGCTTGAGAAAACGTTCGTAATAGGGAATCACCGCCGCGACGCGCGTTTGCTGCAGCATGATTTCCGAGAGCCAAATGCGGTACGGGTCTCTCGTTTGGCGCCACGGCAGTTCGCGTTGGAATTGGCGGAACCAGCCGAGCAGCTGTTTCCGAAATGTGACGAGATCGCGGCCGTTCTGCATGTTGCCGGGACATTCTCGCACATCCGAGTGGGACAGACATTCTTGTCTGTCCGGTTTTTTTTGCAGGATCGCCGTAGGAAGAGGACAGGCAAGAATGCCTGTCCTACTTACTGCTCAGGATCGTCGAGGAAAACGACGTAGGATGAACTCCAAACCGAGGCGGGGATGGAGCCGTGGGGCTGGCTGGTCACGATGATTTTGAAAAGGTCGGGCGAGGCGGCGAGTTCGGCCATGAGTGCTTGATTAGGATCGGGCGGCAGAGGCTGCTCGAGCGCGAGGTAGCGCAACACGGCGAAGATGAGGTCGCCTGCGGGAGCGAGAGCGGTTTCCATGGTTGCGCCGCGGAATTGCAATAAGGAATTGTTTTCGTAGAAATGCCAGGCCAGGCTGGCGCAGATGGATACAGCGCGCTCGAAGCGCTCGTTTGTCTCTGAGATTCCCGGTCTAAAGACCGCGGCTTGATCCGCGGAGAGATGCGGGTCGAGGACAAGCAGGATGCGGCAATCATCTTCGCGCGCAAATTCGCGGACCATCAGAGAACCAAAGCGCGCGGAAGCTTTCCAGTGAACGTGACGCGCGCTGTCCGTAGGGACGTAATCCCGCAGCGCGTAAAGATCCTGACCGCGGCCCTTGGCCAAACTTTCCAGAGCTCCCTGGATGCCCGGCAAGACTTCCAAGTATTCTTCGCTCGGTCCCACGGATGGATAGACGAGAGCTTCCGTTTTCAAATTGACGTGCCGGGACTTCTGCAAGAATCCGAACGGGAAGCGAGTGACGATGCGAAATGCTTCCTGACGGTAAATACCGCGGCGCGGAAAGGTCATGGGCACGGCTTGCTGCACGCGGTCGTGTTTCGGGAGATACGGGAAATAAACGGGTGTCTCCAGCATCGCCGCGGGAGCGGTCGTCCCTTTTGGTTTAGCCGCTTCGACCCGGAGGGAGAACGATGGCAGCGTCAATTTTTCATTTTGAAGTTCGACCATCGCGCGGACCGGCTGACCCGCAAAGATGTGTTCGGGCATCTTCAGGCTCATTTCGATCCCCGAGAGGGTAATCGAAGAAAGAATGCCGGACATCAGGATGATGGCGATGAGGCTTGCAAGAATCAGGAAGAGAAGATTGTTGCCGGTGTTCAGCGCGGGTAGCGCGACGAGGAGGATTCCGGCCATATAGACCCAGCCCTCCCGGGTGATGCGGAATTCCATCTTGTAGCCGATCCAGCGGAGGGGAGTGCGCTTCGCGAGGACGGGGACGAGTGTAACGCCCACCCAGCCGGCAACCGCCAGCGCGATAAGCGCGGAAGTGCTGGCGAGGCCGATCCGGCCGAGTTCCGCGGCGGCTCCGGAATATAGCGCGAGAAGAAGCGCGGCGGAGAGAGCGACCATGGAGAGAAGGAACGCACGGACGGAGGGGCGGTCGGCTTTGGCCCAGAGCTGCGCGAGAGTGGACCTGGCCACGCTCATTTTGCGGGCCGCGGCGGGCAGAAACAGATTCCTCGATCCGCTCGGAATGACAAATATTTGCGTGTAAGAATGGTGTCCACGAAATTGCCCAGAACTACAAAGGAACGGGAACGGATTCGACGATATCGCGAAGTACGGATTCCGTGGCTTCGGATTTTTTCTGCAAGGAGGCGTGGCGCGAACTGGCGACCACGCGGTGGGAAAAAACCGAAACGGCAAGCTGCTTGAAATCGTCCGGAAGGCAAAAGTCACGGCCGTCGAGAAACGCGCGGGCTTGCGCGGCGCGCTGGAGCATGAGCGTGCCGCGAGGACTGACACCAAGAGTGAGCTGCTCGGTCTTGCGCGTGCGATTGACGATTTCCAGCGCGTAGTCGTGGAGACTGGAGTCGACTTTGACGTGGGCGACGGAGTGCTGCATGGCGATCACTTCACTGATGTCCGCCAAGGGTTCGAGTGAATCGAGCGGATTGTCCCCCACGCGCTTGCGCAGAATTTCTTTTTCGGTTTCGTGCGAAGGATAGCCCATCTTGATGCGCATGAGGAAGCGATCAAGCTGCGATTCCGGGAGGGGATAGGTGCCGTGGTGCTCGACCGGGTTTTGCGTGGCGATGACCAGAAAAGGCTGCGGCAGCGTAAGCGTTTTGCCGTCGACAGTGACCTGGGCCTCGTTCATAGCTTCAAGAAGCGCGGATTGCGTACGCGGGGTGGTGCGGTTGATTTCGTCGGCGAGTACGACGTTGGCAAAAATCGGGCCGGGGCGGAATTCAAATTCGCGGGATTCGGGATTATAGACGCTGACGCCCAGAACGTCGCTGGGAAGCAGGTCCGACGTGAATTGGATGCGCTGGAAGGAGCAGTGGAACGATTTCGCGAGCGCTTGCGCCAGGGTGGTCTTGCCGACTCCGGGAACATCTTCGATGAGCAGGTGGCCACGCGCGAGCAGGGTGATCAGCGCGAGCTGGATGGCATCTTCCTTGCCATAGATCGCGCGCGCGATGGAGCGCTGCAGTTGCGAGACGACTTGAGAGGTGGCGGTCGGCATCTGTTGAAAACCGAGGTCCTTCCTGTTACAAATAGAGGAGCGTCGTAAGTTCTTGCCGCAAAACGGGCGACTAGCTCAGTTGGTTAGAGCGCTCCCCTCACACGGGAGAGGTCAAAGGTTCAAGTCCTTTGTCGCCCACCATCTTTTGCTTCCACGCTGGAACCCATTCTAGCTAAAATCTTCTCATGTCAACCTTGCTTCGTACTATCGAGTTTCTAGGTTTGAGCTTGTGGTTGGGGAGCGACGTGTTCCTGAGCTTTGTGGTGGCGCCGGGGGCGTTCCGGATCCTGGCGAGCCGTGACCAGGCGGGAGCGATGGTCGGGTTTGGGCTGTGGTGGATGCACATGATCGGTGTGGTGTGCGGGATCGCGGTCTTGCTAGCGCGGGTGCTGCGGACGCGCACGTTTTCAAGCCTGGTGGCACCTGCGGCCCTGTGCGTCGTGCTAATGATCGGGCTCGCGGTGGTGTCGCAACATGGCGTCAGTCCCAAGATGGCGGCGCTGCGGACGCAGATGGGGTCGATTCAGGCGACGGCGGCGGATAGTCCCTTGCTGGCGGAGTTTAGCCGATTTCACCGGATTTCGGTTTCGCTGGAAAGCGGAGTTCTGCTGGCTGGATTTGTTGCTATGTATTTGATGGTGAAGGAATTAGGGACCATAGGGAAGTAAAGCCTGTGTCTAGTTAACCATAACATCCCTCCCCTGTTTTTTTGTAAGGGTTCATTCTACAGGACTTAACACTCCCATAAGTCTTTTGTTTTCAACACTTGCAAGAGAGCTCACAAGTGTTGATGCTAAAGGGGGTTACGTGGCGTCAAAATTGTGCAAAATCAGATTGATTGCCCGGTGTGCGGCTCCAGCAGGAAATTGCCTCGTGATTAGGTAAACGGAGTCAGCACAAACAAAAAAAAGCGGCAGCAGGCTGCGCGCTCCAAACGCATGTTTACCTGAGCGATATATTAGACGAAACTGGCCAGGCGTCAAGGAAAAGGCTGGGCACTCCGCCTCGAAAATCGAACCAGGTTACAGGGGCTTGCGTTTGCGACGTATGGGATTGGTGGGCTTACGCTTACGGACTTTGGCGGGCCGGATTTTGCGCATGGCGGCGTGGCCAGCGCGCTGGCAGGCGCGCCACATGTACCAACTGGCGACGGTGCGATAGGGGCGCCAGCGTTCGCCGAAGGCGAGGAGCTCCTTGGGCTTGGGCATGTACCTCTTACCGTAGGTGATGGACCAGCCTTTTTTGACGCCGAGGTCGTGGATGGGGAGGACGTCGGGGCGGCCGAGGCGGAAGATCAAAAACATTTCGACGGTCCAGGCGCCGATGCCGCGGACGGAGACGAGGCGTTCGACGAGTTCTTCGTCGGAGAGCTTTTGAGCTTCTTCGAGCGAAGGAACGATGCCTTCGATGGTTTTCTTTGCGAGATCTTTCATTGCGAGAACCTTTGCGCCGGAGAGGCCGGCTTTGCGCAGGGCGGGCTTGCGGAGCTTCAGCATTTCTTCGGGCGTGGGAATGCCGCCGGTGGAGCTAAGGGCTTTGATGCGGCCAAAAATGGTGGCGGCCGCTTTGCCGGAGATGGATTGGTAGGCGATGGATTCGAGGAGCGCTTCATAAGGGGAATGGGCACCGGCGACATCGATTTGGAATGGGAGAGTTTCTTCGATCAAGGGCTTCAGGCATTCGTCGCGTTCGGCGAGGAGCCGCAGGGCTTCTGCGAGGTCGAAAGGGAGGGGCGCGGTCGTCATGGCTCAGGATAGATTATGCGTAGCGGAAAAGAGGAAGCCTAACGCAGCGAACGCCGAGAAACCACAGAGAAAAAATGCGCCCGCCTTTGATGTCCACGGTGGGCTCCACGCAGGAGAGGGGGAAAACTTCCGAGCGAACATCTGAGTCAGCGATCCGGCAAACGGATATTCTCCGACGGAGCGAGATAATCCTCTGCGGACAGGATTCATCCAGATGTAGTAGGCAACCGGTTCGACAGGTTGGTTTGGACGGAGAATATGATCAAAAAATTTCTTTTGCCAGAGGGGCTGTGCCTTTTCTTGCTTGTACGCACGACTGGTTTTGATCTTCAGCGTCTTGACAAAGTTCGCGAGATTGCAGGATGGAAGGAGTCCTTCGGCCAAGAAATGAAGATGGTCGGGCATGACGCAATAGGCGTGGATTGCGAAAGCCCGGGCAGCAGATTCGGAACGGAGTATTTTGAGAAGCCAGCAGCAGGTTGATTGGTCGGAGAAGATCCGGCGCCGGTCGAAACAGCAGAGCGTTACAAAATAGAACTGACAGCCTAGATAGTTATTTGGACAGATTATTACCGAACGGGCAATCAGACGTGCATCGTAAGAAGGCGCCCGCCTCGGAAGGCGGCCGCTACAACGGCGCTTTGGAGGGGTATGTTAGGATGAGAAGTTTGTGCGGGAAGAAATTAGTGGACTGAAGGGAGGCAAGTGCAGACGGGAATTATTGGATTGCCGCAGGTTGGGAAGACGACGCTGTTTCGGATATTGACGAAAGCGCACGTTGAGGGGAAAGGCGGGGCTTCAGCGACGCACGTTGGGGTGGCCAAGGTGCCGGAGCCGCGGCTGGTGGAGCTGGCGAAGCTGTATGACCCGAAGAAAATTACGTATGCGACCGTGAATTATGTGGATTTGGGCGGGATGCAGAAGGAGCGCATGCGGGATGCGCTGGCGCAGTTGCGCGAAGTGGACGTGGTTGCGCACGTGATCCGCGTGTTTGACGATCCGTCGGTGCCGCATTCAGAGGGGAGCATCGATCCGCTGCGGGATGCGACCAATCTCGACCTGGAGCTGATGCTTTCGGACCACGACCAGATTACGCGGCGGCTGGAACGGCTCGAGAAGGATTTGAAAAAGAAAAGCGAGCCGACGTTGTTGTTGGAAAAGAATACTTTGGAGAAATGCAAGACGCACCTGGAAGCGGAGAAGGCGCTGCGGGAGTTGGAGTTGACGACGGAGGAGAGAAAGTCGATTGGGGGATTTTTGTTTTTGTCGGCGCGGCCGGTTTTATACGTGCTGAACCTGGGGGACGACGAAGCGGACAAGCTGGACACGGCGGTGGAGCGGCACAAGTTGGGGGCACTGCAAGGGCGGCCGAAGGCGGCGGTGGTGGCGATCTGCGGGCGGCTGGAAGCGGAACTCGCCGAGATGGATGAGAAGGAAGCCGCGGAGTTGCTGGCGTCGTACGGATTGAAGGAGCCGGGGCTGAACCGATTGATTCGCGCGACGTATGATTTGCTCGGGTTGATCCAGTTTTTCACGGCGGGTGAGCCGGAAGTGCGAGCGTGGACGATTCGCAAGGGCGCGATGGCGGTGAAGGCGGCGGGGGCGATCCACAGCGACATTGAAAAGGGATTCATACGCGCGGAAGTGGTGCGGTGGAATGATCTGCTGGCAGCGGGAAGTTTGGCGGCGGCGCGGGAGAAGGCGCAGGTGCGGTTGGAGGGGAAGGAATACATTGTGCAGGAGGGGGATGTGATTCTTTTCAGGCATTCTGGATGAAGAAGCGAAGTAAGGAAGTAATGAAGTAAAGAAAAAGACAAAGAAAAAGAATTAACGCAGAGGGCCACAGAGACGCTGAGGACGCAGAGAAGAAGAGGCGGTGAGAAGTTTGCGACTCATGGCTACCGCTGAGATGCTTTGAAGGTTTGCACAGGCTGAAGCCTGCCTGCGGCAGGCAGGCCTGTGCCACTTAAGATGGGACATGACTTGGCATTTCGGACGGCGCTGGCGGCGGGGCTGGGACTCGTGGCCGCGGCGGGGAATTTGATCGGCGGATACTTTGTTGTCCGAAAGGACTGGCCGAGACAGTTCCTGCAATATTTTCTGGCGCTTGGCGCAGGCTACATGCTGGCGGTGGCGTTTGTGGAAGTGATTCCGGAGTCGGTGAGGCTCTCGGGTGAAAGCGCGCTGCTGTATGTCCTGATCGGGTATTTTATCATTCATTTGTTCGAGCACACGATTGCGCCCCATTTTCATTTTGGGGAGGAGACCCATCACGAAGAGTTCAGCCATCAGCACGCGCAGACAACGGTGCTGCTGGGGTTGACGATTCATACGTTTTTTGATGGCGTGGCGATTGCGGCGGGATTTCTGGTTTCCACCTGGCTTGGCGCGGTCATCTTCGTGGCCGTGTTTTTGCACAAGCTGCCGGAGGGTTTCACGGTGGCGTCCGTGGTGCTGGCCAGCGGGCAGGGGAAGCGCAACGCGATTCTGGCGGCGGGGTTATTAGGGGTGGCAACCATTGCCGGGGTGCTGCTGACGAGCGCGTTGCAGGGGCAGTTGAAATATGCGCTGCCGCTTTCAGGTGGAGTGACGTTGTATGTTGCGGCGACGGATTTGCTGCCGGAAGTGAACCGGGAGCCGAACTGGCGGATGGCGTTGCTGGTGTTTGTGGGAGTGGCTAGTTTGTTGATAATGCAGTACTTGTTCCATTTTTAGGGCGATTTGGGGAGATTTCGGGAGAGGAAGACAGGGCAGGGCTAAAGCCCTGCGACTACACAACTTAGGGCGATTTCGGCGGTTCCTTCCAGTTGCAACTTTCTGAGACAGCTTGGGTTTGATACAGTGTGGCGGCTATGGCCAGGTCGGACGTCCAACTGATGCTGGACGTGAAGGCGGGCGATGAACAGTCGTTCGCGCTTCTGCTCCATCGCTACAGAAGTCCTTTGGTTAATTTCCTGTACCGGATGGTGCGGAACCGGGAACAGGCGGAAGACCTGGCGCAGGAAGTTTTTTTGCGAGTGTATCGCGCGCGGGAAGATTATGTGCCCAGCGCGAAGTTCACAACCTGGCTCTTCCGGATCGCGACAAATCTGGCATTGAATTCGGTGAGAGACAACCGCTATCAGCGCATGGAAATCTCACTGGATGCGCCGGTGACGGTGGATGCCGAGGACGGCGACGAGAAGACGCTGGACGTCGCGGAGAAGCGGCCGAACATCGAGCAGCACCTCGTCGAGGACGTGCAGCGCAAGATGATCCGGCATGCGATTGAGAAATTGCCGGAGAAGCAACGCGCGGCGGTGCTGCTGCACAAATACCAGGAGCTGGACTACGGAGAGATTTCGAAGATTTTGGAATGTTCGGAGAGTGCGCTGAAATCGCTGCTGTTCCGGGCGTACGAAACGTTGCGAGTGGAACTAGCCCCGCTCGTGGCGCAGCGAGCAAGGCAGTAGACCCTGGGTAGAGAAGGAAGGAAGTTATGAGTTGCAGCCGGATGGAAAACAAGATTCTGGGATACGTGGACGGGCGCCTGAAAGAAAGCGAACGGCTGGAGATGGAGAAGCATCTCGCGACGTGCGGGGCGTGCCAGTTGCGCGTGAATGAATTTCGCTCGGTGCATGCGTTGCTGGATGAACTGCCGATGATCGAGCCATCGGAGGCGTTTGATTTGCGCGTGCGAGCACGCGTGGCAGCGGAACCGGCGAAGCAGAGCTGGTGGGCATGGTTTACGCCGTCGCCGCGAGTGGCGTTTGCGGCTTCGTTGCTGCTGCTGGCGACGGTGTGGGTTAGCAGGTATTCCGTGTCCGATCCGCCTCAAATTGATCAAGCCGACATACCCGTGCTCGAAAACTACGATGTGATCTCGAGCTTCGAGCCGCTGACGGAATTGTCACAGGCGGAGCCGGCTGACAACGCAGATCAGCAAAGTCAGGATATGTAAGGCGCGATGAAACTGCGGCTCCAATTCGGCGGATGGCTGCTGGCGCTGGTGATCAGCGCGGGATTGGCGTTGCAGTGCGCGGCGCAGAATCCGCGCACGGATCGGGCGCAGAGCCGTCAGGAAAATAAGCCGCAGAAGGAACAGAGGCAGCAACCAAACCAGCAGCGAAGGCAAGAGCAGAGGCAGGAGCGCCGCCAGCCACAGCAGGAAGCGCGCAGGGCGCAGCCGGAGCGGAGGATTGCCGAAGCGCCGCGCCGTAATGCTGAAGCGCCTCGCCGCAACCTCGATACACCGCGCAATCCTGGCACAGCGTACCCTCCACCGCGAGGATCGGGAAACTCGCGCGACGGAGGGAATCGCCCTCCGAACGTGAGAGGGGAGAGCGTTCAGCGGCCGAATTTTAATGGGAACCGTCCGCCGAATGCAACGGGGCGTTCGCGAGACTTCACGCCGGAGGAACGCCGGAGATTCCAGCAAGATGAGAGGCGATTCAAGCAGCTTCCGCCACAGCAGCAGCAGGAGTTGCGCGAGCGAGCGCAAGTCTGGCAAAAGATGACGCCGCAGCAGCAGGACCATGTGCGCAATGAAGTGCTGCCGAGATGGAGGCAGATGCCGCCGGAGCGCAGGCAGGCGATTCAGCAGCGACTGCGCGTGCTGCAGAATATGCCGGAATCTGCGCGCAACCAAAGGCTGAACGATCCGAACTTCACGCGCGGGATGAACGATGAAGATCGAGCGACGCTGAGAGATTTGAGCCACCTGCATGTTGGGGGAGCGCCGGACCCGCCGAACGAATAAGGCTGTTGTCAGTTATTAGTTCTCAGTTTTCAGAATAAGAACGATTTTCGGCAGGACTGATGGCGGTGCGTTTCTTTTTGCTCATTCCGCATCCAGCCCACCAAAGACTTCCACATTCAATAATAGGTTGCAGACGGGGCGCGGCGGTGCTGTGCTCCTACAAGACAAAATGGCGGAAGACGCAGGAACCGGCGCGTTGACAATGGGCCGCAAATCGCGGCATCGTGACTAGTTCACATTCTCCGCATCCAACGTTTGAAGGAAGATCATTTTGAAGAGTGACCGCAAAGCGGTCAACCCCGCCGTGTCCACGCGCTTTCGCGCGATGCAGTATCGCAACTTCCAGCTATTCTTCGCGGGACAACTCATATCACTAATCGGAACCTGGATGCAGAACATGGCGCAGCTGTGGCTGGTCTACCAGCTGACGCATTCCGCGGCTCTGCTCGGGGTATTTGGATTTGCGAGCCAAGTGCCGATGCTGTTTCTTTCCTCGTTGGGCGGGTATGTGGGAGACCGCTTCGACCGGCATCGCGGCGTGATTGTGACGCAGACGATTACCATGATTCTGGCATTTGTTCTGGCGGGATTGACGTGGGCCCATTTGATTGGCAAATGGAATTTGATCGTGATTGCGTTTCTTGTGGGCATCGTGAACGCGTTTGACGTGCCCATTCGGCAGGCGTTTTTCGTGCAGATGGTGGGAAAAGAGGACCTGCCGAACGCGATTGCGCTGAATTCCTCGATTTTCAACGGCGCGCGGGCGGTGGGGCCGGCGATTGCAGGGTTTGCGATCGCGCTCGTAGGACCTGCGTGGTGTTTCTTCATAAACGGATTGAGCTTCCTGGCGGTGATTGGGGCGTTGCTGCTGATGCGGATTGAGCCGAGAGA
>WNFT01003207.1_pt1 | contig 15215 bp, 15 predicted proteins | sample 5400191 | NCBI WGS metagenome assembly WNFT01 (sample SAMN13153359, study PRJNA577476) | soil metagenome | isolation source: 80 cm saprolite under Madrone tree | place: USA:California | collected 2016-06-14 | reverse complement strand
GTTACTGGGCTTATACACCCCGACCAAAGGGGAGATTTATTATGATAATATTGCCTTGCGCAGGCTCAATTACCAGGCAGTGCGCGCCCAGTTCGGCGTAGTGATGCAAGAGGCGACGATCTTCAGCGGCTCGATCCGCGAAAACATTACGCTCAATGATCCGGCCATGAGCATGGAGCAGGTGATCCGAGCGGCTCAAATGGCTGCTATCCACGACGACATTATGAAAATGCCGATGGAGTATGAAACGATGGCCTCCGAAGGCGGCAATGCATTCTCCGGTGGGCAACGCCAACGGCTGGCCTTAGCGCGTGCGATCGCCAACTCGCCGGTGATCCTGCTGCTGGATGAGGCGACCAGTAGCCTGGATGTGGTCACGGAAAAAGTGGTAGAGCAGAACATCAGTCGCTTAGCTTGTACACAGATCATTATAGCGCACCGCTTGAGCACGATCCGCAATGCCGATGTGATCCTGGTCCTACACGAAGGACAGATCGTCGAGCGTGGGCGTCATGAGGAATTGCTCAGACGTGGTGGCTACTACGCACGCTTGATTCAGAGTCAATTAGCCAATGGCGAGGTGGTGACCAGGTAGCTTGTCTGAATCAATAGCAATATGTTCTAGCACGAAATCCGCGAACTCGCGGATATGTCGTTCGGCAGGCACATAGACCCCGCCGGAGCGGAACGCCTTCGAGGTCATGCTTAATTGGGTTAGCTCGCACACCTCCCAATCCTGGCGGTTGACGAGGTCGAAGATCTCGACGGCATCCATCGGATCGAAGTCTGGCCTGGTCATCGCCTGGGCATCAAAAAGCCATTGGCAGATCACATGGGTGCGTTTGGGTTCCGCAGGATACAAGGTGTGTACGACCACGTGGTCGTCTAACAGGTTCAGCAGCATGTTGGGCAATAGCACGATGCCATAATAGCGGCGTAAGTCTTCTGCCAGCAAGCCCGGTAATGGTGGACGACTGGCCTTACCCGTAATGGTGAATGCTTCGGCGCTCTCGGCCAGTGTGGCAGCATCGCCATCCTCATACGTCTTGCCGGAGCGGAACCCCGGCAGCAACTGGCAGAGTTCGGGGTGCATCAGTCCGCAGTGGTAGCACTCCATGAAGTCGTTTGGCGCTCCGAGCAGTCGTCCGTCCAACGCATACGTCCAGGCGTGATAGCGACACTGAATCGACCCTTTCAACTGTCCTGAAGCCTGAGTACACAGGCGTGCACCGCGGTGCCGGCACACATTGAGAAATGCCTGTAAGGCCCCGTCGCGGTCGCGGACTACGATGATGCTTTCCTGCCCAATCGTGGCAAGCTGATATGCCCCTGGGTCAGCAAGCGTGTCGGCCCTTCCAACGCAGACCCACATCTGGGAGAAGATGCGCTCCTGCTCTAGTTCGTAGATTTCAGGGTCGGAGTAGTAGCGTCCGGGAAGAGTCGAGAGGAGAAAGTTCTCTGCACGAGCTGTGGTTGTCATGAGTTGCACTCCTCCCCTGAGATTCGGGGCAATTTAGGCGGCATAAGTTGCCTCAAAAGTGGTTACTAATGGCCGACCCACATCGGGCAGCGGACTTTCTTCCAGGTAAAGTTCGGTGGCTTCTTTCAAATTGGCAACCGCTTCTTCGATGGTGTATCCCTGGCTGACAGTTCCAACTTCTGGACATTCTGCGACGTAGAGGCCATCTTCTTTATGGATAACAGCTGTAAATGTTCGTACAGCCATCTTAGCACCTCCTGAGATTACTATGGTTAGCCATGCATCACCTGAATTATATCAAAACCGCTTGAGGAAAGGAAAATTTAGAGGCACCACGTCTCATGCACCGCTGCTTTGTAGATACTATCATGGGTGTCTAGCGGAACAGGGATTAGCCCAGGCTAGAAGGGTGCGGTTCATTTTTTGCATTGAGCACGAGGTGCTGAGCATGGCTGGGCTTGCCCCAGCCATGCAACAAAATGAACCGCACCCAGGCTAGAATGCACACTTGACATCCCTTCGTGCTTCTCTGTATTATGAAGCTGGCAAACAATGTAACTAGCTACTGTAAATACTCTTACATGTTGCGAAAGGTAACTACTCAGGACTCCTCACCACACGTGCTCGATAAATCGGCACTCTACGGTGGTTCGCGAGGGTTTTTTTGCTGCGGGCATTGCCGCCGCAGGCGGCAATGCCCGCAGCAAAAAAGACGCGAGCCGCCGCAGGCGGCGAGGAATCAGACACCTGAGTAGTTACGAAGAGTTACGGATAATGTCCATCTTTGTTCTGAGGATCACTTATTGACTTTTCGAAGAGGTACTCCTACGATACGATTGTAACAACCATCCGTAAAGAACTATGAGAAAAGTGCCTTTGTTAGAACACATAGGAGGACCTTTGTGAGTAGTTATGACGATCCACGCTGGTATGAAGAGCCTGGACAAAACGATATCAACTCTCCATCACAGCAGAAATTGTCCCCTGACGACTTCAACCCAGCGCCGCCATGGTCTGGATCGAATAACAATACCTTTAGGCCATATAGGACGTCAACAGCACCATTCTCCCCTGACCATCGCCTCAGCAATACATACTGGCGCATCGCGATCACAGCCTTTCTGCTCATCATCGCCTTCCTGGGCGGATGGTTTAGTCACCAGGACTTCGCCTATTCATTCATTGCAGGCAACTCATCACAGTCCTACGCAAACCTGATTCAGCAGGCATGGAACGACATAGATCAAAACTACGTTGACCGTAAAGCCGTTGACTATAAGCAAATGTCGTATCAGGCCATTCGGGCTATGGTGGATGTGCTGCACGATACAGGCCATACGCGCTTTCTTACGCCTGCCGACGTACAAAGTGAAAATGAGCAGTTGAGCGGCACATTTACCGGCATCGGCATCTACTTACGGCAAGACCCAACCACCAAACAAGTCATCATTGCGGCTCCTATTCCCGGGTCGCCAGCAGAGAAGGCCGGTTTTAAGCGTGGGGACATTATCCTGGCCGTCGACGGCGCCAGTGTGCTCGGCAAAGATATCAATACCGTGAGCACCCTCATACATGGAAAAGCCGGCACCAACGTTTCCATTACTGTGAAACGCTCTCCATTGCAGCAACCAGTGACGATTACGGTCACACGAGCCGAGATCACGGCACCTAATGTCATCTTGCATTACATCGCAGAGGATCACATTGCGCATATTCAAATTGCCCAGTTCGCCAATGGCACCTCCGATCAACTCAAAGATGCACTCAACCAGGCGCAAACATTGGGAGCCACCAGCATCATCCTTGACCTGCGTGATGATCCCGGCGGCTATCTGCAAGAAGCGATTAATACGGCAAGCGAGTTTATAGCTCATGGGAACGTGCTGTTAGAGCAGGATAGCAAGGGTGTACGCACCTCCTATGCCGCTAGCGGAATTACCGTCAACACAGCCACCCCTATGGTGGTGTTGGTCAACACCAACACGGCGAGTGCGGCAGAAATCGTATCGGGAGCCTTACAGGATAATAACCGTGGTATCATCATGGGCACAACCACCTTTGGGACAGGCACAGTACTAGAGGAATTTCCGCTCGCCGATGGGTCAGCCATTCTGCTCGGTACACGCGAATGGCTGACCCCCAAAGCGCACTTCATTCGTGGCCATGGCATCACGCCCAATATCGTCGTCTCAATGAATGGCAATGTTGTTCCTCTCGAACCCACCGACGAGAATGCAGGACACCTGACAGAGCAACAAATTCTCAGTAGCGGGGATGTACAGATAGCAGCGGCGATCCACTACCTGGAGGCGCACCCGACGACGGCAACCAGGCCTGTGCCAGCTCAGTTCTCACAGGAACAGTTGTCGGCGATGAGACAATTGGCACTGGACCCTGCCTTCTTCCCGGCGGCGGCGTGATGGGAAGTTGTGGGGAGGACCTCATCCCTTGCCTTTGGGGCACTAGACCCTTAACTTGATACATGGTGCCTGCCACATAAGCTCGCAGAGGCGATGCGTATACCATCGGGCGACCAGACTTACAGCTGCCTGTGCCCCACATGGCTGCTCCCGACTACCACGACATAGCTCGCAAAGGCCAGGAGGCTGATGCAGACACTACTGGGATACCCTGTATAAAAACCAATGGCGATGCCGAGCCAGGTCAAGGCGACGGCAAGCCCGGCAGCGAGTACGAGCGCTGCGTAGGGACGACTGGTCACCTGGTGCGCGATCGCTGCTGGCAAGAGTAGCAGCGCGAACACCAGCAGTGCCCCTACTGCCAGGGTTGCTTCACTGACGGTGACCGCCAGGAGCACCATGAAGCCCAGGCCAAGTGCGCGCACCGGCACCCCCTGCGCCGCTGCCACGTCAGGATCCAGCGAGGCGAAAAGCAACGGGCGCGCGATGAGGAGGAGGGCCAGCATCGCCAGGGTGCTGATGATGGCGATGGTGTGGGTCTGGTCGGCGGAGATGCCCAGGATGTTCCCGAACAACACCGTCACCCCTGAGAAGCCCGTGCCCGTACCGCTGACATGCGCCGTGAACAGGCTCAGGAAGAGCACACCGAGTCCCAGGACCCAGGCGAGCACGGTCCCAATGGCCACGTCACGCCCCCGCAGGCGCTCGCCGAACCCTCCCATCGCCACGGCCACCGCGATGGTGGTGACCAGCAGGCTCGCGAGGGGGTTGATGCCCAACGCTGCACCACCCAGGGCCCCCGTAAAGGCCACGTCCGACAGCGACTCGCCGGCGAAGGCCTGGTGACGCAGCACGACAAAGTAACCCACCAGTCCGGCGAGGATGCTCAAGATGGTCCCCGCGAGCAAGGCCTGCCGCATGAAGTCATACTGCAGCATCGCCTGGATGTCCTGCCAGAAGTTCAGGGTGAAGGGGGGGAGCACTCCCGCGACGACCACGCTCATGCCTCACCTCCCACGCGTGATGCTTGAGAAAGTGCGCGCTGGCGTCGCCCTATCCGGTCAAGAACGAACCGTCCGCCACGCACGAGGGCATAGGTGCCAAAAGCGAAGGTCGTGATGAAAAAGCCGACGGGATAGGGGGTGAAGTAGCCGGCGGCCAGCCCCACCCACGTGAAGATGAGGGCCAGCGCGACCGCGACTGCAGCAGCCACGGCCGGGCGGGTGGTAACGTACTGTGCAATGGCAGCAGGGGTGATCAGGAGGGCAAAGATGAGCAGCACTCCCACGACCTGCACGGCCAATGCGACCTCCAGCGCCAACAGTATGAGATAGCCAAAGGCGAGCAGACGTACCGGCACCCCGCTCGCTGCCGCCACATCGGGATCGAGTGAGGCAAAGAATAATGGCCGGGCGATGAAGATGAGCGCTCCCACGAGCACGAGCGTCGACCAGGCGATCACGCCCACGTCGGCATCGCTGATGCCCAGGACGTTGCCGAACAGCACGTTGTAGACGTTGGCCGCGTACTCCGCCGTGGTCAGGTGAATAAAGAGAAAGCCGAGGGCGAGCGAGGCAGTCAACACGGCCCCAACCGCGATATCGCTCTGGTGGGTCTCTCGCTCAGCCAGGTTGAGCGTCTGAATGCCGACGGCGGCCAGCAGTCCCGCCAGAAAGAGGCCCACGACTGGGGAGATGCTGAAGAGGACCGCCCCGGTCGCTCCCGCGAAGCCGACATTGGCGAGGCTGTGGCCGGCAAAGCTCTGGCTGCGCAGCACCATGAAATAGCCCATGAGCCCGGCGGTGACGGCCACCAGTGTTCCAGCAAGGTAGGCGTTTTGCATAAAGTGATAGTGCAGGAGGATCTGGATATCTGCGACCAGGTCCCAGCCGGGCTGTCCCGTATCAGCGAAGGCGATGGGCATGGTAGCTCACCTCCTCTTCCGGTTGTCCTACCACCACGATCCGCCCGTCGCTCGCCCGGAGCACCTCGATGGTCGTGGCGTAGAGACGTGAGAGGGTCTCGGTGGTAATCACCTCTTCCGGCGTCCCGACCGCGACCTGCCCATGCGCCATGTACACCACGCGATCGACGGCCGACAGGATGGGATTGACGTCATGGGCTACGAGCAACACCGCCGCCCCCGTTTCCCGGCTGATCTGCCGGATCACGCTCGAGACGCCTTGTTGGTTCCGCAGATCCAGACTGTCCAGTGGCTCGTCCAGGGCCAGGATGCGTGGCCGCCTCACCAACGCTTGTGCGATCAGCAACCGCTGCTGCTCTCCACCGGAGAGTTCCCCAATAGGCCGATCGGCATACGACGCAGCTCCGACCAGATTGATGGCCTCCTGGACGTGGTGTGCGGCCTCGCGCGCCTTGCTGCGTTGGAGGAAAGGCAGGGGCAGTCCCCAGTTCCTCCCGTCCAGCCCAAGCCGCACCATGCTGCGCCCACGGACACGCACATCGGCCTCAAAATGCCGCCGTTGTGGCACGTAGCCGATGGCTGCGTTGCCGCGCCGCGCTGGCTGACCGAGCACGGAGATCGTCCCACCAGAGAGCGGGATCAGTCCGAGGATGGCTCTGAGCAGAGTGGACTTGCCTGCCCCGTTGGGACCGAGGATGGCGAGGAATTCCCCTGGCTGGACGGAAAGCTCCACCTCCTGCCAGATAGTGCGCCCGCCTAGGACGACGGCTGCCCTTTCCACTCGGATCACGGGAGGAAGGAGAGCAGAGGCAAGCGCAGGTGAAGTGATAGGTGACCGATGCGTCATCACGGCGTCAACTCCTTGCGAGGTGGCAACCAGGAGCTTGCCACCCAACGATTACTTGCCCGTGGCCTGCGCCAGGGCGCTTTGAATCCCTTGTAATTGGGCCGATTGCCAGTCCTGGAAGGAGCCCGTCGCCGGTGTCAGCGTCTCGGTGATCGTCGCCACCGGAATGTGGTTAGCCTTGGCCAGCTTGATGAGCGCCTGGATATTGTTCGGCGTATTCTGCGAGTTGTAGACCAGGATCTTGATCTGCTTCTGGCTAATCTGCTGCTCGACGGTCGCTTCATCGGCTGCCGAGATGTCTTCTCCCTCGGAGACCGCTTTGAGGTAAGAATAGGGCGTGATGAGGTTCAACCCCAGGGCAGGCGCGAGATAGGAAAAGATGCTTTCGGTCGCCCCGACCGGGGTACCGCTGTATTTCGCTTTGATAGCAGCAATGAGATCGTGGTACCGTGCGAGATCGCTGGTCAGGAAGGCCTGCGCCGAGTGATCAAACGCGGTGGCATCAGCAGGATCGATCGCCTTTAAATCGTCACGGATCCTGGTCGCTACAGCGGTCACATAGTCGGGGTTGTACCACATATGGGGATTGTCGCCCTCGTGCTTGCCATTGAAATTGCCCACATTCAATTCTATACGCCCGCTTACCGGATTCGCTTGCAAGAGCTTGTCTGCCCAGGGATCATAGCCAGCGCCGTTGACAATGACGTACTGGGCGTCCGCCACCGTCCGCGCATCAGCAGCGGTCGGCTCGTAGCTGTGGGGGTCAGCATTGGGATCAACGATAATGCTGGTGACATGCACATGACTGCCACCGACCTGGGCAGCGATACTGCCCCAAAAATTTTCTGCTGCGACGACTTGGACCTGCCCGCTGCTACCAGAAGTAGTCTGGACGGTGGTGCCACAAGCGGTAAAGATCACGGCTAGCAGCAGGAAGCCTCCCAACAGGGCACGTGGGAAAGCCAGGTTGCGAGATGGAAACACAGGCTCCTCCTTCAAGGAATCATGAACAAGCACACAACACAAGACCCTGGCGGTGCACACCGCCATATGATATACTGTCTCAATACTATAACACTAAACGAGACGACGTGTCAATAACAATTGAGACCAAATCTCATTTTGCTGAGCACGAACTAGAAAAGAGGAGGTTCTGACCCGGAGATGAGCAAGAGCGTGTTTGGGAGAAGGAATGAATGATGATAGCGGCTAAAATTTATGCGGCATTCGACGAGGTGAGCCAGCGCAGCACTCGTCCACGGAAACTTATTGCGGACCGATTGATAGAGCTAGCCAGCAGCTGCGCGGATTTCACCGTTGAGGATCTCTGGCAAGAGCTACGACAGGCTGAGCCACGGATAGGCCGAGCTACGGTCTATCGCTCGGTGGAAAAGCTGGTGAATATGGGACTGCTCGACCGGATCGAGTTCGCAGATGGGACGCATCACTACCGTGTCTGTGGTGGAAGCGAACACCACCACCATCTGACCTGCACCCAGTGCCATCGCGTCGTAGATATCGATATCTGCCTCCCCGCAGACCAATTCGCGGCTATTGGGGATCAGGCGGACTTTGTCATTGAAGGGCATGCGCTGACCCTTTTTGGCCGCTGTAAAAACTGCCGTACGCAAGGCGAGAGGGCGTTCTTCGAGAAATCTACCCCGTTACCGCCTGATAATACTTACTCGTCGGAAGATGCCCCAGGAGAGGCGCAATAAAGCGTGTCGCAGTAACCACCTTGTCCAGGTCCACGCCTGTACTGATCCCCAGACCATGCAACATATAGAGCAAGTCTTCGGTCGCTAGATTACCGGCTGCACCGGGAGCATAGGGGCATCCACCCAGACCGCCTGCCGAGGAATCGACGATACTGACCCCTAACTGGAGCGCCATCAGCACATTGGCCAGGGCCGTGCCGCGTGTATCGTGGAAGTGTACCGCCAGGCGTTCGACAGGCATAGCACCCTCCGTCAGCAAGAGGCCAAACACATCTACGACCTGGTTGGGCGTCGCCACGCCAATCGTGTCACCCAACGAGAGTTCGCTAATGCCCATCTCCAACAGCGCTTGCGCCACAGCAAGCACCCGCCGTGGCTCCACTGCCCCTTCATATGGACAGCCGAAGACAGTAGAGATGTAGCCCCGTACTGTCACCCCCTCGCGCTGCGCTAACGCCACCACAGGACGGAAGTTCGCCAGACTCTCGGCAATCGTGGCATTGATGTTATGGCGCGTAAAACTTTCACTGGCTGCTGTGAAAACGGCAATGGCCTGCACACCCGCGGCCAACGCACGTTCCATGCCTTTCAGGTTGGGCACCAGCACAGGATACTGGACGGTACTGCGGTGTGTCAGGCCGGCCATGACCGCGCCAGCATCGCTTAACTGGGGAATAGCGCGTGGACTGACGAACGACGTGGCCTCGATTACCGCGAGACCAGCCTCGGCCAGCAGCTGAATAAAGTGTATCTTTTGTTCCGTCGGGATCAGCGCCTTTTCGTTTTGCAGGCCATCGCGAGGCCCGACCTCGACGACCCGGACTGTACGGGGCAGGGCAGGAAGAGAAAACGTCATGGGTTCGACCTCCCTGAACTCGAGGGCTGCTCGGTTTTTTCTTGATCTTGACGTGTATCAACCTCACGCTCTGAGGGCGGCAGCAGATCCGGTCTTCTTTCCGCCTGTTGGTGTGAATCGCTACGTTCCACCTGCACCTTGGTAATACGGCGTCCACGTGTTCCCAAGACGCTGAACTTCCACCCCTCAAAGGTAATCGTATCACCCACGTTCGGAATCTTATCGAGCTGGGCATATAAAAAACCACCGAGCGTCTCGTAGTCTTCGGATTCCAGGTGCATGTTCATCAGCTCGTTGAACTCGTCGATACTGATCTTGGCATCAAAGACATAGACATCTTTACCAGCTGGCTCGTACAGTTTCTCTTCATGGTCATATTCGTCCTGGATATCGCCCACAATCTCCTCAACCAGGTCCTCAATGGTCACCAGTCCGGCCACCGAGCCATACTCGTCTACAACGATCACCATATGTACGCGCTTCTGGCGGATTTCACGCAACAGATCGTCCAGTTTCTTCGTTTCGGGCACAAAGTAGGCTGCGCGCACAAAGTTTCGCACAGGCAAGGTATTGTGACCCTCGCGTAATTGCCTGAGCATATCCTTGGTATAGAGCACGCCGATGATATTATCGAGATTCTCTTCGTAGACAGGGATGCGTGAGAAGCCACCCTCCAATGCCAGGTCCACCGCCTCGTCAACCGTCGCATTGCCCTCAAGCGTCACCATATCTATGCGCGGGATCATCACCTCTCGCACGGTGGTATCGGCAAACTCGAAGACGCTACGAATCATCTCCGTTTCTTCTTCTTCGAGTACACCCTCCTTTTCACCTACCGTCACCAGCAGGCGCAATTCCTCCTCGGTGACGAAGGGGCCACGATGCTTCATCTGTCCCCCCATCATACGCACCAGGGAGTTCGTAATGGCGCTCAGCAACCAGACAATTGGGCGCAGGACCCAGGCCGTACCTTTTACAAGGCCCACCACTGCACGCGCCACGCGCAATGGGTTCTGCACGGCAGCAGTCTTCGGTGTAATTTCGCAGAAGATCAACACCACCAGCGAGATGAGGACAGTGGAGATGAGTTCGCCCAGGCTCTGAGAGAAGCGCAAGGCCAGCACGGTTGCCATGCTGGAAGCGACGATCACCGCCACGCTATTCACGACGAGGATGGTCGAGAGGAAGATGTTCGGTTGGGCGAGTAAACGCTCGATCTCAATAGCCCTTTTATCGCCCTCTTCCACCATGTTCTTGAGCTTAATGCGGCTCACCGAAGTGAGTGCAGTTTCAGCAGCGGAGGCAACCCCACACAAGACTAAAGAGACGATTAATATCGTGAGTTGCAGCCACGCTTCTGCGTCAAATTGCGGAATATGAAAATCAATGCCAGCAGCTATACCCGCTAGGCCAGGGCCATCCATAAAGGCCACTACTCCTTTTTGCTATCCTCTGGTGCAGAGCTGCTCGCCGCTTGAACCTCACGTATGATACGCGCCGGAACACCGAAAGCTAGTGCTCCAGGGGGAATATCTTTGTTGACGACAGCGCCAGCTCCTGTTCGAGCATGCTCACCCACGGTCACGGGTGCAATCAGCATCGTGTCGCTCCCAATGAATGCTCCATCACCAATGGTTGTACGATTTTTACGCACCCCATCGTAGTTACAGGTAATGGTACCTGCCCCGATATTCACATGTTCACCGACGATGGCATCGCCAAGGTAGCTGAAATGATGCATATCCGTCTCCGCGCCTACATACGAGTTTTTGACTTCTGCAAAGTTGCCCAGGCGTACCCCACGAGCCAGGTGTGCTCCTGGGCGACAATGGCTGAAAGGGCCAATGCTTACGTCATCTTCGAGTGTGGCTTCTTCCAGCGCCGAATTGCGCACGACACAACGATCGCCAACGACGGACTGGTCGATGGTGGTCCCTGGTCCGATGCGACACTCCGAGCCGATGCGCGTCTTGCCTGTAATCATGGTACCAGGGAGAATAACGGTATCGGTGCCAATGATCACATGCTCATCAATGTAGGTCATGGCTGGATCAATGATGGTGACACCGGCGTACATGTGACGCTCCAGCACACGGCGGCGCAGCAGTTGCTCGGCAGCTGCCAACTGCACGCGGTTATTGATGCCAATGGTCTCTTCAAGTGATCCGTTGGTCGTCGCAATCACACGCTCCTCGGAACGTGCAATGCCTACCAGGTCTGTCAAATAGTATTCACCTGCGGCATTACACGGTAGCGTCTGCAGCGTTGACCAGAGCCAGGCCCGCTCGAAGCAATACACGCCGGAGTTGATCTCCCTAATGCGTTTTTGCTCCTCGGTCGCACGTTTCATCTCGACGACCTCGCGCACCTGCCCTTCATCGTCACGCACAACCCGGCCAAAGTCACTCGGCTGATCCGTCACTGCGGTGAGAAATGTCACGGTCGCCTGTTGCGCCAGATGCTCAACCAGCACACGCGCCAGGGCTTCACCGCTGATCAGCGGCGTATCACCATAACAGACGAGGACTGTTTGTGGCAACGGGTCGAGGGCATCGACCACATCCCGCGCTGCGAGTACGGCATGACCAGTGCCGAGTTGCTCTTCCTGAAGAGCATAGTAACAGCGCCCACCGAAACGTGCTTCAATCTGTTGCGCGTCATGACCAAGCACAACGATTGGGCGATGGGTGGTAGTAGTGGTGGCCAATGTCACAAATGAAGAGGTGGAAGGGATGGCATCGACGGCTTTCAACACGTGTGCTAGCAGCGGCACCCCCGCTAATGGATGAAGTACCTTGGGTAGCGCCGAACGCATCCGAGTACCCTTGCCTGCCGCAAGCACCACGGTCGCATATATGTTCATAGTAGAAACTACAAAGCCCTTTTCCGCTCTCCAGAAGCTCTAGGGGAATATATTAGTAACTACATCATAGTGGCCCCTATGGACCTGGCAGGTACCTATTCGCTCGTTCGCTTGCTACTGCCAGGTCCACGCAGACCACCGATGCCCACACGAAAAGTAGCTGGCTCGGGTGCTAGGATTCGAACCTAGGGTCGCAGATCCAAAGTCTGCTGCCTTACCGCTTGGCCACACCCGAACGATGCGTAAGAACGAGATTTTTATCGTTTCTAGCATTGCACCGATTGTATGGTACACGATGGGGGGGGATTTTGTCAACACCTAAACACCTATACACCTAGACCGGGGCTTGACCAATTGTCCACAACCCCTTATACTACCGCTATCGAGAAACCCGAGATACCCGTATGGCGAATTCCTCGGGACAATCTCTCTGATTTCGTATCCATCCGGCAGTTTAATCCGATTGCGTACAGAAAAATTCGGTCGTGGGAGGATTTCCTGCCTGGTGGTCCCATCGGGGAACGTGACCAGGTGAGAGCCGTCGCGTTGTTCGAGCCTCATTCCGTGCGCCGTCAATATCTCCTGGATGCGCGCTAAGCACTTCTCAGGCACCGGGGCTAGTTCCAGTTGCGTGACCGGCTGTATCGGGACGGCGATGCTGGCCCAATAGCTGGCGTTTGGTTCCTGTCCATTCACACTGTTCTGGCGGGCTGCCTTCCTCGTACTGCTTGCCTCTTTCTCAATTGGAAGCTCTTTCATCGACTCACCCCATCGCTTTCCCATACGCTTCCACGACGATAGACGTCGCTTCTTTCTCCCCGACCAGGGGTTGGGTGCGTTTCATTTTTTTGCATGGCTGGGGCAAGCCCAGCCACTACTAGAGACGGCCACGAGGTTGGTACCTCATACAGCCTTTGCGTGGTCTAGTAGTGGCTGGGCTTGCCCCAGCCATGCTCAGCACCTTGTGCTCAGTGCAAAAAAATGAAACGCACCCCCAGGGGTTCTAATTGTTCCTGGTACTTCCTGAGAGTGTTATACTTGTGTGCGATGATCTCATGCCTGGCGACTTCTGCATACCCATACATCGCCAGGTGCAACGCCTGACATTCCAGTTCGATTTGTTCTCTGATCCATACAACTTCACTGACACTCATGCTTTATCCTTCCTTCCTTTACTATCAACGTTGTCCTGCGGGTCACGTTATGGTACGATAAGAGTGTACATGAGACTGAAGAGGAGCATTGAGTACAATACGGGAAAATACATGGTCTGTTCCTGGTACGGTTCTGGAACAAGACGCTTCATCCCGCAGATAGCAGCAAGACAAGGCGTATGTGATATTAAGGAGAGAGGAGCATGCCAAGATCATCTAAGCACCCACTGACCCAGGCTCGTGAAGCACAGAACCTCACACAACCACAACTGGCAAAGGCCGTCAAGCTCAGTAGCCGTGGAAAGACAACGGGCTGGTTAAAGCATTAGATCAGCAAGTCAGAGAGATGAGCAAACACATTATCGTGGCGAAAGCTAACATTCTCTCTTGAGGAATCCTATGCCAGAGTCTCATCCAGCGAAACACCCCGTTCTCTATGTCATAGTCTGTGCGGCTCCCCCGGCTCAATCTATTCACGAGTTTATTGAACGCGCTCAGAAAGTTGGCTGGGATGTGTGTGTGATAGCGACTCCTATAGCTACGCGGTTTATTGATGTCCCACGACTGACAGCGCTCACTGGACACATAGTGCGCAGTGATTATAAACTCCCAGGAGAAGCGGACCCGTTACCCAGGGCTGATGCTATTGTCACTCTCCCCGCGACATTTAACACCATCAATAAGTTAGCTGGTGGCATCGCCGATACACTTGCTACGAGCATCTTATGTGAAGCTCTCGGACGGGATGCCCCTCCTATCGTCCTGGTTCCGTGCCTCAAGATGGATTTGATACGCCACCCTGCTTTCGCCAGGAGTATCGAGGTGCTTCGCGGTTGTGGTGTTCGCATTCTCCATGAACCAGAACGCTACCCCTCTCCGCTGATGGTGCCCTGGGATGAAATTATTGACGCACTACCTCAGGTCCGCCAAGGAGGGGCGCGAATGTGATTTCTTCATTGATGATCTTGACGATATTTTGCGGCGTAAGCTCCTGGGCACAAAGTGATACAATGCAGCTTGATTATAAGATCATCAAGCCAGTTTGAGAAAGGCTGAGGAACATACACCTATGGGCATCATCGAAACCCGCATAGACCGCAACAGTCCCGAATTTCAGGAAAATACCCACTACTTCCAGCAATTGCTCGAACAACTGCGTGAGCACATTCAACTGGTGCAACAGGGTGGAGGCGAAAAGGACATCGCCAAACACCGCAAACGTAACAAGCTACTGGCCCGCGAACGTATCCAACTGCTCTGCGATCCTGACACACCCTTCCTGGAGCTCAGCCCGCTGGCAGCCTGGGACATGTATCATAACGAGGCACCATCGGCCGGCATCGTGACAGGCATCGGCGTGGTCGAAGGGCAGGAGTGCATGATCGTCGCCAATGACGCAACCGTCAAAGGCGGTACCTACTATCCTATCACCGTCAAGAAACACCTACGGGCCCAGGAAATCGCCGAGCAAAACCAGCTGCCCTGCATCTACCTCGTTGACTCTGGCGGCGCATTCCTCCCACTCCAGGCCGATGTTTTCCCTGATCGCGAGCACTTTGGGCGTATCTTCTATAACCAGGCCCGCATGTCAAGCCAGCGCATCCCGCAGATCGCCGCCGTGATGGGCTCATGCACCGCCGGGGGAGCCTACGTGCCCGCCATGAGCGACGAAACGGTAATTGTGCGTGGCAATGGCACCATCTTCCTGGCCGGTCCCCCACTGGTCAAAGCCGCCACAGGCGAGGAAGTCAGCGCAGAAGACCTGGGTGGTGCTGATGTGCACTGTCGCACTTCCGGTGTGACCGATCACTACGCGCTCAATGACGAACATGCCCTGGCCATCTGCCGCAGTATTGTCGCCAACCTCAACCGGCGTAAGTATACTCCCTGGGATATCCACCTGCCGGAGCCGCCCCGCTATGACCCGTGCGAACTCTACGGCATCGTCCCACA
>WNFT01002693.1_pt1 | contig 15216 bp, 11 predicted proteins | sample 5400191 | NCBI WGS metagenome assembly WNFT01 (sample SAMN13153359, study PRJNA577476) | soil metagenome | isolation source: 80 cm saprolite under Madrone tree | place: USA:California | collected 2016-06-14 | reverse complement strand
GCCATGATCGAAGCGCTGGCGCGCGGCGGCGAGAAAATGGGGTTGGACAAACGGGCGTCGTTGCAACTTGCCGCCCAAACTGCGCTTGGAGCATCCGAATTGATGATAACGAGCGGAAAATTGCCGGAGGAATTAATTAAGATGGTAGTGACACCAGGTGGGACGACCGCCGCCGGCTTGCGCGTGATGGAAGAACGCTCCGTCGCCGCCGCGCTGGCGGAGGCGGTGGAAGCTGCAACGAGACGCGGCCAGGAAATGGCACGCGAGAATCTGTAGCCGTCGCGCTCTGCGTGGCGCTTCGGAGCAAAGCGGCTACATCAAAGCTTGCCGCATCGTCTCGATCGGCGCTTCGCGTTCAAGCCAAATCTCAAAAGCGAGCGCGCCTTGATACAGCAACATCGCCAATCCATTGGCCGCGCGGGCGCCAGCTTCGATCGCGGCTGAGACAAAAGGTGTCCGGCCTTCTCGATAAACCGTGTCGTAAGCCATTAGGTGCGGCGCAAGTAACCGCGCTGGAATTGGCGACGGATCGCTCCGATTTAATCCGAGTGGCGTGGCGTTCACGATCAGATCGAGATGTGCGATTTGGAATCGAATGGCGCCTTCTTCCCACGGAATCGCCTGCAATCTCGGGACCGGACCCAGGACTCTGGGGCCGGTAAAATATTCTCGCAGTTCCTCCGCCAGCCTCTGCGCGGTAGCGAAAGTGCGGTTGACGATGACGAGGCGCTCGCAATTTTCGCGAGCACATTGCAAGGCGATCGCTCGCGCCGCGCCACCACCGCCCAGGATCATCACCCGCAAATCGCGAAGATCGATCACGAATTCCTGCCGAACGGCGCGGGCGAATCCTTTGCCATCGGTGTTGTAGCCGCGAAGTTTTGCCTTATCGACCTTGACGGCATTGATCGCGCCTATGCGCCTCGCGTTGTCATCAATTTCGTCCATCAATTTGGAGGCAGCGATTTTGTGCGGCGTAGTTAAGTTCACTCCGACGAAGTTCAGTTCGCGAATGAGGTCGAGCGCGCTTTGCAATTCGTCGGTCGAAATTTGAAAGCGCGCATACTGCATGTCGAGCTTGCATGCCTTTAAGGCCGCGTTCTGCATTTGCGGTGAAAGCGAATGCGCCACCGGATCGCCAAAAATGCCGAGGCGAATCGGGGGATCGATATTCTCCCACCTTCGCAAATCAGCCAGGGTGTAGATCTCTTTCGCGGCTTTTCTTTTCATATCATCCCGAACGGAGTCAGGCATCTCGCTCAAGCTGATTCATCACACAATCTAGCTAGCGTGATCAATGAGCTAAGCGGGGGTCCTTCGCTCCGCTCAGGATGACATGCATTAGCATTTAAGCTATCGGCGCAAAAGTTGTCGATCTGCGCTTTCGTCTGCTACTGTCGTGCCATTACGATGACCGAACTGGCTGTTGCTCCAGCTCCATCCGATTTCATCCGCGAGGTGGTGGCGGATGATTTGCAGACAGGAAAACACACCAGGATAAAAACTCGTTTTCCGCCGGAACCAAACGGCTATCTTCATATCGGTCATGCTAAGTCGATCTGCCTGAATTTCGGGATCGCGCACGAGTTCGTTGGCGTCTGCAACGTCCGAATGGACGACACCAACCCAACGAAAGAAGAAACGGAGTACGTCGATTCCATCATGGCCGACGTGCATTGGTTAATCGACGGTTGGGCGGACAAGAATCTTGGGGGCGCGCCGCTTTATACCTCGGACTATTTTGATCGTCTTTACCACTTCGCGCTCGAGCTCATTGCTAAAGGCAAGGCCTACGTGGATGACATGACGGCGGAAGAGACGGACGAGTTTCGCCGTCTCGGAAAGGAAAGCCGCTTTCGCAACCGTTCCATCGAAGAAAATCGGGACCTGTTTGAGCGAATGAAAGCGGGCGAATTCCCTGATGGGTCGCGCACATTGCGAGCAAAGATCGACGTCAACGCGCCCAATGTCTGGCTGCGCGATCCCGTGCTCTATCGCATCCGGCACGCCTCTCATCACCATACTGGGGACAAATGGTCCATTTATCCGATGTACGACTGGGCCCATACCCTGAGCGATTATATCGAAGGTATCACCCACTCGGTTTGCACGCTCGAGTTCGAAGTGCATCGGCCGCTTTACGACTGGATTTTACAGGCGCTGGAATTGCCGCCGCCAGTTCCGCATCAATACGAATTTGCCCGGCTCAATCTTACTTATACGGTGATGAGTAAGCGAAAACTGATCCAGCTGGTTAACGAGAAGTTGGTCAACGGCTGGGACGATCCGCGGATGATCACGATCGCCGGACTACGCCGGCGCGGAGTTACGGCCAGCGCACTGCGATCGTTCGCCTACAATATCGGGATCACGAAGTATCCGAGCATGACTGATATGGCAGTCCTCGATCACACCATTCGCGATGAGTTCAATCGCGCGGCCGAGCGGCGCCTCGTCGTTCTTCACCCGATTAAGGTAGTGCTAACGAATTATCCTGAGGGAAGAGTGGAAGAGCTGGAAGCGGTGAACAACCCGGAGGATGAGACTGCCGGAAAACGCAAGGTCCCATTCGGGCGCGAGTTATTCATTGATGCGGCTGATTTCATGGAAACACCGCCGCCCAAATATTTCCGCTTAAAACCGGGCGGCGAAGTGCGGCTGAAGTATGCCTACATCATCATGTGCGACGAGGTGGTAAAGGATAGCTCAGGCAATGTGACCGAGCTTCGCTGCACGGTCGATCTGGAGAGTAAGTCAGGCGGCGCAACCTCCAATCGCAAAGTAAAGGGGACCATCCATTGGGTAAGCGCGTCTCACGCCCACGACGCCGAAGTCCGACTTTACGACCGGCTTTTTACCGCCACTGAGCCAGACGCGACGGGCGATTTTAAGTCATTCATCAATCCCCATTCTCTTGAAGTAGTTAACGCGAAATGCGAACCAGCGCTGGCCGAGGCGACGCCGGAGAAGCGTTATCAATTCGAGCGCCTGGGTTATTTCACCCTCGATTCTGATTCCACCGCGACCAAACAAGTGTGGAACCGGACGGTGACGCTGAAGGATACCTGGGCGAAGGAAGCGAAGAGATCGTAACCTTTCCTCGCGTGTCATCCTGAGTCGCGGAGACGACGAAGGACCTCTCGCCAGCTGATGGACCAGGCTCATTACCTTGTGTGAACCAAGAGTTTGTGGGAGGTCCCTCGCCGTCTCCGCGGCTCGGGATGACGGAGCTAGAACATGGCAAGCGCGCGATCGATTCTTGCGAGCACCTTTTCCTTCCCGAGAACTTCGAGCAAATGATAAAGGCTCGGGCCGGCGTTGCTCCCAGTAACCGCGAAACGGGTTGGATGGACAATCGCGCCAACCTTTACCCCAAGCTCTTTCGCGGTCGCTTTCATCGCAGCTTCAATTTCGCTGGCTGAGAAATTGTCGATCCTAACGAAAGCTTCACGCACGGCTTGCAGTCGCGGCTTGTTCTCCAGCGTGAAATTTTTGGTGACACCTTCCTGGTTGTATTCAAAATTATCGTCGAAGTAGAAGCCGCAGTAAGCCGCCAGTTCATCAAAAGTATTGATCTTGCCTTTGCAGGTCTCGAGCGCGGCCCGAATGTAATCGTCCGGAAAATTCTCCAGCTTTATCTCGCTTGCCCGCAAAGCGCCCCTGGCCAGCTGTTGAAACCTGTCGTCCGGTAACTCGCGGGCGTATTCGCCATTGAGCCAATGCAATTTGTCCGGATCAAAAGTGGCGTGACCGCGCACGACCTTGTTCAGATCGAAAAGCGGGATCATTTCTTCGATTGGAATTTTTTCACGGTTCTCTTTCGGCGACCAACCCAGCAGGCAAAGGTAATTGCGAACCGCCTCCGGCAGAAAGCCCCTCTTAATATAATAGTCTACGCTCGCACCCTGATCGCGCTTGCTCATTTTTGAGCCGTCCCGATTAAGGATAAGGGGGATATGTGCGTACCGCGGTGGTTGGACGCCAAGAGCACGAAAAAGCTCGATGTGTTTCGGCGTATTCGAAAGATGATCTTCGCCGCGAATGACATGCGAAATCTTCATCTCGAGGTCGTCGATCACGTTGACAAAATGAAAAATCCATGAGCCGTCCGGACGGCGAATGGTCATGTCGGGGTGAGTTTGTTCGTTCGAAAGATCAAAATCGATTTTGCCGGCCACCAAATCATCGACGATGACGTGCTCACGCGGTGAACGGAATCGGAGCGCGCCCTGGTCTTCGAAGATGTGACCGGCATCCTGCAATTTTTTTAGATAGCGTTCGTAGATCTCGTTGCGCTGGCTTTGAAAATAGGGCCCAAAATCTCCCCCAACGTGCGGCCCTTCATCCCAATTTAATCCGAGCCATTGCAAACCTTCATAGATTGCAGCGGCGGCTTCTTCGGTGTTGCGCGCACGGTCGGTATCCTCGACTCGCAAAACCAATGTGCCGCCGTGGTGTCGAGCAAAGAGCCAGTTAAACAGCGCAGTGCGCGCGCCGCCGATGTGCAAATAACCGGTGGGAGACGGGGCAAAGCGGACACGGACTTCGGATGCCATTGGAGCAATGGAGTATTGGAGTGATGGAGTAATGCATTTGTTTCGCTGCTCCGCTACTCATTACTCCGCCACTCCAGCAGTCCACAAAATTTTCCGCGCACGCCGAAACACAGGCCTCCGGCCTGTGCGCCCAGCAGAGTGTCACTCCGCTGAAGGTTTCCCTAAGCTAAGCAGCGGACAGAATGTCCGCTGGGCGCACAGCCTGAAAGTCTGTGTTCCCTCACCCCATTACGCCACAAAAATCTTCCCCGCCCGCCGCCGTACATGTTGATCGCGCGGCAGATTTATTTTTGCGATCTTCGCTCCGGGCTCGATGAGTGAGCGAACATTTTCCACGATATCAAAACTGACATCGGCAACTTTCCGAGCGCGCAGCCAGCGAAGGATTGCTCGCCGTTGCAACGCGACCGGAAGTTTTCGCAACGCCGCGACGGTAAGATGAGGTCCCGAAATCATCTGAGAAGAGAGGAGCGAATCGAGCACGGCTTCCTCTTCGCTCCAGATTTGCGCGGCGCGCCAGATCGTCTTGCGCACATCACGACCGAATTGTTTTTCGATGTCGGGGAGGATGCGATGACGAATCTTGTTTCGCGATGAATGCAACACGGCGTTGGTTGCGTCCTCACGAAATTCCAGATGGCGCCGGCTGACGTATGAGTCAATCTCGCTCCGCCATACTCCGAGCAGCGGTCTAAGAATCGTTAGCTGCGTTTTGCCAATATGATGAATTGAGATCTTGCGCATCGCGGCCATGCCTCCAGGACTGGCTCCGCGAAAAAGATTCAGGAGCGCCGTTTCGACCAGATCATCAGCATGATGGGCAAGAAAAATCCTGGGGCAGCGCCGCCGACGGGCGACTTCAACGAAAAATGCCAGTCGCGCGAAACGCGCCGCGGTTTCAATCGACAACTTCGATCGTTTGGCCAGAGCGCCGACATCAGTCGACCCGATCTCGCAGTCGAGCAAAAGGTTGCGCGCGATTCTTTCGACAAATCGGGCATCGCCGCGCGATGCAGCGCCGCGCAATTGATGATTCAGATGACAGATGATTAATTTCTTGTAGCCAAAATCGACGAGAAGATGCAGTAGCGCGATAGAATCGCGGCCGCCGGAAACGCCGATAAGATAGCGACGATTCGGGGGAAAATCGCGAACGAATCGTTCAGATTCGATTAGCGCGCGACGTTGCTGCACCTTCACTTCGCAAACGTCCAACGCTCAACGCTCAACGTCCAACGCTCAATGGAACGCGTACGAAGCGGTGCAATGCGAAGTTCTGTCTTTGGGGAGCACAGGCTGCCAGCCTGTAGTTCGCGGCAGCTTGCCGCGAACCTGCGTTGCTGACACGGATGCATTCGGCAGGCTGCCGAATGCCGCAGGCTGCCAGCCTGTGCTCCCCAGAATTGGGAGTGGATTTGACAATGAATGAACGTTCATTCATCTTTCGAAGCCATGTCCCAACCCCAGCTCGAACCTACCCTCGATCGCCGGGCCCAAATCCTCGACGCGGCCCTGATTTGCTTCGCCAAACGCGGCTTTCACCAGACCAGTATGCACGATATCAGCGCTGAGGCGGGCATTAGCGTCGGGCTGATTTATCGCTATTTCGCCAATAAAGAGGCAGTCATTTCGGCCATGGCCGACCGGCACAAAAATGAAATCCAGGAAGTCTTGGAACGCGCCCGGCAAGCGCCCACCTTACTAGAGTCGCTCGAAATTTTGTTCACCGCACATTGCTGCGAAAATTCGCCCAACGTGCTCTCGGCCTTCGTGGTCGATCTTTACGCCGAAGCGTCGCGCAACCCGCAAGTGGCGGATCTGGTGCGCGACGTTTTGCAAACGTCGATGGACGGCGTGACTGATTTAATTGCGCGCTCGCCGGAAGGTAAAAACGCTGCGCACGGTCTAACCCCAGATGAGTTGTCAGAATTAATATTCGCGGTCGCCCGTGGAATGTTGATGCGAGACGTTTTGCAACCACAGGAGATGACGGCAGCGGAAAGGCGCACTCGCCAACTGGAGGTAACGCGAAGACTTTGGCGGCTGTTGTTTAGTGGTCAGGCTGAGCTGAGTTACGCCTAACGAAGATTAGACATCCATAGTAAACATCATGATGATTTTCATTATATTCGCCAGCGTCGGCGCAGTACTCTTCGCGCTGCTTGCCTTTCTTTTATTCTTCGGACTGAGGAGGTGGTACGTGCTAGGCGCGGTGTTTGCGGTGCTTTCTCTCTTCTTCGTGCTTGTCGACATCAAGACGCTTCAAATTCATAAAATGACCTCAGGCGGCCAGGGTGGAATGCCGCCCACAACCGTAACCAGCGCGGAAGTGAAGCAGGAAAATTGGCCGCCGCTGCTTTCGGCCATTGGTTCCGTTTCCGCGGTTCAAGGCGCGACGATCAGCAGCGAGCTGCTGGGCACAGTGGCGGAGGTTGGGTTCGAATCGGGCGCGGTGGTGAAGAAAGGCGCTTTGCTGGTGCGGTTTGATACTTCGGCCGAAGAAGCGCAATTGCGTTCGGCTGATGCCGATACTGAATTGGCCAAAGCCGATTTCGAGCGTGCGCGGGATCTGGCTACTCGCAAAGTTATCTCTAAAGCAGAGCTCGACACGGCCGAATCGAAGTTCAAACAAAAAACTGCGATGACGGAGAACATGCGTGCGATCATCGCAAAGAAAACGATGCAGGCGCCCTTTGATGGGATTGCCGGGATTCGGATGGTGAATATTGGCCAAATGGTGAAAGCGGGAGATCAGATCGTGCCATTGCAATCGCTCGACCCGGTCTATGTCGATTTTGCGTTGCCGCAGCAGCGACTGGCTGACTTGTCCACCGGCCTGGAGGTGAACATGCACACGGATGCGTTTCTGGGACGCGTGTTTCGCGGAACTTTGACCGCAATTAATTCAGCGGTGGACGTGGCGACACGCAACGTGACGTTGCAGGCAACATTTCCGAACTCCGACCACAAATTGCGGCCGGGAATGTTCGCAAAAGTGGACGTCGTCCTGCCGAGGAAAGAGGCGGTTCTGGCGATCCCGGCGACTGCAATTGCCTACGCCCCCTACGGCGATTCGGTTTTTGTCATTGAAAAGAAAAAGGACGAAAAGACTGGCAAGGAATCGCAGGTAATTCGGCAGCAATTTATCCGGACGGGCGAAACGCGCGGTGATTTTGTGACGGTCACCCAGGGATTAAAAGCAGGCGACACGGTGGTCAGCTCCGGCGTTTTCAAGTTGCGAAACGGGATGCCGGTCGTGATCAACAACGAGCTCGCGCCGAAGCCGGAGCTTTCGCCGACGCCGGCGCAAACGTGATGGAGACACTTTATCAATGTGGGAGGGACCTTAGTGTCCCGATTAGATGAAATCGTTCACCGACATTTTTGTGCGGCGACCGGTGCTGGCCATGGTGGTCAGCTTCGTCATCGTCATTGCCGGACTTCAGGCGATCAAGACGCTCAACGTGCGGCAGTACCCGCGCAGCGAAAACGCGTCCATTACCGTCCATACAGTTTATGTCGGAGCGAGCGCGGATTTGGTGCGCGGATTCATCACTTCTGTGCTGGAGCGCGCGATCGCGGCAGCGGACGGAATTGAGTACTTGCAATCCACCAGTCAGCAAGGCGCCTCAACCATCACAGCGCGGTTGCGATTGAATTACGATTCGAACAAGGCGCTCTCCCAAATCAGCGCCCAGGTCGAATCCGTCCGTAACTTTCTCCCGGTCGAGGCAGAAGTTCCCACGATCAAAATCGAGCAGGCAGATTCGCAGTACGCCTCGGCCTATCTCAGTTTCACCTCCAATATTTTGGAGCCTAACCAGGTCACGGATTATCTCGTCCGGATTGTGCAGCCACGTCTTTCCGCTATCCCGGGAGTGCAGGCAGCGGACATCCTTGGCGGACGCACCTTTGCCATGCGCATCTGGCTCAAGCCCGACCGGATGGCGGCGCTGAATGTTAGTCCGGCGCAAGTTCGGCAGGCCTTAGCCGCGAACAATTATCTCGCGGCTGTCGGTCAAACCAAGGGTTCCCTGGTAAAGGTGAATCTGACGGCCAACACCGATCTGCACACCGCGGATGATTTCAAACAGCTCGTCATTCGTCAGGAGAATGGAAAGCTCGTCCGGCTAAGCGACATCGCCGACGTGGTGCTCGGCGCCGAAGACTACGATACGGAAGTGCGGTACTCGCAGCAACGCGCCGTCTTCATGGGTATCAGAGTATTGCCGAACGCAAACTCCGTTGACGTAATCAAGCGCGCTCGCGTCGAGCTGGAGCAGATCAAACACGAACTCCCGACCGGAATGGAGGCGAGTGTGGCCTACGACGCGACCGCCTACATCAACGACGCGATGCACGAGGTCTTCAAGACCTTGATCGAGACATTGGCCATCGTGATGCTGGTGATCTTTTTGTTCCTCGGTTCCTGGCGATCGGTGCTCGCGCCCATCGTGGCCATCCCGGTCTCGCTCATCGGCGCGGTTTTTCTCATGCAGGTCTTCGGGTTCACCCTCAATCTGCTGACGCTGCTCGCGATCGTGCTCTCAGTCGGGTTGGTGGTGGATGACGCGATCGTGGTGGTCGAAAACGTCGAACGGCATTTGCGTGAAGGAATGCGCGGCATGGACGCCGCGCTACTGGGCGCACGCGAATTGATCACGCCGATCATCGCCATGACGATCACGCTCGCCGCCGTTTATACGCCAATCGGTTTGCAAGGCGGACTAACCGGCTCGCTCTTTCGCGAATTTGCCTTAACGCTGGCGGGTGCGGTGTTCATCTCCGGCATCGTCGCGCTGACGCTCTCACCGATGATCTGCTCGAAGCTGCTCCACCGCGGCGAAGCCGATCATGGATTTAGCGGACTCATCAATCGGAATTTCGATCGGTTCCGCAATGCTTATGGCAGAGTGCTCGATCGTACCTTGAAAGTGCGACCGGCAGTTTACGTCGTCTGGGTAGGCCTCGCATTGCTCACCATCCCGATGTTCAAAATGTCCACGCACGAGTTGGCGCCTACGGAGGATCAGGGCGTGATCTTCGGCTTCATCGATTCGCCGGCGAACGCGACTCTTGATCAATTGCAACCCTTCGCGGACGCGGCCGGGAAAGTTTTCCACGGTTTTCCGGAAACCGATTTCTCCTTCCAAATCACGTCGCCGGACGAAGGCAGCTTCGCCGGAATGGTGTTGAAGCCGTGGGGTGTTCGCACGAAACCGACCAAAGCCTTTGTCGGTCCGGTGATGATGGGACTGATGCAGATCCCGGGCATCGAAATGTTTCCGATCATGCCGCCCGCGCTGCCGGGTGGCGGATTTATGCCGGTCGAGTTTTACATTTGTTCCACGGCAGAGCCGGAGCGAATTCTTGAGCTGGCGGAGGAATTAAAGATCCGCGCGATGAAAGCCGGCGTTTTCAGATTTCCGCCTCCGATCGACACCAAGATCGACCAGCCCGAATCTCAGATTGCGATCGATCACGACAAGGTCGCGTCGCTCGGCCTCGATATGAAGCAGATTGGCGCCGATCTTTCCGCCATGGTCGGCGGTAATTTCGTTAACTGGTTCAACATCTCCGGCCGCAGCTACAAAGTGATCCCGCAGGTGCAGCGGATCGATCGGTTGAACGCGGACCAGCTTTCCAACATGTACGTGACCGGGCCTAACAATCAGCTCGTGCCCCTTAGCACGATCTCGACAATTCAAAACCGTACCGTGCCGCGTTCGCTCAATCGTATGCAGCAGCTCAACGCGGTGCGCATAATGGGCGTGCCGACCGGCGGGCTCGATGCCGCACTCAAGTTTCTCGAGGACGAAAGTGCCCGAATGATGCCGAAAGGTTATATCATCGATTACACCGGCGAGTCGCGCCAGCTCCGCACCGAGGGAAACAAATTTCTGCCGGCGTTTGCGCTCGCCATCGTGCTCATCTTTCTGGTGCTGGCCGCGCAGTTCAACAGCTTCCGCGATCCATTTATTATTCTGCTCGGTTCGGTCCCGCTCGCCTTGTTCGGCGCGTTGATCTTCACCTTCCTGAAAATGCCGAACCCAAACATGGTGTTCTTCACGGACAAATGGACTACCACGCTCAACATCTATTCACAGGTTGGTCTGGTCACCCTCGTCGGTCTTATTTCCCGAAACGGCATCCTGATTGTGCAGTTCGCTAATGAACTGCAGCGGCAGGGTCGCGAGAAACTCGCCGCCATCGCCGAGGCCTCGCGCACGCGATTGCGGCCGGTTCTCATGACCAGCATCGCCACCATCTGCGGTCACTTTCCGCTGACGCTGGTGAGCGGGCCGGGCGCGGCCGCACGAAACTCCATCGGTCTGGTGCTGGTCGGCGGAATGACGGTCGGAACGATCTTTACTCTTTTCATTGTTCCATCGCTTTACATGCTCCTTGCCAAAGAGCATCACGAGAAAGCCGTGGCTGAAGTTGAGGAAGAACCGGAGGTGACCGAGCCTACGCCGGAGTACGCGATGGCACGCGACGGGAACGGCAACGGCTGGAAGCAAGCCTGATCTGTAGCTGCCATCCGGAAATCCCAAACCCCAAAACCCAAATCGCAAGGAAGCTCCAAAACTCAAAAGGGGGAAAAGAGCTAACTGCGCGGCTCGACGGAGTCTCGCCCTACCAATGCGCCTCCGCCAAATTTCACTGGGCAGGGCTTCACTGGTAGGGCGACGCTCTGCGGAGCCGAGATGAAGGTGAAGGATTTTTTTTTACGCGTTGGCTCATTCCCTCGAAATCCCAAATGTTAAAATTCCCGCTCGACGAGCTCGGGGCCTTAAGCCTGTCGAAATGGCAAATCCGGTTGAAGCGCGAGCGCTCCGAACCTATCGTGGCCAACTTCCGGAGGAGCCTTAGCTCAATTGGTTAGAGCGCTGCCCTGTCACGGCAGAGGTTGCGGGTTCGAGCCCCGTAGGCTCCGTGATAACACGACAGCAAACATCGACACCGAACATCGAACGCTGAACATCGAATGCGGATTCGACACTTTAACTTGGGCGTTTGCTTCAACCGGGTGAAAGCGATCTAAGAACAGCTCGGCAGCGGGCAAGCATGCATCTAAAAGGTAAGGCTCGATGCAAAGTTTGGATGCAGCATCCGTCACGCTGATTGCGGGCACTGGGCTCGCGGCCGGGCTCGTCAACGCAATCGCAGGTGGCGGCAGCCTGATTTCGTTTCCAGCGCTCGTTGCGGCGGGGCTGCCAGCGGTAACCGCGAATATAACGAACACCGTTGCGCTGTGTCCGGGATACTTCGGCGGAGTGTTCGCCCAATGCCGCGATCTCGTCGGCCAGCGGAGCCGCGTGATGATGTTGCTTCCGACAAGCTTGATCGGAGGGGTGTTTGGGGCGCTCCTGCTGCTTTGGACAGGCGAGAAGGCTTTCGATATCCTTGTGCCGTTCCTGTTGCTTTTCGCAGTGGCGCTGCTCGCGTTTCAAAATCAACTGCAGGCTTTCATGACGGCGCGCAAACATGGCGCCCACAGCGAAGCGTGGTCGATTGTGCCGGTGGGAATCGCTGCGATCTACGGCGGCTACTTCGGCGCGGCGCTCGGCGTGATTCTGCTCGCGGTCCTCGTCGTGGTCGTAGACGACTCGCTCATCCGGCTCAATGCGCTCAAACAGTTGGTCTCGCTCGCGGTCAACGTGAGTGCCGCAATTGTGTTTTTGTTTTTGGGGCGGATCGATTGGACGATGACACTAGTCATGGCAATCGCCGCGCTGGTTGGCGGTGCGATCGGCGGTGCGATTGCCTCTCGCGTCCCCGCGAAACTACTCCGCTGGGTCGTGATTGTGGTCGGCTTAGGAATGTCGGCGGTCTACTTCGCGCGGCTATAGCCGAGAGTCCACATACGCTTGCGTTGAACTAGCAAACATCGAACACCGAACGTCGAACGCTGAACATCGAATCGCGGAGTAGCCGCGTGACGCGCACCGTTTTACGCGGCCCCTTCAATCCTCTTCCAATCGTCCGGGGTGAGCTGAAGTTTCGCGGCAGCCATATTCTCCTCCAGATGCGCGAGCGATGATGTTCCCGGGATTGGCAACATGACCGGCGATTTCTGCAGCAACCAGGCGAGGGCGAGTTGCACGGCGCTGACGTTATGACGTTTCGCTTCGGCTTCGAGCGGATTGCCAGTTTTGGTCAACGAACTTCTTCCACTGCCGCCGACGGGAGCCCATGGCAAGAATCCCATCCTTTCTTTCTCGCAATAACGGAGCACATCTTCCGACTCGCGGTCGGTGATGTTGTATCGATTCTGAATGCTGACAATGGGCAAAATCTTTTTCGCCCGATCGATTTCCTGCGTCGTGACGTTCGATAATCCGACGTGACGAATTTTTCCAGTGTCCTGCGCCGCTTTCAACGCGCCGAGCGATTCTTCGATCGGCACCTTGCGATCGACGGTGTGCAATTGGTAGAGATCGATCCGCTCGAGTTTCAATCGCTTGAGACTTTTATCGACGCATTGTGACAAATAGTCCGGTCGACCGTTCGGCACCCAACTGCCCGGGCCTGGTCGAGTCAGACCGCCTTTGGTCGCGATGACCAGTCCTTTCGGATAGGGATGAAGCGCTTCCGCAATTAAGAGCTCGTCCGTTTCCGGACCGTAAGCATCGGCCGTGTCGATCAGATTAACTCCGAGATTGAGAGCGCGCCGCAGAACTTTTTTCGCGTTCTCCCGATCTGGCGGCCAACCCCAAATCCCCTCGCCCGTCAGGCGCATCGCCCCAAACCCGAGCCGATTTACCGAAAGATCGCCGCCCAATTGAAATTGGGTTGTGGTAGCTGAAGTCGTCACTGCTAAAGCAAGTTTTTGAAAAACCGTTCCTGCCAACACGGTAGCGCCGCCGGCAATCGTGGTACCAAGAAATTTTCGCCGAGTCATGAGACGAACGATATGGCCCGCTTCGCCGAGTTCAATAGCGTTAGTCCAGCGCGGACCAGCGTGCGAGGATATTATCGTTTCACACCGTCGCCGGATTACAATCTACGCTGCAACTCCCGTATGGCTACAGGCGAATTGTCAAAAAACATGTTTGCGCAATCGCATCGACCCGTTGCCGGGTAGATTGCAGCGGAAGGTATGAAACTCGGTTTCAAGACTCGTAGCCATCCAGTAATGCGGTCGAGCTCTTCAGGGTATCTGAGCGGACTGTGACCTTCGGTCAACTCAGCAAATCGTCGCAGAAAGTATGCGACGAAATCGGCAACCTGCAGCAACGCAACGCCGGTCGAATCGCTAAAATATGGGACATCGATTAGCTGATCCAACCGCCGCTGCTTCTTCCCTTTGGCGTAATAACTATCACTCCAAGCTGGTGGATGTAAGGCGAGAGCCTTAAAAGCTGCGACCTCACGCTCCTCGTTATCAAAAACGAAGATCGTATTACCCTTTTTCTTCTCCTCTCGCTGAAAATGCCGCTGAATGGCGAGGAGAAGATGATAGGCGAGAAACCTCCACATTGTCCCCAGCTCGGAAGGTATGATTGCGGCACGCTGCAGCTGCTGTACTTCGGCTTTGACGACAGCGGTATACACGACCCTATGTTTCCGCGCCGCCAACCAAGTGAATATTTCGTCTATAGCCTGAGCGCGGCGCACCCCGCCCATGCTGCGCCACAAGCCGTTACCGGAGTAAAAATCCCTAGTGTGAATTTCTTGCACCGGTTTGCCGAGAATAGCCGCAAGGGATTGCAATAGCTCATACCAGTAGTCCTTCGTGACGTGCATTCGCTGCGCATCGACGACAATTCCCGCCATAACTGCTATTGGCTCGTCACCAAGACCACTCTCGTCGCAATAGCAAATTTTCACGTGAGCGACCTTTCTTAAGCTGCCTGCAGCTTTCCCAGCTTCGATCCAAGCTCGCGCTTAATGCTGTTGTTTACATGATAGCGCTGCATAACGGCGGCAGTAAGCGACTCCTCCGACAACGCGGCTTGAATCGCCCGCTGGTCCCATTCTTTTGATCCTTGGAGCGCTTGGACGCCCACGACCGTTTCAACCAAGGCCTGTTCGAACCACGTCCGCACCACGTCCTCGACTGTATTTCTGATCGCTTCGTTTCCGCCGAAATCCGTATGCCACCGCTTAACCATGTCCGAGAAGACGCGGAAGTCTGCATTAATCAGAAGGAGATTCTGCTCCGAAAGAAATTTTGCCGCTCGATCTTCGAGATCGTTCGGCTCACGCGTGTGATCTTTCACGCTGATCCACTTCTGAGTAGGAAACGGATCGGGCCGAGCTTTGCTCCCGGCGACCCCATCTTTTCTCTCGAATAGGGTATACACGTTCCCGAGCTTGCCCCCCTTGCCTCCGTGGGACGTGGATGTGGATTCTACTCCGGTCTCGAGTACCGCATCCTTTCGACGAGAGCACCGGCCAACGGCGGGGCGGGAATCGCGCCGCATACGATACGTTTTGTGGCGCAATTCTCGAAAATGCGCCACTAAAAGCGTTTTTTATGGCGCGATTATCGAAAATGCGCCACTTTAATCGCTATGCCGAAGCTAATGCCCGTTGAAGATCTCGACGCGATCCTGGAAGTTGTCCGCCGATTTCCCGGCGGCGCCTCCCTGGGCCAGATCGAGGCGGCACTTCCCAAAAAACTGCCGAAGCGGTCGCTGCAGCGCCGCTTACG
>WNFT01007409.1_pt1 | contig 15219 bp, 16 predicted proteins | sample 5400191 | NCBI WGS metagenome assembly WNFT01 (sample SAMN13153359, study PRJNA577476) | soil metagenome | isolation source: 80 cm saprolite under Madrone tree | place: USA:California | collected 2016-06-14 | reverse complement strand
GATAACAACGGAATCAAAATCTTCTACGACACCTACGGGACGGGGACGCCGCTCGTCTTCCTTCATCCGTGGACCACGAACGGTTACATCTGGTACTACCAAATCTTCCCGTTCGCCCGCACCAACCACTGCATCGCCGTCGACCATCGCGGCCATGGCCGCTCCGATAAGCCGAAGACCGGTTACTCGATCCAGGAGCACGCGAGTGACGTCAGGGCCGTCTTCGACGCCGCGAAGATCGACAAGGCCGTGCTCGTCGGCAACTCGATTGGCGGGATGATCCAACTTCAGTTCACGCTCGATTACCCCGAGCGCGTGCTCGGCAACGTCGTCGTCAGCAGCGGAACGGCCCTCTCCAGCACGATGCCTGCCGGCGCGCTCGACGCTTTCAAGAAAGACTACGCCGGGACGTTCGGCGCGCTCCTCGAGGGTACGGTGTCAGCGAAGAGCAAACGCGAGCGGCCCGAAATCTACGAAGTGATGAAGTCGCATTTCATGGTCGAATCGAATTTCCCGAAGTACGTCTTCGACTCCGCGATCGCCAATCCCAACGGAGTATTCAACTGGGATATCAGGAGCAAACTTTCGAGCATTCGCAAGCCGACCGTAATCTTCGCCGGTGAAGAGGATCAGGCAACGACGCCCGCAGCGAACAAATTCCTCGCCGACAATATCCCGGGCGCGAAACTCAACATGATCAAGGACGTCGGCCATTTTTATGAACTCGAGAAGCCACTCGAATTCAACGCGGCGCTGCGCGAGTTCGTCTCCGGCCTGCGCTGAGGTCCACAGGGAAATGCGTTAAGGACTGAAGCAGCTTTCGATTGCGAGGCGGAAATGAATCTCAAAGATGCGGTTGCGGTTGTCACGGGTGGCGGGTCGGGACTCGGCGAGGCGACGGCGCGCGAATTTGCGCAGGGCGGTGCGCGTGTAGCGATCCTCGATTTGCCCAATTCGCCGGGCGCGAAGGTCGCCGAATCGCTAGGAGAGAAGGGACTCTTCGTCGCGGCGGACGTGGTGAGTGGTGACGCGGTCGAGCAGGCGATCGCCACGGCGGTGGAACGTTTCGGCACGGTCCAGATCGCAGTCAACTGCGCCGGTATCGGACGCGCCCAACGCACGGTCACGCGGGAGGGCCCTCATTCGCTCGACCTTTTCACCAAAGTCGTCCAAATCAATCTGATCGGCACCTTCAATAGCATCCGGCTCGCAGCGCATCAGATGGCGAAGAATGCGCCCAACCGCGAGGGCGAGCGCGGCGTGATTATCAATACCGCGTCAATCGCCGCGTTCGACGGGCAGATCGGGCAGGCGGCCTACTCGGCCTCGAAGGGTGGCGTGGTGGGGCTCACGCTTCCCGTCGCGCGGGATCTCGCATCGCTCGGGATCCGCGTATGCACCATCGCGCCCGGAACGTTCGACACTCCTATGCTAGCACTTTTGCCGGAGCCGGCGCGCAAGGCCCTGGGAGCGCAGATTCCGTTCCCGTCCCGGCTCGGGCGACCTAGCGAATACGCGGCGCTCGCGCGCCATATAGTTGAGAATCCAATGCTCAACGGTGAAACGATTCGGCTCGACGGGGCGCTCAGGATGGCCCCGCGTTAGTTGCCGGCTGCTCGGATAAGAGGATCAACTACCGTAGTAGACTTTGGGGGAATCTCGGCATCCGCGCGGACCCAGGGGAAAAGACGTGAACCCAGCAGCAGCCATAGCGCTTTGGGCGATCCTTTTCATAGGTACGCATCTACTTATCTCATCCGATGCGATTAGACCGCGTCTAATCGGCCTGATTGGCGATATGGCCTATCGCGGGATGTATTCACTCGTCGCATTCGCCACGCTGATCCCTCTGATAATCGTATTTGCGCGCAACAAACACGCGGGAGTGATGCTATGGAACTTGCGCGGCGTGGGATCAATACGGGGACTTACGTGGATTCTGACGCTGATAGCGCTGATTTTTCTCGTAGCAAGCTTCGTTAATCCAAATCCCGTATCGATTGGCGCGCCAACGAGCACAGCGGGTCCGCACGGGATACTCAAGATAACGCGTCATCCGAATTTCGTCGCGCTCATCCTGTTCGGCTTCGCGCATATCCTGATGAACGGATGGGCGGGCGACGTGATCTTCTTCGGCACCTTCCCGGTGCTGGGAATCGCGGGAGGGCTGCATCAGGATCGCCGCAAGCTCAGCGAGGTCGGAGAGTCGTACGCGCGGTTCGTAGCGGAAACGTCATTCGTGCCGGGCGCAGCGATATTGAGTGGACGCCAACGATGGTCCGGCCAGGACATGCCGTGGGCCGCAATCGGTATCGGAGCGTTGGCGACCGTGCTCCTAGTCGCCCTTCATCCTCATATTTTTGGTGGCCAGCCGATGGGTTGAGTCACTCGCGGTGCTCGGCCGCGCACGCCACAGACTCCTTAGCTCGCCTCCGCTCCGCCTAGTGCCGTTTCCGTCAGAGCTGAGCCATGACCCTTATAATCAGAATTTTGTGGCCGTTGTCTGACACGGGCGGGGTGCAGCTTCTATCAGTGCGGTAAGTTGGGTGCGTTTGGGGCAGTGGCCGGAATCGCAGGAGCAAGTGATGGTGGTGCGAGGGAAGGGGACACGTCGTGCGTGGCCTCGCCAGTCACGTCATTGGTGTCGGTCGCGATGATCGTTAGCAGCATTCCCTGTTGATAGCGGGGACCGCCGACAATGAGGATGCCGTGATTCATAAGCTTCAGGTCGGTCGTCATCACGGGCCTCGCGCCATCGAACACCACCAACTCCATCGCGATCATGCCGCCGTCGATGGATTGGGGCGCGACGCGCAGAATACGGCCGCCGGGGAGGCTAAAAGAGATCATGCGACCGCATTTGGCCTGGCGTTCCTCGCGGCGTACGAGTTGGTAGGCGGTGAAATCAAACAGCCTTTGGAATCGGAGGATCATAGCTGCCGGCAGGCGTGCGTCGATTCTTTCGTGAGTATCGGTAGCGAGCACCGAATCGACTCGCACCTTGACGGTACCCGCCCATTTGTTTTGCGCCGAGGCCTGCCCATGCGCGCAAAGCGCGCAGAGCGCGACCAACCATAGTGCAAGATTTAGCGAACGCCGTTGATACATAGTCTACGGCTGGTCAGGCACCCATATCACCGTGGTGTCGGTCTGGGGTTCGCTCCAGACTGCCACCGACGGGCTATCGGCCTCCAGACGTGAGATTATGGCCTGCGAATCCGCAGCCACTGTCTCTTCGGCTTGCGGCGCGCCGACGACGTTGTTTGGGTTGGCGCCATTGCCTTCATTCGCGATCGCCGAATCATTTGACTGGGAAGGAGCGGCACCCACAGAGTTCCTCGGCTGCGACGAAGCGGCGACTTCCTGAGCCGGCTTTCTCTGTTCAGGAAGAGACGCGGTAGGCGCCGACGTATCACGATTGGCAACCGACACGTTTCCTGAAGCCTGCCGTAGCGCGTTGCTGATCCGGCCTGCGTAGGGCGTTACCACAACGGCCGTAATGACTGCGGCGACAGCCGCCGCAGCTCCCATGGCGAAGGCGGTCCCCATCCGCTCGCCGAACCAATCGAACGGTCTCTTGATGCGGATGTGCAGTGGAACGCGGAACTGCTGAATCCGCTCGTGTACTGTTGCGGAGAAACCAGCGAGTTCGGGCAAGGCAATCGCGCCGCGCAGCGTTACTCCCAAAGTACGGTAATCGACGAGGGCGGCTTTGCAGTTGCGGCAGGCGACGACGTGGAGCGCAACCTCTTCCATCTCGTGAGGTTCAAGCTCACCGTCCGTGAAGGGACCGAGGAGCAGTTCTATTTCGCTACACTGGGCCATCACGATTCAGTTTCGCCCAAGTCCTTGAGGATTCCGCGGAGATGGCCACGCGCATAATGCAGGCGGCTCATGACCGTTCCACGTGGAACCTGCAGAACCTCGCTGATTTCGTCGTAGGACAGCCCCTCCACTTCCCGTAGAAGTATTACGGCACGATGTTCCGGCGTCAACTCTCTTAGCGCGTCGCTGATGCGTTTGCTGAGTTCACTTCGGGACGCTTCCAGGAATAAATCACCGCGCGGGGTCGGCAGACGTTGGATTTCGTTTTCAGCGTCTTCGCCGCGCAATATCTTGTGACGGCCTTCACGGCGGCGGAAATCGATCGCGAGGTTGGCGGCGATACGGTATAGCCAGGTGGAGAAGCTTGAACGAGACTCGAATTTGCTGAGGTTTTCGAAGGCGCGAACGAAAGTTTCCTGGGCGAGTTCAAGCGCATCATCCTGGTTATGCACGACGGCAAACGCAACGCCAACAACCCGCCGTTGATAACGTTCGACCAACGCGCCAAACGCCTGCGGGTCACCCTTTTGCGCTCGCCGCAGCAGTTCGGTTTCGTTGGGCTCTGGGCGAGCGGCTCTACTCAACTGGGTTAGACGGAGGGGAGGCCGCGAAATTCAAGTTGAACTAATGATCTCTAGGGTCGATTTTTAAGCTCGGCCCAGTTCGGGCCCCATTTGAGATCGACCTTGAGCGGCACCGCGAGCGCCGCAACCCCCTCCATTTCCCGTCTTACCGCGTCGCGCGCCGCGCTCAAGCTATCCCTCTGTACCTCTATCAGCAACTCATCATGCACCTGCAGGACCATCCGCGCCGCGATTTCCCGTTCGGCCAGGGTCGCATACAGGCGCACCATTGCAACTTTTATCAGATCGGCGGCACTACCCTGTATAGGCGTGTTTATCGCAATACGCTCCGCCTGCGCACGAGCGCCGCCTTCGCGGCCGTTGAGTTCCGGCAGGTAGCGCCGCCGCCCGTACATCGTGGTCACGTAACCGTGCTCGCGCGCGTTACGCAGCGTCTCATCGAGGTAGCTGCGCACGCCCGGCAACCGTTCGAAATAACGTTTGATATAGTCGGATGCCTCGGCCATCGGGATCGCCAGTTCGCCCGCCAACCGTTGCGGACCCATCCCGTAGATAATGCCGAAGTTGATCACTTTGGCGAGCCGCCGCGCCTCGGCGTCGACCGCCTCCGGCCCTATTCCCAGCACTTCGGTCGCGGTGCGGACGTGAATATCCTCGCCCCGCGAGAACGCCTCGATCAGGGTACGGTCACCGGAGAGATGGGCCAGGACGCGCAGTTCGATTTGCGAATAGTCCGCCGAGAGCAGGAGATGCCCGGGCGCGCAGACGAAAGCACGGCGAATGCGCCGTCCCTCTTCGCTGCGCGTCGGGATATTTTGCAGGTTCGGGTCGGTCGAGCTCAGGCGGCCGGTCGCCGTCAGCGCCTGGTGGAATGACGTATGGATGCGGCCGGTGGCGGGATCGATCAGCGCGGGGAGCGAATCGCTGTAGGTCGATTTAAGCTTGGAGATCGTGCGGTACTCGATCAGCTTGCGCGGTAGCGGATGCACGGCGGCGAGCTTCTCGAGCGTATCGGCGTCGGTAGAAAAGCCGCTCTTGGTACGTTTGAGGCCCTTCGCCGAAAGCTTGAGCTTGTCGAAAAGCACATCGCGGAGCTGGATTGGGGAATTGAGGTTGAACTCGTGCCCCGCAAGCTCGTAGCATTCGCGCTCGAGGCGTGCGAGTTGTTCGCCGAACTCGGCCGAAATCGCTCTCAGCGCCGCCGCGTCGACTCCGATACCGAACGACTCCATATCGGCGAGCACCCGCGCCAAGGGCAGCTCGATTTCGCCGTAGAGCTTGTCGAGTCCCAGTTCAACGAGCCGCGGCGTTAGCGCATTGCGCAACGCGGCGATAATTTCCGGCTCCGAGCCGACAGGCGCACTGCCGCCTAGCGGCGCAAGATGCTCGTGGTAGAGGTCGAGCAACGACGGCTCGGCCTTGCCGGGATTCACCAGGAATCCGGCGAGCATAGAATCGAAGTCGACGCCCGCGAGAGTCACGCCATGACGGCGCATCCGCCCGATGTGGACTTTGAGGTCATGGCAAGATTTGGGCGGGATGGACGAACTGAGCAAGGCGGAAGCGTCGAGGTCCTGGCTCAGAACGAAGGTGGGCGACTCACCCTCGCCCTTTAACTTCAGCATCGCGGCGCCATCGGAGCCCGCATCGAGATGGAACGTAAGGCGCGGCGCGCCTTTGAGCTCGTCCAGGACGCTCTGCAACTGGCTCTTTTGAACGCGGATCTCCTCGCTCGCAGATTGTGGCAGGCTGCTTTCGGCGGGCGTGAGCTCGGCCAGCAGCGAACCGAATTCGAGTTCCCGGAGGAGTTCCGCCGCGGCCTTCGTGTCGAGCCCCGGCCATGCGAGGTCCTCGGGCCTCAGCTCCAACGGCACATCGGTTTCGATTCGCACGAGCTTTCGCGCAAGCTCGACGTCGGCCCGATGTTCCGCGATGAGACCGGCGAATTTCTTAGCGCCACGGATTTTCGTCTCTTCGAGGCGGTCGAGACCCGCGAACAGACCCTCGAGTCCGCCGAAATGCTGGATGAGCGCGCTCGCGGTTTTCTCGCCAATGCCGGGGACGCCCTTGACGTTATCGATGGTATCGCCCATCAGCGCCATGATATCGACCAGCGCGCGCGGCTCGACGCCGAAACGCTCGCGCACCTCGCGCACGCCGACGCGCCGGTCGCGCATAGTGTCCCACAGCGTCACGTTGGGTCCGGTGAGCTGCATGAAATCCTTGTCGCCGGTGACGATGACCGTGTTGAAGCGTTCGCGCGCGGCGTGTACGGCGAGCGTGCCGATGACGTCGTCGGCTTCGACGCCGTCGGTCATGATGCTTTTGATGCGGAAGGCTTCGACTGAGCGATGAATATAGGGAATTTGCGCGAGGAGGTCGCTCGGCGCGGCTTCCCGATTCGCCTTGTACGACTCGAAGAGGTCGTCACGGAAGGTTTTCTTGGGGGAGTCGAAAACCACGGCGATATGGGTCGGCCGCGTGTCCTTCAGCAGCTTGACCAGCATACGGACGAAGCCATAGGTCGCGCCGGTTGGAAGGCCGTGAGAGTTGGTCAACGGCGGTAACACGTGGAACGCGCGAAAAATGATCCACGAGCCGTCAACGAGGTAGAGATTGCGCCGTTCGTCCGCCATAGTCCGCGATAGTCCCGCTATAATAGTCCCGCTATAGTAGGTAGAATTCAGATTATCCAAACGCGGTCGCGAAGCGAACATCAGTGGCCTCGCGCCGCGGTCAGTTCTTCAACAGCTTCCGCATAAAGTAGTGCGCATGGCCGGGAGGATGGTCGCGCAGCTCGCCGAAGCATTCGTAGCCGTGGCGCTCGTAAAACGGGCGTGCCTGGAAGCTGAACGGGTCGAGAAAGGCGCCACGGCATCCAGCCACCGTTGCTTCTTCCTCGGCCGTACGCAGCAAGCGAGAGCCGTAACCTTGGTGGCGAAGCGGCTCGACGATCCAAAGATGCCTGATGTGAAGCCACGCGCCCCACATATTGCCGATCAATCCGCCCTGGACCGCCTTATCGGTGTCTCTAAGAAAGAACGCGACGGGACGATAATCCCATACGATCGAGACCGCCATGTTGAATTCATTCAGCCCCGTTTCAATCCTGGCGACATCTTCCTGACTCGCATCAGGTTCCGAAATGATTCTTATAGTTCCCATTGCTGCATCCTTGGGTCAGGAGGTTGCGCACTCCCACGGCGGGATAGGATTAAAATGGCGTGACAACCTTTTGGGTAGTGCCCTATTAATAATTTGAATTTGGCGGTATCGGGGCATCCGTGCATGACGGTTTCATGCTTAAGCGCTCAAGAACTGGCAAACCCGACGTGAATCAGATGGCAACGAATCCCATCGACGCCATTACGGGCGAACTGTCCGTTGAGCAATCCGATCCAAATAAGAATCCCGCGACCGTCGCGCTCGGCAGGTTGGGGAGTCAAGAGCGGGAAGGCACGGGCGGAGAGGCTATCGGCACGGAAACGGAAACAGATAGCCAAAAAAGCAGCAAGGGCTAAGTGGTCTGGCCAATAATCGCCTTGCGAGCCGCATCGATTTCATTTTGCGGCACATCTTCTCTTTCCGACTTATGGTAAAAGAAAAGCCCAACAAGTTCACGTTCTTTACTGCGCCACCAGTAAATTAATCTGTAGCTTCCCTGCTTGCCTCTGTTGCGATCTGGGTCGCCCACCCTGATCTTGTAAATTTCGCGATTGTTGCGGGGAATGGCCGTTCCAGCTTTTGGGACTGCTGGATTATGAGGATTGACCGTAAATTCCGCCAATATCCCGGCCCAAATATCGGTCAACTCAACCGCAGTCAGTTTGCCCAATTTGGCTCGCTTAGGTCACGTTCGTAAGTCGGCCCTGATCGGATAGTGATGTCGCTATCTGGAACGGCCACAGTCTATTTCGCGGCTTCGCGTTTCACTTCCTGCAATTCACGCTGAAAGGACTGGCTCCGTCCGATGGCCAATGTCTCTTCAATATCGCGGTACTCTTCAGCTATTTTTCGTAACCTTTCCATGTCTGCCGTGAGCCAGTCGGGAATTGAGTGCTCCGTTGCGGTTCCAATCAAATGATCGAGAGCATTTGCGAGAAGTCCGGCTATCACTAGGCTAGAATCTAGTCGGCCGTCTGTCTGCAGTTCATCTTCCAAACGAAAAAATGTGTATAGAGCGTCGCGAACCTTTTCAGCTAGTTCGATGGTCTCACGACTCAGCTCGCGCACCATTTCCTCTACGCTTACTCGTGCGCTTTCCGGCATAATTGTCGTTGCCCGAAGGAGATACCGCATTCCCCCAATAGCTTCATGAAGATCGGCGTTCTGGGAAGCGCTGGGTACAGTTTCGAGTTCCATCGTTAGCCTTCTCTGTGCCCTCGCGGAAATCTCTTGTGTCTTATAGGTTGAACGCTTGGAGAAGCTACCGACGGTGGACATACTGGTCAAACATACGGGTATTGTACGCCCCTGAACTTGGCTGGTACAATCGGTGCTTTCCTTAAATTCTGCTTAAGCCGACCTTATAGGAGGAACCACAAATTAGGACACTACTACCTTTTATTCTAATGTTGACAGCTCCCTTGGCTAAAGCTTAACTACTCGGTTGCTCCCTTTTCGTTCGAATTAATGGGGTTGCGAGATCGTCGATAGTCGATAGAGGTTGGGATTCGGCGGAGGGTGCCCAAGCGCTCCGCTGCGCGCACGATGATAGAAGTTAAACACCTCACCAAGGCATACGGTGGTTTCGTCGCCGTCAAGGACGTTTCCTTTAAGGCCGAGCGCGGTCAGATCCTGGGCTTTCTGGGACCCAACGGCGCGGGCAAGACCACCACGATGCGGATCATCACGGGGTACATGCCGGCAACCTCGGGAACGGTTGTCATCAACGACCTCGATATCTTCGCGAACTCGCTCGAGGCGCGGCGCCTGATTGGATATTTGCCGGAGAGCCCGCCGCTTTATAGCGACATGCGCGTGGACGCGTATTTGCGCTTCGTCGCGAAACTTCGCGGCGTGAGACGCAGTGCGCTGGAACCTGCGATAGAACACGTGACGGAGGTGTGCGGCCTTCAGGCCGTAGCTCACCGTATTTGCGGCCAACTCTCGACGATCGTGCTCTCGACCCATATACTGCCTGAAGTCTCGCAAATCTGTGACCGGGTGGTAATTATCAACGACGGCCGCGTCGTGCTCGAGGAGAGCCTCAAGGCGCTGCCCGCAGGTACATCGCTCGAAGACGTTTTCCTGAATGCGATCGCCAGAGAGGGCCATCTCGAAGGCATCGACGGCGAGGAGACCCTTGAGGAGGTTGGCGCGGGGCGTAGTGGCGAGGCTGGTTAAGCGATGCGGAACACATTGACGATTGCCGGCAAGGAGTTACAGAGCTACTTCGTTCAGCCCGTGGCGTACGTCGTGCTGACGGTGTTCTTGCTACTGGGCGGATGGTTCTTCTTCGCGCTTTTGCGGCAGTTTGCCGAGATGGTGCAACTCGTCGCGATGATGGGACAGCAGGGGCAGGCCGAGCAGATCAACCTCAACACGCGCGTCATCGATCCGCTCCTGCATGACATGTCGATCGTGCTCATACTCGTAGTGCCGGCGCTTACGATGCGGCTTTTTGCGGAGGAGAAGCGTACCGGTACCTACGAGCTGCTGCTGACCGCGCCGGTGCGTACGGGCGAGATCGTGGCGGGAAAATTCATCGCGGCGGCCGTCTTCGCGCTCATCATGATCGCGCTTGCGTGGATCTTTCCGCTGATTCTGATCATCTACGGGAACCCGGAGGTGGGCGTGATGTTCGCGGGCTATGTGGCGTTCGCGATGCTCGCGCTGTCGTTCGTGGCGGTGGGATTGTTTACAAGTTCGCTCACGCAGAACCAGATCGTCGCGGCGATTAGCTGCTTCGGCATCCTGATCTTCCTTTACGTCATTTCGTGGCCGGCCTCGGCAGGCGGCGGGCTGGTATGGTCGCTGTTGAAGTACCTCTCGTTGCCGGAGCATTTCTCGACGATGGTGCGCGGCGTAATCGATACGAGCGACATCGTCTTTTTCCTGAGCGTTATCGTCGTGGCACTGTTCCTGACGCAGCGCTCAGTCGAATCGGCGCGCTGGCGCTAGAGGAGCGGAGCGGCGGATGACGCAAAGTTCTGCGCTGGCCGGGCTGATTGGCCTCGTTCTGCTACTGTTCGGGATTCTTGGATACGTTCTCACTTCGGGCATCCTGTTCGCCCGCCTGTTCATCCTCCTCAATCTAATCGGTGGTGTGCTTGCGCTAATCGGATGGATCTCGTCGAGCTGGGGAAATCTTGGCGCGCTCGCGGGCAAGCGCACGACGCGCTATGGCGCCAACGCGGCGCTTTACTCGCTGGCCTTTATTTTCCTGCTGATCGCGGTTAACTACCTGGCTTCGCGCTATCCCCACCAGTTCGACCTGACCGTCGAAAAGGCCTTCAGCCTTTCGCCTCAATCGCTCCAGATCGTCAAGCAGTTAAAACAACCGCTCAAGCTTTATGGCTTCGTGCAGAACGGTCACAACCCCTACGCCGAAGAGTTGTATGGCGAGTACGCTTACGCTTCGCCGCTCATCAGCTACGAATTGATCGACCCGGTTAAGAATCCCGAAATGGCCGAGCGGTACCATGTGTCGGTGAACAATACGACGCATATTCAGTACGGCGGCGAGAAGGGCGAAGGCAACAACGTCACTGATGTCACTGAGTCTGCGGTCACCAACGGCATTACGAAGGTCGTCAAGAGCGGCTCGAAGACGGTGTATTTCTTGACGGGTGAAGGCGAGGCGGATCTGAGCGACGCGCAGTCGGAGAGCGGCTTCGCCGAGTACAAGAAGGCGCTCGAAGGTGAGAACTACGAGGTCAAGACGCTGACGCTCGCCTCCGCGGCAAAGGTCCCCGACGACTGCACGGTGCTCGTCGTCGCGGGTCCGACGCGGCCGCTCCTGCCGCATGAGACTGACGCGATGAACGATTATCTGAAGCGCGGAGGACGCGCACTGGTGATGCTCAGGCCGGCGCGGCCCGACGGTTCGGTCGATGAGGCCGCCCTCGTCGAGTTCGTGGGCGACTGGGGCGTCAAGGCCGGCGACGATATCGTCGTGGACCAGGTCGTGCGGCTGTTCGCGGGACCAGCTCTCGGTCTGAGCCCGCTCGTCAATGCCTATCAGCCTCATACGATAACCGTCTCGTTCAACAAGCAGACGGTGTTCCCGATGGTGCGTTCAGTCGATCCGATAGATCCGCCCAAACCGGGACTGATCGTAACCCCGCTCGCACAGACGAGCGACACGTCATGGGCGGAAACCGACTTGAAGTCGCTATTCGAACAGCAGACGGCAAAGCTCGACGCGTCCGACAAAAAAGGGCCGATCAACGTGGCGGACGCCGTCGAAGCCAATCTGAAGCTGCTTCACTTGGGCGACGGCACCGCGCGCCTGGTCGTGCTCGGAGACACCGAAGCCGCCGACAATCAGCACATTAACAATTTTTTCAACCGCGACTTCATCATGAACAGCATCGACTGGCTGGCAGGTGAGGCGAATGCGATTACGATTCGGCCGCGCACGTTGCGTGCCTCGCGTTTCGACCTGACGGTCGAGCAGTTTGACGTGGTCTTCGTAATGTCGGTGCTGTTGCTGCCGGAATTGCTGCTGATCGTAGGAATCGCGGTGTGGTGGGAGCGGCGGACGTAGGCGGAATATACCCGGCTCGATAAGCGGCGCATGCAGTTCAGAAATTTGATCATCGTGCTGGTCCTGCTCGCGATCGTGGGCGGGGTCGCACTCTACATCGGCCATCAGCCGGTCCCCGAGAAAACGCCCAAGCTTTTTACTATCGCGTCGAGTGATATCGACAAAATCGATTTGCGCTATCCAGACCGCGAGATAATTATCGCGCGTGGCGGCGCCAATAGCTGGAAGATCGTAAAGCCCGTCGAGACTGACGCTGATCAGGCCACGGCGGACGGAGTTGCCAACGCTGTTTCGGGACTCGAAATTACCGACACAGTTGCGCAGAATACCGCCGACCTTGCACAATTCGGCCTGGCTAATCCCGCTGTGGCTGTTACCGTGACCACCAAGGATAAGCGAACATTGCCCGGGATCGTGGTGGGCAAGGACACTCCGGTGGGGAGCTCCTCCTACATCAAGACGACGGACAAACCGGCGATTCTGCTCGTCTCTTCCGGTTTTCCGGCGCAAGTGAACAAGACGCTCAACGATTTGCGCTCGCGCATTCTGTTCGGCTTCAAGCCCGACGACATACACAAAATCGTGATCGCCCCCGCCGGTACGCCCGCGATCGAACTCGATCGCTCGGGCGACAAGTGGGCGATCGTCAAACCGGGTTCATTCGCGGCCGATGATTCAGAAGTTAAACAATTTCTCGATACGCTGACCGGCGCGCGTGCAGTCAACTTTGTCAGCGACGAGTCGACGAATCTCGACAAATACGGGCTCGAAAAGCCCCGCCTGACGGTTTCGATACATGGCGGCAAAGACAACGCGCAGGAGTCGTTGATGCTCGGCGCGAAGGAAACCGGTTCGAGCGAAGGCGGTATCTACGCAAGCCGCGGCGAGGGTACCGATCGCCCGGTGTGCACAGTCGCTGGCGACGCTTTCGATCAACTCAACAAAACGCTGCTCGACCTGCGCGACAAGACGGTGCTTGGCTTCGACCAGTCAAAGGTGGAGCGCTCCACGATCACGCTGGGCAGGTCGACGCTCACGGTTTCGCGCGACAGCGGCGGCAAATGGCAGGGCCTGGCCGACGGCAAGAGTGCGCCTGCCGAAGGGCCAGTCGTCGCAAGCCTGTTCGACCAACTCCACGGCCTCAAGGGCACGAAAATTATCGAAGACCCGATGACTGACGCCAATCGGTTTGGGATGGCCAGCCCCAACATCGCAATTGTGCTGTACGGCAGGGACAAGGCGTCAATCGGGAGCGTGAACGTTTCCGAGATCGAGGTAACCGCCGAGACGAACGAGGGCGGAGCGACTGCCTCACGCAGCCGGCGCGTCGGCTATGCGACTTCGAGCGCGGGCAAGGCAGTGTATGAGATCCCCGACGAAAAAGTGCATGATCTCGAAACGACGTTAGGTCGGCTTCACAACGACGTCATCCTAACCCCGACTCCGGCCGCGACGTTGACACCCGCCGTCTCCTCGAAAGCGTCCCCCGCCGCATCGTTGACACCCGCTGCCAGGTAACCGATTGCACGTGCGACCCGTTGGGGTCCGACGGGCGCGATCGTTTCATGGATTGGGTTCGGGTCAGCCCTCCGCTATTACATGCGCGATCGCAGTGGACGCGGTATGGCTTAGACTTATGTGGAATTTCGCGATATTGCGGCGGCGTGCGAATTCAGCCGCCTTCCCGTGAAGCACGATCCCAGGTGCGCGCCCGCGTTCCCGCACCACTTCGATCTCGCGCCATCCCACGTTGCGGTTCCATCCGGTGCCCAACGCCTTCATCGTCGCCTCTTTGGCGGCGAAGCGCGCCGCGTAACTCTGGTAGCGTGGGCGCCCGCGCGATTCACAGTACGCAATCTCGCGCTCGGTAAAGACGCGTGAACGAAAGCGCGGGCCGGTCAGCGGCCGCGTCAGCGCACGCTCGACCCGTTCGACCTCGATAATGTCGACGCCGGTCCCGACAATTTGTGCCATGGCGCCTATGAGCAAAGTATTTATCGTGGTCGCGCGCAAGCACCCCAACGGAGCGAGCAGGCGAGTCTGCGAGCTGCGTTCAGTCGAAGCCTGAGCGATGGTAACCTTACCATCCAAAGCGAGCGCCGGCGCCTGGGTGGCGGGGCTTGCGGGTCTCGCTGCCGCGATTCTATTGTTCAGATCACCTCTGAGTCCCGGGAGGCCGCGATGGCAAAGCTCAAGACCACAGTTAACCAACCAAGATGCATTTCGAGCGGCGACTGTGTGCAGACGGCGCCTGGTGTTTTCCAACTCGATGACGACGGCAAGTCGGAAGTCCACAACCAAACCGGCGCGCCCGACAGCGTAATTCTCGCGGCCGCGCGCGGCTGCCCGACGAAGGCTATTACGGTGATTGACGAGGACACCGGAGTGCAGCTTTTTCCTCCTCCCAAGAAATGATCGGAGCACAGTCGCCACTCAGTGGCTTGCCTTTCACTCCCTCGTGAAAAAAGCGCGAGTGCGGCTGAATTTATGAGTATCGACTGAAACTGCCTTGTAGCCAGCCGCCGAATGCGTATGCGGCTGAATTTATGAATGTCGACTGAAAAAGAGTGACGAAGAGAGTATGGTCATCCGCCGGCGGCGCGTCGAGGGTGAACTGGTCGTCGAGCAGACTCGCGACCTCGGCGGCGTCGCCGCGATGCTCACTGTGGCGGGCATGACGATAGAGGGGATTACGTGGCCGGCCGGATGCTATCTGATGGCTTACCTGGGACGCGAGCCCGTCGGTGTCGTCGGGATTGAGACGAAGGTCGATGCGGCGCTGATGCGCTCGCTCGTGGTGGTCGAGCCAATGCGCCGGCGCGGAGTCGGCAAGGCGCTGGTCGAGGCTGCGCGTGCCGCTGCGCATACACGTGGCGCGCGGCGCCTGTACTGCTTGGCAGATGGCGCGGCGAACGACTATCTGAAACGGCTCGGCTTCAAACCTGCGTCGATCGGCAACTTGCAGACCGTTCTCGCAGGCACATTCATGGTCGACAACCTGCGGACCCGGCCCGATAAGACCTCACAGTGTCGTGCTTTATGCCTCGACATTTCGCGTGACGGCGTAGTGATCAGGTAAGCGGCGACATCGATCAGATT
>WNFT01004177.1_pt1 | contig 15220 bp, 14 predicted proteins | sample 5400191 | NCBI WGS metagenome assembly WNFT01 (sample SAMN13153359, study PRJNA577476) | soil metagenome | isolation source: 80 cm saprolite under Madrone tree | place: USA:California | collected 2016-06-14 | reverse complement strand
GACGAAGTGCGTGCGTGCCGCGATTTCCAGAATGATCTCCGGTAAGTCGACCCGCGGTAAGCGCGCGGCGATGGCCGCAGGCCTGCGCGAGCGTGATAGCGAGCGCGTCCAGATCCTTGAGGCTGCGCAGCCGTTCGTATTCGTACCGTGAGGCGACTTTCACGAAAACAAGCACTTGCGCGTTGCGGAACCGTATTGCATTATTAGACACCTTCGCAATACCTTTACGCAATCATGCTGATCGGCTACGCACGCGTCTCCACCGGTGAACAAGACACCGCCGCCCAGAGCGCCGCTCTCAAGGCGGCAGGCTGTGAAGTCATCTTCAGCGAGAAGGCCTCCGGGGGCCGTTGGGATCGCCCAGAGTTACACAAGCTGCTTCGCGAGCTGCGCAAAGGCGACGTGCTGCTGGTCTGGAAACTCGATCGCCTGTCACGGTCGCTGCGCGATGTGCTCACCATCTTGGAGCGGGTCCAGGAGAAGAAGGCCGGCTTTCGCAGCCTCACCGAAGCGGTGGACACCACGACGCCGGCGGGTCGGATGATGATGCAGATGGTCGGCGCGTTTGCCGAGTTCGAACGCGCCATGCTCAAGGAACGCACCCATGCCGGTCTTGAGGCGGCACGTAAGGAAGGCCGCATCGGTGGCCGACCGCCGAAACTCAAGGCTCAACAGCGCCTAGAGATCGTGAAGCTGGTAACGAAGGGAAAGAAAACCGCTGCCGATGCGGCACGGCTGTTCGGCGTTCATCCGGCCACCGTGTCCCGACTATTGCGCAAAAAACTCGCTGCCTAACCCAGAGTTTGCTGTTATTAGGCCTAACGCACCAGCATGCCAACCATCAGCGAATTCTTCGGAATCCTTATTCGAATGTATTGGGGGACGATCATCCCCCGCCGCACTTTCACGCGCTCTATGGCGAGCACGAAGCACAGTACAACATTGCGACCTTGGATATCATCAACGGGGCACTACCTTGCCGCGCTCACGCACTGGTCGTCGAGTGGGCGTCGTTGCACAAAGACGAGCTGATGAAGAACTGGGAGAGATGCCAAGTACCGGCCCCAGCTGTGCCCATAGAACCCTTGGAGTAATCATCATGGCAGTCTGGTCCATTGTTCGTTTCAAGGTATTGTCGAATTACAAGATCGACGTGTCCTTTGCCGACGGCACGACCGGGGTGGCGGACCTCGCTCCTCGCCTGTCACAGGGTCCGTTGGGTGACGGATTCGACGCCCTATGTGATGAGGCGGTATTCGCAAAGGCATCCCTGGAGCACGGCGCGTTAACCTGGCCGGGTGGCATTGATTTGGCGCCGGATGCGATGTATCAGCGTATTCGAGAATCAGGCACCTCGACTCTCGCGGCAAAGAGCAGAAAAGTTGCGTGAGAGGTTCTCGGCGTACCCGGATACTCCCTTATAAAGTCCGCCGCTTAACCCGGTTTTCTGTTCCATTGCGCCCCAGACCCCATCTAATGCTCGGACGGTACGACGAGTCGGCAGAGGCGGATGCGCTCTCCGAACTGATACCGCGGCTCCGCTTCCGTCCGCACGTCGGCGCCCGAGCGTTCGTGTTTTGCCGTTTCCTTCTTCCTGGCCGCAAATGTCATTGGGTCCGCGTCAGGTCAGCGATATTTAGCCGCGCTACGGAAGCTGATTAATCTGCAGGTTGCGGAACTGTGTTCTCGATAGGAAGTCGTGCACCTGTAGCGCGGTCGTGCACCTGTAGCGCGGTATAGCCGGTCTGCTGACGGGGACTCTGATAGTCGTTCACGGGCTGCCCGTTCAGCGTGACGAGAATTCGAGCTCCATCTGCCTTGATCAGAAAGTTGTTCCACTCGCCGATCCTGACTTTCGAAGTACTGCCTTTCATTCCTTGCTGCAAAAGGAAGCCATCGAAGAGACTTGCCGACCAGCTTGAATTCGAAGACACAAAGACAAATCGGGCACCCAGCTTTCCATTACGCTCCACGCGACCGGCCGTCACTTGGAATTGTCGCGCGGTTAAGCGCTCTCGATGTTTCACATAGGTGTCGTCGATTCCAACGACCAACGACTTCGCGGCTTCTGGATTTCGAGGGGACTGCCCGCATGCCACGTCGAGTCGCTGTGCATCCAGCTCCCGGCCAATTTCCAGAGTGTGCCGCCGAATCGCCATATGGCTTGCGCGCATATCCCCGAAGCCGCAAGTTTTAAGCACCCTGGATGCCGCCCGATACGGCATACCAGCGCCAAGCTCGGCGAACAAGTATCGTACCTCCGGGGTTGTCCGCCGCGGAATGATCTCTCCCAGCGGGAAGTTTTGGCGAATGCCGTCGGGATGGTCGCGGCAGCCACAGGTCCGATACCGGCGACCTCGAAACCGGAATGCACCAAACACCGTCTGAACGCATTTTGTGCGGGTATCCTTAATTCGCTTGGGGCGGCCACAATCAACGCATGGCCGGCGGCACAGGGCATAGGCGTGTGCCTGACTGCTGATCATCTCGACCTGTACTCGACGCAGCAGCTTTTGGCCCTCTTCGAGAGTCAGGCCGATCTGCTCCGGAGACAAGTCGACAATCGGGCGCGTGATTGTGCCGATATCGCAGGAGATTGGCTCGTTACTTGTCCATTTCATGGGGGTGGCCCTCCGTCGCCATAAGCGAGACGATCTTACGCCTCAGCCCCCACATACGTTCCACTCCCAACTTTAAGGAAAACTCACACCCAGCGCGCTAGCTGATGGGACCACTGCTCCTGCCCGACGTTCAGGCAACACAGATTTCGCTCGAGCGATCGCACTGACCGACAAAGTTCCTCCGAAACATGGGGACACCACCACATGCGAAAATGCATGAGCCTCCCCGGATTTGTATATCAGGGCTCTTTGGGGGGAGCCCGCCAAGGGGATAGGCGTTACAATCCTCCCTCGGTTGCCATAAGCGTTCGCGAGGGGAGAGATCCGTATGAAGGCACCAAACGGCAAGATTCTCGGACTTGCGGTGTTCGTCGTCTGGCTCGCCGCCTGCAGTTTCTCGCCAAAACCGCCGGCCACTCTTGCGAGCCCGCCGCCTGCCGCACCGACGCCGACTGCGGCAACGGCGATGTCGCCGATGCCCGCCATTCCGGCCTCCATTGACGATTGGGCAAAGGGCGCGCACGTGTTCGAAGGCCTAGGAGATTTTCACCGCAAGATCGCCACGAAGTCGCCGGAAGCTCAGCAGTACTTCGATCAAGGCATGCGCTTCTTGTGGGCGTTCAATCACGATGAATCGACACGCTCGTTTGCGCGCGCCACGCAGCTCGATCCGGACTGCGCCGCGTGCTACTGGGGCGTGGCGCTCACCGTAGGTCCCAACTACAACCTGCCGCTCATGGCGCCGCCGCGCGCGCAAGTCGCGTTCGATGCGCTCGCCAAGGCGCAAATGGCCGCCACGCACGCCTCTCCCGCCGACCGCGCCCTGATTGGCGCGCTGGCGAAACGCTATCCGAATGCGCAGCCCCTCGATCCAAGCAATTCGGCGCCGATTCTCACCGCCTACGCGCAAGCGATGAAAGCCGTGGCCGTGCAATTTCCGAGCGATCTCGATGTGCAAACCTTGTACGCCGAGTCGATGATGAACCTCAATGCCTGGAGGCTCTGGACGTCCGAGGGCAAGGCCGCCCCCGGCACCGAGGAAATTGTTGCAACGCTCGACTCCGTTCTCAAACGCGATCCACGCCATCCCGGCGCGAACCACTACTACGTTCACACGCTGGAAGCCTCACCGCACCCCGAAAAGGCAGTAGCAGCCGCCGAGCGGTTACGGGGCATGATGCCGGCGGCAGGACACCTGGAGCACATGCCCGCGCACATCATGCAGCGGGTGGGTCGTTATGAAGACGCCGCGGAAGCGAATCGCAAGGGCGCCGCCGCAGATAAGAGCTATTTCGCAAGGACTCAGCCTCCTGACTACTACCCAATGTACACAGGCCACAACTATCAATTCCTTGCTTACTCCGCGGCAATGGAAGGGCGCAAAGCGGAGACGCTCAAGGCCGTGCGCAACTCTCGCGAAACGATTCCGGACGAGATGCTGCTCGCAATGCCCGGCTTCGACTGGCCCCTGGCGGAGGAGTACGCCGCGACGGTGCGATTCGGGCTGTGGGACGACATGATCGCGAAGCCCGCGCCAAATCCGAAGCTGCCGGCATTGACGGGCGGGTATCTCTACGGCAAGGGCATGGCGCTCGCATCAAAGGGCCGCATAGACGAGGCAAAGGCTGCGCTGGCTCAATTACAGCGGCTCGCGGCAAGCCTACCGGCCGATACGCCCGCGGGGTTCAATAGCGCGAAAGATGTGTTCGCGGTGGCCACTACAATCGTCCAAGCGCGCATCGCATCGGCCGGACATCACCCCGATGAGGCCATTTCTCTCCTGAGTGAAGCCGTGGCAAAGGAGGACAGCCTCGCCTACGACGAGCCCAAGGATTGGTTCTTTCCCGTGCGACAGTTGCTGGGCGCAGAGTTGATGGCCGCGGGACGCGCGCCTGAGGCCGAAGCGGTTTACCGCAAGGATTTGGAGCAGAACCCGGCCAATGGCTGGTCGCTCTTCGGGTTGCAAGCGGCGTTGCGCGCCCAGAACAAAACGGATGCCGCAAACACGGTCGAGCGAGAATTCCGCGCGGCCTGGAAGAACGCCGACGTGATGTTGACGTCGTCCGCGATTTTTTAGGCGTCCCTCGGGAGCAAGTTAATTGGACCGCATAACGAAGCCGGACCGGGATGTACCACCTTTGCATCCACTGATCTTCCCAGAGATCGACCCTCATGGTCTTGGAGTTCGACGCCCCTGGGACGCGCGGCTCGCGCGCTGGATGGTTGCTCCTCTCGCGCACACGTGGGTCGGGCCGAACCACCTGACAACCCTCCGGCTATTGCTCGGGCTAGCCGCGGCGGCGGCTTTTTTCGTTGGCACGTATTTCTGGTCGAACGTCGCCGCGCTGCTGCTGGTCGTGTCGAACTTTCTCGATCACACCGACGGGGAACTGGCACGCCTGAGCGGCAAGAGCAGCCGCTTCGGTCATAGGTATGACATGGCCAGCGATGCCCTAGTCACCATCCTACTATTCTTTGCGATCGGAGCAGGCATTGGCCATCCGGGAATGGGCGCCATTGCCGGTATCTCTGTTTCGTTGATTTTTTATGTGCGCGTACGTATCGAGGGCATGGCCGGCAAGGCAGCGACGCGCCAAGCTTCGCTCGCCGGCTTCGAAACCGAGGACGTCTTGTACCTGATGCCTCTGGTGACGCTGAGCAACGGACTGGCGCCGATGCTGTGGTTGGCTTTGACATGCGCGCCGTTGTACGCCCTCTGGACGGTATTCGAGTATCGTCGGGTGGTACGCCGGCTACGGGCGTCGACGAATCATGGGGAGTAGCGCGATAAGCACCGTCACTTCAAGCGCACTAGCCGCCCGCCTGCAGCAGCTCAATACCAAAGCGCTGCAGCGCGAGTTTGAGGAACACGGGGCTTTCCTCTATCTGAAGGATTTCCTGCCGGCCCAGATCACCACTGAGCTGGTTGGCGCCGCCTCGGCCTGCGTGGACTCGGTGAACCGCAATTATCTGCCCGGCCATAAACAAGGCGGCAGCGTCAGCCGTCATACCATCGATGCCGCCGCACCCTTCATCGCCGAGTTGTACCGATCGCCGACCTTGATCGCTTGGCTGGAATCCCTGTGCGGCGAGCACCTGCTGGTGTCCCCCGCCAGCGATCCGCACGCTTACGCCTTGTACTACTACACGCGGGAGGGCGATCACATCGGCTGGCACTACGATACCTCGTATTACCGCGGCCGGCGTTTCACGCTGCTCTTGGGCGTGATCGATGAGTCATCGTGCCTACTGGAGTACGAACTGCACACCCGCGAACCTGAGGTGGCGAAGGTCGCCGGCTCGGTGCGATGCCCGCCCGGCGGTTTGGTTTTTTTCGACGGTGATAAATTGCGCCATCGCATCACACCGCTCAGACAAGGGGAAATGCGCGTGTCCCTGACCTTCGAGTATGTGACCGACCCGCGCATGCACGCTGGGTGGCGTTTGATCTCCAACATGAAAGATGCGATTGCCTATTTCGGTCTGCGGCAGGTGTTCCGGAAGTCCATCAAAAGCCGAGCACGCAAAGGCAGGGTCACTGGAGGCCCCTCGGAGCGCGCATGACGCGGGCGGCGACCCTCCTGCTGTCGGCCGGCGTCTTGCTTTTCGTCGGACTGCTGGTCTCCCAGGGCCTACCGGCGATTGTCGCGACTCTGTCGTTGGCGGGCGGGGGACTGTTGCTGGTCGCACTGTTCCACATGGTGCCGCTCGTGCTCGATGCGTTGGCTATCCGAGTATTGTTCACGCGCGCCGCGCCGCACGCTGCCCTACGCGATGCACTCTTGACCCGATGGGCGGGCGAATCAGCCAACAGCCTGATGCCGGCCGGGCAAATCGGCGGGCCCGTGCTGATGACTCGTCACTTGGCGGCGCGCGGCATGATGCTGCAAGATGCGGCGGCCGCCATCACCGTCAGCACCACCCTGCAGACGTTCACGCAGATTGCTTTCGCGCTTCTCGGGGTGAGCTTGCTGGGCGCGCAGGCGAGTCATCTGTCGGAGCATGCGCTTCGCACCTCGGCGTTGATTGCGAGCGGCGTCCTGGCGGTGCAGGTGGGCGGCTTTTATTTGATGCAGAGGCGGGGCCTGTTCGTCAAGGTGACACGTGTGGCGACGCGCTTTTCCGGGAAGCGGGACTGGTCGGAATTGCTGAGCCAGGCCGAGTCGATCGACCTCGCAATCGAGGGCACCTATGGCCGGCTGGGTCCCGTGGTGGCAAGCCTTTCACTGAGCCTGGTCGGCTGGCTAGTCGGTACCGGCGAAGTGTTTCTGATTCTGAGGATGGTGAACCATCCAGTGTCCTGGTTCAATGCGCTACTGCTCGAAAGTCTGGGTCAGGCCATTCGCGGCGCCGCCTTTGCAATCCCGGGAGCCCTCGGCGTGCAGGAGGGCGGCTACCTGCTGCTCGCTCCGCTGGCGGGTTTACCGCCCGATACGGCCCTGGCACTGTCGCTCGCGAAACGCGCCCGGGAAGTGCTCTTGGGCATCCCCGGCTTGCTCTACTTGCATTTTTTCAGGCGCGCCCACGCTTCGCTGCCGCCGTAAGATGCGATATATTTCCGCGCTTCAGGATCCCGATGCGCGCCATCATTCTCGCTGCCGGTCGCGGCATTCGTTGGAGACTACGACAAAGCGGGGGCTGACGTGCCGCATGGGATCTCGCGTGCGCCGCGGCAGTGGCATACGCTCCCTCTTATGGAAGCGGCGGTGAGAGCGAACCAAACCGTGGGAGGCGATTTCCCGGATTTGACGGCCGCATCGACGGCGTGACAGCACACAGTTGAGTTGAAATACAGACTCTGGACCCTGTGAATCTGCAGTGAACAAGCTGATCGCGGGACCCAGCGCCCAAGGCGCGGCGATTTCTCACTGCAGGTGGCTTCAGCTAGGCTGGAGAACCTTGCCAACCGTTCGGAGTTGCCATGCGACTGATTATCGAAGCCCGCCTCGAGGGTGCGCAAACGGGCGCCAGCGCAGCTGAAGCAACGATCGTGGACGTGGTGGAGCGGCAAGATCGCAGCGTTGCCGACTTGGGACTCACGCTTGCCGAAGGCCGCGCTCTGCTGGCTAAGGTTCAATCGATTCTGGTGTCGCAACAGACCGCAGGCTGGATGGCAAGCCAGGTGGCCTGTTGCCGCTGCGGCTCGGTGCTAGCGCACAAGGACAGCCGATCGATCGTGATGCGGACTGTGTTTGGCAAGGTCGAGGTGCCGAGCCCGAGGCTGTGGGCGTGCAGCTGCGCGGGCAAGCAAGGGGAACCGCGCCGTTCTGTGAGTCCGCTGTGCAAGGCCGTTCCCCAGCGAGTCACTCCGGAATTGGAGTACCTTCAGGCCAAGTGGGCCGCCCATCTGCCCTATCGGCAGGCCACTGAGCTGCTTCGGGAAGTCCTGCCACTGGACAAGGCGATCTCCTTGGGCAGCACCCGGCGCCGGATCCTCGCCGTCGGCAGCGCACTCGACGCGGAGATCGAGCGCGATATCGCCTCCGGGCCAAAGCTCATCGGCGGCGATCGGGTTCGCGAATCGATCAGCGTCGGCTGTGTCAGCGTCGATTCGGCGTGGCTGAGCTTCAGCAGCAGCCCCAAGAGCCGCAAAGCCGCGCACGACCTGGCGGAGCTGAAATCGCCCTGGACGAAGAAATTGGTACCGGAGCGGCACGTCAACATCGTTGCCGGACGCGCAACATTGACCGATCGCACTGCCCGCCTGTACGCATACGTGCATAAGCAGGTGCCATCGGCGGCCGCGCGGCTGGACCAGTTCCTCTGCGCAAGCGGCGTGAGTCCCGACGAGCGAGTCACCGTGATCAATGACGACGCTGGCGAGTTCGGCAAGGCTGTGGAGGGCAGCCAGCTCGCCAGAGGCAGGATTCTGGACTGGTTTCACATCGCGATGAAGTTCAAGGCTGCAGAGAACTCAGTGTTCGGCGGCGCGACGATCGAGCCGCTGGAGCGAGAGGTGGTCAAGACCGAGATCGATCACGCCAAGTGGCTGGTCTGGCACGGCAAGGGCGGAAAATCGGTGGCTCGAATCAAAGCGCTGGATGCGTCACTGCTGGCGAGACAAGGCTATGAGTGCTCGACGTTGTGGTGGAATCTGCGCCGCCTGTACTTCTACATCGACAACAATGCCGGGACGCTCGTGAACTATGGCGCCCGCTACCGCAAGGGGCTCCCTATCAGCAGCAGCATTGCCGAGTCGGCGGTCAACCAGGTGGTCAGCCATCGCATGGCGAAGAAGCAGCAAATGCGATGGACCGATGAAGGGGCGCACCGCCTGGCGCAGGTCAGAGTTGCCGATCTAAATGGGGAACTCTCGGTGCAGCGACTTGCCGCATTGGCCAAGATGCCCGGCGCGAACTCATCGTACGCGCGCCAGGCTGCATGATTCGGCCTCCCACGGTTTGGTTCACTCTCTCCGGCTCACCCGCGAATGAGACGACCGATCGCACACGTGCGTACGACACGCTCCTCGGCCGTTCAATCATGCGCCAGCGCGAACGGTCGCCAATGCAATTTGGCCTGCCGGTGGCAGTTCTGTTGTCTCTTTCGCTGTTATTCAGTTTGAAGCTCAGATGCCCACCAGCAAACAAGTGTCGACTGGAAATGGTATGGACGACCTCCCACCTGTAAGGTAATGAGACCGTCTTGATATCAACCGGAGGATCGGCAGTGAACAATCTCGTGATTGGAGTAGATATCGCAAAACGCGTCTTTCAATTGCACTGGGTGGAGGAAAGCGGAGAGATCAAAAGCGTCCAGGTCAGGCGAGAGAAGTTTCTGGAGCATTTTGCGAATCGCGCGCTATGTTTGGTCGGCATGGAAGCGTGCGGAGGCTCACAACATTGGGCACGAGAGCTACAGAAACTAGGCCACGAGGTGAGGCTGATGTCGGCTCGCATGGTGAAGCCATTCGTTGGCCGTGGTGGAGAGTGGTCCAAACCGTGGGACTACGCCGCAATCCCATAGAATGCCATGTCGATCTTTTCGACGACGCTTGGACGACATTGTGTGCACGGTTTTGACCGCTCTCTTTCGCTTCGCTTCACGGTTGTCCTGAGAGTCTGTCCAGGCGTTGGGAAAGGTATCCCTTCGCGGAAACCGATCCAATTGATTCGGGCAGGTGTCATGCGAAGTGCCCCGCTTCCTCAAAGGTCAGCCTCGGATTACGCGGGAACAGTGAGTCTGGCCTTCCGTAGCCAAGGCAGCATATGAAGTTCGATTGGATGCGCGTGCCAGCGAAGAAAGCCTGGTCAACACCCGCGTTATCGAAGCCAGACATAGGCCCGCAGTCGAGCCCAAGCGCGCGCGCTGCGATGATGAGATATGCGCCCTGGAGACTGCCATTGCGCATCGCCGTAACCTCGGCAAGTCCCGGCTGCGCGAATACCTTTTGTGCCATCTCGGCATTGTGGGGCAGAAGCTTCGACAACACGTCGGGAAAATCCAGGTCGTTACCGATGATGACGGTCAGAGGCGCTGCCAAGATTTTGGGTCGGTTCTTTTCCGCCGCAAGCCCAGCCAGTCGAGCCTTACCCTCCGGACTGCGAACCCAGACAAACCGCGCAGGGCAGCTGTTGGCCGAGGTCGGCCCCCACTTCAGAAGGTCATAGAGGTCGCGCACAATGCCCTCGTCCACGGGTGTGTCGCTCCATCCGTTGTAGGTTCGAGCGGTGCGAAATATTTGGTCGAGTGCCTCTGACGATACTGCGTTTCTCATCTGGTTTTCCTGATTGGGTATGATACTGAAGCACGCAAGGGAGCGTCTGGCTACGCGATCGGTCGATCAAACGCAGTCGATCGAACGCAGTTTCGCTACGGTGAATCCCTAATTTCTCCGAGGTTGTAGTCCACCACGATCGTGGCTCTGCGGCCGGTGCTCATGATCGGATCTTCTGCGCTCCTCATGGTCGGGTCTTCTGCGCTCGCCGAATGGATTTCCTACGAACACCGGATATGAGTTATCCACAGGATAGGAGTTGTCAGCGGATTGTTGCTCGCTCGGGTAGGAGTCTGCTTGCTGGCTCGGGTAGGGGTACCTGGGCTGGCCGCTTGATTCCGGCACATATGAGCGAGAGTGCGGAAGTATGGGTGTTGGATCCATTCTGTTGATTGGACCTATTTCGCGAAGTGAGGATTTGTCACCGCACGGATAATCGGAAAAGGTTTTTTGGCCGTTGATCGTGCATTCCCAGATTTGGCGGTGTTGCTCGATCGGCGGGGTCACCCTATGAATTTGCGCGACCGCTAAAGTCGGTTCAGGTGCAGGTGTAGGCGCCGGTGCTGGTGCGGCTGCCGGTGCGGTCGTCACCTCCGCGTCCCGTAATAGATGAGCGGTTGTTTGGCTTGGCGCGGGCGAATTATTTGGTGCAATACCTTTAGTCCAACCAACACTGATTGCGATTGCAACGGTCGCCATCGATAGTCCGCCTAAGATCCACGGCTGGAATTGTCTACCCTTGTCCATTTTCAGATTACCTTCGTGCGTTGCTCGTACATATGCTACGAGCCGCCCCGAAGGATCACCAGGAACTGCCTGTTACGTTTGAAACGGCCTGTTACTTTTGAAACGGAGCCGGTGCGTTACAATTCGGGGTATGGTGACGCACGGCCAAGACCGCCGAGGCTTTCAATCGCTATGCACTTATGTGGCGGCCCTCATGCTTGCCTCTCCCGCCTGCGCGTTGTCGCCCGACCTGAGAATCAAGCAGTTCTATCACACGGCCTGGACTACCAAAGAAGGCGCTCCCACGGATATCGAGTGCCTTGTTCAAACGAGAGACGGCTACCTCTGGATAGGCAGCACGGCGGGACTGTTCCGTTTCGACGGGGTTCGCTTCGAGCGCATCGACGCCATTCATGGGCAGCGATTGCCCTCAAGGAGCGTACATGCGGTCTGGGCGCCGCCGTCGGGCGGCCTTTGGGTCGGCTACGTGTTTGGCGGCGCGAGCTTCATCAGCAATGGCGGGATTAGGAGTTATGGTGAGCGCGAGGGCCTCCCCGTTGGCAGCGTTCGCGGTTTCGCGCAGGATAAGTCCGGCACAGTATGGCTGGCGACTACGCGCGGTCTAAGGCGCTTCGACGGCTCGCATTGGGCCGACGTAAGTGCCGAACTTCGTTTGCCCAAGACCTACGCGAGTATGCTCAGCTTCGACAGAAGTGGAACTCTGTGGATCGCCGTCGACAACTCGATCATGTATCTGCGCCCAGGGGAACGCGCCCTTACGCCCACGGACATTCGGCTCGACGGCGCGATCAAGTTCCTCGAAGGCCCGGACGGCACCCTGTGGCTGATCGATGGAACTCAGGGCATTCGTGCCTTGTATATGCCACCTGGGCCAACGAACGCGGGCAAAGAGTGGCTTCGACTCGAAGACCAGCGACTAGGCCCGATAGACGTAAAGGTCATTGACCGTGACGGCACGTTCTGGATCTCGACGCCAATCGGCATTCGTCGTTTGAGAGACTCGACGGCCCTACTCCGCGATGGATTGGCTGACGGGGTTTCGGCGGACGCGTTTTTGGTTACGGATGGCCTGACAGGACCAGCATCCAAAGGATTTTTATCGGGCCTTGAAGACCGGGAGGGCAATATTTGGATCGGAACGCCCGGGGGATTGGACCGGTTTCGCGAGTCGCGCCTGACTAGAGTCGACCTCGCTGCTGATTCGGATGGTTTCGCCCTGGCGGCCGGCGATGGTAATGCCATGCTGATCGGCGCCGATTCCAGGAATGGTGCTTTCAAGGTCACGAAAGGGTCAACCGTTGAGGCGGTGCCCGGCCCGCGTGATGTCACCTGCGCCTACCGCGATCCGGACGGCATTGTTTGGTTCGGCGGTCGAGAGATGATCTGGCACTCCGCAGGCCAGCGATGGGTCGCGATCGATCTGCCCGTCGACAACCGAGTCAAGCCTTACCCCGGTGTTCAGGCCATCGCCAAAGATCGGTCAGGCGCACTGTGGGTGTCGATCGCGCGTGCCGGTGTGTTCCGCCTGGCCGATGGCAAGTGGAGTCGCTACGGAGAATCCGCGATAAGCCTGACAACCGACAGCGATGGTCGCGTCTGGCAGGGCTATCCGAACAGTCTGGTTCAAATCGTGGACAAGGATACGGTACGGCGTCTGTCCGTCGCTGACGGGCTCGACATCGGGGCTGTGCTCTCGATTGCCGCGCGGACCCGTCACGTCTGGGTTGGCGGAGAGCATGGTCTCGCGCGTTTCGATGGCCGCCGATTCAATCCGGTCACGCGCCAGGGCGGCACATCACTGCCGAGCGTCTCCGGAATCGTCGAGACCGCGGAGGGTGATCTTTGGCTCAATACGAGCGAAGGCGCGATGACGGTACCGGCAGAGGAGGTACGTCGGCTCGTAAGCGATCCACTCTACGCGGTTCGCTACACTCTGCTTGATTTTCTCGATGGCATGCCAGGGACGCCGCCAGCCGTTCGACCGCTGCCAAGCATGGCGGAGGGCACCGATGGCCGCCTGTGGTTTGCCACGAGCAACGGGATTGCATGGACTGATCCGCGGCACGTGAAGCGAAACATGCTTAAGCCGACCGTCGACGTGCAATCCATTGTCGCGGACCGCATTCGTTACGAGCCGTCGGCGGCCCTGAAGCTGCCGATCAGGACGCGCAACCTGCAAATCAGCTATACGGCGCTCAGCTTGTCAATTCCGGAGCGGGTCCGATTTCGGTACCAGCTGGGCGCTGAGCAACCGTGGCAGGACGTAGGTGCGCGGCGAGAGGCGTACTTCACCGACCTTCCCCCTGGGCACTACACATTCCGCGTGATCGCGTCGAACAACGATGGGGTCTGGAACGAAACGGGAGCGTCTGTCGATTTCACGATTCCCCCGGCATTTGTCCAGACGAAATGGTTCCTGGCGATCTGGGTCGTCGCGGGCGCAGCGTCGCTGTGGCTGCTCTTTATTCTGAGATTACGACAGATTCAGCAGAGAATGCGCGGTAGGCTTGAGGAACGGCTGTCGGAGCGCGAGCGCATCGCCCGTGACTTGCACGACACGCTACTTCAAGGGATGCAGGGTCTGGTGTTTAAGTTTCAGGCCGCCGCCGAGCGCTTGCCCTCGAGGGACACCAACCGCGATCGCCTGGAGGAAGCACTCAATCTCGCCGATGAAGTACTGGAGGATGGCCGCAGTAATCTGGCAGGGCTGCGGGGGTTCAGCTCGGAATCCCAAGAACTGTTCGCAGCGCTGACCGTAGTAGGTCAATCGTTGGCCGCCGATCGATCCATCAAGTTTCATTCGGAATCGGAAGGCGAATCCAAGGTGCTGCACCCCGTCGTGCGCGAAGAGGCCTATCGAATCGGGGCCGAGGCGCTGACGAACTCATTCAATCATGCAAAGGCGAGTAGCATCGAGTTGGAGATTCGATATGGGACTGCCGCCCTGAGCCTGCTAGTTCGCGACGATGGCATCGGAATAGAGGAGAGCGCCCTTGTGGAAACCGGCAGAGCCGGCCACTTCGGCCTCGTCGGCATGCGCGAGCGCGCCGCCAAGATAAGCTCTCGCATTGAGATATTCACTCGGCCGGGCGCGGGCACGGAGGTGCAACTCCGAGTACCGGCGACGATGGCTTATCGGCCACGCACGCTGGACAAATCGAAGTCTTGGCTCGCGCGCATATTCAGAGCCGACCCTGGTCCAGATGAGATCTGACCGGGCTCGCGTCGACTGCAGCGAATTCCGCATCTCGCGTTTCGCGATCCAAGCTCGCGCCTTTTGCTCGGTAGTGGTGAGCGCAGGGAGAGCAAATTTACCGCAAACTTTGTTGGCCCGGCACCTACGGACGTAAGAATCACTCGACAGATCTCGGCAATTTGATTTGCGTGGCTTTTCGGGATGCATTGCCGGACGAACCGATATTTCTGGGCAACAACCGATGTGCCGCCTCCAGACAATAGGCAGCGCTCTTCGCCGCCGACACGCCAAGAGATCGCCCCACCATCGGCTACTGTTAAGTCCCCACGATAGTGGGGTACGTGATTTCGATTGCCGTTTTAATCTGGAGACGTTCTCAGGCCTTCTCCAGTCGACGCTCGTCAAGGGTGCGACCGGGGGGTGCAAGTGCGCGCCGCATTACTCGGCCTATGACTCTTTCATTCACTACAACCCGCCGGTTTAACCGGCACACGGAGACTATCTTGATTTATTCAGCAAAGCATTTCGGCTCTTCCGGCAGGACCACGGCAATGTTAGCGGCGCTGCTCGTGAGCGGCCTGTCCGCCTGCGGCAACGGCAACAGCGGCACCACGGTGAAAGCGCCTGCGGCCACCACCGCGCCTGCGGTCAACAGCAAAGGACTGTGGATCGCGAACGGCACGAATGTGCTGGAGTACGTTCCGAGCCAATTGGCGGGCGGCACGAGCGCGGCGCCCCCGCATCTCGTGAATAGCAGTCCCGTGTTCGGGTCACCGCAGGGCGTGACGTTCGACGCACACGGCAATTTGTGGGTGATGGACCCGAAGGGCATGGTCAACGGCTTCGCCACGCCCGCATTGTTCGAGTTCAGCGCGGCCCAGCTCGCGGCCCTCAAGACCAACCCGAAGCCGGAACCGATCGCAACGATCACGTCGACTG
>WNFT01003465.1_pt1 | contig 15223 bp, 10 predicted proteins | sample 5400191 | NCBI WGS metagenome assembly WNFT01 (sample SAMN13153359, study PRJNA577476) | soil metagenome | isolation source: 80 cm saprolite under Madrone tree | place: USA:California | collected 2016-06-14 | reverse complement strand
AGGCCGCGCTTCCTTCCGCGGTACGGGTGGAAATACTGACCGACCGTACCACCACCATTCGCGCTTCCGTTGCGGACGTGCAATTCTCGTTGATGTTGACCATCGTGCTCGTCGTGTTGGTTATCTTCCTGTTCTTGCGCAGCGTTCGCGCGACGATCATTCCCAGTTTTGCCGTTCCCCTCTCGATTGTGGGCACCTTCGGCGTAATGTACCTTCTGGGCTACAGCCTCAACAACCTTTCGCTCATGGCGCTCACCATTTCGACCGGCTTCGTGGTCGACGATGCCATCGTTATGATCGAAAACATTTCCCGCTATATTGAAGAGGGCGAATCGCCTCTGCAGGCCGCCCTCAAAGGCTCCGAGCAGATCGGCTTCACCATTCTTTCGCTGACCGTTTCCCTGATCGCCGTGCTCATTCCGCTTTTGTTCATGGGCGACATCGTGGGCCGCCTGTTCCGCGAATTCGCCGTGACCCTCGCGGTTACCATCATCGTTTCCGCTTTCGTTTCACTGACCCTCACGCCCATGATGTCCGCAAAGCTTCTGCGCCATCAGAAAGAGGAAGATCAGACCTGGTTCTACCGCAAATCGGAGCACGCTTTTAATTCCGTCATTGCGTTTTACGGCCGTACGCTGAAATTTGTGCTGCGCTTTCGTACCACAACGCTTGTGGTCACCGCCGCGACGCTGGTGGGCACTATTCTTCTCTACATCTACGTACCCAAGGGCTTTTTCCCGGTGCAGGACACCGGCGTGATTCTGGGAGTTTCAGAAGGTCCGCAGGACGCTTCCTTCGCGGCCATGGTGAGCAGGCAGCGCGCCTTGGTCGACATGATCTTGAAGGACCCCGCCGTCGAGAGCTTATCTTCGTTCATCGGCATTGATGGGATCAACACGACTCTCAACAGCGGCCGTATCCAGATCAACCTCAAGCCCCTCAATCAGCGCAAGATTTCCGCCTCCGACGTAATCCGCCGGCTGCAGCCCGCGCTGGCTAAGGTCGACGGCATATCGCTCTTCATGCAGCCGGTGCAAGACCTCACCGTGGAAGATCGCGTCAGCCGCACGCAATTTCAATACAGCCTGGAAGACGTGGACGCCAAAGAGCTGAGCTATTGGGTCCCGCGCTTCATGGAAAAGCTCAAGGAGCTGCCCGAGCTGCGTGACGTCGCCAGCGACCAGCAGAACCAAGGCTTGCTCGCGGTGCTCACCATCGATCGCGACACGGCGTCGCGCCTCGGAATTCTTCCCGCCGACATTGACAACACGCTGTACGACGCTTTCGGCCAGCGCCTGGTCTCCACCATTTTCACGCAGTTGAATCAGTACCACGTCGTGCTGGAAGTCGACCCGCAGTTCCAGCAGAGCCCGGAAAACCTGAAAAACATTTATGTTCATTCGTCATCTGGCCAGGCGCCTTCGTCCGGATCCGGCACTTCTATTACCGCGACCACCGTGCCGGTCAGCTCGGCCCCAACCACGCAGGTTCCGCTCAGCGCGTTCACCCGATTTGAACCGAGCAGCACGGCTCTGACCATGAATCACCAGGGGCAATTCCCGGTGGTGACTCTTTCCTTCAATCTCGCTCCCAACGCCGCTCTGGGTGAAGCGGTCAACGCCATCAACAAGGTCCAGGAAGAAATTGGCATGCCGCCAAGCATCCAAGCCACCTTCCAGGGAACCGCCGCGGCTTTCCTGCGCTCGCTCTCCAACGAGCCGATTTTGATTTTGGCCGCTCTCGTCACGGTCTACATCGTCCTGGGCGTTCTCTACGAAAGTTACATTCATCCCATCACCATTCTATCCACGCTGCCGTCCGCAGGCGTGGGCGCTATTCTTGCTTTGTTGCTGTGCCGCACGGAATTCAGCATCGTTGCGTTGATCGGCATCATCTTGTTGATCGGCATCGTGAAAAAGAACGCCATTATGATGATCGACTTTGCGCTGGAAGCCGAGCGCAAGGAAGGGAAGGCGCCGCTCGACGCCATCTACGAAGCGTGCCTTCTCCGCTTCCGGCCCATCATGATGACCACGATGGCCGCGCTGCTCGGCGGCTTGCCGCTGGCGCTCGGCGCCGGCGTGGGCTCCGAGCTTCGCCGTCCCTTGGGAATCACGATCGTCGGCGGTTTGATCCTTAGCCAAATTTTGACGCTATACACCACGCCCGTCGTCTATCTCGCGTTCGACTGGGTCGCTCATCGCTTTCAATTCCACATTGGCAATCCCGTCGAAGATCCCGCGGGCGCCGCTGGAGACTGAGCCGTGAACGTCTCCTCAAATTTCTCCCTTCCCTTTATTCGCCGCCCGGTGGCCACCTCGCTGATCACGCTGGCCATCCTTCTTTCCGGCATGGTGGCCTTTCGCTTTCTTCCTGTCGCGCCGCTGCCGCAGGTGGATTTCCCGACGATTTCGGTGGGCGCGAACCTCCCCGGCGCAAGCCCCGAAACCATGGCCTCCGCCGTGGCCACTCCGCTGGAGCGCCAGTTCGGCCGCATCGCCGGAGTTACACAGATGACTTCCTCCAGCGGTCTCGGCTCGACCGGTATCACCCTGCAATTTGACTTGAATCGCGACATCAATGCCGCCGCGCGCGATGTGCAAGCGGCCATCAACGCCGCGCGCAGCCAGCTTCCTCAGGATCTTCCCGGCCAGCCGAGCTATCGCAAGGCCAATCCCGCCGACGCGCCCATCCTGCTTCTCTCATTGACCTCGGAAAATATTCCACCGGCGCAAATCTATGACGCGGCCGACTCCATCCTGGCGCAGAAGCTGGCCCAGGTGGAAGGCGTCGGACAAGTCTTCAGCTGGGGCAGCTCGCGTCCCGCCGTTCGTGTGGAAGTGAATCCGACTCAGCTCAACGCGTACGGCATCAGCTTGGAGACCATTCGGCGTTCCCTGCAAGCGGCAAACGCTAATCTCGCCAAGGGTTCGGTATCCAATCCCGCGAAAATGTCGAGCATCGCCGACACCGACCAGCTTTTCAAAGCCTATGAATACCAGCCGCTGATTGTCGCGGGACACGCCGGCGCGCCCGTGCGCCTGCGCGACGTCGCGGAGGTCACCGACTCCGTCGAAGACACGCGCAACCTCGGCCTCACCAATGGACAGCCTTCCGTGATGCTGGCCATCTTCCGCCAGCCCGGCGCGAACATGATCGAAACCGTGGATCGCATTCTCGCCTTGCTGCCGCGTCTGCGCGCCTCCATCTCTCCGTCGCTGCACCTGAACGTGGCGATTGACCGCACCACCACCATCCGCGCGTCGGTACACGACGTGGAAATTACCCTGGTGATTTCCATATCCCTCGTCATCCTGGTGGTCTTTGTTTTCCTGCGCAGCTACTGGGCCACCATTATTCCCAGCGTCGCCGTGCCGCTCTCCCTTATCGGCACCTTCGGCGTCATGTATCTGTGCCACTACACGCTGGACAATCTCTCGCTCATGGCCCTGACCATCTGCACCGGTTTCGTCGTCGACGACGCCATCGTGGTCATCGAAAACATCACGCGCCACATCGAAGGGGGCATGAAGCCCTTGGAAGCCACCATACAAGGTGCCAGCGAGATCGGCTTTACCGTTCTTTCCATGAGCACCTCGCTCGTGGCCGTGTTCATTCCCATCTTGATGATGGGCGGCATCGTCGGCCGGCTCTTCCGCGAATTCGCTGTGGTGCTCAGTGTCGCCATTGGTGTCTCGCTCTTTGTTTCCCTCACCACCACACCGATGATGTGCGCGCGATTTCTGAAGCACGACACCGGCCGGCACGGCCGCGCGTATCGTGTATCAGAGAGCGCTTTCAACGGCCTGCTGCGTACCTACGATGTCGGCCTGCGCTGGGTCTTGCGCCATCAATTTTTGATTCTGTTAGTCACCATCGGCACTGTTTGCCTCAACGTGTATCTGTTCTGGGCCACCCCAAAGGGATTTTTCCCACAGCAAGACACCGGGCGCATCACTGGCTTGATTCAGGGCGATCAGGATCTTTCCTTTGCAGCCATGTCCCAAAAGATGCGCGTATTCACGGATATCGTCGCGAAAGATCCAGCTGTCGACTCGGTGACCTCTTTCACCGGTGGCGGCAGCGGCGGCAGCACCGCGCGGATGTTCGCGCAGCTCAAGCCCCTCAACGAGCGGAAACTTGGCGCCGACCAGGTCATCGCCCGTATCCGCAAGGCCAGCTCTCATGTTCCCGGTGCGGGACTCTTTCTGCAAGCCGTCCAGGACCTCACCGTGGGCGGCCGTTTCGGCGGCGCGCAATACCAATACACGCTGCAAGCGGACAATTTGACCGATCTTACCCATTGGGCGCCCATCATTCAGCGCCGCATCGCCAAAATCGCTGAATTGCGCGATGTCAATTCCGACCAGCAGATGCGCGGCCTGGCCAGCAACATCGTCATCGATCGCGATACCGCGGGGCGCCTCGGCGTGAACCTCCAGGATATCGATAACACCCTCGGCGACGCCTTCGGCCAGCGCCAGGTCTCCAACATCTACAAAGGTCTCAACCAGTACCACGTCGTGATGGAAGTCGCCCCCGAGTTGCAACAGAGTCCCGACGCGCTGAAAACGATTTACGTTCCCGCGAAGTCCGGCAAGCTGGTCCCCCTCAGCTCTTTCGCCTACTACGAGTACTCCAACACGCCTCTCTCCGTGAACCATCAGGGTCTTTTCCCGTCCATCACGCTCTCCTTCAACCTCGCTCCTGGCGCCTCGCTCGGCCCCGCCGTGCAGCACATTCTTCAGGCGCAACGCGAGCTGGGCGTCCCCTCCAGCGTCCATGCCACATTTCAGGGCACCGCGCAGGCTTTTCAGGATTCCCTGGCCAATCAGCCTGTGCTGATCATCACCGCGCTCCTGGCCGTCTACATCGTGCTCGGGATTCTTTACGAGAGTTTCATCCATCCCATCACCATTCTCTCGACGCTCCCCTCCGCAGGTATCGGCGCCCTTCTCGCCGTGCGGCTGGCCAAGTCCGATCTCAGCATCATTGCCCTCATCGGCATCATTCTGTTGATCGGCATCGTAAAGAAAAACGCCATCCTCATGATCGACTTCGCCGTGCAAGCGGAACGGCTGGAAGGTAAGCCCACCGTCGAAGCCATCTACCAAGCTTGCTTGCTGCGTTTCCGCCCGATCATGATGACGACCATGGCCGCGCTCCTCGGCGCTCTCCCGCTGGCCCTCGGCACTGGGGTTGGCTCGGAGTTGCGCCGTCCGCTTGGTATCACCATCGTCGGCGGCCTGATCCTCAGCCAGATGCTCACGCTCTTCACCACTCCCGTGGTTTACATTTATATGGATCGTATTCAGACCTGGCTGCAGGGACGACGCGCACACGGCGCCGCTCCCGCTGCTCTCCCGGCACACTCGGACTAGAGCGTTCTGTTGTGCAGTCCTTCCGTTTTACTTGATGTTTGCTACGAACTGCCGATTAGATAGCCGGTCAGGAAGACCAGGAACCCTCCGACGATGACCTGAAACGAAGCCTGCAAAAATGGCGTGTCCATGTAACGGTGCCGGATGTAGGCGATGGCCGCCAATTCGACGCAGACGACAATGATTGCGATCAGCGTTGCCACGTGGAAATTCCCGAGTAGAAATGGCAGCGTGTGCCCAAGCCCGCCCGCAGTCGTCATCAACCCGGTGGCCGCTCCGCGAATCCAGGGCGAGCCGCGTCCGGTCAGCGACCCGTCGTCGGAAAGCGACTCCGCGAATCCCATCGAAATTCCTGCCCCGAGAGAAGCTGCCAGCCCCACGCGAAATGCGTCCCAGCTGTTGTGCGTCGCAAAAGCGGCGGCGAATAGCGGCGCCAGCGTGGAAACCGATCCGTCCATCAGCCCGGCCAGCCCCGGCTGTACGATTTGCAGCAGAAATAACTTCTTGTGCGAAGCGTCTTCCGCGGCCTTTGCGGTCTGCGTCAGCAGCGTATCTTCCAGATTGCCGGCAGTCCGCGTGTGCTTGCGTTCCTCGTCGGCCAGCTTGTTCAGCAATTCGCGCGTCGACGCGTCCGTGCTGCGCGCGATGGCTTTTTGGTAGAAGCGTTCTGCTTCCAACTCCATCACCTCCGCTTGTTTTCGCGCCACGTTGACGCCCAGCGGCCGTACCAGCCACGTCGGGTTTCGCCGCAAAAAGCCCTTCACGTTCTCGCGCCGGATCAGCGGAATGTGCTCGCCAAACCGCTGCCGGAACATTTCAATCAGCCGATCGCGATGTCCCGCTTCTTCCTCGCGCATGCCCTCGAACATTTGCGCCGTAGCCGGATACGATTCCCGCAGCGCGTTGGCAAACTCGCCGTAAATCCGCCCATCCTCTTCCTCCGAAGCGATCGCCAGTGCCAGAATTTCCCGCTCGCTCAAATCCTTGAATTTTTTCAGCATTTCTCGCTGCCCTCACTTTGAATCGAGCAGCATGGCACAGATGGCGCTGTCAAGTCATCCGGCGAGGGACCTTGGCGTTGCGTCTCTATGCAGGCCGCAAAGCGCTCGCTTTATGAATGGACGCCGTGTCGATATATTTGCTTTAGATATCTGCTTTCAGTCGTCATCGCGGACAGTTAGGAGGTTGTAACGGCCCTTCGGGCGTATATGGATCGGTGTTGGCTTCAAAACAGCGGTGCACGAACCTCGCTGAATACTTCTTGCGAGTCGATTCGCTCACATCCCCTTCCGAGATTTGCCTAAAGCGAAACTCAATTCTGCCGTCATTCAGAACTGTTCCAAGCAGATACCCGTACACGTCTGTTTTTGCTTGCGTCGCGCCCTTCACATCCTTCGGAAGGCGATACCGCACTGCGCCTGCTGTTCCCGCGATCCACCCAGGCAATACGTCTTCCGTGCGCTTCGCTCTGCAAGCCGTGTTGTAGACGTTCTCCATAAAAAAATGAGAATGGCTCGCCAGGACATAAACGTTCTTGTGCGTTTGCTTCCGGAAATCGACCAGTTCCGCGTACACCTTACGCCCGCTCGCGGTGCCCCGAGCTGACTCGTTCATGCTGTGACCCGCCGAAAGACTGTCTGGAAGTGCGGCGTGCATTCCCACCACGACGCTGCGGATTGCCGAATTCTTGGAATCCCGGCCGATCTGCGAAGCGAACCAATCCAGCTGCGCATCGTCAAATTGATCGTCGGTGCTATTGTCCAGCGTAATAAAATCCACACCCCCTCGGACCCAATGATAGTACGCCGTTAGCAGATGGGCTTTCGGGTCGTCTTCCAAGCGCTGCTTTCTTAATTCGGGTGTATCCAGCCAATCGGCGAACTGCTGAATTGCCTCCAGGCGGTTCTTTGGAGAGATCATCTCGTGATTTCCTAATGCCAAATAGACAGGCAAGTCGCCAAATGAATCCAGCTGCTCGGCGATGAAGTCCTTCCAGGCGGCGTCCTCGTAATCAAGTATGCTGGTTTTTGGATGCCGCTCGATAAAGTCCTCGTCAAATTCATAAATGGCCCGAAAGTCTCCCAGATGCCAGTAAAACGCCGCGCCCTCTTTTCGCACTCCCTGCGCGATGGCTGGCATCACTACGTCCCCACAGTTTCGGGAATCTCCCGAGACCGCAAAGGACCAAGTCTTGCTGCTCGCGTCAGCGGTTCGTCCCTTGGCTCCCGAATTGTTCGACTGTGCCGCCAACCGCAAGGGAACAACCAACAAAAAAACTAACAGCCCGCAGAGCGAGACACGGCTAACTCCGATGTGATCTTCCCAACTCCTGATTCCGCCGAGCACCGCGCCGAATACTAGTTTTCCAAAAAACAAGGGAAACTCCTTGATGGCAACGACTAGCGATGCCGCGATCTCCTCGCTGCTCTCGCACACGCCGGGCACGCAGCATCGCACAAACTGCACAGCGATGTCATCTCGACTGCTACGCGTGTAGGGTCGATACCTTCAAGCGGACGCCAACGCTCGCAACTTGGGATTCTTCAGAAAAACGCCACTGGCTGCGGCGTGCCGTAGTAGGAAGCCAGCATGGATCTGCCACTCTCCCGCAAGTTTTCAGCTGATCGGCGGATCCCTGAGAATTTGCTCACCAGGGAAGCGTCAAGCCAGCCGCGCGCGGCTTCTTGATGAAGGATTTGCACCGCCTCCTCTGAGGAAAGCGCAATCCTGTAAGGGCGGTCGCTGGTCAGCGCGTCATAAATGTCCGCAACCTGCAAAACGCGGACCGCCAGGGGAATTTGCTCTCCGCGGAGGCCGTCGGGATACCCGCTTCCGTCCATTCGCTCGTGATGGTGCCGGATTACCGGCAAAATGCCACGGAGAGATCTAAGCGGGGCACAGATGTTTTCTCCAACGGCCGGGTGCCGTCTCACGATTTCCATTTCTTCCGCGTTGAGCGGCCCCGGCTTCAGAAGGATGCTATCCGGGACGGCCACCTTGCCGACGTCGTGAAGCAAACATGCCATCCACAATTCCTGCAATTCCTGTTCTTGCAGGCCGAGACTCTCCCCAAGCTGAACGGCATACTTCACCATCCGGCCGGAATGGCCGCTGGCGACAGAGTCTTTCGCCTCGATGCTGCGCGCCAGCGAAAGCACCACCAGTTTCGCCTGTTCGTCGATATAGTTCCTAAGCCGTAAAAGCACCTGGACACGGCTCAGGCCTTCCTCGAGCGAAGTGCAAGTTCCCCAGACGTCGGCAGCGCCTGCGTGGAATCCGCGAAAAATATCCGCAGGATCCGATGAGGGCTTGATCAAGACAACCGGGACAAGCTGATTGAGGGAATTTTCCTTCAGACGGCGGCAAAGCTCGAAGCCGTCGATTTCCGGCAGTGTATCGTGCAGGATAACCAGATCCGGTTGCAGGCGGAGACACTGCCGCAGCGCAGTCTCTCTGTCTCCCGCAGCAAATACTTCATAATTCTGATTCTGAAGGAATGATTTCCAATTCGTGCGGTTGGAAGAAGCAACATCGACCAGCAAGATGATTGGGCGCATGAGTCCCTCTTAACATCCCAATACGCGACGAGGGTTGCGTAAGATTTCCCCCGGCGCGACACCTATGGCCTTGATTGGAGGTCCGACTTACCTTCGGTCTCCAAGCCATGGTTTGGGAGGCCGGTGCCTCCGCTCTCTGGGGGACGAGAAGAGTTAAATGAGCTGGATGAAGTAATGATGTGCTCAGGAGGTTCCAAATCGAGAGGCTTTTAAGTTGTTGATAATCCGCATGTTATAACAAAAGATAAGGAGAGACGGCGTTCTCTGGTAGGAGCAAATTTCACTGGTACTTGTAGAATTTACGGGAGGGCTCGAAGAGCTTCGCATGTCTATCGAGTTTTCTTCGCCTATTGGATTTCTGGCCTGGAAAACGGTGAGTGGATTTTCAGGACTTCCTCACCCTCTGGAAAGACGCCGACCCGGATATCCCCATCCTCATCGCCGTGAAAGCCGAATACGCCAAGCTGAAGTGAACAGCCTCAATTAGAACGGCGTGAGGTTAGCAGATTTTCCTCTACGGTCTTTGCCGCTGCTCTATACAAGAAAACCCCGCGCGCGGTAGAGCTGCACAATTTCCAGCCGGTCTTCCGCACCGGTTTTTTGTTTCATGCGGTAAAGGTGGTTCTTTACGGTCTGCTCGGAAAGTGAGAAATGATTGGCGATCTCTTTGTTCGTCAGGCCCTTCGCAATCAGCGGAACCAACTGCTGCTCCCGTCGCGTTAGCCCTAACCTGCGCCGCGGACTAACGCACTCCATCGACGCAGCTTCGCTTTTACAATACCTGAACAGCGTCGTGCACAACGCGCCGGGACAAACTGCCCCACCGGCATGCACCGCGCGCACTGCGTCCAGCACCTCGTCCGAAGAAGCGTCGTGCAGCAGGTATCCGCTTATACCGGCGCGCACGCATTGCAGGAATTCTCCCTCGTCCTTGACCATCCCGAGCAGCAGGATGCGCATCTTCGGAGCTGCGGCGCGCACTTGCTGAATCATCAGCAAGTCTTCCTGCAGCGTCCCTCGCGAAGTGAGCAGCAAAACATCCGCATTCGTTTGCGCCACCGATTCCGTCTGCAGCGGCACGGCCGTCTCCATGCCGCTTACCTCAATGTTCCCTTTCTTCGCCAGCATGCGCGCCAGCGCTTCTCCCAGCAGGCGATTGTACGCTGCCACAAGCACGCTGAGCTTTGCCTTGGGCACTCGGCCGGCATCTGGCCCCGTCTTTGCCCACAATTCATTGGCTGCTTGCCCGGCTCCATTCGGCGCCACCTTTGGGTCAGTTGCCAAGCCTCTCCGCGCGCTTGCACTCATAATGGGACACTCTCCGGAATTATTGGGCTTCCCCGATCTCGAACGGCCAATAGACCGATCTGGCGCGTTCCGTGGCCCACCTAGCTGCAATTCCACAGCCGCATCCCTGAGGAGTCTCTCATCTCTAAGCAGCGATATCTCGTTTGCTGCTAACACCTAGCATCGGCTCTCCCACACCTTGCCTGAGTGCCGGTGCCGTTCCGGTACCAATCCGAAGTCACGATTTCAGTTCGAAACTCATGTCACGCCAATTCGAAATCTTCGTTAACGGTTTCGCTACTCACCTTTCTTTCCGGGTACCTCCGTACTACCATCGCCAGGAGACGTTCTATCCCCATGGGTACGTCTCTGCTATAGCCTTTTTGTTACGCTTGCCTTAGGCTTACCGAACGTGGAGCCCCGCTCCGCTAAAGTGGCCCCAAGCAAATGCCGATTCAGGATTGGAAGGTTCAGGAATACATGGATAAGCTTATACAAAATCCGGTTTCTGCCTCGCGTGGAAAGTCCGAGCGCCGCGGCAGCCGCCGCTGCAAGTTCACGCAGCTCATGCGTATTCGCCCCTCCGATCCGCAGAGGCAGCATTTTGACGATATGCGCGGCACCATCAGCGTCTCGCGCACCGGCGTCTATTTCCAGACCAGCGAAGCGGGCTACGAAGTGGGCATGCGGCTGTTTCTCATCATGCCGTATTCACAGAATCCCGGCTCCTCCAACCGCGAATATCTCGCGGAAGTCGTTCGCACCGATTCTCTGCCCAACGGCTTGACCGGAATCGGCGTCAAGCTCCTTCTCGAAACCGGCACGCAGCACTCCTATTCGTTCGAACCGCCCAGCGCATAATTCCCGGCGCGCCCGCAGAAAAAATTCTTCGCCGAAAAAGAAAAGGCGTCCCGGCAGAGCCGAAACGCCTTCCCTTCGTGTTTGGGGGTGGAGGAAGGTCTGAAAACCTACGCGTGTCCGAGGGCCTGCATCGCGCGATGCCTTATTCGACCAAGCTGCCGGTTTACCGGATGCTGGCGCGAAAGGAATGAGAGCACTGGCGTTTTGCGCGGCACCAGGCGGTTCTTCGCGATCGTCAACCGGATGTCGCGGCGCGCATATTTCAGGCCCGCTTCCAGCACTTCCAGCGCTTCGTCGCGGCGCCCGGCCGCGCTATACACTTCTGCAAGATTCAAATAAAGCTGCGCCTGATTTCGCTTCATTCGAACCGCCGCGTCGCACAGCCTTTCCGCTTCTCCAAATTTCTCTTCGGAGCGCGCCAGCACTACACCAAGGTAAGACATGTAGTAGGGATTATTCTTGTCCAGTTCAGCGGCGCGGCGCATGTGCGGCAGCGCTTTTACAGCATAATCGTCGCGCAAGAATGCCAGGCCTTGCTTGAACTCGCGGAATGCTTCCGTATCGAGCATCAATTCACCTCCAGGGACTTAGAGGGATTTTGGGATTTCGCGGCGCGGCGAAAATCGGAATCGCCACTGCCCTTTGCGCGGGCTTTCCTCCGAGCCATTCCGGGAATGCGGGATGAGCCTGGAAGTCCATGGAAGCGATTCTCGCGTCGCGGTTGTTTATTCATCCCTGTATAGGGAAGCTACGCGGAATGCTTGCTGCAATCTACTGACCGGTGGTCCAGTCTTGGGACAGCGCAGAAAAGCCGTAAGAAAGTTTGCGGCTGGCCGTGCTGCCGGGTCGCTGGGACAGCCCCCAAAACCGCTTCCAGCCAGCATCCCGACATGGCCTTAAAACGCGCGCTTCCAGCCCGCGCGCCAGTCTTCCCAATCGGCCATGGTGAAAGGCGCTCTATACGTGGGCGAATCCGGCGCGGCTGGGCGCGGCTTTCAGGCGTGATTCGTAGATGGGGAAGCGCGCGGCGAGTTCCGCCACTTGCTTGCGCACACGCTGTTCCACGGCGGCATCGCCGATGTGGCCGAGGACTTCCGCGATCCACGCGCCGATCTGCTCCATTTCCGGCTCGCGCATGCCGCGCGTTGTGATCGAAGGGCTGCCCAGGCGGATTCCGCCGGCCTTCATGGGCGGCAGCGGATCGAACGGGATGGCGTTTTTGTTTACCGTGATTCCGGCGCGGTCCAGCGCTTTTTCGGCGTCGCTGCCGGTCAAGCCGCGCGAGTGCAGCTCGATCAGGAAGAGGTGATTATCCGTACCGCCGGACACGATGCGGAATCCCAGCTTGGCGATCGATGCCGCGAGCGCTCGCGCGTTGGCGACGACTTGCCTCTGGTATTCGCGGAAGGACGGCTCCATGGCTTCTTTCAGGCAGACTGCTTTTGCGGCGATGGTGTGGACCAGCGGGCCGCCTTGCATGCCGGGGAAGGTGAGCCGGTCCAGCTCCTTCGCATACGCGGCGCGGGAAAGCACCATTCCTGCGCGCGGCCCGCGCAGCGTTTTGTGCGTCGTGGTGGAGACGATGTCGGCGTGCGGCACCGGGCTGGGATGCACTCCCGCGGCGACCAGGCCGGCGATGTGCGCCATGTCCACAAAGAAAATCGCGTCCACGGCTTTGGCGACTTTGCCCATGCGCTCGAAATCGATGACGCGCGAATACGCGCTGGCTCCCGCCACGATCATGCGCGGCTTGTGTTCGTGGGCGAGCTTTTCGATTTCGTCGTAATCGATGCGCTCGTCTTCCTGGCGCACACCGTAAGCGATGAACTTGTACATGCGGCCGGAAAAATTCAGCGGATGCCCGTGCGTCAGATGGCCGCCATGCGCCAGGTTCATGCCCAGCACGGTGTCGCCGGGCTTCAGCGTGGCCATGTACACCGCGATGTTCGCGGAGGTTCCGGAATGCGCTTGCACGTTGGCGTGTTCCGCGCCGAACAATTCCTTGGCGCGATCGATGGCCAGTTGCTCGACCTTGTCGGCGTACTCGCAGCCGCCGTAGTAGCGCTTGCCCGGATAGCCTTCCGCGTATTTGTTGGTGAAAATCGAGCCCATGGCTTCGAGCACCGCCTCGGAGACCAGGTTCTCCGAGGGAATCAGCTCCAAAGTAGTAGCCTGGCGCTTCGCCTCGTCGCGAAGCAACTCCGCGATTTGCGGATCGACGGCATCGAGCGGGCGATTCATGCGGTTGTTGGCGTCAGTAGTCTGCGTCATGGTTTAATCCCCAGATTTGGCGGACTCCATCTTACAACGGATGCTGTAGGTTGGAGGTTTGAGGCTGGACCTGCCACAGAGACACAGACCGCACTGAGAAAGGGGTTGGCCGAGCAAGAAGAGGGGTATCACGTCTACCATCGGGACTTCTTGTTCTGCGTCACCCGCTGCGCCACGATGAAATGGTCCTCGCTCACCGCTACCTCCGCCGTGTAACCCAGCACGAAGCGCCCGCGCTCTCGCAAAAAACGTGCGTCCGGATCGGTCGTCGATAACTTCTCCTCGCCACTCTCGCGCAAATGCTTCAGCTGCTCGCGCAGGTGTGTGATTTGCTCCTGCCCCACACGCGTTCCCGGATCGCGATCCGGATCATCGTCCAGTTCCTGCTGCCAACGTTGGACTTTCTTGCGCAATTCCCGCTCGACCTGTTCTCGGCGCAGCAGCCGGTCGGGCGATGCCGACCCCTTCACACGCGTCGAATCGATCGCTACCGTGCCCAGCCGCGCCATCCCCGCGCGCCGCAAAAACATCAGCACCTCGGTGAACATGGCCACAATCGCCTCGCGGTGCCGCCGATGAAATTCGCTCAGCGTCTTGTGATCAGGCGTAGCCCCGCCGGCCAGGTACCGAAAACCCAGATCCTCGCGAATGCGCTGCTCTAGTTTGCGCGTCGTGCGCACGTTCACGCCGAATCCGTACAGCCAAATCTTCAGCATCATCCGCGGATCGTAAGGCCGCTGCCCGCCCGCGTCCTCCTCTTGTTTCTCGAAAACGCTCAGGTCGCACGCTTCCACCACTTCGTGCACCACAAAACAAAGATGATCGGCGCCCAAAACATCCTTCACATGCGCGGGCAACAACTCGGCTTGATCCGGAGAATACGGTTGATAGGTCGGCATGCCTCTTCATGCCAAATCTCTAACTCGATTGCAACTGCTAGTTGCGACACAGACTCTTACGCACTGGGCTAAATTGTGACGCACCTCCGGCGCTTTTGCGGGAAGGCGGCCGCCACCCTTCGAGGCTCAGGGCAAGCAGAAAGCGGCGGTTACATCAGACAAAGCAAGATGGCGAGGTGAACTCGCCGCTACAGGGACGCCAGCCTGAAGGCCGCCGCTACGTAAAGGCAAAATCGTCGGGCGAAAGAGCCAGCCTCAGCTCTTTAGAAGAGCGGCGGGATTCTTCTTGGCAATCATCAGAAGGCGTAGCGCGGTGCTTTGCGGGCGGCGCGAGCCCTGTTTCAAAGGACACCTACGGGAACCATCGCCCAGAACACTCCAGTGGCTAGACTACCGAAAATCAGCGGGAGGCGGACTTGCCTCAGCGCAAAGAAACTCACAACCAATGTCAGTGCACAAAGGGCCCAACAACCGATCAGGACATATTGCCACTCTAAAGCACGCTGCAAAGATAGCGTAAAAATCGACGAAAACGCGTAAACGAACGGAAACACAAATGCCACTGAGTTTGCTAACAGCCCCACGCGTGTATTCATCTCCTGCCGTGAAGTTAAGGACGGCCTTGTTCTTCCGAACCGCCACCAGGCAGCGATGTCCGAGCCAATCGCGAAAATGAATAACCCTATGAAGAAAGCGTCTGACCCTGGCCTCATCCTTGGCGTTCCTTCCCAAACTTTCAGAACTTCACAGGCACGCCAGTGTAGGGTAATCGGAGGCTGTTGCGGCATGGCATTTGGTTCTTTTTGTTCCTTTCGTGAGAATCCGCTCTGCGCTCGCCCGCAGATCCGAAAAAATGGGGGGTGGGGTGAGGTCAACGGATCCAAAGGAGGTTGAGGTGGCGTTCGAGTTTGGCGAAATCGGCGTCGCTGGTGGCGAGGGAGGCTTTGCGATTGGCGGCGAGGGCGGC
>WNFT01002690.1_pt1 | contig 15223 bp, 10 predicted proteins | sample 5400191 | NCBI WGS metagenome assembly WNFT01 (sample SAMN13153359, study PRJNA577476) | soil metagenome | isolation source: 80 cm saprolite under Madrone tree | place: USA:California | collected 2016-06-14 | reverse complement strand
TGGGGCCTGCGGCTTGCCATCTGCCAGCCGTTCGATCAGTACGCCAATGTGCGGCCGACCCGGATCCTTCCCGGCATTACGAGCCCGCTGCGCCATGTGGCGGGGCCGGAGCTCGACTGGGTGATCGTGCGGGAAAATTCCGAAGGCGAGTACGCGGGCGTCGGTGGGCGCGTGCACCAGGGCCTGCCGGAGGAAGCCGCGACCGATGTATCGATGATGACGCGTGCCGGCGTCGCCCGCATCATGCGCTTCGCGTTCCGGCTGGCGCAATCGCGGCCGCGCAAGCTGCTCACCGTGGTCACGAAGTCGAACGCCCAGCGCCACGCCATGGTGATGTGGGACGAGATTGCTGCCGAAGTGGCGGGCGAATTCCCGGACGTGACCTGGGACAAGATGCTGGTCGACGCCATGACGATGCGCATGGTGATGCGGCCGGCTTCGATCGACACCGTGGTGGCGACCAATCTGCACGCCGATATCCTGTCCGACCTCGCCGCTGCGCTCGCCGGCTCGCTCGGCATCGCTCCGACCGCAAACCTCAATCCGGAGCGCAAATTCCCGTCCATGTTCGAGCCGATCCACGGCTCGGCTTTCGACATCAGCGGCAAGGGCATCGCCAACCCGATCGGCACCTTCTGGTCCGCCACCATGATGCTGGAACACCTCGGGCAAAAACCCGCCGCCGATCGGCTCATGCGGGCGATAGAAAAGGTGACTGCGGACCCCTCGCTGCACACGCCTGACCTGGGCGGCAGCGCCACGACACTGCACGTGACAGATGCGGTCGTGCGGGCGATCAGGGGGGACAACGCGTAGGACGCCTCTAGGCCTCCGAAACGGCTGGCGCTCTTTTGCGCTTCCCGGTGGATTGCGCACGCTGAAAAGCGGTGCAACACTATACCTCCGCAGATAGAGGCTGGCGGGAAGCCGCTCGCTATTCCAATGACCTTATCCAGCGCTCATGGCCCGCTGGAGGCCGCAACCCCGGATTTGAACGGAGTGCGTGTCCTTGTAGTCGAAGATTGCTGGCACGTCGGCAGTGCCGTGAAGAGCCTGCTCCAGGCTTGCGGGGCGGACGTGGCTGGGCCCGTCGCGACCACCGCCGCGGCCAAGCGTCTGATCAGCGAGCAAACTCCCGATGTTGCGCTCGTCGACCTCAGCCTCCGCGGCGGCGAGCGCGCCGATGTCCTGATCAATCAGCTGCACGATCGAGGTGTTCGGGTCATCGTGATCACCGGTTACGCTGCACTCGCTCCCGGTAAAGCTACTGCCGTCCTCCAGAAGCCCATCGACGAAGCGCAACTTCTTGAGTGCTTGCGCCTGGTGACGGCGCAGAAGTCGATGCGGTGAAAAAACAAGAGCTCCGACCATTCCGCGCGTAGCTGCGCTGCTGCACGCTTTGGTCCAGCGCCTTCACTCAAGACGATGCCCGCGCCGCCGCTCGGCCTCTCGCGGGATTTCGAGGACCATGTATTGACCTCGGCGTGCCCGGCGTCGGCTTTCCGCTGCTGCGGCGCGACGCCGAAGCGAGACCAGCGCGCGAACACCGTAGCCACAAAGAAAACCGATAAGAACGCCGATCAACGCGCCTACTGCGAATTCCATGACGATCCAGCCCTTGCCAGATTACCATACTACCGAGCCTCATGATCCGACAACGTGCAATTCGCAACCGCGCCATTCTGCGGGTGCCGCCAGGCAAAAGAGGTCGGGACGCCGGTTTGTTTCTTGTTAGGTGGGGCCGCCGAGCCTCACCTTCGCTCGAGCGGAATTTCAATTTCGCAGCACGCGCCGTCCGATGCGAATACCAGGTCAACGGTGCCGCCGAGTTCATGAGGGATAAGATCGCGGATGAGGCTTGAGCCATAACCGGATTGGACCGGAGCCGCAATCGCCGGGCCGCCAAGCTCGCGCCATGCGATTGTCAGCATCGGCGCTGCATCGGTGCCGTTGCGGTCCCAGCTTACAGACACTCTGCCGTTCGGGCTCGACAGAGAGCCGTGCTTTGCGGCATTCGTCACCAGCTCGTGAATGACCATGGCGACCGCCTGGGTCTCCGCAGAGGTGAGCATGACGTCCGGGCCGCAAATCGTCGTGTTCGCATCGGTCGTGTAGGGCGCAAGCTGGTGGCGTATGAGGTCGGTAAGGCCCACGCCGTGCCAGCGGCTTTGGCTGAGGAGAGAATGGGCGGTTGCCATTGATTGAATGCGCCCGCCGAGGGCGCGGACGAATTCGTCCATTGTCCCACTGCCCTGGCGCGTGTGCATGGCGACCACCGTAACGCGTGCAAGCACGTTTTTGACGCGGTGGTCGAGTTCGGCGATCAGCAAGTCCTGGCGCTCCTCGGCCTGCTTGCGCCTCGTGATATCGCGGGTCAGGCCCTTGAGGCGCACAACGCGTCCGGTCGTATCGAATTCTGCCCTCGACGTTTCCTCGAGCCACACGTCCCGCCCGTCAGGACGAATAAAACGAAAGGTGACCGAATAGAACTGGCTGTCGACGCGGACATTATTGACGAGCGCTTTGAAACATGCCCGGTCGTCCGGATGAACCCGTGCGAGGAATTGGGCGGCGGTGAAGGGCTGCTGTGGATCGAAGCCCAGGATCTGCGCGGCGTTCTCGCTGCGTTCCGACAGGCCGCTGCGAGGGTCCCATTCGAACGCCGTCACCGCCCCGGCCGTCAGCGCTTCCTGCAACCGCGCCTTGCTCTCCTCGAGCACGGCCTCGTGGTAATGCCGCTCGGCGAACAGGGCCGCAAGGACATATGCTTTCAGCGCGATGGTCAGGATGGCTGTCTGGGCTTCCAGGATACGGGCACCGATCGGAATCGCGGTGTCCCCGAAATGGCCGATGCCGAAGGTTATCGTCCAAACAATCGTAAGTGAAACGATGAACACCGCCGCCGCGGCGAACGCCGGCTGGCAACGGGCCGCAATCCACAGCAGGAACGGAAACAGCAAGGCGGCCGGAATCGCCGGGTCCCACGACTCCGGTGGCAGCGAAACGGTGATGGCGTTTATCACAGCCAACGCCACGAGCGCCACGATGCCTTCGATGATCTCGTTGGGCGGCGGTGGCTTGCGCAGAACCTTGGCGAAGCCGATCATCAGCGGCGCAACAGTGATGATGCCGACGGCGTCGGAGGCAAACCAGTGCCCCCAAATGGTCCAAAACGGCGCCGTCGCGCTGTGAAACAACTTGAAGGCCACCGTTCCGCCGATCCCCGAGGCGGCGGTTGCGACGATTGCAGCCGCCAGCAGACCGAGCACATTGCGCAGCCTGCCGAGGCGGAAACCCGAACCGAAATAGTGCTCGATCAGCCATGCGGTCAGCACGGCTTCGCCCGCATTGCAAAGCGCGAAGGCAGTGGCGCTCCAGACGTTCCGGTCGCCCGTAAGATTGGCAATGATGGTCGCAACCATCACACCGCTGGTGACCGGCAATCGCGCTTCGCGCCCAAGTGCGATCAGGACGCCGGAGGACACGCCGGCAGCAGGCCAGAACACGGCAACGCCATCAGGTTTGGCGAGAAACGCAAGGCCCAACTGCGCCGCGATGAAATAGGCGATGCCGACCGCAACGGCCAGCCCGATCGCACTAGTCCGAGACGGCGTCGGGTCGTCGCGGGTTCTGCGGCGAATTCCCTGGCTCAGATTCTGCAGCATATGCCCCCCACCTCATTAATTTAGCAAAGCATCCGAGAATTCGCTTCATAATGTTCACTGCGCCCCTGCCGCAGGCTCTCAAAATATTAACAGCACCGTTGTCCACCCGCAGCTCTATGCGCACAGGTTTATGTCTCTGGAAGGGCCGTGCATTTGCGGATTCGCCTATCACCGCCGTCCGGCTGGCCAGTGACGAAAGGCCCTTTCAAAAGTGGCCATGAAGACAAATCGAAATTTTCGCGAATTGGAATTAAATCGAGCCGCAATATCGGCTGAGTAAATCCCTGCTACGACCTGTGAATTCCCAGGTCAAGCAAGAACAATTCCCTGCTCGGTGAAGGCAGGGAATTGTCTCCGAAGAACCGGAACGGCCGCGGAAATCCATGCCAGGAAGCGCCAAATCGGCCGAAAAAACTGCAAATACGCTGCAAAATTCCCTGCCGTCAGGGAATCCTCTCGGGATCAATTCACAGGATCGTCACATCACCCCAAGCTTCTTCTGCAAGCTTGTTGACGACGTTGTGTATTGGAACACCAGCCGCTTGTCGGGGAAGATGTAGTGGTAGGCTTTCTGGGCCATCAGGGCTGCTTCGTGGAAGCCGCACAGGATGAGCTTGAGCTTGCCCGGATAGGTGTTGATGTCGCCGATCGCGAAGATGCCCGGCATGTTGGTCTCGAAGGCCGCGGTGTCCACCGGGATCAGGTCCTCTGCGAGGTTGAGGCCCCAGTTCGCGACTGGGCCGAGCTTCATGGTGAGACCGAAGAACGGCAGCAAGGCGTCGCACTCGATCCTGTAAGGCTCACCCTTGTCGGGCTTTGCATTGGCGGCGCGCAGCACCCCGCCCTCGCCTTCGAGGCCGGTGATCTGGCCGAGCTTGAGGTCGATCGTGCCGGCGGCGACCAGCGCCCGCATTTTGTTGACGCTGTCGGGGGCGGCGCGGAACTGGTCGCGCCGGTGCATCAGGGTGAGCCGGCGGGCGATGGGCGCGAGGTTAAGGGTCCAGTCGAGCGCAGAGTCGCCGCCGCCGACGACGAGCAGGCGTTTGTCGCGGAATTGCTCCATCTTGCGCACCGCGTAGAACACCGACGTGCCTTCGTAGGCATCGATGCCGGGCACGGGCGGGCGCTTGGGCTGGAACGAGCCGCCGCCGGCTGCCACCACGATGAGCTTCGTCTCGAACACCTTGCCCTGATCGGTGGTGACGCGGAACGCCGGATCGCCGATGCGTTCGATTGCCTCCACCATCTCGCCGAGATGAAACGTCGGCTTGAACGGCTCGATCTGCTTCATCAGCGCATCGGTGAGCCCCTGGCCCGAAACCACCGGCAGGGCCGGAATGTCGTAGATCGGCTTCTCGGGATAGAGCTCGCCGCATTGTCCGCCGACCTTGTCGAGGATGTCGACAAGGTGAGCCTTAATGTCGAGCAGGCCGAGTTCGAACACGGCAAAAAGACCGCAGGGGCCGGCGCCGATGATAAGTACGTCAGTCTTGATGGGATCGGACATGCGTGGTTCTTGCGAGCCTTAAAATGACGAGATAGTAGATGAGGATCTAGCCTCGGCTGACCGCCCGGCAAAGAGCGCTTTTGGCGAAAAAATGCAAGCGTGGCCGGTTCGCCAGCATGAATCGGTTGTTAAATCGCGGGCTGGGGAACGATATGCTGCATGCGGACCACCGCATAGCAATTAAGGTTTTCGCGGCTCGCTGATTCAGTAGGGCAGCCATGCAGGCCCGAACGGGCACAAGGATGCGCCCGGACATCGAGGCTCATTCCGTAGCCGGGCTTGTCCCGGCCATCTCGATTGTGCTGCTCTCCACCTTGGAAGGCGAGGTCGCCGGGACGACCCCCGGCGACGACACGGTGTGCGATTCAACACGACCGAAATTGGCTTTAGAACTACGACGCTAATGCTTGCCCGGGAACAGCGGAATGAACCCATCCCGGTTGGGCATCTTGACCTGCGGCAGCGTCTTGGCGTCGATCACGTCATTGTCGCCGATAATGCCGTTGAGCCGCAGGATGTGTGCCGTCACCGCATAGACTTCGTCATTGGTGAGTGATTTCGGCGCCGTCCATGGCATGGCGCGGCGCGTGAAGTCGAACAGCGTGGTGGCATAGGGCCAGTAGCTGCCTACGGTTTTCACGACCGGCCCGTTGCCGGTGATCTGGCCGCCGACCAGCCGGGCGTTGGTTTTGCCCTCGCCCTTGTCGCCGTGACACGCGGCGCACTTCTCCGCATAGACAACGGCGCCCTGGGCCGGCGTGCCGCTGCCCGGCGGCAATCCGGCGCCGTCGGGCCCAACGCTGATATCCCACGCGGCCGCGTCGGCCGGCGAGATCGGTTGCCCGAAATGAGGGGCGTCCGCAGCCGCGGCAGCGCCCGCCTGGAGCGCAAGCACGACCGCGATGGCGGGGCAGGTGGCGAATGCCGGTGTTTCAAACGTAGACATTGCTCACCTCGCCCTTCGCGCTCACGCCCCAGCTCGAGATGACGTTGCAGTGCTCCATCGGGAACGCCGTCACCGGCGGGGACGCCCGGGGCTCGCCGCGTTCGGCCACGAAGGCGGCCCTGCTCGGCTGCACGTTGCCGGCTTCGTCAGTGGCGCGGCTGAGCAGGACTGCGGGCGCACCGTCCCAATTCCACGGCATGCGGAAGCGGGTCAGCGCCTTGCTCAACACCGGCGTCTGCAGGGCTGCGAGCGCGAAGCTCTTGCCGCCATCGGCCGACACTTCGACTTTGCTGATGCGGCCGTTGCCCGACCACGACAGGCCGGAAATCTCGTAGAAGCCGGGGCCCTTCAGGCTCATCCCGGGCGAGGGATGCGAGATGAAGGACTTGACCTCCTGCGGGTAGAAGAACTCCCACGCCTTTCCGCTCGGCAGCAGGATCGTGTAGGCCATGGTTTCGTTCTGCGCCATGATCGGGCCGTCGACGACCTTGATCGGGCGCAACCACTTGACGGTCATGTTGCCCTCGTAACCGGGCAACAGCAGGCGCATCGGGTAGCCGTTCGAGGGATTGATGCGCTCGCCGTTCTGGTAGAGCGCGATCGTGGCGTCATCCATAGCTTTGCTGACCGGGATGCTGCGATGCATGGTCGGCGCATCGGCGCCTTCCGCCAGAAACCACTTCGCCTCCGGATCGATGCCGACTTCCTCAAACAGCGTCGACAGCCGCACGCCGGTCCATTCGGCGCAGGAGACGAGGCCGTGGAGGGCCTGGACGTTGGCCTGGATCGGGTCCTTGGCATAGAGCGGCGCGCTGTTGCCGCCGCATTCGACGAACGTCACCCGCGACGTCATCGGATAGCGAAGCAACGCTTCGACCGTGAAGGTCATCGGCTGCTTCACGCGGCCGTGGATCAGAAGCTTGTGCTTGTCCGGATCGATGTCCGGAAAGCCGCCCCGCGCAATGACGAAATGCAGGCCGTTCGGCGTGATGGTGCCGTTGAGCAGATGATGCGGCGTGCGCGCCGCGCTGCCGCGCGGTTCGAGCTTCGGATTGGTCAGCGTACGCACGGTCTTGTCTTCGAACCGCGACGGTTGGCCGTAGGGCGGGATCGTAATGCCGGGCGCAAGGCTCCACGAGTCATTGGCAAGCGGCTCGGCGGCCGCTCCGGTTGCGGCGCCGACCGCGCCCACGCTCATGGCACCAGCGAGCGCCGCGCCCTGCGACAGCAGCGCGCGGCGATCGAGAAGGCCGTTACCGGCCACACGCCAAGCGCCCCTTGACGATGTCTGGATATGGTCATGTTTCCGGAGACATTTGCGTCGGGTACCCACCGGTCCCGACGCGACGGCAACAATGCTGCGCCATAATCCGTGAAGTGTCTAGAACGCCAGAGCCAGATCGCTCGCGAGCCGTTGGCGCAGTCTCACGTATTCCGCGAAGTCGCAGGCCAATCGACATGTCCCTCGGGCACGGCGTTTGCGTGGGGCGGGCTTCGCGGAGGCAGCGCGCCTGAGTTAAGTGCGGCCGGTCGGCGCATCGGCAATACCGTTGGCTCCGGCCGCGGGTTCGCCGGCGTCTCGTCACCTTCGGATTTGGCAGCGCTTCACCGGATTGATACGGCGCGACGGCATCCGGTCACGCCGACATCGAGGCAACAGCGGACTATATCGGTTGACACTTCCTGTCTTTGCACGATAATGTAGCTTAGGTAACAATTTCATGCCTACAAAAATAATTGCAGCTTGATCTTCAAGACATGGGGGCGTCGTATGGGTCGCTTGTTTCTTCGGGAGACGCGTTCTTGCAAGATTGTTTGACGCGAGGTCGCCGTCTTCTGTTGGGCAGTTCCGGCGTCGTATGGGCCTTGCTGGGCAACATTGCCGTGGCGCAGCCGCAGGCGCCGGCCTCGGCGCCGCAAGCAAGTCCTGCGCCTCAGAGTCCGTCACAGAGCCCCGAGACTCCACGACAAGCTCCCGCCGGAACGCCGGCGCTAAAGCCCGAGGTGCCCTCGACGCCTCAGCAGGAACCGGGCGGACCCGTCGTGCTGCCGCAGATGACGGTGCAAACCACACGCTGGCGACGAGCCGCCGCTGTGCCGGCGCGTCCGGCCCCACCGACAACGACATCTCCGCCACCGACGAATGCCCAGCCCGCGGCCGCTTCGCTCTTCGATCAGCCGTTCGCGCCATTGTCGGTGATCGGCAGCAACCAGACGCAAGGCAACACTGGCCAAAGCTTCGGAAACCTGCTCTTCACCATGCCCGGCGCAACCTCCGCCGGTCTTGCGCCGGGCGTCGGACGGCCGATCCTGCGCGGTTTCGCCGATGCCAAAGTCCGGGTACAGGAGAACGGCGTCGGCACCGTCGATGTGTCCGATATTGCGCAGGATCACGCGGTGCCGATCGATCCGCTGGCGCTGGAGCGGACGGAAATCTTTCGCGGCCCGCAGGCGCTGCGGTTCGGATCGCAGGCCGTCGGCGGCATCGTCGATGCGAGCAATAACCGCATTCCCACCGCCGCCCCGGCAAGAGGGGTGACGGCCGAAATGCGGGCGGCCGCGACCACGGCCGACAAAGGATGGGAAAGCGGCCTGCTGCTTGATGCGGGCGATCGCAATGTCGCCGTTCACGCCGATGTCTACGGCCGCAACGCCCGCGCCTACGCGATCCCGAGCTACCCCTATCTCGTGCCGCCCAATCCTTTGCCGGTCATCAATGGCGAACAACCGAATTCGGCGCTTCACAGCGAAGGTGCGGCGATCGGTGGCTCCTATCTGTTCGGCAGCGGCGGCTATGCCGGCGTTGCGGTCTCGCGCTTCGCCAGCGATTATCACGTGGCTGGGATCGCGTCAGCGAGGAACCAGCAGCACAACCGGCTTGAGCAGACGAAGATCTCCAGCAAAGGCGAGTTTCGTCCCGACATCCTCGCCATCGCCGCCATCCGCTATTGGGCCGGCTACTCCGACTACAAGCACGACGAAATCGATCAGACCGGTCTCGGCTTTGAAGAAATTGGGGCGACGTTCAAGAACCGGACATCCGAGGGCAAGGTCGAGTTTGAGTTCGCGCCGCTGTCCACGCCGATCGGTGCCTCGATCAGCACGATCGGAGCCCAGGCGACGCATCAGCGGCTTGATACGTCGGGCCAGGCGATCCTGCTTCCCGCCACCACGACAAACGCAGCCGCCTATCTCTTCAACGAGATGCGACATACGGATACGCTGCGGACGCAAGTGGCGGGCCGTATTGAAACGGTCAATGTCGGTGGTACGGCGGTGACATTCCCGTCAGATCTCCTTCCGCCGCCGAATAATCTGACGAGTTCGCCTGCGGCGCGCAGCTTCATGCCCAAGAGCATCAGTTTCAGCGCCGTCAAAGATCTGCCGTCCTGGCTGGCGGCCAGTCTCACGTTACAGCGCATCGAGCGGGCACCGCGCGCGCTTGAATTGTTTGCCGAGGGCCCGAACGATTCCGAGAAGACCTTCAAGATCGGCGACCCCACTCTCAATGTCGAAACCGCCAATACGGCGGAACTCGGTCTCAAACGCACCGCTGGGGATTTTCGTTTCGACGCCAAGGCCTACTACACCTACTACGATCAGTTCATCTTCGCTCAGGCCACCGGAAATCTGTGCAACGCGAATTTCTCAAGCTGCGGTGCCGGCACCAATTACATCCAGGTCGCCTACGGGCAGCGCGACGCCGTCTTCCGGGGCGGCGAGTTGGCGTGGCAATGGGACGTGACGCCGTTGTCCAACGGGACTTTTGGGCTTGATGGCCAGTTCGACACGGTACGCGCGACCTTCACAGACGGCAGCAATGTTCCGCGCATTCCACCCATGCGCGTCGGCGGCGGTGCCTATTGGCGCAACGACGCGTGGTTCGTCCGCATGGGATTGCTGCACGCTTTCGCACAAAATGACTTTGCGAAGTTTGATACGCCGACGCCGGGCTACAACCTGCTCAAGCTCCAGATCGAGCATCACCGGTTCTGGAAGGATTCGCCGTGGGGACCCGTCGAAGTGACAAGCGGGATCGTTGGCGACAGCCTGCTCAATGCCGACGTGCGCAATTCCGTGCAATTCCACAAGGACGAAATTCTCCAGCCCGGACGCAACTTCAAGTTCTTCGTCAATGTCAAATACGACGCCGTGAAATCCGACGGGGAGAGACGACGTCGTGCGAATTGGCGCGAACTATAAGCTCAATCCGGAACGAATCGCCGTTGCGATTGACCGGCGCACCCGACCGCGGGGGCGCAACATTCGATATCAGGTGACGGCAGCAGCCGAGTGGGGAGGCTGCTCAAGCCTGGCGCTCCGGCGTGGCGACGACGAGGCCGTCGAGCGCTTCGGTCACCTTGATCTGGCACGACAGCCGCGAATTCGCCCGCACGTCGTAGCCGAAATCGAGCATGTCCTCTTCCATCGGCGATGGCGGACCGACCTTCTCGCGCCATGCCTCGTCGACATAGACGTGGCAGGTCGCGCACGCACAGGCGCCGCCGCATTCAGCCTCGATCCCGGGGACCCCGTGCTTGATTGCTGTCTCCATCACGGTCGATCCCGGCTCCGCGTCGATCGTGCGTGACTTGCCGGTACTGTCAGTGAAAGTAATTTTAACCATGTGTGCCGATTAACCCGATCGGGCTCCACCAGGAGATTGCCCCAGCCGGATCAGCCGGGCGCACTCCTATATCCGCTGAGCGGGCGGCGCGCCAGAGCGTGTACGCTCGGTCGACAGCCGGGTGCGCAGCATTGCACAAATTGCAAGGCGGGCTTCGACGACCGCGCAGTCCAGCGTTTGCAGGGCCGAGGCCAGTTCACGATTCTCCGCGACCGCTCGTTCCAGCGCCTCGGCCGCATCCGCGACCCGCCACGCCCCGATCGCCCGCGCTGATCCGGCAAGCATAGGCGCGGCGCTCGCGACCCCGGCCCGGTCCACTTCCGGCATGCAGCCGAGCAGCATTTCCGCCTGGCGGTCGAACAATTCCAGGACCTGCAATTCGAGGTCCCGCTCGCCGCGCGACGCGCGCGCCAGGTGTCCGACGTCGATCGGCGGCTCGTCCCCGACGATCGAGGGCAATTCCTTGAGGAAAAAGGGCTGATGCAAGTCCTTCAGGAAGACGGGTTGTTGTGAGAGTTCGCTCATGCTCGCTTTCCGGGAGGGTCGTTGTGGCGTCTTTAAGAGGGCGAGCTTGCGGGACACATGGAAAACAAAGGGTGAAATGATGCCTCCTTGTCATGGATGGGCGTCAACGCTCTGCCGTCGTGGTAAATTTTCGCTATGCGGTCCGGCGACGTGGTGGCGCGCCATCAGCCCTCGCCCTGCCCTCGCCCTTCGCTCCCCCGCCTGCGGGGGACGGTTGGGGAGGGGGGCGGGGGCTGTGTCCGGCCAAGGACCGCATAGCCCTTTGCGGTTAGTCGGCACACCAGCCAATCCGGCTTGATCGGATTCCTGAGCCAGGGCTCGGCCCAGCCGTTGGTCAAACACGCCTGAACGGTGCGCGGCGCCACCTCGCGGCCGTCGGCATCGAACAACGGCAACTTGCCGCCCGGCTGCAACAGGCCGCGCTCTAAATATCGGCGCTGCGGCTCGGTCGGCCGCAGTGTTGCGGCCGGTTCCTCACGCCGATCAGCTTCCGGATCGTCACTCACAGGCAATATCGATCTATTATGCCGTCAAGAACGAACCTGCTAGCACTTGCGCCGACAACGGTCCGCTCCCGACCGGTTCTTCTTCCCCCAGTCTACAACCACTTTGGTACGGCTCACGCAACGTGCAGGGTTGCTGATTATGTCTATTTTGTATCAAATTTGGAAATTTTGGCCATAATGCGTGTTAACGATGATTAAAAAGAGGTAAAGAATTGGTTTCGTGATTCGCTGCGTCGCGAGTAAAATGCCGCGACGAGGTCGGGTGCGGGGATGTTTCCGCCTCTAAATCCGGTGGCACGGATACAGACATAGATCATGCATCGGCGTGCAGGCGACAGTCCCACTGCGGCCTGTTTCGCTGGTGCAGCATAGTTTGTGAGGCTACCAACCATGGCGACTTATTCGAAGAAGGGCGAAGACCCGACCGAAGTTGCACGTTCGGCAATCCAGGACACGCCGAACGTCCGCGAGCGCGGCATCAAATCGATACTCGACGCCGCCGCGGCCGCAATGCCGCCCGCCATGGAAATTCCGGACGAAGCCTTTCGCTCCGGTCCGCGCACGGCGCGAGAGATTCCGACCGAAATGTCTGCGACAGACCCACACCGCGACGGACGCGACGTCGTCCGTGCGGCCAACGACGACCGCGAATCCATCGGCCAGATCATGCAATCGCTGCAGCGCCGCCCGGCGCGCACACCGTTCGTCATTGCGAGCTTGTTCACCGCCCTATGGACCATCGCGGCTTTGGCCCTGATCTATGGTTTCAGCGAACAGCTCGGCGAAATGTCCAGCGGCGCCGGCTGGACTCCAACCGCGATCGGCCTCTGCGGCGCATTCGGCGCTCCGATCGTGTTCTTCTACGCGCTCGCTAACATGATGGCGCGCCTGAACGAGCTGCGCATCGTCTCCAGTTCCATGGCGGAAGCGACACTGCGTTTCGCCGAACCTGAAATCGTCGCCCGCGATTCCATCGTTACCATCGGCCAGGCGATCCGCCGCGAAGTCGCAGCCATGGGTGACGGCGTCGAACGCGCGCTGGCGCGGGCAGCCGAACTCGAAACCCTCGTCAACAACGAGGTCGCGGCACTGGAACGCGCATACAACGACAATGAGGTGCGTATCCGCAATCTGCTCGACGGCCTCGCGGAGCAACGCGAGACTCTGGTCGGTCAAGCCGAGCAGGTCCGCAATGCCATCACCAATGTGCACCTCGACCTGTCGCACGACATCACGACGGTGAGCGAGCTGATCGCGGAGCGCGTCAACGAGGCGGCGCAACGCGTCACCCGCGCGCTCGCCGACCAGGGCGAACAGATTACGGTGGCGCTTGGCACGGCCGGCGGCGCCATGATCGATGGGCTCGGCGAGCGCGGCGCCGATCTCCTGAAGCGGCTCGAACGCACCAGCGACGATGCCACCCATGCGATCGATGCCGCCGGCGACCGCCTGACATCAGGTCTCAACTTCAAATCCGACCACCTCAACGAGCAATTGCTGGCGATCGCCGCCAACCTGCAGCAGTCGCTGTCCGGTCGCCTCGATGAGGTCGTGGACCGCTTCTCGCAAAAGAGCTCCTCGGTCCTGGATACGGTCGACATCCGCACGCGCGAGCTCGCCAAGACGATTTCGGACCGCTCCGAGACGGTGTCACGCGCACTGATCGACACCACGGGCCGCATCGCCGAGACCATCGCGTCGCGCGCCGACGAGGTGAACAACTCTCTCAAGACCACGGGCGAATCGATCGTTCTTGACCTCAGTTTGCGCGGCGGCGATATGGTGTCGAAGCTCGAAGACATCGGCAATAAGCTCACCGAAACCGTCGTGTCGCGCAGCGACCATATCGCCGATCACTTCGGAAGCAATGCCGAAACGCTTGCCGCGTCGATCGCGTCGCGCAGCGATATGATGCGCGACATGCTGGCCCAAAGGCTGCAGACCTTCGAGGAGATATTCTCCCGCAACGGCACCGAGCTCGCCGAGCGCATCGCGCGCGATTCCGCCGAGCTCGGCGACCTCATCACCGATCGCCTCGCCGAATTCGATCGCACCGTAAGGACCCATGGCGGCGAGCTCGTCGATAATCTGGCGCAGCGGACCGCCGATATCCAGGAATTGGTTGCCACTGCTGTGACCACGCGCGACGACGTGCTCACTGCCGCGCTCTGCCGCAAAATCGACGACGCCAACATGGCGCTCGCGACGCGTGCCGCAGAGGTTGCCGATAACCTGGAAAGCCAGATCGGGCGGTTCGAGGACCTGCTGGTTGGCCGCGCCGAGGCGGCTGCACGAGACATCGAAACGCGGACCCAAACGGCGGCCGACTTGACGACCGGGCGGCTCGAAAACGCCATGACGGAGGTCGAAGCCCGCGCTCACGCCGCCGCCGAGTTCGCCGCGTCCACGATCGACCGCATCGCTCATGAGATGGGAGCACGCACCGGTACTGCGGTCGAGCGAGCCGCCATATTGGTCGGCAAAGCGACCGAGGCGATCGAATCGCGCACCCACGCCGCGGCCGAGTTCGCGGTCGAGCGGCTCGCCGGCGCCACCGAGGACATGGAAACGCGGACCGTCTCGGCGACCGACGAGATCGCGCTTCGGGTCCGCGATGTGACTGAGGAGATCGACAAACATACCACCGAGGCCTTCAGCCAGTTGCTGGAGCGCAGTGGCAACGTGTCCCGCGAGATCGAAACGCGCACTCAGGCCGCGGCCGACGTCATGCAGGCACGCGCCTCCGAACTGTCGGACTTGTTGGACAAGGCGAGCAGCGGCCTCATTGCGGCCATCTCCTCGAAGGGCGGACAATTCGCCACGGAGATCGAGCAGGCGACCGAAAGCGCCGCCAAGGCCATTGATGCCAAGGCATTCGCGTTTACGCAGTCGATAATGAACAACTCGAACGAGCTCGCCCGCATCATCACCGACGCCAGCACGAGCGCCACGTCGATCGTGAGCCGGACCCTCAAGGAACTGCAGGACTCGGCCAGGAACTCCGTTGCGCAGGCGACCATGACGGTGGCGCAAACCTTAAAGGATCTCCAGCAGTCGACCCGTGGCGCCGTAGACCAATCCAAGCAGGTCGCGATGTCGACGGTTTCGGAAATTCGCGAAACCCACGGCATGCTGCGCTCTGATGCCACCACCCTGTTCGAGCGGCTGCGCGACGCCAACGGCACGCTGCAGCAGGTGTTGGGCGGCGCGCAGACCAATCTCAACGCAATCGAGCAGATGCTTTCGACGCGTGTGACCGAATTTGTATCGACGCTCGAACAGCTGGTCGACAGCGCCGACGCCACCACCGGCAAGCTGGACCGGCAGGTCAGCTCCTTCTACGGGCTCACCTCGCGGGTACTGGGCGATCTCGGTGAACTTGCGGTGCAGTTCGACGGCCATGGCAAGGCGCTTGCCGACGCCGTCACTCTGCTCGAAAAGGCCAAC
>WNFT01010808.1_pt1 | contig 15230 bp, 11 predicted proteins | sample 5400191 | NCBI WGS metagenome assembly WNFT01 (sample SAMN13153359, study PRJNA577476) | soil metagenome | isolation source: 80 cm saprolite under Madrone tree | place: USA:California | collected 2016-06-14 | reverse complement strand
GGCTGAGGATGCTCGTTGGCATCAATGCGTGCTTGGTTGGCTTGGAACGTGGCCCAGTCAATGAAACCTGGATGATGTTCGGGAAGAAGCACGGGCCACTGTGCCATGGGCAGAAGACGGGTTCGCTTGCGGAGCCTTCCTTGGTCATCGACGTAGCGTTCACGATGAGACTTCCCATACGTGTACGCGCCAGCATACACCGGATTGGTGAGTACTTGATGGATGGTGTGATAACTGGGCGCGACCCAACGGATCTCGCTCTTCATATGGGATCGCAGGGGGAAGGAAAGGCCTTCCGAGCGGAACCACAACCAGACCTTGCGGACCGATCCCAGTTCCGTGAATTTAGAGAACACCGTGCGAACGGTGCTGACGACGGATTCGTCGGGATGGAAGCGCACTTCCCCGTCCTTTTCTCCCCAAACAAAGCCTACGGGCAGACCTCGGCGCAGTTCCCCGCGTGCGGCCTTATTGCGAATTCCACCCTCGAGCCGCGCGCGAAGAATGTGCAGTTCCGCCTCCGCCATGATGCCTTTTAATCCGAGTACCAAGCGATCGTTAAAAAGCGCCGGATGATAGATGCCGTCGCTATCTCCGACCAGCGTGTCGGTGATGCTGCAGAGATCAAACAGGCGATACCAATCGGCATTGTTGCGCGCCACACGGGAGACTTCGAGGCCGAACACGATGCCGGCGTGGCCGAGGGCCACTTCCGCAGTCATGCGTGCGAACCCAGAACGCTCGGCGAATCCTGAGCCAGACACGCCCAGATCTTCGTCAATGACGATCACTTGTTCCTTGGCCCAACCGAGTTCCTGGGCCTTTTCGAGCAAAGCATACTGGCGCGCGGTGGACTCGCGGTTGTACTCGACTTGAGCAGGGGAGGACTGGCGAATGTAGACGAAAGCGGTGCGTTTCGTATGGCTGGGCGTTATTTTGACCAGATCATTCATGATTTTCCTCCTGAGCGTGGTTGTCTGCGGCCGCGCGGGCGATGAGCTTTGCGAGGATTTCGATCGCGACAGCCTTGGGTTCGCTCTCCAGGGTTTCCCAGACGTAGATTTCCTTGAGCAGAAGGTCGAAGAGACTCAGATTTTGCTGCAAGGAGGCCCTCCTTTGTTACGGCTGAATTTGGCTTCTCGCTTTCCGGTCGAGCGAGGCGGCCGAGGAGAGCATCTACAACGGCGCGTGCGTGAAACAAGTCTTCCAAAGAGCCGAGAGTTGCCGTGGTATGTGCAGAGAGAGCTCGCTGAGGTTGTGCAAGCGAAGGAAGGTCAGTCCAGTCCGCAGGAATGAGCGATTTACTGCCGTCGGGCAAGATCAGCAGGAGATGCAATCGGCGGTGTCGATGGATGGTCCCAAGAACGGCGAGTGATTTTCCTTCGAACGGATGACGGGCACGGACAATCGTTACTGTCTCAGGAAGGTCCTGCTGATGGGTAGTGTGTCGTAGAGTCCTTCGATAATGTGCAGCATTCCCTGCTGCTAGAGAAGGTGGCTCGACGGGTCCAAGACGATGATGTAATGCGGTTGCTCAAGATGATCCTGAAGGCGACTGGGAAGAAGGGAGTTCCCCAAGGGGGGTGGTTTCGCCGTTGCTCAGCAACCTCTATCTCAATGAGGTAGATCAGATGCTGGAAAAGGCGATTCGGACCACCGGGCGGGAACCATATACCCATGTTCAATACGCACGTTTTGCGGACGACATGGTGATATTGATCGACTCCCATCCGCGACAGGACTGGCTGGCCAAGGCGGTGGAACAGCGACTGCGGGAGGAATTGGTCAAACTCAAAGTGGAGATAAAAGAAGAGAAGAGCAAAATCGTCGATCTGGCAAATGGAGGAAGTTTCACTTTCCTGGACTTTGAATATCGCCACATTCTGGGCCGTAACCGGAAGTGGCGACCGTACTACGCGCCGAAGTTGAAGAAACGGACGGCGCTGTTGGCAAAGCTAAAGGAAATCTTCCAACAAAATGTCAGCCAGCCGGTGGAGGGGGTGATCGAGCAGATCAACCCGATCCTTCGCGGTTGGGTGAACTACTTTGCCGTAGGCGACTCGAGCGAATGCTTTTCGTTTGTCAGAGACTGGGTAGAAAAGAAGGTTCGGGGACATCTGATGCGTGCCCGGGAGCGATCGGGCCTCGGTTGGAAGAGGTGGAGTAGGAAGTGGCTTTATGGGAAGCTGGGACTTTACAACGATTACCGGCTTCGTCGACCATGGTCACTGCCGAAAGTCCAGCCAGCCGGGTCGGTCACATAACCCTTGATCGGAAGCGAGCAGGTAAGCCCATTGCTGGAAATCGGCACGATGGGTTTGAAGTGGCGGGGACTGGAAACCAGCTTACGGTTTGGCTCGTGAGGCACTCCCGGAGGAAACGGGGAGCAACAGATGGGCCGAACCTACGGAGCCCGGCGCCAGTCCTCGACCCGACCAGTGGTTTGCTGGATTTGAAGAGGGGCGCAAGTATCCGCTCACGGAATCGAAGTGACCTGATCCCTGTCAACCCGACTTTTAAGGGTTCTAGTACTCACAAACTGCTCCACCCGTGGGAATTTGTGTTGAAACGAGACGGCGGGATAATCTACATTGCGCAAAGATGAGGCGATCTTTGACCCGCATATGGGCGAAGAAAAAGCAAAGTGTGGAAAAACTGCGAACGATGACGGAGAGCAAAGAAGCGAATCGTACGATGGTTCATGATTCTGGGAGCCTTAACCAGGCGGCCCTTGCATATTAAGCGCTTTGTAGGGAAAGGGTTTTCATTAAAAAAGATGAAGTTAAAATTGGAAATTCCGGGCAAAAGTTATTCAGAGGAGAGATTGGCCAGGTGACCGGAGACCGTGCTCGAAGGGAGTTCCCGTGCGCCTCCACGGCGAGTGGCAATGACCTGTCAAAATGTTTGCCCGGGGTAAGCGGGAAGACGATTGCGCCCATACGTGAACTGTATGAAAGAGCAAGTTCCCATTCCGCAGGGCTTTTGTTGCTGAGCGCCTTCCTCCGGCCTCTTTACTTAGACGAAGAGGCTGTTTGCATTCTTTCATATCCGGAAATCCCGCGCAGCAATAAACGGTTTGACGAATTCCTTATGCGACGGATCAAGTCCCTGCTTCCGAAGCAAAACAGCAATTCGCACGCTAGATTCCCCAGTGAAGTTACTTCTGGCAAGAGGCATTATCAACTCCGAGTGTTCACCCTAAAATCTCACATGGCAAACGGCGCAGGGCCAAGCTTGGCCATTCTGCTGGAAAGGAACCACCGGGCGTCGCCCCATCTCAGATTGGTCGCTCAGAAATTCCGCCTGACGCAACGGGAAACCGAAGCCCTTAAACTTCTGATGCAGGGACACGCGACAAAGCAGATCGCCTCCCGAATGGGCATCAGTCCCAATACCGCAAAGTCCTTCTTGAGATCAATCATGTTCAAGACCGGAACTTGTGATCGATCTGGCATCCTGGCCAAAATCCTGGAGATTTCGGGAAGTACCGCAGCGTGAGGCACTATTTTTCACGCACCTGTATTTAGTTTCTATCAGTACGAAATAAGACGTTCATAATTTTGTTATCTTTGGGACTAATTTGCCTTCACAATCGCCGATAAAACGAGGCCAACCCCGCTACCCGATCAACGGAAAATTTGAAGGTAGCGAATTGGCTTCGTATCATGCCAAGAAAAAGCCAGCGACCTTCAAGGGACACGTAAATAATATCTCCGACGGCGGGTTCTGCCTGCTTGCGATTCACGCCCCCAGGTAATCCGCGCTCCTTCAAGGTCAGCTCAGCCTTGCTCGGATGCCCGCACAAATCCCCACGCTCGTTCAAGTCCGTTGGATAGACCGCTCGTCCAGGCAGCATTACCGCGTCGGCCTACAATACCTATTCTGAAGGATGCACGCCTTCACCTCGCTTGGGTAATTAGACAGGTCAAAACCACTTTGCAGTTCTAGCCGCTGGGGTTAGCCCTCTCGGTAATTGACGTGGGGATTCTGCGCTCCTATGGTAGTCGGCGTTGTAATGGAACATTGATGAAAGGTTCATGGGATGTTCACAAGACCCCGCCCTGCCTGGGGTTGTCCCTTTTTGGGGAGAAGGAAAGTGAGAATACTGGTCACAGGCGGTGCAGGGTACATCGGGAGACATACCGCCAAGTTGCTGGCACGAACCGGATTTGAGCCGATCGCTCTGGATAGCCTGAACACGGGTCATCGCTGTGCCGCGCAGTGGGGACCGGTTGTGCAGGGTGACCTGGCAAATTCCAAATTACTCCGAGAGGTGATGGGGGCCTACGACATTCAAGCGGTCATCCATTTTGCCGCGCATGCTTATGTTGGCGAATCCATGCGCAATCCTCGCAAATACTTCCGCAACAACGTGGTGAATACGCTTAATTTGCTTGACGCGATGGTCGATACGAGCGTTAAGCACATCATCTTCTCTTCTACTTGTGCCACATACGGAGTTCCGCAAGAGGTTCCCATTCCCGAGCACCACTCCCAGTCGCCCGTCAGTCCCTATGGAGAGTCGAAGCTCTTCGTAGAGCGGGCGCTCAAGTGGTACGGCCAGTCTTATGGCCTGCGATGGATGGCTTTGCGGTATTTCAATGCCGCGGGCGCGGACCCAGAAGGTGAGATTGGGGAGGAGCACGATCCTGAGCCGCACCTAATACCACGCGCGATCCAGGCGGCGCTGGGTCAAATTCCTTTTGTAGAGATTTACGGCTCAGATTATCCAACGCCTGACGGGACTGCAATCCGAGATTACATCCATGTGACGGACTTAGCGGAAGCGCATTATCTCGCGCTCGCCAACATCTTAGACGGAGGCAAGAGCACCGCCCTCAATCTGGGAACGGGAAAAGGTCACTCCGTGCGTGAGGTCATTGCTGCCGTGGAACGGACGAGTGGCTGTTGTGTTCCCGTTCGTGAGGCGAAGCGCCGTGCCGGCGATCCCCAATGTCTAGTGGCCGACGGCACGAAAGCAAGGCAGCTTCTAAGATGGGAGCCACACCACTCTTCGTTGGATGAAATTATTGAAACGGCCTGGAAATGGCACGCTAGTCGGTCTGACGTTCCCGCCCGGGCGCGCCCGGGCCGAGTGACTCTGGGGGCGCACGGAGGTACTGGTCATAATGCGTCAGCAGACTGACTACCCACACGTCGGTTTGTTACCCGCTGGCCGGAATCCGCGACATCGGTCGCCGGTGCCGCCCGTTTCGCATACCTGCATTCGCCACGGGGGCATGTGTCACCGTTTTGCGTTACATGGCCGCGAATCTGGGCTGGAAATCGCCAACCAGGGAGTGCCCGAATTCCCGCCGGAAGCGGTGTTTGCGGTAACCCTGCCATCTAGATTCGGGAAGACAGCTCCTCTTGTTGAACATCTCTGCGAAATTTTCAATGCTGCTTCGCGTCTCACATTGTGCCTGTTTCTCGCACTTGTGATGTTTCCGCACCTCCTTCTGGGACAAGAGAACGGTAGCTTAACTGGCAAAGTTGCGGCCAGTGGCGGAGAGCTGGCCGGAGTGAAAGTGACTCTAGTCAATCAACAGACGAACAAGAAACAAGAGGTGGAAACGGCGGAAGATGGCACATTTAGCTTCACCGATCTGGCATCAGGAACGTACCTCGTTCGGATTGAGGCAAGCGGGTTCGAGCCATACAACACGAGCATTCAAGTCGGGACGGAAAAGTTGAACCCCTTAAAGATCAAGCTGAAACTGCAGACCGTCGAGGAGGAGATAACCGTTCACGCCGACACGCCCGATGACCGGCTATCCCCGGAGAGCAATCCCGACTCGATGAGAATCGACGAGACTTTTTTCGGCGGGCTGCCTCTCGAAGTCGATTACCTCCAGCCGTTCATCGACACGTTCATTTCCCCAGCAGCACAAGGTAACGAAGGAACCTCGGTTGTCGTCGACGGCGTGGACGGGGGAGACCTCGACATGCCCAGCACGGCTATCCGAACGCTGAAAATCAATCGCAACCCTTATTCCGCGGAATTTCAGCATCCTGGCAATGCAAGAGCCGAGATCGTCACGAAGCACGGACGCAAGCATCGCTACGAGGGCACCCTCGCACTGTTTGCAAGGAATTCTGTTTTCGATGCGCGAAACGCCTTCGCCGATACCAATCCGGGCCTGAACAGGAGGTTCGTAGAGGGTAGCCTGGGCGGGCCGCTGCCAGGCAAGACCGGCACCTTTTTCGTCGCGGCTGAGCGTTTGATGGACGACCAAAGCGCAGTTGTAAATGCCCCAGATACGGTCACGCTGACTGGCCCTCTCGTCACCAACGTGCCCGCCCCGCAACGACGAGATCATCTCTTCGGGCGGGCACATTGGTCTCTGACGGAGATGCAAACGCTCTCCGTGAACTATGCTTTTACCGACCAATCGAGCCGCAACGAGGGAGTGGGCGGATTAATTTTGCCCGAACAGGGCATCGCCACGGAGCATCAAACGCACCGGGTCCAACTCGTCGAAAGTGCAATCCTTTCGCCACAATTTCGCAGCCAGCTGATTTTTGTTTTCAAGAATTGGAAGGAACGATCCGGCAATCCCGCCAACGGGCCAGAGATCGTCGTGGATGGCGTATTTACCGGCGGACCCTCCCAATCATTCTCTAGCAAGGAAAGGCGCGCGTTTGACGCCCAGGAGACAGCGACCTACGTCCACGGAAAGCACACCTTCTCTTTTGGTGGCACGGCTCGGACCGAGTGGAACAACGTCACCGACGCGACGAACTTCGGCGGTACCTTTGAGTTTGGAAGCCTCGACCAGTATAGAGCGGTTGTTCAGCAACACCTCGGCGCTCCAATTCATTTCTCAGTGAACCGAGGCAATCCCGCAGTCTCGTTCCTCGCCCAGCAAACAAGCGGATTTGTGGAGGACGAGTTTCGAGCCTTGCCAAACCTTAGCGTAACGTTTGGTCTGCGCTACGACTGGCAAAACACCCTTGACGACCGCAGGGACCTCGCTCCCCGGCTTGCGCTGGCCTACTCTCCCGGCAATCGGAAGAAGACGGTGATACGGGCGGGGACAGGCATCTTCTACGACAATTTGCCTCGCACAACCACACAAGACGCTCTTCTATTGGATGGTGTGCGCGTCCGTGAGATCGACATCAACAATCCTTCTTACCCTGATCCGTTCTTGGGTGGTCAACTTGTATCTCCGCCTCCCAGTATCACGCGAGTGGCATCCGGCGCTCAGTCTCCATACTTGATCCAAACGAGTGCAGCAGTTGAACAAGAAATACGGGGCGGTAATTGGCTCTCGTTGGAGTACTCGTTCTTGCATGGCGTGTATCTCTTTCGGCTTCGGGACGTCAATGCCCCGTTTCCGCTGGGCGGCGGAGTGCGTCCGAATCCGAATTTAGTCAACATCGATGAAATCCAGTCGACGGCTCTGCTCCGTGGGCATGCCTTGACCTTGACCTTCCGCGGAGGCTTGGGAAAACGCTTCAAAGCTTATGGGCAATATATTTTTTCCAAGTACATCAACGACACGTCCAACCAATACGGAACTTTTTTACCGCCGGCTGACAACTACGATTTGCGAGCGGAAATAGGCCCAGCTGATTTTGACCGCAGGCATCGTGTCAACTTCGCGGGAATTGTCCTGTTGCCGTTCGGTACCCGAATGGGATCTCTTTTCTCGGCGGCTACCGGAGCGCCGTACAACATCACGACGGGGTTCGATGAGAATGGCGACGGAGTGGCGAACGACCGGCCTCCCGGAGTGACGCGCAACACCGGTCGCCAGCCCGGAACTGTGCAATTCGACCTGCGGCTGTCGAAGGTGTTCAGCCTGGAAAATGCTTTTGGGCGGGAACACCACAACCTGAGGCGGACTATGGAGCTCGGCGTGGACGCGTTCAACGCAATCAATCGCACAAATGTCAGCAGCATTGTCGGAGTGGCGAGTTCACCGCTCTTTGGCCAAGCAGATTCGGCTAGCCCGGCAAGAACGCTCCAGCTTTCGGTGAAGTACAGTTTTTGAGTCTTGGCAAGGAGGGGGTTGCAGAACAATTCGGACACCCGGCATTCTTGAGACTTTTCGCACTCAGAGAGTTGGCGACAGTCAGCTTTAGGTCAATCGCATGGGAGACCAATCGCTTCATCGTCCGATTCGAGTTCTCGTAACTGGCGGGGCGGGCTGTGCCGGAAGTGATGCGGCGAATTTATTTTCTCGGGCGAGCCGCGACCTGATCGACTTCGACAACCGCTCCGCGGGTGTACTTCACGTTCCGTTTTGCGCCGGCGCCCTAATGGCTGGACCGCATGGCAAACCTTCCTGGCAAATCGAATACCGCCTCGTCGAACCACCCGCCGATTCAGCAGGAGCGCGAGTATGTCTGTGAGAGCAATTTCGGTCGACGCCTCTGCGGAGTTGCCGGTTCCTGGGCCGGAGATTATCCGAGATTTCATTCCCGCATCTGAAAAGATTCCCAGTAATGCGCGCGTTACCTTAGGAGGTAAATTTCTCTGGCTGGGCCAGGAGAAACTCTATGTTCGGGGTGTGACCTACGGAACATTTCGGCCAGGTAATGATGGCGATGCGTTTCCTTCACCTAGGATGGTCGAACAAGACCTCTCTCAGATGTCGGTAAGTGGCATAAATGCCGTGCGAACCTACACCGCACCGCCTCGCTGGCTTCTCGACATTGCCCAGCACAATAACCTGAGGGTCCTGGTTGGGCTGCAAGGGGAACGGCACTACACGTTCTTGCACGACAAAAGGATTGTCCGGGAGATCAGGGCGCATGTTAGAGGTGGAGCGCGCGGGTGTGCAGGCCACCCGGCCGTTCTTGGCTATGTGGTTGCTAATGAGATTCCCGCAACCATCGTGCGATGGCATGGGGCGCGTGCCGTCGAACGATTTGTGAAGCAATTGCATGAGGATGTGAAGGACGAGGATCCCGAAGCCCTCGTTTCCTACGCGAACTATCCATCGTCGGAGTTCTTGGACCTGTCTTTTTTCGACCTGGTTTGCTTCAACGTTTTTCTTGAATCCCGGACCAATTATGAGGCCTATCTCGCGCGCCTCCAGAACATCGCTGGCAACCGCCCACTGCTCGTCACGGAAGTCGGCATTGACAGCCGCAGAAACGGAGAAGAGGTGCAGGCTGCCTGCCTGGATTGGCAGGTACGAGCATCTTTCGCTGCCGGCTGCGCCGGAGCATTTGTTTATTCCTGGACCGATGAGTGGTACAGGGGAGGCGAGGACGTCACCGATTGGGATTTCGGTATTATCAGCTGTGAAAGAAAACCAAAACGGGCCCTCAGCGTCGTGAGTAAGGCATTCGAGGAAGTTCCGTTCGAGTCCAGGACGGCTTGGCCGAGGATATCTGTGGTGGTGTGTACATTCAATGGCAGCCGTACGATTCGTGGTTGTCTCGAGGGGATCGACAAAATCCGATATCCCAACTATGAAACCATCGTGATTGATGATGGCTCTACGGACGGCGCCGGGGACATCGCGCAAGAGTTTCGCGCCCAGTTGATCCGCACGGAAAACCGAGGTTTGAGTGCTGCTCGGAATTTGGGCTGGCAATCGGCTGCAGGAGAAATCGTCGCCTACATTGACGATGACGCCCAGCCCGATCCGGATTGGCTAACCTACCTGGCCGCCGCATTCCTCAAAACAGACTACGCGGGCGTCGGTGGCCCGAACATCCCGTTTTTGGATGATGGACCGACCGCGAGTTGTGTCGCTGGGTCTCCCGGGGGACCGGCCCAAGTGCTCATATCAGACAGCGAGGCAGAACACATCCCCGGATGTAACATGGCCTTCCGGAGGAATTGGCTGGAGGCCATTAACGGGTTTGATTCGCAATTCCGTCAAGCCGGCGACGACGTGGATGTTTGCTGGAGGATACGCGAGCGTGGCGGGAGGCTAGGGTTCAGTCCGGCGGCCATGATCTGGCATCACTATCGGGGGACCGTGCGCGCCTACTTGAAACAGCAAGTGAGCTACGGCAAAGCGGAGGCCATGCTCGAGAGAAAGTGGCCGGAAAAATATAATTCCAATGGCCAAATGAATTGGCTGGGCCACATTTATACGGATGGATTATTTCGTGCGACCTCAATGTCGCGGGGGCGGATTTATCAGGGAACCTGGGGAACTGCAGGCTACGCGCGGCTTTACCAGCCCGCAGCGAGCCTTCTGAACTCCCTGCCGCTGATGCCCGAGTGGCAACTGACGAATCTGGCTTTGGTAGTTCTGGCTGCCATCAGCATCCTCTGGAGGCCGCTGTTGAGCGTCATCCCGCTGGCTATAGCGGGATTTGGATTGTCTCTGATTCCAGCCGTAAGTGCAGTGTCGCGCTTCCGTTTTTGCGCCTCAGCGAAGGGCCGCTTTGATCGTTTTCGCCTGCGTGTCCTGACGGCAGGTCTCTATCTGATGCAGCCACTCGCTCGCTTCTGGGGCCGCCTTATTTATTCCCTAACTGGCTGGGGAGTCCGGTGCTTTCCAGCGCGAATGTTTCCCTGGCCGAGGATGTTTGAGCGTTGGAGTGAACAATGGGTGGATGCAACCGAGGTCCTCCGAGCCTTGGAATCGGCGCTGCGCGCTCGCGGGGCGATTGTGCGCCGCGGGGGTGACTACGACGATTGGGATCTCGAGGTGCGGGGCAGTTTGTTCGGCGGCGTACGTGTCTGCACGGTCGCCGAGAACTATGGCCCAAGCAAACACATGCTACGTGTCCGTTCCAGGCTGTGGTTTTCCATCCACGCACTGGGGACGACTCTTCTGTTCATGCTCCCATCGGTTGGAGCGGCGATCGATCGAGCCACACGCCCGGCAGCCATTCTCGGGGCGCTGGGGGCGGTGTTCGGAGCGCTCACACTTCGGAGTGGTGCCGTGGCGGTCAGCGCAATCCATTGCGCGCTAATCGAACTGGGCTTCAAGCGCCATGACGTCAATCCGCAATAATCGCGATTTTCTTCTCTATGGCCGGCTTTTTCGCTGGGCTCGGCCGTACTGGTCGCACTTTGCCGCTCTTTTCCTGCTCGGCTTACTAGCGAGCCCTCTGACGTTGTTAGTGCCCTTGCCGTTGAAGATCGCTGTGGATAGCGGGCTTGGCTCCAAGCCTCTGCCTCATTTGATTCAGCCGTTTCTGCCGCCAGGTTTCAGGCTCTCTCCGTCCTCAGCGCTGTTTCTCGCCGTTGGGCTGCTGATTGCCGTGACGCTTCTCAATCAGATTCAGGCGTTGGCTGTATCGCTGCTACAGACCTACACCGGCGAGAAACTCCTCCTCGACTTCCGCTCCGAGATATTTCGGCAGATGCAAAAATTGTCTCTTTCTTATCACGACGTCAAAGGAACGGCGGAATCGCTCTACAACGTTCAATACGATGCCGTTGCCGTTCAGTCAATCGTTGTCGAACATTTGATTCCCTTCATGAACTCCGCCTTCACACTGCTCGGGATGCTGTACGTCACAACGAAAATTGACTGGCAGTTGGCGCTGGTCGCCCTGGTGATTTCTCCCCTCCTTTTCTCGATTTCAAAGTTCTATCGCCGCGGATTGCGCCGTGGATCGCGCGAGGTGAAAGCTCTGGAAAGATCCGCTATGGGGATTGTCCAGGAAGTGCTGGGTGCGCTGCGAGTGGTAAAGGCTTTCGGGCGGGAAGAAGACGAAAGGCACCGCTTCATCCGTCAAAGCGCGGATGGGATGCGCGCCCGGCTCCGCCTGGCCTTGGGTGAGGGCAAGTTCAACTCCCTTGTTGGACTGACCACTGCCGCCGGAACTGCAACCGTGTTGTTTGTCGGCATCCGTCAAGTTCAGTCAAACGTCATCACCCTGGGCGAGCTCCTCCTCATGATGGGATACGTTGCGCAACTCTACGAGCCATTGAAGACCATGGGCAGGAAGTCAGCGGCCTTACAGTCCCAATTGGCCAGCGTTGAGCGGGCCTTCGCTTTGCTCGATGAGCTTCCCGAGGTCGGAGAGAAAGCAAATCCGCGTCCCCTGTCTTGCGCTGAGGGAAAGATTGCTTTTGTGGATGTTTCCTTCGCATACGCGCCGGACAGGCCGGCCCTGGATCGCCTCTCCTTTGAGCTGAATCCGGGGATGTGTGCGGGCATTGTGGGGCCGACGGGTGCCGGCAAGACGACGCTGGTAAGCCTGATGCTGCGCTTTTACGATCCGACCGACGGAAAAATCCTTCTCGATGGCGTGGACTTGCGGGAATACCGGCTCGCCGATCTGCGGAAACAGTTCTCCCTTGTCCCACAGGAGCCTGTGCTCTTCTCGAGTTCGGTAGGGGAGAACATCGCCTACGCTCGCCCGGGCGCCAGCCGGGAAGAAATTCAGGCAGCGGCGATGGCTGCGAATGCGCATGAATTCATCTCGAGACTTCCTGAAAGGTACCAGACGCTGGTCGGCGAACGAGGCATGCGTCTTTCCGGTGGTGAGCGCCAGCGCATTTCGCTCGCCCGGGCCTTCCTGAGAAACGCGCCAATTCTCATTCTCGATGAGCCCACCAGCGCCGTGGACGTGAAAACGGAAGCGGCCATTCTCGAAGCACTTGAACGCCTAATTCGAAACCGTACTGTCTTCATCGTGGCTCACCGGGCAAGCACGCTCAAGTGGTGCGGCACGCTGCTGCAGATCCAAGGTGGAAAGTTGGTTGCCACAACATCTTCAGTGTCCGCTGCCTCTGCTTCTGAAGGGCTCTTGCGTGCGATTATCGAATGGGCCGGGAGCAATGTCCGTGGTTGAGCCAATTGCATTCGAACGCTTGCAGACCAGCGGTTCCCGGCATCCGGCAGTCCAGGCTTGGCACCAATTGGCAGCAGGGGCGGCGGTGCGGGGAGAAATTTCCATTCTCAAAGAGCGAGTCAAGTCAACGATTTACCTCCTGCCCCGCGTTGGGCCCGCATCGGCTCCCATTGTGGCCAAGTATTGCCGGCGGGCGACGGCGGCGCATGAGCGCACCATCTACGAGCAGATTCTCCCGTACCTGCCGGTCAGTTCTCCGGCTTATCACGGCTTTGTCCGAGGAAGTGGTGAATACGATTGGCTTTTTCTCGAGTACGTCGAAGGTGAAAAGTATTCGCGGGATCGTAAGGATCATTCTCAGCTAGCGGCACGCTGGCTGGGTCTCTTGCACACGTCATCGTTGCGTGTCACTCCTACACCGCAGCTTCCGTACCGCGGACTTGACCATTACCTTGATCACCTGCGCTCGGCGCGTACAAGGTTCCTGGATATTTTGGAGAATCTCGACCTGCCAGCTCCGGCTTCGGTCATTCTCGAGGCGGTCATATCCCAGTGCAATTTTCTTGACTCGCGCTGGAAGCAAATCGAAAAATGGTGTGACATTGTGCCGCGGACGCATATTCACGGGGATTTCAAACCGAAAAACATCGTGATTCGAACGGATGCCAACGGATCAGTTTTTCTTCCTTACGACTGGGAAATGAGTTGCTGGGGCACCCCGGCGGTCGATCTCGCCTACGTTGATCTCGATATCTACCATTCGGTTGTAAAAGATTGCTGGCAAGATTTGGATATTGACAATCTCAGGAAAGTGGCGGTTGCGGGGAAAATTCTGAGGCGGCTGTGTGCATTCGATTGGGAGAGCGAAAAGCTTGACCCGCGGTGGGAACTCTCTATGGAGCACATGGATCTGTATAGGACATTTATGGCCAAGGCCATACAGGAGGCGCCATGGGAGGATAAGCCCAAGCTGGAGCAAGTCGGTGCCGAACTGCGCGTGCCGAAGCAAATGTTTGCCCGACAAGAGGGCAGAGGTGACTCCAGCACCAGCCTGATGGCTAAAACTCTGGAAGTCGCCCTTTCCCGTTCACGCGGACGGAGAGTTTGTGTCCGAGAGTTGAACCGCAAGGAATGTGAGGCTACAGAGAGTTTTCACTCGGAGCGCTTACACGTTGAGCTGGATGGCGGCGAATCCATCCGCGTATTCCTCAAAGACTTGGATCCCGCCCACCAGACAGAAATCGCGCGAAAGGTCCGCGAACCCAGCCTGGTTTCGGGTCACCGCGAACTGCAAATGTATCAAGCCATACTCTCCCGACTGCAACGTCTCGGAACTCCGCAACTCTACGCTGTTCGTTGGGAGCCCGAGCGCGGAATTTACTGGCTTTTCCTGGAGGACACCGGAACCTCCCGGCTGCGCGAGTGCCGGAACTTTGCGCGTTGGATTCCCGCTGCGCAATGGGCAGCCCGCTTTCATGCAGCTTGCCGAAGTTTGGCGCACTCCTTGACAAGCTTCCTTCCTGTGTACAACGAGGAGCATTACCGGCGCTGCGCGGAACGCGTTGAGCAAATACTCGCTGGTTTGGAATTGGAGGATCGCCGGTTGATCGGTCAGGCGCTCGAACATTACATGGGCCGCATCGAATGGCTGAGCGCGCTGCCACGAACCGTAATCCACGGCCAGTATTTCGGGAGGAACATCATGTTGCGCAGACGGAATCGCGAGCGGATGATCGCCGTGATTGATTGGGAAACTGCCGCTCTTGGGCCAGGACTCATTGATCTTGTCAGCTTCACTTCGGGAAAGTGGACGGACGAACAAAGGCGGACGATGTGGCGCGCTTACTTCGATCAATATGAAGCTGAAACGGAGGTTTCACGGGATTGGGAGGATTTTTGTAAAGAGCTTATGGAGTTGGAACTGTACCAGGCTCTTGAGTGGCTCGCCTGGTGGCGCAATCGGAGCGTTTCTCACAATTTTGGAAAATGGGTCACGGAACTGAAAAGAATTACAGGAGAGAGACAGCGGGGTGGTTTTCTGGCCAGTCAATTCATTGGCAGCGACGGCTAGCGCTGCCATGTCTAGCATTAGCCCGAATTTCTCAGTGCGCCGTGGAAAGGCGCTGATCCACCGCGGGTGAAAATCCCGCCCGGGAGCTGGTTCGTTCCACCCGGTAGCAACCGGAGCAGGAGTGGAGGCAACGAAGCTGCTGAAGCCTCCGGTGCAGAAGGTCGCATAGGCGACTTGGCAAGTCTGTAGGCCGTAACGTGAGTGAACGCTGAGCAGGCCTCGAAAAGGGCGTTGCAGGGGCCGACCCGCCTGAGATTCGGGGAAGGCCGAAGACGAGGGGAAGGTACGAGCGAACCAGTTCCCCTCGGACCTGCCGGGGTAGTGGCGACGGCATGCAGGCAAAGGGGATCATGCGCAACACGGGAAGTCCCAGCGGTGATCGCAGTATGGATCAACTGGCAACTCGCGAGAGACAGGCCGGGCCGTATGGGAT
>WNFT01002685.1_pt1 | contig 15230 bp, 15 predicted proteins | sample 5400191 | NCBI WGS metagenome assembly WNFT01 (sample SAMN13153359, study PRJNA577476) | soil metagenome | isolation source: 80 cm saprolite under Madrone tree | place: USA:California | collected 2016-06-14 | reverse complement strand
CCTCGACTGCGACTTCGGCGACACCTACGACCGCATCGCCTTCTCTCCGCGCGAGATCAAGGGGCACCGCTTCGCGCTGATGTTCGACCTCATCTCGAAGGGCGCGTCCACGACCGGCGAGAAGGGTGAGCTGGGCCGGAGCGTGGACCTCGACACGCTCGACGACGGGTACCGGCTGGGGCTGGAGATCACCCACGTCGATACGCCCGAGGAGATCAAGCGAAAGCTCGACGCCAACCAGTGGGTGATCAACTACGGGGTGGTCGGCGACTATCGAACGCAGCCCTGGGACACGGTGGTGCCTCTCAACAGCGGCGGCTCGCTCCGCTCGCAAGTGGTCCAGCGGCAGGGGAAGTTCTACCAGCCCGACGGCTTTCTCTCGCTGAAGCGGAAGAAGTGGCGGCTCGATCTGGAGGTGGCGTTCAACATCGGCAGCGTGGGCACGCACCAGCAGACCGAGTTCGATCCCGCGACCGTCACGGCGGAGGTGGCAAGCCTGCTCACCAAGCCGGTCAATTTCTTCCAGGTCGGCGGCGCCCTGCAGACCGACGTCGCGCTGCTCTCGGCCGATGCGCTCCTCTTCGGTCTCGAGTTCGGGGCGGCGTCCGGCGACAAGGGCGCTTACGGCTTCGGGGCGCGCCCCTGGCGCAACGGCTCCGGCGCGGCCCAGCCGGTCGCTCCAGGGCAGCAGCCCTGGAACACCGCCGGGCCCGGCGACATCGACGGCGGCCATCTGGACTTCTCGTCGCCGAACGGTGGCCACGCCCGCATCAACAACTTCATGTTCAACCGCTCCTTCAACGTGGACATGATCCTGTTCCGCAACCTGGTCACCACCGTGACCAGCGCCTGGTACCTGAAGCCGTCGATCCGGTACCGCCCGACCGGTCGCAAGACGGGGGGCGGCGACGACACCGGGTTCGAGATCCTGTTCGCGGCGATCTACTCGCAGGCGTGGTATCCGGAGAACACGCCCGGCCTGGCCAAGGCGCTCGGGCTCGAGTTCAACGCCGGGATCACCTATGACACCTCCGACCGGCTCCACGCCGGGCTGGCCTACGGGCTGCTCCTGCCGTTCGACGGGCTCCGGAACACGCTGCCTGCGCTCAGCCCGAGCGTGGCGCACGCCCTGCGCATGATCCTCGCCATCCCCTTCTAGACGATGAAGCGCTTGTTCCGGGCGCTGATCGTTCTCGCCACCTCGACGCTGGTGGTCTGCGGCGTGAAGGGGCCGCCCCGGCCGCCCGTTCCGGACGCGCCGGACGCGGGTCCCGCGGACGGGGGGGCGCGATGAATCACTTCCAGCGGCGCCGGGGAGAGCTGTACTGCGAGGAGGTGGCGCTGTCGGAGCTGGCCGCGGAAGTGGGGACCCCGGCCTACGTGTACTCGACGGCGACGTTGCTGCGGCACGCGCGGGTGTTCCGGTCCGCGCTTCGCGGTCTCGACGTTCTCGCCTGCTTCGCGGTGAAGGCCGCTCCGAATCTCGCCCTGCTCTCGCTGTTCGCGCGGGAGGGCTACGGCTTCGACATCGTCTCGGGCGGGGAGCTCTTCCGGGCACTGCAAGCCGGCGGAGATCCCGGCAAGATCGTCTTTTCCGGAGTGGGCAAGCGGCAGGACGAGATGGCGGCGGCGCTCGACGCGGGCATCTTCCAGTTCAACTGCGAGAGCGAGGAGGAGCTGCGGCAGCTCTCGCAAGTCGCCGCCCGGAGGAAGCTCGTCGCGCCCGTTGCCATCCGGGTGAACCCCGACGTGGACGCGCGCACCCACCCTCACGTGGCCACTGCGCTGTCCTCCAGCAAGTTCGGCGTCGCCAGCGCCCGGGCGCGCAGGGCGTACCGCCTCGCCGCATCGTTGCCGGGGATCCGCGTGGTCGGCGTCGCCTGCCACATCGGCTCGCAGATCGCGTCGGTGAGGCCGTTCGTGGAAGCCGCCACGAAGATGCGCGGGTTGGTGCAACAGCTCCGATCCGACGGGCACGACATCCTCCGCCTGGACATGGGGGGCGGCCTGGGAGTGCCCTATGGCGATGGGCCGCAGCCCGCCTCCCCCCGCCAGTACGGGGAGGCGCTGGTGCGCGCCTTGCGGGGCCTGGACGTCAAGGTGCTGGTGGAGCCCGGGCGGCTGCTGGTCGCCAACGCGGGAGTGCTGCTCTCGCGGGTGCTGCTGCGCAAGCTGGGTCAGGGGGCGCGCAGGTTCGTGGTGATCGACGCCGGGATGAACGATCTCCTCCGGCCGGCCTTGTACCAGGCGCACCACGACCTCGAGCCGGTCGCCCGACCCCGCAAGGGCGCCGAGGTGGTGGACGTGGTCGGACCGGTCTGCGAGAGCGCCGACGTGCTGGCGAAGCGCCGCCGCCTTCCGCCGCTCGAAGGCGGCGACCTGATCGTCCTGCGCACCGCGGGAGCCTACGGGATGGCGATGGCCTCGCAGTACAATGCCCGCCCGCGCCCGCCCGAAGTGCTGGTGGACGGGCGGTCCTGGCGCATCATCCGGGCGCGGGAGGGTTATAAAGACCTGATCCGCGGCGAGTCGCCGTGAGGAGCAAGCCATGAGCAGGCCGCGCGGTTCCATGGTTGCCCTGGTCACGCCGTTCCGCGACGGCGCGGTGGACGAGGCCGCGCTGCGCGCGCTGGCGCGCTGGCAGATCGAGAAGGGCACGGACGCGCTGGTGCCCTGCGGGACCACCGGCGAGGGCGCGACGCTCTCGAACCGCGAGCATGACCTGGTGATCCGCTGCTGCGTCGAAGAGGCGCGGGGGCGGGTGCCGGTGATCGCGGGCTGCGGCAGCAACGACACGCGGAAGACGATCGAGAACGTCCAGCGCGCCCGGGAAGCCGGCGCGGACTCCGCCCTGGTGGTGACGCCCTATTACAACAAGCCCACGCCCGAAGGCCTCTTTCGCCACTTCGAGGCCGTGGCCAGGCAGGGCGGCCTTCCCGTCGTCCTCTACAACGTGCCGAGCCGGACTTCGGTGGACATGCTCGCCGACACCGTGGCCCGCTGCGCGAAGGTCCCGGGAATCGTCGGGATCAAGGAAGCGAGCGGCAACGTCGTCCGGGTCGCGGAGATCCAGGCGGCGGGGGTGCCGGACGACTTCTCCATCGTCGCAGGCGACGACATGTTCACGCTTCCCACGCTGGCCATGGGCGGGCACGGAGTGATCAGCGTGGTGGCCAACGTCGCGCCTGCGGAGATGGCGGGGCTCTGCGACGCCTTCTTCGCCGGGGACCTGGGCAAGGCACAGCGGGCGCAAACCAGGTTCGCCAACCTGGTCAAGGCGTTGTTCTGCGAGACCAACCCGCTCCCGGTGAAGCACGCGCTCGGGCGGATGGGAAGGATCACGCCTGAGCTTCGCCTGCCCTTGGTGCCCATCTCGGAGGCCGGGGCGGCCAGGGTGGACGCGGCGCTGCGCGCGTTCGGCGGGCTGCTGTGATCCGCGCCGTGGTCGCAGGCGCCGCCGGCAGGATGGGCTCGCAGATCCTGGCCGCGCTGCGCGAGGAGAAGGACTTCGCGGTGACCGGCGCGTTCGAGCGCGCGGGGAACGAGAAGGTCGGCAGCGACGCTGCGGGCGTCGAGATCTCCTCCGGGATCGAGCCCGCGCTGGAGAAGGGGGCCGACGTGGTGATCGACTTCACCACCCCTTTGGCGTCCCTCCACCACGCGGCCGTCTGCGCAGACCGGGGAGTGGCGCTGGTGATCGGCACCACCGGATTCGCCGAGGAGCAGAAGGGCGGCCTGCGCGCGGCGTCGCGGCGCGTTCCGCTCTTGCTGGCGCCGAACATGAGCGCCGGCGTGAACGTGCTCTTCCGGCTGGTCGCGGACGCCGCCCGCGCGCTGGGCCCGGCCTACGAGGTCGAGGTCGTGGAGCTGCACCACCGCATGAAGCGCGACGCCCCCAGCGGGACGGCGCTGCGCCTTGCCGAGGTCGCCGCCGGCGCCCTGGGCCTGCCTCCCAAGGATGCCTTCGTCTACGAGCGGCATGGCGAGGTGGGCGCGCGCAAGAGCGGCACCATCGGCCTCTCCACGCTGCGCGGCGGCGACGTGGTGGGCGACCACACCGTGCACTTCCTGGCGGACGGCGAGCGGCTGGAATTGACCCACCGCGCCACCAGCCGCGAGAACTTCGCCCGCGGGGCAGTGAGGGCCGCCCGCTGGCTCGCGGGCCGAAAGCCGGGGTTCTACGACATGCAGGACGTGCTCGGGTTGCGAACATGATCCAGATCGCGCGCTATCTCGGGCAGGATGGGGAGATCCTCGAGGGCGTGGTGCAGGGCGACGAGATCGAGGAGATCTCCGGCCTCGACACCATGCTCCACGGGGGCCGGCGGCTCGGAGTCCGCCGCAAGCTCTCCGAGGTGCAGCTCCTGCCCTGGGGTCTCGCCCGCAAGATCGTGGGAGTGGGGAAGAACTACCTGGACCACGCCAAGGAGCTGTCCAGCGAGGTCCCGAAGGAGCCGCTCCTCCTGATCAAGCCGACCAGCGCGTTGATCGGGCACGGCCAGCCGATCGTGCTTCCGCCCCAGTCGGTGTCGCGCGAGATCCACCACGAGTCCGAGCTGGCCGTGATCATCGGCAAGCGCCTCAAGCGCGCCTCCGAGGCGGAGTGCTCCCGGGCCGTGGCCGGAGTGACCTGTCTCAACGACGTGACGGCCCGCGACATCCAGCGCGCGGAAGGGCAGTGGACGCGGGCGAAGGGGTTCGACACCTTCTGCCCGGTCGGGCCCTGGGTCACCGCCGGCCTGGACTGGTCGAACCTGCGCGTGCAGTGCCGCGTGAACGGCGTGGTGAAGCAGGACGGGCGCACCAAGGACCAGGTGTTCCCGGTGCCGCGCCTGCTGGCGTTCATCTCCGCCGGGATGACCCTCGAGCCCGGAGACGTGGTCACCACCGGGACGCCCGCCGGCGTCGGGCCCATCCGGGCGGGCGACGTCGTCGAGGTCGAAGTCGAGGGCGTGGGTGTGTTGCGCAACGAGGTCCGCGCCGAGTGAAGCCAAGCGCCTCCGCCGCCAGGCTCGGTCCGGGGTCCTGAATGCGCCCTGCCTTGAATCCGCTGCTGCCCAGGCTTGCCGGGTACATGCAGGAGACGGCGAACGCGCTGCGGGAGGCCGCGCTGCGGTCGGGCAAGCCCGTCTATGACTTCGGGATCGGCGATCCTCGCGAGCCCACGCCAGGGTTCATCCGCAAGGCGCTCCGCGACGCGGTCCCCGAGGTGTCCCAGTATCCGTCGATCGCGGGGACGCCCGCTCTGCGACGCGCGGTGGCCGGATACCTCCAGCGGCGGTTCGCGCTGGCGCTCGATCCAGACTCCGGAATCCTCCCCTGTGCAGGCGCGAAGGAGGCGCTCTTCCATCTTCCGCTCTGCGCCGCCAGCCCGGAACGGCCGCTCTGCTGGTATCCGGATCCAGCCTACCCCGTCTACCAGCGCGCCATCCTCTTCGCCGGCGCGACGCCCCGGACTTATCCGCTGCGCTCCGAGCGGGGCTTCCTTCCGGACCTCGATGCCATCGCTGCCGAGGATTGGCGGCGGACCAGCCTCTGGTTCGACTGCTACCCGCACAATCCCACGGGGGCCAGCGCGCCCCGCGCCCACCACGAGAAGCTGGCGAGGCTGGCGAAGGAGCATGGCTTCCTGGTGGTCTGCGACGAGCCGTACGTCGATCTCTATGTCGGGGAGCCGCCCCACTCGGCGCTGCAGGTCTCGCGGGAGAACCTGATCGCCATCCACAGCCTTTCCAAGCGAAGCGGCATGACCGGCTACCGGAGCGGATTCATCGCGGGCGATCCCGGGATCATCCGCTGGCTCCGCGAAGCGCGGGCCAACTTCGGGGTGGCGTCACAGGCCTTCATCCAGCAGGCGGCGATCGCGGCCTGGAGCGACGACGAGCACGTGGAGGAGCGCCGCCGCACGTTCGCGAACAAACGCCAGGTCCTGCTCGCGCATCTACGCCGGCTCGGGCTGGAGGTCGGTGGCGAAGGCGCGTTCTACCTCTGGGTCCGCGTGCCTGCCGGGGAGACCAGCGAGGGCTACGCCGCCCGCCTGGCGGAGCGGAACATCCTGGTCGTGCCCGGGACGCAGTTCGGCCAGGAAGGCGCCGGATTCATCCGGCTGGCGATGGTGCCCAAGCTCGAGGACTGCCGCGCCGCCACGGAGCTCTGGCCGACCTGACGTTCGCAAGCGCTCGGTCGCGGCGATCTTCGCTTGCGGGGGGCGGGGCAATTCGCGCAGCATCCCGCGCATGCGACTCGTCGCCGCGTTCGCCGCGGCCGTGCTGGCAATCGTGGGCGTCACCGCAGCGTCGCTCCGCTCGCTGGCCGCGCGGCGCGACTGGACGGCATGGGTCACGCGCACGCAGGATGTCCGCTTCGCGGTGGAGCGGGTGCTTGCGCTCTCCACGGATCAAGAAACCACCCAGCGCGGCTTCCTGCTCACCGGGCGGGAGCAGTACCTCGAGCCGTTCGAGGGAGCCGTAGCCGGTGTCGACGATCAGCTCGACCGACTGGCCTCGCTGAACCGTGACAATCCCCGCCAGCTCCAGCGCCTCGCCGCGCTCCGGCCGCTGCTGCGCGGGAAGGCGGACGCGCTCCGGCAGGCCATTTCCCTCCGGCGAAAGGGAGACCCGTCTGCGTTTGCCGGGGTCTCGTCGGGAGAGGCGGGCGAGACCATGCAGCAAGCGCGCCGCCTGCTCGCCGAGATGCGGGACGAGGAGGCGGCGCTCCTGCAAGACCATCTCCGCCGGCTGGCGCGCGCCGATCGCTGGTCGGCTGCGGTCGCGCTTGGCGGGGCCGCGCTGCTGCTCATGCTGGTAGGGGTCGCGGCGCTGGCCGTGCGAGGCGACCTGCGGCGCCGCGAAGAACAGATCTTCGAGCGCGCGCGGGTCCTGGAATACCAGCAGCGCCTGATCGCGATCGTCGGCCACGACCTGCGCAATCCACTCACCGCCGTGCTGGTCTCCGCTCAGATGCTGCTGCAGAGGAAGGAGGACCTGCGGCCGGGCCAGGTGAACGCCGTGGAGCGGATCCTGAGGAGCGCCTCGCGCATCGACGCGCTGGCCGGGCTGCTGATCGATTTCACCTATGCCCGACTGGGCAAGGGCATCCCGGCCAACCCCGCCGCCATGGACGCGCGCACGGTCGCCGAGCGCGCGGTGGACGAGCTGCGCGCCTCCCACCCCGGGCGGGAGATCCGGATCGAGAGCGCGCAGCCGGCGATCCACGGCCACTGGGACGGCGATCGCGTCTCGCAGGTGGTCTCGAACCTGGTCTCGAATGCGCTCCAGTACGGCGCGGCCGGCCGGCCCATCACGGTCTCCTTGTCCGGCGACGCCCAAGGGTCCCTGGAGGTCCGGGTCCACAACCACGGCCCTGCCATGCCGGTGGAGGTCCAGCAGCACCTGTTCGAGCCGTATCGCAGGGGGAAGGGTGCGGAGAGCTCGCACCCGCGCGGCCTCGGGCTGGGACTGTTCATCGTGCGCGAGATCGCCCGCGCGCATGGCGGCTCTGTCGAGGTGCACTCGGACGTGGAGCTCGGCACGACGCTCACGGTCCGCCTGCCCAGACGTCATGCGCCGCTGCCCCGGGCGGGTGGCTCCGCGGCTCCGAAGCAGGCGAGCGGGGCGGAATTGCCGGCCTTGTAGCTGTGCTAGCTTGCGCGGCGGATGCAGAACCCCGCTGCGGAAGAGCTGAGATCGCCCGACGCCTCCCCCGACGCTCTCCGTGCCGCCGTGGAGGAAGCGCAGCGGGACCGCGGATCGCTCCAGCGCCAGGCGAACGCGATCCGCGAGGTGGTGTACCGGCTGGATCGGGGCACCCTGCGCGTCGCCGAGAAGGGACGTCAGGGCTGGGAGATCCACGGCTGGATCCAGCAGGCCATCAATCTCTTCTTCGGCCTGGCGCAGAGCGAGCTCTACGCCGCGGGCGACCTCAAGTTCTTCGACAAGGTCCCGCCCAAGCAAGATCTCGGCGACTTCCGGGTGGTCCCGCCCGGGGTGGTCCGTTACGGTGCGCACGTGGAAAAGGGCGCGATCGTGATGCCGGGATTCGTGAACATCGGCGCGCGCGTCGGCGCCGGCAGCATGGTCGACACCTGGGCCACGGTCGGTTCCTGCGCGCAGGTCGGGCGCGGCGTGCACCTCTCGGGCGGTGTCGGCCTGGGCGGAGTGCTCGAGCCGCCCGGCGCGCGGCCGGTGATCGTCGAGGACGGCGCGTTCATCGGCAGCCGCTGCATCGTCGTCGAGGGCGTGCTGGTCGAGGAGGAGGCGGTGCTGGGCGCGGGGGTGGTGCTCACCGCCAGCACCCCCATCTACGACGTGACCTCTGCCAAGGAGCAGCTGATCAAGGGTGCGGTGCCGGCGCGCAGCGTGGTGATCCCCGGCATGCGGCCGCGCAAATTCCCCGCCGGCGAGTACCTCACTCCCTGCGCCCTGATCATCGGCACCCGCAAGGAGAGCACGGACCGGAAGACCTCGCTCAACTCCGCGCTCCGCGACTTCGGGGTCCCGGTCTGATGGATCTCGCGGAGCGCACGCTCCAGCTCTGCCAGATCCGGAGCCCCATCGGGGAGGAGGCGGAGATCGCGGCGTACGTGGCCCGTGAGACTTCCGGGCAGCGGATCGGGAACGCGGTCGTGTGCGGCGGCGTGAGCGGCGCGCGCCCCGCCGTGCTGCTCGCGGGGCACCTCGACACCGTGCCCATCCAGGAAGGCGATTTTCCGGCCCGCCGCGAGAAAGGCCGCGTCTTCGGGCGCGGAGCGAGCGACATGAAGGGCGCGCTGGCGGTGATGATCGAGCTCTGGCGGCGGCTCGATCGCGGCGCGCTGCCGCTCGAGCTGGTGTTGCTCTTCTACGACCGGGAGGAAGGGCCCATCGCCCAGAACGGCCTCTTGCCGGTCCTCGAGCGGCGTCCCGATCTGAAGAGCGCGTCGCTGGCGCTCTGCCTCGAGCCGACCGATCTCGGCCTGCAGCTCGGCTGCTGCGGTTCGATGCATGCCACCTTGAGCTTTTTGGGGCGGAGCGCTCATTCCGCGCGGCCCTGGCAAGGCGAGAACGCGATCCACAAGGCCGGCGCGCTGCTCTCGCACCTCGCTGCCCAGGCGCCTCGAGAGGTGCGCGTGGGAGAGCTGCTCTATCGGGAGGTGATGAGCGCCACGCGAATCGAGGGGTTCACCGGGCGCAACGTCGTTCCCGCGCGTTGCGACCTCAACTTGAACTTCCGCTTCGCGCCGGGGCGGACCGTCGAGGACGCCGAGCGCGAGGTGATGGCCCTCGCGCAGCGTTTCGGGGCAACGGCGGCGGTCACCGACCGCGCGCCGGCCGGACCCGCCATCCTGGACAATCCGCTCCTGCAGGAGTTCCGCGCGGTCACGGCGGCGCCCATCGAGGCCAAGCAAGCCTGGACCGACGTGGCGCAGCTCGCCCGGGTGGGAATTCCTGCGGCCAACTTCGGACCCGGGGAGCAGGCGCAAGCCCACCAGGGCGGAGAGAGCTGCCCCGAGCCCGCCCTGGAGCGCGCGCACGCGATGCTGGAGCGGTTCCTGCTCGAGGCGGTGCCGTGAACGAGGCGTTCGTCGGCCTCGGCTCCAATCTCGGCGACCGGCTCGCGAACCTGGCGACGGCCGTCGGGCTGCTGGCGCGGGAGCCCGGCTTCACGCTCCGGCAGGTCTCGCTGGCCTACGAGAGCGAGCCCATCGGGCCGCCCCAGCCGCGCTACCTGAATGCCGTGGCGCAGGTCGGCACGCTGCTGTCGCCGCGCGCGACGCTGCAGCGGCTCCAGGCCATCGAGGAGGGCATGGGACGGGTCCGCCGTGAGCGCTGGGGATCGCGCGAGATCGACCTCGATCTGCTGCTGTACGGCGGCCGGGTGGTGGAAGAGACCGGACTCCAGATCCCCCATCCGCTGCTCGAGGCCCGCGCGTTCGCCCTGGTGCCGCTGGCCGAGATCGCACCCGGCGTCGTGATCCCTGGTTCTTCGCTCACCGCCATCCAGCTGCGGGACCGGCTCTCCGCCGATCAGCTCGCCGGCGTTCTGCCCTACCGCCCGATCCGTCGCCCGCTCCCGGAACCGGAGAGCGATGACGAGCCTCCAGCGCGGGAGTAGACCCGGGCGTCCCTGACGCTCAAGCGCAGGCCCTGAGGTGTAGCGGCGCCGGGGCTAGCGGGCGGGCGGGCGCGTCAAGCTCCGGATGCACACTCTGCGTCCAGGAGGTTTCCAGAATGGACGCCATCGCAGTCCTGAAGCGCGACCACGAGGAAGTCGAACGGCTCTTCCGTCAATTCGAGAAGCTGACGGAGCGCGCGCACAGGTCGAAGCAGAAGATCGTCATGAAGATCATCCGGGAGCTCGCCATCCACGCCGCCGTGGAGGAGATGCTCTTCTACCCGGCCGTGAGGACCGCGGCGCTGAAGGCCAGCGTGCGCGCGCTCAAGGAAGCGGCGGACACGGTCCTCGAGTCGCTCGAGGAGCACCACGTGGTGAAATGGACGCTCTCCGAGCTGGAGAAGATGAAGCCGGAGGACGAGCGGTACGACGCCAAGGTCCAGGTCCTGATGGAGAGCGTCCGCCATCACGTCGAGGAAGAAGAGGAGGACTTGTTCCCCAAGGCGAAGCGGCTGCTCGGCGACGACCTCCTGTTCGAGCTGGGCGACAGGATCGAGAAGGCGAAGAAGATCGCCCCCACCCGTCCGCACCCGCGGGCCCCGGACGAGCCGCCGGGGAACCTGGTCGCGGGGACGGTGGCGGCCGTGATGGATCGGGCCAAGGACATGGTGCGCGACGGCGTGGAGCGACTCTCGCGCCGCGGCGCACCGGACGCGAACGCCTGATCAGGCGCGCTTCTTGAAGCTCCATTCGACGGCGAACTCGGCCACCTGCGTGCCGTCCCGTTGCGTTCCGATCGACCGGGCGGTGAAGACGACCGGCTCCCCCGTCCTCACCGCCTGCTCGATCGCCGCGCGCATGCCAGCGCCGTCGGCGAAGACGAAGCTCGCCTTCGACGTGGCCTTCTTGGTGAACCGGGCGGAGATGGCCGTCACCAGCGAGGAGACGGGCGCGCCGCTCTGCTCGATGAACCAGAGCGCCGGAGCGCCGGTGGACATCTCGGCCGCCATTGCTTGCGCGGCGAAGTAGGTGGACCCGAACGGGTTCTGCGTCTTCCAGCCGGCCGGAAGCGTCACCTCCGCGCCGCTCTCGTCCAGTCGCGCGACGCGCAGCCCCGCGAACGCGGCCAGGGGGAGCTTGCTCCAGAGCAGCGCGCGGATGCCCAACGGATGGGTGAAGGCCTTCCTCACCACGCTTCCGCGGTTCAAGGGAGCACCTGGTCCAGCGCGAGGTTCAATGCAGCCGGGTCGTCGAGCATCAGCCAGTGCGAAACGCCAGGGATCGTGCGGCGGCGCACGCCCGGCAGATGGGAAGCCATCCTGGGGTTCTCGCTTCCTTCGGCGTCGATGGCGAATTTCGGACCGTGGAAGTGTCTCGGCGGTGCCACCTCCAGCATCGAAGCGCGCAGGGCGGCGAACGCGGGCAGGTCCATCCGGGCGGCCGACTGCAGCACCTGCTCCCTCGTCCGCGGCCTGGCCAGGGGCCCCAGCATCTCCCGATATGCTTCCTGCAGCCGTTCGGGCGTCATGCCGGCGTCGTGCGCGCGGAAGTAGTCGCGGAGGTCGGGCGGAGGGTTGCTGGAGTCGCCGAGCGCGTCGACGTAGACCAGACCGTGCAACCGCTCCGGGTGCCGGCCGGCGAAGTCCGTCAGCACCACGCCGGCGAGGCTGTGCCCCACCAGCCAGAACCTGGGCAGGGCCGCGGTGACCTCCTCGAGGTCGGAGACGAGGGCGCGCACCGTGTATTCGGGCGCCCGCGGCGAGCGGCCGTGGCCGCGCATGTCGAACGCCAGCACGCGCCGCGAGCGGCCCAGGTGATCGATCTGTTTCCGCCAGATCTCGAGGTCCGCTCCGAGGCCATGATGCAGCACGATCGGGACTTCGCCCTTGCCGCTCTCCTGGACATGCAGGGCCTTCATCGGTTGCGCCAGGCCACCCGCTTCATCCGAGCAGGTGCGCCGCGAGGAGGTCCTGGACGTCGAGCAGGCCTACCGGGCGCCCCTCCCCGTCCACCACGGGCAGCTGGTCCACCTGCGTGTCGCGCAGCATCTCGGCTGCCGCAGTCGCCAGGCTATCGGGGCCCACGGTGCGCGGGCTCTTTCCCATCACGGCCGAGACGGGCCGCGCGAAATCGACTTCTCCGGACTGCACCAGGCGGCGCAGGTCGCCGTCCGTGAAGATGCCGACCAGCTTCCCCTGCGCGTCCACCACGCTGGCGGCGCCCGGCCGGCCTTCCGTGCGCGTCATCACGGCGGCGGTCTCGCGCAGCGAGGCATCCCAGCGCACCGTCGGATTGCGGGAGCCCGTCCGCATCACATCCCGCACCCGGAGCAGCTGCCGCCCCAGGGCGCCGCCCGGATGCAGCGAGGCAAACTGCTCGGGAGAGAACCCGCGGCGGTGCTGGACCGCCATGGCCAGGGCGTCACCCATCGCCAGCAGTGCCACGGTGGATGCGGTCGGTGCCAGGCCCAGGGGGCAGGCCTCGGGCACCGGTCCGATCTCCAGCACCGCGTCCGCGCGATCCGCGAGCGAGTTCCGCGGTCCGGAGGTCATCGCCACGATGGGCGCGCCGAGCCGCCGGATGGCGGGCAGCAGCCGGACGATCTCGTCGGTCTCGCCGCTGTTCGACAGGGCGAGGACCATGTCCCCGGGGACCAGGCGGCCCAGGTCGCCGTGCAGCGCCTCCGCGGGGTGCAGGTAGAGCGACGGGGTTCCGGTGGAAGCGAAGGTGGCGGAGATCTTCTGCGCGATGAATCCCGGCTTTCCCATGCCGGTCACCACCACGCGGCCGGGGCAGGCGAGCACCATCTCCACCGCGCGGGCGAACGCTCCGTTCAAGCGCGCGCCGAGCTGGGCGACCGCATCCGCCTCGGCGCGGATGACTTCACGCGCGTAATCGACGATGTCCTGCTTGAGGGGCGCCTTCGGCACGCTGGTCAGTCGTCTTCGGGTCGCCATCGCTGTCGCGCGCGGTCAGTACCACGTCTCGGTGACCGCGTCTCAATCCGCCGCAATCGAGTTCAAAACAGGCCTTGACGCGGCGCAGCCGAGGCCCTATCTGAATGAGCCCTCATTCAGCCGGGCCCGCACGCAGCGGGGACCCGGCCAGCCTGGAGATCGGCCACGGTGCAGGCGCGCGACACCCGGACCAACGACAAGCGCGCCCGCATCCTCGATGCGGCGATCAAGGTGTTCGCCGAGCGCGGGTTCCACAGCGCGACCGTGGCGGAGATCGCCCGGGTGGCCGGCGTGGCCGACGGCACGATCTACCTGTATTTCAAGGGAAAAGACGACCTGCTCCTCCGGCTCTTCGACGAGAAGATGACCGAGCTTCTCGCGGACGCGAAGGCGGCGCTGGCCCGCGAGCACACCGCTCCCGACAAGCTGAGACGGTTCATCCAGCTCCACCTCGCGCTGGTCGAGCGGAACCCCGACCTGGCGTCGGTCCTGATCGTCGAGCTGCGACAAAGCGCGCAGTTCCTCAAGGCGGCGGACCGGCAGAAGCTGGCGGCGTACGTCGATCTGATCGCGGAAGTGGTCAGGGCCGGACAGGAGAGCGGGGAGTTGGACGGGAACGTCTCGCCCGCGACGGTGAAGCGGGCGCTGTTCGGCGCGCTCGACGAGCTGGCCCTGGGCTGGCTCCTGGGCGGCCGCCGGACGCCTTTGAAGAAGACTGCGAGCGAGGTCGCGGAATGGCTGGTGCGGGGCCTTCTGCCCCCACAGGGAGGAACGTCTTGAAGATTCTGGTCACGGTCAAACGAGTCGAGGACTACGAGTCCAAGATCAAGGTGAAGCCGGACAATTCCTGGATCGTCACCGAGGGCGTGAACTATCGCGCCAATCCCTTCGACGAGATCGCGGTGGAGGAAGGGCTCCGGCTGCGGGACTCGAACGCCCCCTCCGAAGTGGTGGCGGTCAGCATCGGCAGCGGCGCCGCGCAAGCGGAGATCCGCTCCGCGCTGGCGATGGGCGCGGACCGGGGGATTCTAATCAAGCACGACGGATTCCTGGACAGCGACGCCGTGGCCCGCCTGCTCCAGAAGGTGATCGAGAAGGAGAAGCCCGACCTGGTGCTGATGGGCAAGCAGGCGGTGGACGTGGACGACAACGTCACCGGACAGCTGCTCGCCGAGTACCTCGGGTGGGGCCAGGCGACGTTCGCTTCGAAGAAGGAGTCGCTCGAGTCGCCGGAGGAGAAGGCCAAGAAGCCCGGCCTGAAGCTGGGCGCGGACAAGAAGAGCCTGCAGGTGGCGCGGGAGGTGGACGGCGGCCTCGAGGTCCTGGAGGTGCAGCTTCCCGCGATCGTGACGGTGGATCTGCGCCTCAACGTCCCCCGGTACGCGAGCCTGCCCAACATCATGAAGGCCAAGAAGAAGCCCATCGAGGAGCTCGCCCCCGCGGGGCTGGGCGTCGACGTGGCCCCCAAGGTGAAGGTCGTCCGGGTGGAGGCGCCGCCGGCGCGGGCGGCGGGCGTGAAGGTCCCGGACGTGGCCACGCTGGTGAAGAAGCTCCATGAAGAAGCGAAGGTGGTTTGATCATGGCGACGATCCTGGTGATTGGCGAGCAGGCCCACGGGCATCTGAAGAAGGCCACGCTCTCGGCGCTCACCGCCGCGCAGCAGCTGGCCGAGAAGAACGGCGGACAGATCCAGGGCCTGTTGATCGGCGCGGGAGCGGCGCAGGCGGCGCAGGAGCTTTCGGGCTACCTGGGCACCGTCCATTCGGTCGAGGGCAAAGGGCTCGAGCACGCCCTGGCCGAGACCCATTCCGCGGCGGCGGCGGAGGCGGCGAAGAAGCTGGGCGCCACGGAGGTGGTGATCGCGGCGACGGCCTACGGGAAGGACATCGCGCCGCGGATCGCAGCGAGGCTCGGCGCCGGGATCGCCTCGGACATCCTGAGCGTGGTGAGCGCGAACCAGTTCAAGCGGGCCATGTGGGCGGGCAACGCCATCGCGACGGTCGAGGTGACCACGCCCGTGAAGGTGGTCAGCGTCCGCGCCACCGAGTTCGCCGCCGCGCAGAAAGCCGGTTCCGCCGGAGCCGTCCAGCAACTCAGCGTTCAAGCGGTGTCGCCGAAGACGAAGTTCGTCGAGTTCAACGAAGTGAAGAGCGCGCGGCCGGAGCTGACGGAAGCGTCGGT
>WNFT01002683.1_pt1 | contig 15233 bp, 17 predicted proteins | sample 5400191 | NCBI WGS metagenome assembly WNFT01 (sample SAMN13153359, study PRJNA577476) | soil metagenome | isolation source: 80 cm saprolite under Madrone tree | place: USA:California | collected 2016-06-14 | reverse complement strand
TCGTCCGACTGCTGCCGTCGCTGAAGGCTCACGTGGGAGTCATGCACGCGGTTTTCCCGTCGCGGCGCGGAATGATTCCCGCGGTGCGCGCGCTCCTCGACCTCCTCTCAGAGACTGTGCGCCTGCTCCCGAGCTAGCAGCCAGCTTAGTCTATATTTTGGCGCGCCGCCGTCGCCGGGTGCGGCGGCGAGTTGGGTGCAGACGCCGCAAGGGCCGCTTGAAGATCTGCCACGGCGTTCTCGCTCGTGGTGCCGCGGCTGTGGCAAGCAGGGTCATCCGTCCGGGAAACCACTTTTGAAAACGCCGTTGGCGCTCTCCCCTCTACCCCGTGTGAGTGAAGCCATGCCCCCAGAATCGAAGAAAACGGCCATATCGCGCAGGCGCAAGCGTTGCAGCCTTCGCGAGCGGAGCACGCGTCACGGCCCAGACAAGTCGCTCAGGGGCCTTCCCACAACAGAGCCATCCCGACTCGAGAGAGCGCAAGCCGCACTCGACACCAAACGGAGAAAAACCGTGTCCCACACTGTGTCGACCTTGTTACTTCGCAATCTTCACGACGTCTTCGGTGAGATTGATCCCGTGCGTCGACGCGCAGCGATCGATGAGATCTTCCACGAAGACGCTGTGTTCTACGGCCCTAACAACGGCATTTACCGCGGCCGCGACGAGATCGACCGCATCGCGGGCGTGATCAAGGCTACTCATCCTGACTTCCGATATCAGCCGATCTCCCGCCTGAGGAGATGGGCGATGGCGGTCGGGTCCGGTGGGTGTCGGGCAGCCCTGGCAAGCCGCCGTCTTACGGCGGAACCGATTTCATAATCGTCCGGGAGGGCAAGATTGCCGCCGTCTATCTCTTTTTTGACGAGCTTCCTTGAGCTGGACATTGCGGCGGCGACATCAATCGCGCCGCCGCAGCCTGTCGAACAGCCCGCGCGACCTTCTTCTGGGAAACTCGCCTGACCGCAGCAGACACTTCGAGTACCGACGGATAATTGTGGCCACGGTTCCAAGCTCACCTAGCGCGAGCCCTTTTGCACCCTCGATGAAAGCGGGGGAGAGCTTATTCGAATGCCATCGTGAGAGATCGCGCACTCGACAATGATTCGAACGTGCGCCTCCTCCTTCCGAGGAAAGCTCGTTTGAAGGTGGCCGTGTGAGAATCAGCACATCGCCAAGGAACGAACCCGCGACCGCGAGAGAAAAGGGGCCCGCTTTCCGCTGAAGGTACCTCGTGTCGTAGTCGGCGGCGGCATCAGCTGACTCGCCGAAGCGTGGGTCTATCGCCACGCCAGCCGACTCCGACCTGGATTTGCGGCTCTCCGCTTCGGCGCAAGTACAGATTTTTGGCCGAAAGCTGGACATTTACGATTGGTCGGAGTGGAGATCCGTAAACTCCCGCTACGGGACGAAGAGGATGCGCGCTGCGCACTGTACGTCGCGATAGCCGTCGTCTCTATCAGTGGAGGAGCCTTTGCCATGACACGCCCAGCGCTCATTACGTTGACCTTCGCGCTGGCGGCAGGGCTGGGCACGTCCTCAGTCTTCTCTCAGACGCCACCTAATACCACGCAGCTTCAGCCAGCTCCCGACATCCCCGGCGTCATCAAGGCCGGCACGATGCCGGAAGTGGTGATCAAGGGCCTGACGAGCGCGGACGACGCCTTCTGGCTGCCCAACGTCGGCATCATCTTTTCGGAACCGCGAGCCAACCGCATCGTGCGGCTGGACGAGCACGACCAGCCCGTCACTTTCGTGGACAATCTGCACGGCCCGCTCGGAATGACCTTCGATGCGAAGAACGGTCGGCTGATCTCGCTTCAGACAGAGCCCGGCTTCACCGGCGCTCGCGTTGTGTGGCCGACAGGCAAGGAAGCAATTCTAGCGGATAACTACGAGGGGAAGCCCTTCGGCCGCCCGAACGACATCGTCGCGGACCGCAATGGCGGCCTGTACTTCACGGATATTCCGCCCGACCGGACCGTTATTCCGCCCGCTGTGTACTACGTACCGCCTAGTGGTGATCCGATCCGCGTGGCGGAAGGAATCACGACTCCCAACGGCTTGCAGCTCAGCCACGACGAGAAGACGCTCTATGTGAACGACACCGCCGGCATCAACATCTTTGCCTTCGACGTGCAGCCGGACGGGCGGCTCGCCAATCGCCGCGTGTTCGCCACATATGTTGGGCGGGACCATACGCTCCCCCCAGGCACCCCGCCGAGGTCGAATGCCGATGGCCTAGTCACCGATGACGATGGCCGGTTTTATGCGCTGACGGAATCGGGGATCGAAGTTTTGAGCCCCACGGGACAGCACCTAGGCGTCATCCCGCTCTGGTGCATCACGCGGCGCTGCCAGAATCTGGGGTTCGGCGGCCCCGACAAGCGCACGCTTTACGTGGCCGGCGGCGGCACGCTGCTACGGATTCCGATGCTCACACGCGGATTTCAGGGCCGCGCAAAGTGACATATACTGCCGCCGTGCGCAGCAGGTGAACCGTCTGATCTTGGGAAGGCATGGCACGCCTGACCGCAACGGGCGAGCGGCCAAGATTGCGGCTGGCGGCTGCGAGACTCCCCTCGTCGACGGGCGACGACAAACACCTTCATGTATCGAGGCGATCCATGCCGTTTCCGCAGGCGGAGACCTTGGGTGAGAAGGCTACCACTCGATCGGGCTGCGACAACAGGCCTGCACGCCTTCGCCTCCGGGCAGGTCTTAGCCCCGTTGGCGAGACCCGCCGCGACCCGAGCGCATCCGGCGTACATCCTGACGCTCGCCGCCTTGCGGCTGGTGCGATCCGTCAATCTCGACCCGCCCAGTCCGCACCACCGACCCTGGCTAGGTTGCCGGAGGGCTGCCAGAACGCCGTTGTCGGCGTTTGGATTGTGGCTGTGCCGCTTTCCGCCTTTATGCTGGCGGAGGGAGCCGACTGGGATCCAACGGTCTCTTAAGGTGGTGTGCCCGAAGCTCCACATGGGGGTACGGCCAGAATCCAAATCGTGCATTGAAAAGGCAAAAAAAACGGATTGGAGAAATTTGGCATATAACTCGCACCTCAAGTCTGAGTTTTGGAAAATCGGTTGAGTGGGTGCCTGCTCCGACGCGATCGTTCTCCCCTTGGCAACGGTGAGTGCCGCGAAGGAGAACGTCTAGATTGTTGGCACCGCGAGCAAATCATCTCAATATCTTCGGCGCGCGAAAACGGAGGGCCGATGATGCAGATGGCAAAGTGGGCGGCCAGGATCGGCGCCGTGTTTTATGTTTTTTGGGGTGTCTTCCACCTGGTTGCGGCAAACGCGGTTTATGCATTGGCGGAGCAGTCGACCGGTATGGTGCGCGCCAGGCTTCTGCAAGACGCTTTTTATCTTCTGTTTTTCGCAGTTGCCGGCATCCTGATCGCCGCGATCCTGAATTGGCGCGATGACAAGCAGGGTTACTGGATGAACGGTACACTCATCGCGTTCGCGGATATTCCCTTCGTGCTGTTCGTGTTGGCGCCCGGGCTCATCCCCTGGTGGCCGGGCCTTGTGGGGCCTCTTTTCTGGCTGATCGCCTTCATGTTCACCACCGTTGCCCGCTTCTCCGCAGACCCGAGAATCGCAGCAGGCGCTCCTGCTTGATGGAGCGGCTTACTTTCCATCCCTGAAGATCGCTCGATCCCAAAACGGCTCGTCGCCGAACCGTTCAACCATGAGATCGATGAATACCCGCACCTTCGCCGATAGATTTCTCGTCGAAGGGTAGACTGCGTAGAGTCCTTTCGTCTCGCGCGAATATTCCGTGAGGCAGGTTTCTAGCCGGCCTTCTTCCACGGCGCGGTGGATGATGAATGTTGGCAAAAACGCGAGGCCGCAGCCTGCGGCCGCCATTTCCCTCAACACGTCTCCGTTGTTGCAGCTGAAATCCGAAGGGAGCAGCACCGGATCGCTGCCCGTCAATTGCCACGCCTGCCGGGGGTCGACGTAGGAGTAGAGCAGCGCCTTGTGATCCTTGAGGTCGGCTGGGACCTTCGGTTTTCCATGCTTTCGGAAATAGTCAGGGCTGCCGCAGACCGCGTGCCGGATCGGCGCCAAACTTGCGTGCTATTAGCGACGAATCCTTCATGTGGCTTATTCTCACTGCCACATCGAATCCTTCTCTGACCAAATCCGTATGTCGGTCGAGAAATTCCATCTGAACCGAAAGCCTGGGATAGCGCGCAGACATCTCGCCCAGGACCGGGGACATGCAGCTTATGCCGAAGGAGACCGGAGCCGTCACGCGCAGCTTGCCGAACGGATTGCTTCGTCCCTTTGAAGCAAAGTCCTCGGCCTCCTCCAGATCGGCCAACATTCCGCGATCGTAGAAATCGGCCCCGGCCTCCGTGAGGCTGACCTCCCTCGTCGTCCGGTGCAGGAGGCGCGTGCCAAGCCTGTCCTCCAGGTCGCTTACGCGCCGACTGATCGCCGACTTGGCCACGCCGAGCCGTTCTGCGGCGCCGGCGAAGCCCTTCGCCTGAACGACCGTGATGAACGTGCGTATGTCTTCGAACCGATCGCTCATGAGCTTCCGATGCAGCACACAGTGTCTTGGAATCGAGAACGCCGCAACCGAATGCATGAGGATAGCACCGTCGAGAGGCGGGGTCAGCGCGGTGAATGTAGGACATACCGTCATTCGATTCGGGCGGCTGTTCGGCCAGCCGCATCGTCCGGCCCGTTTCGTTCGATGTTCACCGCAGGAGAATTGTCTGTTGCTCGCTGCGGTCGTTGTCTCAAAATCCCCTCTGGCTTACGTCTTTGATTGATCCGGCGGAGTGCAGCCGGATGATGGAGGAGTCGATGAGCGAACTATTGCCAGGCAGAAAGTCGCCAGAAAAGAAGTTGATCGGCACGACACTTGTGACTGCGATCGTTCTTCTTTCTTTTGTTCTTCCGCTGCGTCCCGCACCTTGGAATGCGATGGAAATTACCCTGATGCCCCGTAAGCTCGCTGAGGGCGTCTATGCGCTCGTATCAAGTACTGCGGATACGAAGAATCCTGCGGGAATACCGGAAGCCACCACGGGTGGGATCATCGTCGGCGAGAAGGGCGTTCTGGTGATTGAGACAATGCTCAACGCCAAGCTTGCCAATCAAGGCTTGGATCAAGTCTCCCGGCTGACGGACAAGCCGATCCGATACGTGGTCAACACCGTTTATCACGGAGACCACTATTACGGGAATTTTCTGTTTCCGAGCAGCGCGACCATCATCATGCATTCGGAATCGAAGCACTACATTGATCAGAAATTCGACCAAGACAAAAAGTTCATGATCAACCTCATGGGCGCGGATGTTGGCATCCAAGACGTCAAGCCACGCGCTGCAGACATCTCGGTAGATCACGACACGACCATCGATCTGGGCGGACGCACGGTCGAGCTCAAGGTCTTCGGCCTGGGCCAGACAAAGGGCGATCTGTTTGTTTGGCTTCCGAAGGAGAAGGTATTCTTCACCAGCAACGCAATTCTCGCGGAGAAGCCAGCGATCCCGTGGCTTCTCGAAGGGAATCACGATCTTGCCCTTGAGACAATGCGAAAGATCAAGGCGTTCCTGCCAGCCGATACCGTCATCGTGCCGGGCCACGGTCGGCCCACCACAATCGAGGCCTCGTTGGATTACTTCATCAGCTATCTCGAGACGCTGGATCGGGAGGTGCGTGCGGCCGTGGCCAATGGATTGTCCCTGGAGGACACCGTCAAAGTCGCCACGGCTGAGGCGTTCTCGGACTACAAGCTTTACCCGTGGACTCACAAGCAGATAAACGTCCCGCATGCCTATCGACGGATAAAGGGGTTGGAATGATGCGCCTCAATCCTTCCATACTCCAAAAGCCGGTATTTCAAATTGCCGTCTTCTGTGCCGCTGTTCTTTGCGAACCTGATCCATCTCAGGCACAGAATCTTGCGGAAGGCAGAAAGCTCTTCGAGAGGACCTGTACGCCGTGCCACAACTACGACAGGGATGGGGAGCTCGACATGTATGGGCAGACGTTGAACCTCTATGGCGTTGTCGGCCGAAAGGCGGCTTCGGTGGCGGGGTTCGATTATTCGGAAGGCCTGCGAAGGTCGGGCATCGTCTGGAACGAAGCGATCATCGACACGTTCATCAACGCGCCGAAGAAATTGATCCCCGGCACCAGGATGGAATTGCCGGGAGTGGAAGATGAGAAAACACGAACCAGCATTGTTCGCTATTTGCGTGGCCTTTCCAAGTAGCGTCCGAAGTTAAAACGTTCCTATCGGCGGCGGTTTTGAGCCGCTCGGCATGGCAAAGAAACGCATGGAGGCATGTATGGTCCCGAGCCGTCGTTCCGTTATCGCAGGCCTAGTTGGCGCTAGCCTCAGTATCTGGCCCCGGCCCGCCCCATCCCAGTCTTTCGTGGCGCGACAATATCATCCACAGCCGGTGGGTAGCCACCTCCATATCTATCTGACTAAGCTGTGGGACGCGGTCCGGAAAGAAACGCGTGGTCAACTAGACGTCGCCGTATGTGCGCAAAATAATGGCGCCGTTATTGCCGATCCGGAAATCCTCAAGCAGTTGCAGTCCGGCGGGCTCGAGTTCTTCGTGCTCAACGGAAACATTTTGAGTCAGGCACATCCGTCGGCCGACATCCAGGGCATACCCTTCGCATTCACGTCCAGCGACCAGGTGACATCCCTCACGGACGGGAAGCTTGGGGACCTTATGCGCGATGGACTCTCTGCAGCCGGAGTCTATCTCATCCCGTTCGGCTGCATGGAAAACGGGTTCAAGCATATCACCTCCGTATCGAAGCCGATCCGCACGGCCGCCGATCTGGAAGGCTTCCGCATGCGCACGCCAGGCGGCAAATTGTGTGTCGAGTTCTACAAGGCACTCGGCGCCGAACCTCGGATCGTGGGCTTTAACAGGCTATACCAGGCCCTTGCTGAGGGTCAGGTCGACGGGCAAGAGAATCCGCTCGTGATCGCGGAGGAGAACAGGTTTTATGAAGTCTGCAAGTATCTCAGTATGACGAGCCACCAATGGGCAGGCTACAATATGATCGCCAATAACGACTTTTGGCAGCGGCTACCTGCCCAAATTCAGGAGATTGTTGTCCGCAATACCGAGACCTACGTCACCCAGCAACGTGCTTTCGTGCGCGCCGCCAATGCGAACCTGGAACAGACGCTTCGCCAGCGTGGCATGCTGATCAACACGGTCGACTTAGAGAGCTTTCGCGAACAACTGAGGGGCGCCAACTTTTACCTCAATTGGCGCCAATCCATCGGCGATGAAGCGTGGGCACTGATGGAGGCGAAAGTCGGCAAGGTCGGATGAGGAGACGATCGCGCGGGACAAGCCGCCGAATTCCGCGACGGGACGTTTCGCTAAGCGCGCCCTCGGAATTGCGTTCATGGGTGAACAACGCCACTGACGTTGGCGGCTTTGGTCCTGGCCAAGAGTATGCGCGGCCGTCACTACATGATTGCCGTCAATAAAAAATCCCGTTCCATACTCGTTGACTGGTGTTGTGCCGTCCGGCGTCACGTCCGCCGATTTCGCCGCTTTGAAAAAACGGCACCCGGCGTTGGCCGGATGCCGCGTAACTAAGTGCTCGTAATCCTTATTTCTGCGCCATGAGGGCTTCGAGATCGGACTGTTTGCCGTTGGTACCGTGACCGCCGGCCATCGTCGCTCCAGTGATGCCGAACTTCTTCAGTGCTGCTGCGACCGATTCGACATTGGGGTTCTTCGTGGCATTGGGAGCGGGCGACCAAAGATCCGTTACCCATACCACGTTTTCCTTCACGACATGACCCATCAGCATGCCGTCGACGTGCGGATTGTCGATGCGGTAAAGCCTTATCTCTTCACCATCGGCGTCCTTCAAGGTCATCTGATCCTTGACCTCGACCACCTCGACGTTCTTAGGCGTCTTCGTGAGCGCGTCCGGCACGACCATATGCGTCGCCTTTAGATCCTTCTCGAAATAGGCCTTGTCCGGCGACGGAACGATGATCGTTGCACCCTCCACCGCGTAGGTGCGCATGCCGCCGGTGTTGTCCATGTGGTGGTGGGTGAGGATCAGATATTTGATCGGCTTGCCGGGGTATTTTACCTTTGCGGCATCGATCACCCACTTCGACTGGACCTCGCCGACCGGCGCGTCGAAAATGGCGAGGCCATCCTTCATGTTCACGATCAAATTGTTGGCGCCAGTTATGACCTGCTGCACATTCGGAGCGAGCTCGACCATTCTGGGAGGTGCGTTGGGTGGATAGAAAATCGTGTCGGCGTCATTGAAGCGGGCGAGCGCGATCCGACGTAACACCCACTGATACGGGACATTGTTGCCCGTGGCAGGCGCCTTCGCCGTCGCCTTGACGGCGTCAGGTGGCGAGAATGTGCTATCCGCAATCGTCGGATTGGCGGTGACTTCCTTGTAAGTGACCTTCGCAACCTCCGTACCATTGAGATTGTAGGTCAGCGAATGCGCGACTTTCACGCCGCCGACCGGCTTCCAGTCGCTGAGCACGAGGTCGTAGTTGGAATCGCCGGCAATGTTGTCGTCGTCGACCGTGCGGATTGCCGCCGGCAGGTGCGTCTTTGGATCGAACAGGATGGTGAACTTATTGCCCATATCGGTGTAGGAGATCGCCGGCATCGTCTCGTTGCCCAGCTTCTGATTGCCCGCTGTGGCCACATTCTTTTGATCTTCCAATACTTTGAAGAGCAGCGTCGGCGACGCGCGCTCAAGTTCGCGCAGTTGCGCCGCGACACGTATGCCCGACGCTGCCGTGCTGCCCTTATCGTTGGTCACAAAGCCAAGCGCAGGGGTGATGACTTCGCTGTATTTCAGTGTCTCGACTGCGGGATACTTCATCGCCCGGTCGAGGTCCATCTTGGCCACGCCCTTGTTGAGATCCCAGGTGGTGGTGAAAGTTGTGTCGCCGAGGAAGCGCGGCTCACCGTCGGCCTTATAGGACTGTCCGGGTTCCCAATGCTTCGCTTCACCCTTGATGGATATGCCCTTCAGCGCCTTCAACGCGTCTGCGCCGCCCTCGGCCGCAACGGCCGCTTTGACGAGGTCGGCAGGACCCTCCTGGGCCGCGGCAACTTGCACCAACGCAGTGCTCGCGAGCAGCGCAGCGGATACGCTTAAGAGATGTCTCATTGTTTCTCCCTTTGAGTTGTCAGAATTGTGGCGAGGCGCGAGATGCACATCAAGACGCCGACGTGCAAGGAGCGCGGCATGTGGGGAGCCGAATGCAAGGCGCAAGGGACATATTGACCCATGATCGATGGACGAACCAGGGTGGTTGTCGCTTGCGACACTAAAAATGGCCGCAACGGCGGAGTTGGCGTGCAAGTTGCAAAGGAGGAAGCGCGGGCTTGCCTTGCTGGCCACAATCGCCGTCGCGCCGTGATATGAGCGTTGATCCAGACTAGCGGGCATTCGGATAGGGGTAGGGAGCGTCGATTGGTTTCGTCCCCCCTCCCTCCGAACTGGACGTGCAGATCTCCGGCATCCGGCTCAGGCGAGCGCGACAGTGTTTTCGGTACGATCTGAGTGGTCGGCATAAATACAAAGCGGCGGAGCTGTACCCTCGATGACTTGCTTCGAGATCATAACTTCCTCGACGCCCTCAAGGCTCGGCAGATCGAACATGGTATCGAGCAAGATGATCTCCATAATCGACCGCAGGCCGCGGGCTCCGGTCTTGCGTTCAATCGCTTTCTTGGAAATCGCCCCGAGTGCCTCATCGGCGAAAGTTAGGTCGACCATCTCCATCAGCCGCTGGTACTGCTTGACCAGCGCGTTCTTCGGAGCGCCGGCTCGTCGAGATCTTCAAGGGTGGCGAGCACTTGCAGGTGCCCAACGAATTCCGGCATCAGACCGTACTTCAACAGGTCCTCCGGCTCGACCTCGCAGAAAATCTCGCCCGTCTGCGGTCGTACTGGTGGGCATGGACTAATTCAAGGCGCGCGGTTCGTTGGATGTGACGTGTGGGGTAGGTGCCGCTTGCAGTTAACGTTTCGAAGCTTGTCCACATCGCTGCTCCAGGAACCCAAATCATACCTAGCGTCAATGGATCCCAGTATTTAGCCAAATCGGGTACATCGTGGCTGCACCGCACGTGGACGCGGCGTTCGCTCTTTTACGCGAGAATTTCCATACAATACGCTTCAACAGATTGAGGCCAGTCTAGCGAGGGGTGCCCCGATTGTCACCGATTCGCGAACGGGGACGAAATTCGTCTGCTTTTAATACCGCGACCGAAATCACCGAAGAGAGACCGAGGCGACAATAGACTTAGGTCGGGTCTCCAGACCGCTCCTCTTCCAGGGTGACAGCAACTGCGGCGACCGCCGACAGCCGCACCTTCTGCCCCTCGACATCCGCGACCAATCCCAAATCGACAAAATGGTGATGGCCTTTGTGCCGTCCTTCGCCGCTGTCGGCCTTGGCAAGCTTGATCCGGCCGTTTTCAACGCTGTCGACAGTTCCGATATGAACCCCGTCCGCTCCGATCACTTCCATGTGCTCCTTTGTCTGACTGACACTCATTTCATTTCTCCTCGCTCCAATTTGCGGCTCTGTTTGAGATAGCCCATCGCGCTGTTTAGTCAAGCGCTCGAGCAGCGCTTCCTGTTCGGCGATGCGTTGCGACATCAGGTCCTCATCCGCCGCACCGGAATACGCAGCTGCTTGCTCGACGAGCTCGCGAAGGTTTTCGCTTGCAGCAGCTATGCGCTCGTCGATCTCCGCGAGGTTTGGCAGAATGTCAGGCATGGGTGATCTCCTGGCTGCGGGCCCGCAAACCGTTCCTCCTAGGACCGCAACGAGTGATGTTATGCCCAGTTCTTCGGAATGGAAAGATCGAGGCATTTGAGCTCATGCATCCGTGTTAGGTGGAAATCTCGCCATCTTCTACTAACGGCGGCGCATGTCATTGACGCCAGTAAGGTCGCGTCGCTCTACATCCCGATCCAAGGAACATTGCGAAAGCTGGAAGGAAGCGGAATCATCACAAGGGCGCGCCGAGCGGGACCACGATAAGGTCGCGCAGAGCCTCGTCGCGGTTGCGCGGAAGATACAGGCGGCGGAAGAGCGCAAGAGGCTGTTGATTGACCTCTACGCCTCGGGGGCACCTCCCCGAAGCGGCGTACGTGGACGCGAACGTGTCCTTGGACAAGGAGCTTCATGCCCTGAAATTGAAGAAAGCGGAATTCGTCCAAGGGTTACCACTACTGCACAAGGAAAGCGTCGAGTTGAGCATCCGGCAGTTCTGCGAAATTGCCCTCGCCCGCTTCGAGCACTGCACCGTCTTTGACGACAAGCGGCAGTTCCTCGTGGAGCATGTGGAGAGCAACATTTATGACCGCTACCGGGTGACGGTGATCGGCTCGGTACCGATCAAAATGCAATTGAGCAATTCGCAAGAAATCGAAACGCGCAAACTCGCGTTTTGTCTTCGCGGCGAGATCGACAAAACGACGTTGCACAAGAAGCCGCGCAAGAAATTTGCAGAAGCATGCCGGCTGCGGTTCTTGAATCGGAACGGTAGTAGAAGCTAGGGAGCAAGCGGGCGCGTGATGAACGGTGCCCACCGTTCTCTTACCTCTGGTGTCAGGCCGCCCGCAGCGAGGCAATCTCGCAGGAATTCCAAGGATTTCTTGGGTTTCCGCTCCTGCGTCTTACGGTCGACATGAACGAGGCCAAAATTGCCCCATCCCTCACCCCATTCGAAGTTATCAAGTCCGGCCCACCAATAAATGCCGCGGAGGTCCACTCCGGCTTGCACGGCCCGGTGGAGTTGTTCAATTCCCTCGGCAATTGCCCAGCATTTTCGGTAATCCTCGACACCTTCGATCGGATAGCCATGTTCCGTGATGTAGATTGGATAGCCGTACTTTTGCCAGTAAGCCAAGGGTACATGGTAGAGCACCTCCGGACACATTTCCCATTTCAGGCCGTTGGTCAGTTCGCATACGTCAGAGAAAACCTGGTTAGGCGAGTAGGAAACTTGCCCATCCCATCCGGCGCGTACGTCCTGGCCGCGGTTGCCAGTGCGTCTGAAGTAGAGGTTTAATCCCAGTCTATTGATGACGTCTGGTCCCCCCATATCTCGAAGAAGGTCGATAAAGAAGTAACCTTCATCGTCCCAATATTTTTTGAGTGCGGGGACGTTCGTGTCGTTCCACGTCGTTGCGTGGGCTATCGATATCTCGGATTCCGGAGCGGTGCTCAAAATGACCTTCCGAGCACGGATGTGTGCTTCCGCGAGTCGCTCGAGCATCTCCATGTATTCGACATCCCCGAGTTTATGCGCAAGCCAGCGTCGCCAACGGCGCGTAAACATCGCATCGACGGTCGGTTCGTTGATGATGGTGTGGAGCATTGGTGTATTGCCGATACGTTGCATGCCTTCGTAGACAAGGTCCTCGAAGTATTTTGGCATGTCGGGGTTCTTCCACGAGCCGATGTCATCAGCCCAGCCAGGCATTTGCCAGTGGTACCAAGTCATGGCCGGCTTGGAGAGTCCCATTTGTTTGCCGATCCTCGGCATGGCGGCTAGGTTTGAGAGTTCTTCTTGGTCGAATTTACCGCGTTCGGGATTGATGCGTGGCCATGGCGCATTCAAGCGTACACCATTTAGCCTATGATCGAGCCATAGCCGGAAATCTTCAGGCCAACGACTCTCGAACTCGCACGCGCGGCTGGCAACGAAATGCACCAACTCGCGTTCGTTGTTCAAGAGTCCTTTGCTCTTAAGCCACTCCATGCGCTCAAGGCTTCGTATCCACCTACCCCAGTTGGAGTCGACCCATGAACCGTCCTTGCGGAACTCGGAATACACTTGCATTGCGGCAAGGCCGACTCCCTGCACTGGAAGCATGGGTATCGTCGATGTCTGTAACATCTTGCGTTCTTTTCACTATTGTCGACCCATTGGCCGCTTCGGTCGGTGTATCTCTTTGCGTATGAAAAGACAATTGACACGAGCTATTTAAAAATGGTGAAGCCGGCAACGCACGTCGTCGGCTACAAGTATTTCCGAAAGAGCGGGATTTTTAGATACGTATTATTTGCTTGCCATCGACGGTCCAGTGACCCCAGTGCCCGCCTAGCTCGCCTTCAAATTGAGCTTTCCAAGGCTCGTCGCATGCCTCAAAATACCAGATTGTGATACCAGCGGCATTTGCCCACGCAGCAACTTCGCGCGTATATCTGATGGCGTTCTCGACGGAGGCAACTGCTGGGCCATTGCTCTGTCCTCTGCTCGGCCAGCCGGTCTCGGTAATGAGCACTTCTTTGTCGCCGACCATGGTTTTGACCAGCCCGTAAATGCGCGCTAGTTCGGTTACAGCATTTTCGATGCTTACATGTGCCCAGTATGGATAGCTGTGCATCGCGACCACATCACAAGCCGCCATCACCTTGGGATTCTTGATCAAATGTTTGGCGTCCTGAGCAGTAGTTACCGGCACGTGCGGGCAGCTTCTCCTGAAGTTTTCGATATATCGGATGTGTATCGCCGGAGGCACACCGCGTTCGCCCCGCTCTTTGATGAGGTCGAAGATGGATTCGTTGCCTATGATTGCCAAGTCGACATGACCGGCATTGGCTTCTCGTATCAAACGTTCGACTTCCCGGCGATTTCTTCGATTCCGAGGTCTTTCGAGCACTGCTCCAGCGGCCACCTTGAGCCCGAGCTTGTGCGCTTCGAGACCAAATTCCGGCATGGTGTTGTTGTACGTGCGCACCCACTCCATATGCGGTGCAATTCGCTTCAGTTGTGGTAGATAATCCTCCTTTTTAACGGGCCAATTCGACACACTGAAACATAGTCCGTGCAGCTTCTGCGATTTTTTCACGCGCGTAACTCCTTTTGTGACCCCTATTGTCTTGCGAAATTATAAAAAAGAAACACGCCCAAGGGGCCTAACATCGTCGTAATTACAGGAGGGTGGTGACTATCTTCATCACGATGAAGTTAGTCGCATAGGAGCACCCGAAGCATAACCAGGAACATTTAGGACCTACTTGGCGTATCGAGATCTTCGCTACGCCCCTTGGGACCCTGGACCGCCCCTCAGTACCCAAGCGGCCCCAGGGACTCCTACGGGACTCGCATTTGTTGTGCAGTAGGGGGCAGGCCGGAGTGGCCCTGGCGGCCTGAAGGGGCCCCAGGGGGCCAATAGGCTCCCCCATAGGTGGCTTGGCGCGAGGTCTTAGGGGACGGCCCCTCCACCCGGCGATATCGGACCCGCTCCGAAGCGGCTCACATGCGACCCTTTCTGCTGAATAAAACCGGCATGGGCAGCGTTCCGCTGCGCACGGCCCGTATCGGACCAGCCGCGCTCGGCAAGAATGGCTTGGGGATCCCACTCCTCTGCATGCACAAACCTCCGTTCGCTTCGGTCGGCTCGGGTCCTGACCGGCCTGTACTCGGCCTTTTCAAATCCAGTTCTGGAACGCTTGGGATGTGGCATGGCCAACATGAGGCTCATTTCGCGGGACGCGGGCCGATTGGACACCTGTTTCGCTGCTGCTCTAATGGCAGCGCCGGTGTGTTGTTATGCCGGCAGGCCCGCTGATGCCCAATGGGCCGCCGATGGCTTGCGCCGGTCCTTCCGTCCGGGCGGGTCAACTACGGAACTGGACTCGATCAGGTGGAAGTCGAAATGTTTCAATTCAGGCGTCGGCGGTGCGCCACGAACTTCCGAGAATTCACCGGCAATTACGATGCTAAGGAGAAGATCATGCATTGCCCCAGGTCGAGTCGTCGAACGTGTAAATAATCTGCAAACGGTTCCTTCTCGCAGTCTCACGCGCGCCGGCCAATGCTTCCGCGAAACTGCACTCCTGTTTCCCCTGCCTCGAGATCGACGCCTCGTCTCTGAGATGCCCGTGCAATAGCCACTGCGTGCCGTCCCAGCGAAAAATCTTTTGCGTCACCCATGGAACAGACCACTTCGGCGTCACACCCTCTTTGAGCCAGAGCTGGCCAGTGGTCGGTGCCATAGGTGGGGTCGGGCCGTGGAACATCGTCACTCGATCCGGATCGAGTAGTTGTGGTTGAACGCGGCCCTTTTCCGTCGGTTTTGGCAGGACTACCACACGCCTCCAGCGCCGAAACACCAAGCTGCGGGGCGGGCAGCCGACCCCACAGGTAATGACGACCATGCAGTAATTGTCCGGGATCAGGCTCAGTAGGTCGCGGACGGCAG
>WNFT01011485.1_pt1 | contig 15245 bp, 18 predicted proteins | sample 5400191 | NCBI WGS metagenome assembly WNFT01 (sample SAMN13153359, study PRJNA577476) | soil metagenome | isolation source: 80 cm saprolite under Madrone tree | place: USA:California | collected 2016-06-14 | reverse complement strand
GAAATACGCCTTGGTCACGTCTTCTGTGCCCAGTGTCTGGTTTTTTAATTCGCCAAGGCTTCGAATCTTTTGCAGAAAGCGATCGAGGTTTTCCGGCTGGACCTTCACGACGACTTGCCCACGTCGCTTTCCATTTGCCTGTTTCTCAGAATCTGTTGTAGCGATGTAACCGTGTTCTTCGTTTGCAACTGCAGTGATTTTTTGGACAGCATTATCGAAGCTGAGGATCTCCAGTTCGACGATTGCGTTGCGAATTAGTTTGCGATTGGCGAGTGCCGGAGCAGGCGATTCACCTCGGGTTTTTCCGGCTTCTTCGGCGTTGGTGGGACTCTCCGGGGTTGCGGCGAACGCTTCACTCTCAGTAGTCTCCCCCTGCGCGGCTTTAGCCGGGGCAACCGTTGCAGCCGCCGCTTTGCTCTCTTCGCGGAATTTTGATCTGGTTGCGGGCGGCGGCGGCGGCGCCTCGATCGCCAAATCTTGTGGTCGCCCAGCGGCGATTCCGCCTGATCTACGCAGAGCGCCGGCTTGACTTGGGAGTGATTCGGGCGGCTGCGGTGCGGCTACTTCTGCCTCCGCGTAACGTTCGCGAAGCGAGGTCGCATATCCGTCCGATCTGCACAAGCCCGAGCAACGCGGCAGCAACTGCAGTAATTTGAACGGCGCGAAGACGCATCAGATCGACGAGCAGTTTTACGAGTCCGGCTCGTTGCGGGGCGCGTTTGCGAAAGCCTGCAAGCATCCGCTGTTCAAACGCTGGATCGGGTTTTTCCTGAGCAAGGGTTTCTTCCAGAACTTTGTTCATAGTTTTGATTTCCTGATGAGTTTTTCGGCACCCGGCGCAATCGAGCAGCATTGGTCAGACCCAGGCTGTTTTCGATAGTGCGATAATCCATCTCTTCGAAATAGCGCAACGTGAGCGCAGCCCGATGGAGTTCCGGCAACGCTGCGAGTGCGGAATGCAATTTTTGATCTAGAGCACTCGTGTTCGCTGGCTCTGGCTCGATCGGTTCCGTCACTTGCTCCGACAAAGGAACGGTGCGGCGTTTGCGAAAAACGTCGTGCGCCTTGTGTCGCGCAATCGTTGCGAGCCAGGCCGGAAATTTTTCCGGATCGCGCACGCGCCAGCGTGTTTTCCATGCTTTGACCAGCGAATCTTGTACGACATCCTCTGCCTCCTCGCGGCTTTGCAAAACGCCGTAAGCAATGGCGAAAAGCGTCCGGCTATGGGTGCGAATAATCATTTCGAATGCCTCGCGATCGCCATGAATGGCTGCCTGATATTTTTCGCGTTCACTGGGATCCATTGGGTCGATCTAAAGCCTAGACGCTCGACGGCGCCAATCCGCGCGAAATTTCTTTAAGAATTTGGTAGGGCGCGCTCGCCGAGCGGGCCGGAACGACCCGGCGATCCGTCCCTACCTAGAAAATGAGGACGGTAGTGCCTACGCTCGCGTGGTCATCCCGAGCGGAGCAAGAGCTCTCACATTCGGAGCCGGCGGCATTCTTCGTAACTTGTGTGATCGATCAGTTTGCGAGGTCCCTCACTTCGTTCGAGATGACAAACGGAGGATCAGAAAATAAGGACAGTATTCCCTACACTTACGAGGTCTTTCACGCGCGCAGCATCCCAGTTCGCCAGGCGAACGCAACCATGACTGGCGGCGCGGCCGATTTTCTCGGGATTGTTGGTGCCGTGAATGCCGCTGCCGGGCTTGTTCAAACCGATCCAAAGAACGCCAACGAGATTGTTCGGACCTGGTGGAAGGTTGTAATAGTTTTCGGTTCGCACGCCGTGGTTGAGCATGCCTTCATCGTAGCGGAACCACGGCCAGACATTCGTACCGAGAATCTTCCATGTGCCCACCGGCGCCGGCAATGTTTTCGATCCCGGTGTAATTGGAAAGACACAGACGAGTTGGTCCTGGTCGAACACCTCCAGAAGATGTTCGTAGGTGTCGACAAAAATCTTACGAGAAGCGAACGCCGGATTTTCAGGGACTTTTCCCTCGGTGAATTTCTCAACCTCAAAGGGCAATACATTTGGCACCTTTAAAGTTTCGCCCGGCTGAAGGTGCTCCCAGTTTTTTCCGGGATTGAGTTTTTGAATGTAAGACTCGGCCGAATGATAACGCTCAGCGACGAACTCAAGCAGGGACGTATAAGGCAGCCATTTTAATTTGGCCTGCTCTGCACGGCTGCCCGGTACATTGCCCACGAACTTCAGATCTTCATCCCTGATCGTATAAGTGGTGTAGGTCACGGGCACTTGATCGAGCATCCATTGATCGACCGCACCAGTCTTTGGCATGGCGTGCGCATGCTTATATGAGATTAGCGCTTTGCGGAAGAATTCGCCCATCCTTCCGTCAATTTTCCCAGGCCCGAAATCGCTGTTGTCCAAAAAAATCTGCAACCGCGTGGCCGTTTCCTCATCGTAATTAGGCAATGCGACGGGATACACCCGTGGTGGCGGCGTGGTTTCTTCTTCTGCGAGAACGAACATCGAGATTGCGCTGATTGTGAAAACGAAAAAAACAAACCTCATCGGCGGAAGTTATCAGCTCTGAGCCCAAGTCATGCAAACGCGATCTGACTTTCGTCTTCATGGCGCGGCGGTTGCCTGGTCAAACACTGTTTCGGCCTCCTCCCGATAACCCATTCGTCCTCGCGTAGCCGCAATAAGCACCAGCGTTAACGCGGATCCGGCTATCGCGAGATTCGCGTAGCTTCCGAGTACGATTGGAGAGTGAAACAATCGAATCAGGGCGGCGGAATAAAAAGTGTTCCAGGAAGCATGTACCAATATTGCCATAAAGACGCTGTTCCTCGTGTTATTGACGACCCAAACAATGATCAGGCGCAGACCGATTAGGGCAAGGGCGAACACGACGAATTCGAGGATCGTGCCCCTCGGAGGTATATCCGTCACGTCTTGGGAGGGGATTAGAAATCCAGGCAAATGCCACAGAGCCCACAGACTGCCGAGAATCAGGCCTCCGATCAAAGGACCACAAAATTGCTGCAAGCGAGGCTGAGCGAAGCCGGTCCAGCCTGGTTCCTCGAAAAGCGGTCCTCCTAAGAGAACCATCGAGATGAAGGCACGCAGGTAGTCCAAAAAGAATGGCCGCGCGGGGATGTCGAAGGACTCCGCGGCACCGGGCCGGATGAAAGTAGCAAGCACCATCGTTGCCGGGAGCCCAACCAGGGCGAACACGTACCATCGAATCCCAACGCGCCACCACACCATTCGGCGGAGCAACCGCGCTATACCGGGCCGCCCTTCGGTAACCGCAGTCATGATGAATCCCGATAAGATTGGTCCGAGCAGGCCGGCAATGGCCAACAAGCGGATCACGTCGTCCCTCAGATTTATAATGCCGTAGTACACGAGTGGATCCGGCAGGAACATGAGCCAGGAGAAACCGAAGGCGATGAGGAAATAAGAGACCAAAGGATGACGAGCAGGCCAGCTGCTAAGAACGGAGGGCAACTGTGCGGGAGCGGCACTCAACGTCGTAATCTCTCCTTCAAGGGATCAGTCCATTCATAGGAAGGCGTGCAAATGTTCGACTTTGATGATGCGCCGTCGTTTGTCATGCGAGGACAGATCTCCTACGAAACGGGAAGATCTTATCAACAATTGCAATACCGAAGCGATCCAACATTGATTCACTTCGCAATGTAGTCGAGCGAACACGCTCAGGTGGTATCATTTGAATCGGATTGCTTGCCATTTGGTACGCGAGTTCTAGTTTTGGCGCGGTGAAAAAGATCGAGGCAATCATCAAGCCTTTTAAAGCAGAGCCGGTGAAGGAGGCCCTGATGGCGGCAGGTGTAGAAGGAATGTCTCTTAGTGAGGTAAAAGGATTTGGCCGACAGAAGGGCCACAGCGAAATTTATCGCGGCACGGAGTACACCGTCGATTTCCTTCCGAAAATAAAATTCGAAATGGTTCTTCCCGACGACCGCGCACAACGAGCTGTCGAGGCAATTTTGGGAGCAGCCAAAACGGGGAAGATCGGCGATGGGAAAATCTTTGTGACCGAGGTCGAAGAAGCGGTGCGCATTCGGACAGGCGAACGCGGAACGGAGGCACTGTGAGCGCGAGCTCACGCTGTTGAAAGGTAAAAAGAGTTAAGTTGAGAAGTTACAAACCTACAGAGTTCCCGGGAAGGAGTATCCGTTTAACGTCTTAACCTATTAACGATTCAACGATTCAACGATTCAACTCATGCACGAATATCTGCTGTCAGTCTTTCTCGGAATCGTCGAAGGGCTGACTGAATTTCTCCCGGTAAGCTCAACTGCGCATTTGCGTATCTGCGAAGCGTTGCTGCATATCGATCTTCACGATGGCTTTTGGAAAATGTACACGATCGTTATCCAGCTCGGCGCCATTCTGGCGTTGCCGGTTTATTTTTGGCACCGCATCCTGGAGTTTGTTCGCACGTTCCCTAGAGGTGAGCGCGGCGATCGCACCATTTTGACAAATCCTCTAAGTCTTACCTTAATAGCGTTTGTTGTAACCGCAGTTCCAGCGTGGGCACTTACGAAACAAATCGGCAAAAACCTGGAAAATCTCTGGGTGATGGCCTTCGCTCTTCTCATCGGCGGAATCGTGATGTGGATCGTTGACGCCGTCTTCACACGGCCACGCACGATGCACATGGAAGAAATGACCCTGCCGCAGGCGATATGGATCGGTGCAGCGCAAATCCTTTCTGCTGTTTTCCCCGGTACTTCGCGTTCGATGTCCACCATCGCTGCCGGGCAAGTCGCCGGCCTGTCTCGTCCAGCGGCGCTGGAGTTTTCGTTTTTCTTATCGATGCCGACGATGGTAGTGGCTACGGGATTTGACTTTTTGAAGACAGTGATGCCGCATCATCATGAAGCGGATATTGCCCCGCTAGCGATGAATCTTCATGAATGGATCGTGCTCGGAATCGGATTTATCATTTCGTTTTTCGTAGCACTGGCCGTGGTCGCATGGTTTATGAATTGGGTGCGTGCGCGCGGGTTTGTGCCGTTTGCCGTTTATCGGATTGTGCTCGGTATCGGATTATTGACGCTGCTAATTCGCGGGATCATGTAAATCAATTACCGATGGGGACCGACGTTATTTTTCCGGACCTGCAAAGCGCTGTTCTTTGCGAGGACGTACGCTGCGAGATCAACGGAATGCAAACACTCGTTGGCGTGCTGAGTGTAATTCCTGCGCCTGCTCTGCCAATCAATTACATCCGGCTCTGCATCTGGACGCGGTGGTGCAGCGGCTCGGGCAAGTTTCGGCAAAAATCTCGAATTCTTGGCGTAGATGAGCAGCAGGTCATCGCCCAGGCGGAGGTTGAGTTCAACCTAAAGGAGATGGAAGGCCACGCGACCAACGTCCATTATTTTGGCGGAGTGCAGTTTCAACAATACGGATTACATCACGTTGAGATTTTTCTGGAAAACGAATTGCGGATGCGTTTTCCGTTGCCTGTAATCCAGGTCACGCGGCCATCTGGTTAAGGTCGGAACTTCTTGTGAATGGGGGCTTTCGAATGGGTTGGAGTCGTTTATCGCGACGATTTATGCCGAGGGGATTTTTCAGCGTGCTGCTTTGCAGCTTTATCTTCGTTGGCCAGACGCACGCGCAGGAAGTAATCGTCGCTCGCGAAACGAAACCTGAAGCTCCCAAGCAAGCAGCTCCGCCCCCAGAGCAAACTCCCTCAGAATCCCCAACCCCGGAGCGAACCAAGCCTAAATCGCGAGGCAAGAGATCTTCATCCGCAGAACCCACGCTTGAGCAAATGAGAATGGCGGGAGCGCTGGCCGCCGAGCGGCTGAACAATCCGAATCCATCACAAACGAGGAGATCTGGCCAACCAGAATCCGAGGCTGCTCCGACGGCAACCCCAGCAGTCCTAGAAACTCCCAGGCCTGCGAAAAAGGAAGCCCTTTCCGAACAAACGAGCACATCACGTCGGCGAAGTTCACGAACTGCGAAGCCAGAGCCGGGTGGCGCTGTGCGGCCAACGTTGATGGAATCCGGAAGAGAGCAGCCAAGTGCCTCTCCTTCGCCTAAAGGGCAAACGCCCGTACCCTGATTAACGAACCGGTCAGTGCGCAGTAGGAAGCCACGCTATCATTTCTCGCTCACGCTCTTCCCACCTTCATGTTTCCCAGAGCATGAGCAGGAGCAAGACGAGAGCGGAGTGCAAATTCTCTTGCACGCAGATGCCGCCAACATATTATTCATAGGCAGTCCCGACTGTGTCCTGCCGGATGCATCGGGAAATTTTTTGCCCATTTCTGATTGCAATGGCCAATACGATTTTAATTGGAGCGCAGTGGGGCGACGAAGGTAAGGGCAAGATTATCGACGTGCTTACCGCGAAGGTTGATGTCGTTGTTCGCAGCCAGGGCGGCAATAACGCCGGGCACACTGTGTTCCATCGTGGCGTTAAATACATTCTTCACCTAATCCCCTCGGGAATTCTGCGGCGCGGCAAGGTTTGCGTAATTGGAAACGGCGTCGTTATCGACCCGATTGCATTGCTCGGCGAGATCGATGGCTTGCGCAAACTAGGGGTCACAATTGGCAGGAATTTGCTGATCAGCGACTGCGCTCACCTGGTTCTGCCTTACCACCGCCTGCTCGATGAGCAGCGGGAGCTGCGTCGAGGCCATACCAGAATTGGAACTACCAAACGCGGGATTGGCCCGGCTTATGGTGATAAGGCAGCGCGCACGGGCCTGCGGATGTCTGATTTGATGCAGCCCATTGTGTTCTCGAAAAAATTGCAGGCCAAAGTGATCGAGTACAACAGAATTCTCCAGGCACTGGGAGCCAAGCCTGTCAGTTTTCGAGAGGTCAATGAAAGCTATCTGGCGGCAGGCGAAAAACTGCGCCCATTCGTGGGCAACACGGTGGTGTATCTCCATCGCGCCATGGAGCGGGGCAAAAAGATTCTCTTCGAAGGAGCACAAGGAACATTCCTCGATATTGATCATGGAGCATATCCATATGTGACTTCCTCAAATACAACTGCGGGTGGCGCGTGTACGGGCAGCGGTGTGCCACCGAATCGGATCGATCGCGTAGTAGGCGTGATGAAGGCGTATACGACTCGCGTAGGTGAGGGAGCCTTGCCTACCGAAGATATGCAACTGACTCAAATGCTTCACGGCTTGGGGCGCGAATTTGGCGCGACAACCGGACGCAAGCGCCGCTGCGGTTGGTTCGATGCCGTGGCAACCCGCTACGCCAGGATGATCAACGGGATCGACGAGCTAACTATCACCAACCTTGACGGACTGGATCATGTTGATCCGATCTGGGTTTGCGTAGCCTATCGTCTGAACGGGAAACGCCTGGATGTTCCGCCCTGCGCCGCGAGCCAGCTGGCTAATTGCGAACCAATTTATGAAAAGGTGCGTGGCTGGAACACTTCTACTCAGTCTGCGCAGACCTTTTCTCAGCTTCCTCCTGCGGCGAGGAAATATGTCAGATACATTTCCGAATTAACCGGAGCAAAATTGTCCATGATTAGCGTCGGGCCGGCACGCGGTGAGACAATCGTTTTGTAGTCATGCCATCGAACGTGAAGAGCGTTCCTCGTCACATTGCAATCATCATGGATGGTAACGGCCGATGGGCGAAGGGCCGCGGTTTTCCACGCATCAAAGGACATGAAGCAGGTGCCCAGGCTGTTCGCGAGTGCGTAGAAGGCTGTGGCGAATTAAAGGTGGAGTATCTCACTCTTTACGCTTTCTCCGCTGAGAATTGGCAACGTCCCAAAAGTGAAGTACTCGCGCTAATGCGTCTGCTCGAAAAATTCTTAAAAGAGAAAACGCCGGAATTGATTGAGAAGAATGTGCGTCTTCAGGCGATTGGACGGTTGACTGATTTACCCGGGAGTTCGCAGGAACAACTTCATAAAACCATCGAGCAAACTGCCGGCAACACCGGTTTGACTCTTGTCCTCGCCCTTAGTTACGGCGGGCGTCTCGAAATCATTGATGGCATCAAAAGTTTGCTTCGTGCCGTCGAGCTGGGCCACATCGACAAGGCGATGATCGACGTGGAGATGTTCAGTAAACATCTTTACACGCGATACTATCCCGATCCGGATCTTCTTATTCGCACTTCGGGCGAAATGCGTTTGTCCAATTTCCTTCTTTGGCAAACGTCCTACACCGAGATGTACATCACGCCTAAACTGTGGCCCGACTTTACAAAGAAAGATCTCGTTGCTGCCGTGGAAGAATTTGGGCGCCGCCAACGCCGCTACGGAGTGGTCGTGTAGCAATGTCGAAAGCTACAGTCTAAAATCGAAAGCCTGTATGAGATTTGAGAATCAAGTTGCGATTGTAACCGGGGGAGGGCGGGGGATCGGACAAGCTATCGCCTTGCGACTGGCTAACGAGGGAGCGCGTGTAGCCTGCGTGAGCCGCACAAACGCAAACGCAAAGAACGTTGCAGACCAGATCAATGCGATCCGCGCCAATGCAGCGAAAGCCTACGCGGTCGATGTCGCGGACCATAAAGCCGTTCAAAAAGTCGGCGCCGAGATTCTCAACGATTTTGGCAGGGTCGACATTCTGGTTAACAATGCAGGCGTGACTCGTGACGGGCTGGCCATGCGAATGTCGCTCGAGGATTGGGATTCGGTCGTTAACACGAATTTGCGCGGCGCGTTCAGTTTGCAATGCCGGGCAGACAAACTACGCGGCCAGTAAAGCGGGCTTGATCGGTCTTACCAAGTCACTCGCCCGCGAGCTGGCGAGCCGCAATATCACTGTCAATGCGGTAGCGCCCGGGTTCATCACGACAGACATGACTGCGGGTCTTTCCGATGAGATCAAGAATTCCATCCAATCGAAAATTCCGCTTGGCAAAACGGGTACAGCCGAAGACATCGCCAACGCGGTGGCATTTCTTGCGTCGAGTGAAGCCAGCTACATCACCGGCCAAGTGTTGTGCGTCGACGGCGGGATCGTGATGTGAGACAGGGTTGTAGCCACGGCTTCCTTAGGCGTCTGGGACACAGTTCTCACCAGTGTGCGGCTCCAGCACTCACGTACGTTGCATGATAGTAATGCGCCCATTTGCTAATAAACGGTTGCCGGCCGAAACACGGCACTCGTAAACGGTATTGCTGCCTTCTCCAAACAAACGGTTGGCGGAAATCTGCAGCGGCGATCGGATGTCATCCAGGTGCGCCACATGCAAGCGCGCGTCGCGGAGTGCCGCCAGGTAGCCGGGTGGCGCGGTTGTGCCAACAGAGCGAGCGTGCAATCCGCCGTGGACTGCCGCCGCTTGCGCGCCGTATTCGAAAGCATGAAGCGCAGATAAATGTCCGTTGCGACGCAATGGATTAGCGGGATCACGGTGCGTGTTAGCGACGCATGTAATCGATCGATCATCCCATTGAGTTACCTGATCCAACAAACACATCAAACCAGAGTGCGGAATCAATGTGCGAATTTCTGCTTTGTTAATCGGCAGATCGTTAGGCATCAAACAGACCTAAGTGATTTATAGAGATGCGACCGGGTTACATCGGAGCATGCACATAGTGTAATCCTCGAAACCCAGTAACGTTTTAACGCGGTGGAGGCTGCTTCCAAAAAGGATAGAAGTTAAACCAATTGTAAGGCGCAATGCGCGCGTAATGCTCCAGGCGCCCGGCGTAGCGCTGCATCCACAGCTGGATCTCCTCAGCCCGACGGTCGCGATCCAATGTGATCGCGTCGGCAAAATGTTCGAAGTAAATTTCGTAGCGATTCCCGCCGCGGTAGAGACCGAAAAACAAAATAACGGGACAATGCGTCATGGCGGCAAGCACGATTGGGCCGACCGGAAACGCTGCTGGACGGCCAAGGAATTGGCATTGGGTTGTTTTACCATCGCTCGACACCCGGTCGCCTAGAGTGCCGACGAAGAATCCTGCATCCAAATTTTCCTTAACCGTCAGCAAAGTATCCACCCGATCCGGCGCGATTACGGTGCTGGCGATCACCGGATTCAGCGCATGCAAAAACCCGGTGATATTTTGATTGTGCGTTGGGTCCATTAAAACCTTGAGCGGAAAGTTTCCCTGCATCACGCCCAGAGCGCGCAACACCTCGAAGCTTCCCAAATGCGAACCCAAAAGGATGCAGCCCTTTCCGCTTTCCATCCGACCGTGAAGGACCTCTTTGCCGTGAAGCTCCAGGTCAAAACGCTGGAACTCCCCGCGCAACAGGTAAAGGCGATCCAGGATTGTCGCGGCGAAGCAATGAAAATGACGAAACACATTCCACCAGTGCGCAGGGTAGCCGCGGATTTGCTTAAGATATTGGTACGAGGTTCGACGCGCCGCGCGTGCAGTAATTACAAAATAAGATGTGATCGGGTATAACAGCAGCCTTCCTGCCCAACGCCCGATGCGCGTTGCGATCCACGCGAGCAATCGCAGCGAAGGGAGTGTGCCGCGTTCCGGCAAAGCCGACCAACGCATTGCCTCCGGGGTTTTCGTCTCGAGAACGTCCGAAGTCATTTGTCAGACGCGACGTTTTGTCCGCAAATTGCGCCAGTAAAAAAGTGGGGATAAATCTCGCGAATGCGATCGATATCGGGCGCAACTTCGACGCGCTGAAGCCCTGCGCGAGTAAACGCGCACCGCCACTGCTCGGCAGTCAAAAAGCCTGGATTCGGCCGAACCTCTGGATCTGTCTGGACATTTGTAAAACTCTCAAGAATCTGAAACATCAGCTCGGGATAGATTGGTTGATTGAAATAGGGGCGCAGGCATTCGCCGATGACGAGCCATCCGTCGCTGGCAAGAGCCGAGCGCGCTTCGTTCAAACTAAACAGGAGATCCCTGGAGATATGCATCACGTTAACGGCGTATACCAGATCGAATTCACCTGGGTTAACGCCCTGAGTGCTCCAAGGCGCATCGAGATTGAGCGCGGCCCATTCAAGCGACAGGTCAGGATACTGCCTTGCGAGTTTGCGTTGGCCACATCGCAGAAAGAACGCGTTTGGCTCTGTGACAAGATAACGTTCCACCCGTGGCAAAAGCCCTCGTTCATCAAATATGCGTAGCAAAATTTCGCTGGCGCTACCGGGGCCCGCACCGATCTCTAAAATTCGAAGCGTGTGCTGAGTGGAAACACGCTCAGCGGCAAGTGCCGCGCCCACCCAGTTGTTTACGGCATAGGTTAAATTGTCGTTGTGAAAATAATTCAGCCACAGCGGCACGCCTTGCGGACCGAGCAAATTGCGATCACCACTTTGTTCGCCATTGGCCACAACTGGATACAGGCTCGCGGCGAGATCGAGTAAATCCAAAGTCGCCGCGTTCGCAGGATCAATTTGCAGACCTGCCGCACGCAGGCTTTCGAGATCGGGTTTCCGCAACGTGTACCGCAGATGGTAAAAACGAGTGTTCCCGTCGGTCCGTGCCTCGACGCATTCGATTTCGACCAGACGTTCCAGGATCCAATGTAACGCCAACTTGAAAGAGGGCTGAAACGAAAGGCGACTACACAAGTCATCGACCGATCGCCACTGGCCGAGGTGGTCGACCAGATTCAACCGGCGCGCCAGATCGATAGCCATTTCGACGCTGTAACGCTCCATCAGTTCAATGCTTTGATAGAGTCGCTCACTAAATACTTGAGGTGGGTATTCCTTCAGGTATTCAGCCAGACGCGGATCGCTTGGTTGTACCTTAAATGTTTGTCCGTCGGAGAGTGGCTCGTTCACGAAGTCCCCTTTGTCCTGGAATAAACTTCAAGTTGGCCCTCAGCTATTACGCGCCCTTCGATGCGGCAGCAAAAATTCACTTCACTCGTGTCATCATTGTTCGCGGAAAAGCAAATCGTAAACTGCTGTTCGGGCTCTAGTGGCTGCAGAAACTTAACCGTCCGGATCGCAGCAAGCTCACGGTCTTTCAGCCAATCAAGCAACGCTGCGCGCACTTCATCGAGGATCAATACGCCCGGCACGAGAGGCGCGTCTGGAAAATGCCCAGGCAAGCTGGGATGATTGGCGGTAATCGCGCAGCGCACTTCAAAGGTCATGTCAGCGAAGTTTTCCTCATCCCAGCAGTTCAATCAACTCAAGCAGCCATTCTTCTAAGAGTGCGGCCTAATCGTAACCCAGCGTGGCGGGAAAGTCGGGCGCCCGAGTTCTTTGCCCTACCTCTTAACCAGTTTTTCCGCTCGAGCGCTCGATGTACGTTTCCTGCCCACGGCCAGGCCAAACCGATCGCAATAGGCCGCAAATCGAGCGGCGCCCTCTGCTTCTTGCACCCCAAACTGTGAGAGATCGTACCGATGAAGCTTATATCGGTCCTCCGGCTGGCTCGCCAGCGCTCGACGCATCCGTTGCTCCACTTTCTGGGACAACGACCAACCGAAGTGCGCATAAATGCGTCGCACCGCTACGAGTGGGTCGTGGCGGATCTCAACATAATTTACGTCGCAAATGCGATGCTCTGCTAATCGACCGCGCTCTTGCAAGAATCTATCCAGTGTTTTCGACCAGTAGTCGATAGCCTCGCGGCAAACTATTTGTGGATCGACCGCATCGCTAAATACGCGCCGAAGAATCGTTATGAGACTGGATACCGAAGCCATGGCATCGAGCGGCGCTCGATGGGTCTGGACGAAAAGCGCATCAGGGTAAACATCCAGCAGAATTGGCAGGGCAAACATGTGCGTGGGGGCCTTGAGCACCCAACGCCGCGCACTGCGCCGGACCTGCAGATGTTGAAGAAAACGGCGATGATATTCGTACGCCGGTCGCAAGTCCTGGTGAAAGAACCACGCACGATACGAAGGCACATAATACATCGCGTCGAACTGATCACTCATAAACGTGGGCGCCATGAGACTGACACATTCTTGCGGAAGCTCTGCACCAACCGGGTGGACTTGGCGAAATGTGGGCGCCAACCAGTTGAAGCAATTACAACTGCTAATTGCCCGTTGAATTCGTCGCTTCTCATTATCGCCGGTAGGTGGGGACGGCGTCATGACTTCCCAGGTGAGGGGAACTCGGTGCTCGGGATCCAAAGCGAGCAGGGTGTGCAAGAGGGTCGTACCGCTGCGTGGCAAACCAACGATGAACAGCGGGTCGCGAATTTCTTCTCGCACGATGCTTGGATACGCCTTCCGATCCCGTTGTATGAACAAGCGTGAACACAACGTCCGTATGAGGTCGGCCCGAAGGACAATTCTTCCGATCAGGTTGAGTTGGGACTCGCGCTGGCAAGAATCGATCAATCGTGCGAGGCCCTCGAAAAAGTCGCCGCCGCCAAAATCATCAAGACCGCAACGGCGCTTTGCCGTCTTGATCAAATCAACTGCTCGAATGGGAGTGCGTGGAATTCGGCTTTTGTCCAGCAAGGTGCCACAGCCGTTGAGAAGACGCACCGGTAAGATCGGGCGAGTTTGATCAAGAGTCGTGGTGGAGGAATTCATTCCTGACAAGGATTGTTGTTGTTCTGCCAGATTCGGCAACCGTTGGCTACTAAGACTTTAGGGCAATATTAGCGCAAAAAAGAACAGAGGAGGCATCTCGAGCGTTGGCACCATTCTGACGGTTGCACCGTTCTGATAATCGTTCCACTTTGCTTCTGATGAGAACGGAAAAGGCAATGTTCGGGGCAGGCTGTTTTTGGGGAGTGGAAGAAACTTTCCGCAATTTAAAGGGCGTCCTGTCTACAGCAGTGGGTTACGCTGGCGGAAAGAAAGAGAATCCGACCTACGAAGATGTTTGCACTGACGAGACCGGCCACGCCGAAGTCGTGGAAGTGGAGTTCGATCCATCACAAATCGCGTACGATGAACTTTTGGACGTTTTCTGGTCGAACCACAATCCCACGACATTGAACCGGCAGGGTCCCGATGTTGGAACGCAGTATCGCTCAGTAATTTTTTATCGTTCGCCCGAGCAGAAATCGGCGGCGGAAACATCCAGGGAAAAGATCAATGTGAGCGGACGTTTTCGCCGGCCAGTGGTAACGCCAATTGAACCTGCGCCGGCGTTCTGGCGCGCAGAAGAATATCATCAGCGTTATCTGGAAAAGCGCGGACAGTCACATTGCGCGATCTGACTTTAATCGCGAATGGATCGGCAGGTAATTCGAATGAAGAACTTCGCTGTCGACGCTGCCCAGTTCATTCTTGACCAGGCGCATAACGCCCTTGGTGAACGCAACGAATTCCGGCTTGCGCTCTCCGGTGGGAACACTCCCGCTCCGGTTTATACCCGGCTTGCCGCAATCGGGCACGATCTGCCCTGGGATTTGACCCGAATTACATTCGGAGACGAGCGGTGCGTCCCCCCTGATGATCGACAGAGCAATTTCAGAATGGCCTGGGAAACGCTTCTCGCGCCCGCCGCGGTTCCTGAGAAATCAATCCTGCGCATGCGCGGTGAAATCGATCCACAAACGGCGGCGCAGGAATATCAGGATCAACTCGATTTTTTGGCCGCGCAGCGAAGCGAACCCATTTATCGCCATGATCTGATTCTTCTCGGCCTCGGGGACGATGGCCACACGGCGTCGCTTTTTCCTGGCACTGCTGCGTTAGATGAAACGATAAGGCGAGTAGTCGCGAACTTTGTTCCAAAGTTAGATGCCTGGCGATTGACATTCACGTTACCGCTCATCAATCACGCACGGCACATCTGCTTCCTGGTCGGCGCGGCGAAAAACGCTGATTTAATCGAGCGCGTCCTCGAAGGGGACCCGCAATTTCCAGCGTCGAGAGTCAATCCGTCAGCTGGCGATATAACATGGCTGATTGGGGAATCGTAATTTGAGGATCGAGATTCGTGAATCGATTCACGATGTAACGATTCAACGCTTCAACGAGGTCAGTACTCTTCGCCCTCGTCTTCTCGTGGTGGCACGACGCGATCGTCCACTGCGTACGCATGAAGCATTACCGCGATGAGGTAAAAGAAAAAGAGACCAAGCCCCCAGCCGGCAGATGCGAACGCTGCCAACAACACAAAGATCCCGACCGGGATCGCCCCGAACATCCATAAAAACCCCGCAAGCTTGTGTCCTTTATAAATATGTCCCAGGCCCGGAATGATACTAAAGATAACTGCGATGGCGTCGCTCGCTTTGCCTTCCGCAGTTTCAGTTGCGCCGCGTGTCCAATCACAGCGGTCGCACCGTTGGGCATCTTTCGGCAGGAGATGCCCGCAGTATGGACAGTGCATTTTATCGCCCGCGCTTCGTTCTGGCCGA
>WNFT01002680.1_pt1 | contig 15246 bp, 16 predicted proteins | sample 5400191 | NCBI WGS metagenome assembly WNFT01 (sample SAMN13153359, study PRJNA577476) | soil metagenome | isolation source: 80 cm saprolite under Madrone tree | place: USA:California | collected 2016-06-14 | reverse complement strand
CCGGCATGTCGCGGCCGCTCGCCTTGCTGAAGAACGCCTCGCTCACGCGGAGCTGGGCCCGGCAGCGTCACGAGGAGCTGGCCGCGATCATCACGCTGGTCGACCGGCTGGTGACGGACGCCGCGGCCCTCCAGACGCTCGCACCGTCATCGCCCGCGGATGCCGCCACGCAGGCCTCGCTGCTGCGGGTGGGCGATGCCTGCGAGTTGGTGAGAAAAGCGTTCGCCGAGCGGCGGCGCCCTGCGCCTCGCGATTGGGCGGCACTCTCGGCTCCCGCCGCCACCGGCACAAGCTGGCCACCGCTCGCGGACATGGAGGGAGCTCTCGACCAGATCGCGCTCGCGGTGCGGATCCAGGAGCCCGCGGAGCGACGCGAGGAAGCAAGGCCAGGCCTCTTGCTGCCCGATGCCTTCACCAATCCCGAGTACGTCCAGTTCGCCGTCAAGGGCGCCGCCGCGTGTCTGATCTGCTACATCCTCTTCGTCGGATTCGATTACCCGGGCATCTACACCTCGGTCGTCACCTGTTTCGTCGTGTCGCTCTCGACCATCGGGTCGAGCAATCAGAAGGGCCTGCTGCGCTTCGCCGGCGCCGCCGCAGGGGGACTGATGGGGCTGTTCGCCCTCGTGTACGCGTTTCCAAACGTGGACGGCATCGGCGGCTTCTGGCTGGTTTTCGCCGGCGGCACTGCGGTCGCCGCGTGGATCAACTTCGGTACCCCCCGGGTTTCGTACGGGGGGTACCAGACCGGGCTCACCTTCTACAAGGCGGTGTTTCAGGGCTTCGGCCCGGCCGTCAGCGCGACCGTCCTCCGCGATCGCCTCATCGGCGTCGCCCTCGGCCTGATCGTGTTCGGCCTCCTGGAGCACGTGCTCTGGCCGGTCCGCGCGGCGGATCGGATGCGTGAGCGCCTGGCGGATGCCTTCCGCTCACTGGCTGCACTGGCGCTCGCGTGCGCCAATCCGGGAGGTCTGCGTCCTGCCGAGGTGGATGCGCAACGCCGCCTGATCTCCCAGCAGGTGGCGGACGTTCAGGGGTTCATCGAGTCCTCGAAGTTCGAGCTCGACGGCGGGAGCGCGAGAGCCACCGCGCAACTACTTGGCGATGCCCAGACCGTCTTCCTCGTTCTCTTGGCGATCGCCCGCCACGAAGGTGTGCTCCCCGCATCGTCGCGGGAGGCAATGCTACGGTTGCCGAGGGACGGGTCGGCGGCCCTGGAGGCGCTGGCCGAGCACTTGCGGCGCGGCGGCGACATGCCCGCGATCGACTTCGATGACACGCTGGCCACCGCCGAGCGTGACATCACCGCAGACCACGGAATACATGTCCTCTACCGGGAGTTCGTGGTAGCCGTCAATCGACTAGTGGCGGATGGACCGCAAGCTTCGAAGGTGTGATCGCAGAGGGATGCGTCTACTCCGCTGCCAACCGACCAGCAGATGCTAGTCTGCCGGCACCGCTCGGGGAACACCTGGTGTCCCCCAGCATTGGCTCGCGCTGAGCGTCCGCGCAATCAGGTAGTTGGCGTGTGCGGGCGCCACCCCAGGGCTTGGCATGGCGATTGCCGACATCTCACTGATCAGCCGGGAGGTCTCAAAGTAGGTCCACGAGGAAATCAGGAGGGTTCTGATGTCGAAAAAAGTTGCAGACGTATTGTGGGAGATGCTGGCGAAGGCTGGAGTCAAGCGCGGTTAGAAATTGAAGACCGTATCGACCGCGACTACAACGCCCGGCGAAATCCGGAGCAGTTTCCTTTAGGGATTCGGCTGGGCTCCTGGAGGACGGGGCTGGCCGCGGGAGATATGCGCTTTATCGGGAGCTTGTGGTGGCCGTCAATCGCCTAGCGGCGGGCGACTCGCGAGCAGCAGTGGCTCGACCGAGGTAGCGAATGGGAAGCCTCGACTCCTTCATTCGAGCGTACGGGTATCCGGCCGTCTTCGGCGGGATGGTGATTCAACAGGTTGTTCCACCGATCCCGGGAGAGCCTCTCCTGCTTGGGGTCGGCGCTCTGGCCGGGAACGGCCGCTTCAGCGTGTGGCTCGTGGCGGTGTTTGCGCTCGCGGGCTCCGTGGTGGGCGATTTCATCTGGTACGAGATCGGACGTCGGGGTCGGCAGCGAATCTTCAAGTGGCTCTGTCGAGTCTCGCTCGAGCCCGACGCCTGCGTTCGGCGTGCGCAGGATACGCTCGCGCGGCGCGGCGCGAGTGCCCTCTTGATCGGCAAAGTTGTGCCGGCGTTCAACGGTATCGCGCAGCCCTTGGCCGGTGCCCTTGGGATGTCGAGACTGCGATTCCTGATCGCAGACCTTCTCGGAGGCGTTCTCTGGGTGGGACTCTACATCGGCTTGGGCTATGCATTTCGCGATCAGCTCGCCACGGCGGCCCTTCTCGCCAACCGATTGGGTGGTTGGGCCATCGTGATCATCGCTGGGGTGTTTGGGCTGTACCTGGGCATCAAGGTGGTTCGTCGGCAGCTCTTTATCCGCAAGCTGCGCATTGCTCGGATCAGTCCCGAGGAGCTCGAGGCGAAGCTCAGCGCCAGCGAGGCCGTGTTCATCGTCGATCTACGGAGCGAGCTCGACGTCAGCGCGGAACCCACGATGATTCGTGGTGCGATACACATGGCTCCCGCGATGCTCGAGCACGGCCACGTCCCGATCCCGCGGGACCGCGAGGTGGTGCTCTACTGCTCCTGACCGAGCGAGGCGATGAGCGCCCGGGTGGCGCTTCTGTTGCGGAAACAAGGCGTCGGGCGGATCCGACCCCTGGCGGGCGGGTTTCAGGCGTGGCGAGACCGGGGCTTCCCCGTGGTCCTCTTGGCCAGCCAGACGTCATCTGCTGATGCACGGGCCAGGGCCCCGGGCCGGCGATCGATATAGGACCCGCCGGTCTGGCCGCGAAGCAGGGAGGGAAAGCGTGAAGCGATTCATCCTGCGCGGAACCGATGAGATCGTGATCAGCCGTTCAGCGCGTCTGGTGACGCCCGGAGCCTCCGTTGGGCGAGGACGAGACCGGACCGGAAGATGATCGCCGCGCCGATGCCGAAAACCAGATGAAAGGCGACCTCGATCGGCACCATCGCGAGATGGAAGCCGCCGCCGATGTCGAAACCCTTCAGCGGCAGTACGACGAACCAGTACACGGCCAGAGGCAGGAGGCCGAAGGCGAGCCCGCCCGTCCACCATCCGAGAAGAGCCGTGAGCCGCCGCTCGAGCAACGCGTAGACCAGTCCCCAGAGCCCGGCCCAGAACGCTAGCGAAAGGGTCTTCGGCACGCCGAGGGGCGGCACCGGCGTGAGGCTCCAGGGCAGGGCCGGCACCAGATGCGCGGCGTAGAGAAGACTGCCGAGCGCGCCCTGAAAGATCAGGTGCGAGAGGAACCCGGCGATGAAGCCGAGGAAGAGGCGCGTCGAGGTCGTGGACATGTGGGACTCCTTTCTGTGATGGGTCGTCGCGGATCGGCACCTCGCTCCTTGGCCTCAGGCGTTTCGACAGGTCATGCCCGTCCGGTGGCAGGTGGTGCAGGCCGGGTGGTAGAGCCGGGCGGGGCGGAACGATTCGGCGAGGCTGCCCGCGGACAGCCGCGCGCCGGGGAGCCCGGCCAGGATGGGACAGGCGTAGACGCCGCCGTCCGCGATCACGCGAGCGTCCGCGCATTGGAGCGTCGCGCGGTCGAAACCGTCGAGCATCTCCTCGGTCAGCGTCGCACCGCCTTCTTCGCCCGCGAGACGACCGAGCGCGAACACCGGCATGATCTTCACCCTGGGCCGTTCGATCCCGAGCCCGAGCAGGAAGTCGCGGAAGCGCTGATAGCCCGCGCCGTCGCTGAGGATCTCGGTGGCCGTCACGATGGGCAGGAGGCCGCGCGCGTGCAAGCGCTTGATGGCATCGACCGCCCGCGCCCACGAGCCCTGCCCCCGCACGCGGTCGTTCCGCTCGGGATCGACGTCGTCGAGGCTGATCCGCACGTCGAGCGAGTACGGCGATTCTCGCGCCAGGGCCCCCAGCTCGTCGGCGGTGGCCTCGGTGATGGCGGTGCCGTTCGTCAGGACGGTGGTCGGCGCGGCGGCGAGCGCCGCGCCGAGGAGCGGCACGATCTCGGGGTGCAGGAACGGCTCACCGCCGGTGAAGTAGATCTCCTTCACGCCGAGTTCCTCCGCCTCGCGGATGGCCCGGCGCGCCGTGGCGGCGTCGAGGGGCTTGAGCCACGGATCACGCGGGCCGCTCGCGTTGATGCAGTGGGTGCACTCGAGGTTGCACCACGTCCCCGTGATCTGGATCCAGAGCGTGGTGAACCGGACGAACGGCACCCGCGGCGCCGCCGGCGTGCTGGCATCGAGCACCACGAGCGGATGTCTCATCGCGAGCCTCACGGTACTACCGCCGATGTGGCGCGCCCGCACCCGCTCCGGGGGCCGGGCCTGTCAGTTCGGCCGCGGGCCGTCCGCGGCGTCCGAGCCACCGGGGCAGGAGCGAGAGGGCCACGAGCAGGATCCCGGCGGCGCCGATGTAGGCGATCGTGCGGCGAGGCTGTCCACGCCCCGCGGCGATGGCACTTCCCGCGAGGGCGTAGGCCGCCGTCCCCGGCAGGATGCACAGCCAGGAGATGCCGACGAACGCCCAGAAACCGATGCCGGTGAGGCCGTAGGCGAAGTTCTGCAGGTTGAAGGGAAACAGCGGCACGAGGCGCGTGATCATCAGTACGCGCCATCCGTGCTCGGCCACCGCGGTGTCGATGCGGGCGAGGCGCGGATGGGCGGTGGCCCAGCGAGCCACCACGTCGCGCATGGCGTAGCGGGCGGCGAGGAACGCGAGCGCGGCGCCGATGATCGCGCCCAGCGACACGTACACCGTGCCTCGCACCGGTCCGAAGACGATGCCGCCCAGCACGGTCAGCGGCATCGCGGGAACGAAGCACAGCTCGGCGACGGCATAGCCCAGCACGAACACCACCGGGCCGAGGCCGCCGAGCTGGTCGAACCAGCGCTCGAGCCGCGGGATGTTCTCCACGCGCACCGCTTGGCCGAGCCCGAGGGCCCAGGCGAGCGCCCCACCCGCGACGAGAACCAGGAGCGGCAGGACGAGCCGGCTCCACCACCGGCGCTCGGCTCCCGGCGTCCGGAGCGAAGGCGATGAGGATGGCAAGCCTCACCGCCGGCTGAATGCCAGCCAGGCGCCGAACAGGCGCTTGACCAGGGGGGTGAGCCGGGTGCGGTTGTAGGCGTCGCCGAGCTTGCGGATGGCCTCGGACTGCGTGGGATAGCTGTGGATGACGTTGGCGATCCGGCCAAGCCCGATGCCGTGGACGATGGCCATGGTCAGCTCCGGCAACATCTCGCCGGCGTGCCGCGCCACGACGGTGGCGCCGAGGATCTTGTCGGTGCCCGCCCGCACGTGCACCTTGACGAAGCCCGTAACGTCGCCGTCGAGCACCGCGCGGTCCACGTCCTTGAGTTCCTGGACGAACGTCCGCACGGCGATGCCCCGTGCGGCGGCGTCCCGCTCGTAGAGCCCGACGTGGGCGATCTCGGGGTCCGTGTACGTGCACCACGGCATGGTGAGCGCGCTCGCCCGCGCGCGACCGAAGAAGAGCGCGTTCTGGATCACGATGCGCGCCTGGAAGTCCGAGTTGTGCGTGAACTTGTGCCCGGGTACGACGTCGCCGGCGGCGTAGATCCGCGAGTTGGTGGTCCGCAATCGGTTGTCGACGGCCACGCCGAGCCGCGGGTCGTAGGCCACGCCGACGCGCTCGAGGTCGAGACCCTCCACGTTGGGGGTGCGCCCCACGCCGACCAGGATCCGGTCCACGGCGAGCTGCTCGGCGGCGCCGCCCTGCGTGAAGGAGATGATCCGGTCGGCGCCGCTCCGCTCCACGCGCTCGATCTTCGCGCCGAGGCGCAAGTGGACGCCGTCGCGGATCATCGCCCGCTCGACGCGCTCCGCGGCGTCGCGGTCCTCGCGCGTGAGGATCTGGCCCTGGCCCTCGAGCAGCGACACCTCGGCGCCGAATCGGGCGAACGCCTGGGCCAGCTCGCAGCCGATGGGACCCGCGCCGATCACGGCGAGCCGGCGCGGCAGTTCGGTCAAGGTAAACACGCTCTCGTTCGTGAGATAACCGGCCTCGGCGAGTCCCGGGATGGGCGGCGCCGCCGCGCGGGCGCCGGTGGCGATCACCGCCCGGCGGAAGCGAAGTGTGCGACCCGCGACCTCGACGGCATCGGGCTCCGCGAAACGGGCGGCGCCGAAGAACACGTCCACTCCGAGATCCCGGAAGCGCGCGGCCGCGTCGGTCCGACTGAGCTCCGCGCGGAGCCGGCGCATGCGCTCCATGACCGCAGCGAAGTCCACCGTGAAGCCGGGCGGCACGCGAAGACCGTATTCCCCCGCCCCGTTCACGTCGGCGGCGGCGCGCGCCGCGCGGAGCAATCCCTTCGACGGCACGCAGCCGACGTTGAGGCAGTCGCCGCCCATCAGGTCGCGCTCGACGAGGGCGACTCGCGCTCCGAGTCCGGCCGCGCCCGCCGCGGTCACCAGCCCCGCCGTCCCCGCGCCGATCACCACGAGGTTGTAACGCCCGGCCGGCTCCGGATTGCGCCAGCCCTCGGGGTGCGTGTTCGCCACGAGCGCCTGATTGTGGCGGTCCCAGGGCTCGACGAGGGTCGATTCGGGGCGCTCGCCGCTCACGGGCCGCGCGCTCACTCGAGCTGAGCGCGCCGGGCGAGGGCCCGCCGCGCCAGCCGCGTCACGTACACGGTGACGGCGATGGTGGCGGCCAGCCCGACCGCGTAGAGCGCCCATTCGGCCGGCGTGCGGCTCGTCCCGCCGCCGGCGCCGGCCAGGGTGCCGGCGACCGAGCCCAGGTAGACGTACATCACGGTGCCCGGCATCATCCCGATCCACGACGCAATCACGTAGTGCGAGAGCGACACGCGGGTGAGGCCGAACGCGTAGTTGAGCAGGTTGAAGGGGAAGACCGGCGAGAGGCGGGTGAGTCCCACGATCTTCCAGCCCTCGCGGGCCACCGCCTCGTCGATGGCCTTGAACTTCGGATTGCCCTCGATCTTGCCGGCCACCCAGTCGCGCGCCACGTAGCGACCCACCAGGAACGCGGCGGTGGCGCCGAGGGTCGCGCTGATGGACACGATGACCGCGCCGCGGGCGAGGCCGAACACGACGCCCGCGCCCAGTGTCAGGATCGATCCCGGCAGGAAGAGCACCGTGGCCGCGACGTAGAGCAGCGCGAACAGCACCGGGCCCCACGCGCCGAGCCGCGCGATGGCTTCGAGCGCGGTTCGCAGCAAGGCGGGCGCATCGAAGTAGCGTGCGGCAAGCAGGGCGGCCACAATGGCGAGCGCCCCGAACAGCAGCGCTCCCCGGGAACCGCCGCGGGACAGACTCGAGAGCGTAGGCAACTTTGACACCCTCCAGCGGCGATCGCTCCATCGGTCCCCGTCGCCGTGACATAAGCCCCATGCACAGCGCACGTTACCGCCCATCTCACGGGACGGGAGGGCCAGTCCGGCTGAGCGGCATGCTATGCCGCCACACCGCCGCCGTCAACCGGCAAGGGGACCGGATCGATTGCGTTGGCGTCCTATCCCACTCACTTGACCATCACGACGAGCGGCTTCCCTTTTTCGACGACATACGTGGCGAGCTCCTTCGCGGTGCCGCGGCCGACGTTCTTCGCCGCGTGGATCGTTCCGGCCGGGATGAGCAAGACGTCGCCGGCCTTGAGCGTCATCGGCGGCTTGCCCTCGACCTGGTACTCCAGCGAGCCCTCGAGGACATAGATGATTTCTTCGCCGGGATGCGTGTGCTTGCCGAACGCGGCTCCCCGGTCGAAGTCGACGCGCGCCTGGACGACCTCGCGTCCAGGGACGCTGAGATCGTGCCGCTGGAGGTCGGTGCGGTTGGTTCCCGGCTGTTGCGCCCCTGCCACGTGCAGCCCCAAACCGATTCCGACGATCAGGACCGCTACGGCCATGATTCGCGTCGTGTTCATGTGGACCCCCCGGTTCTTCCTAAAATGTCCGTAAGTGAACCCATGCGTAGTCTGGCAATCAGCGTCTTTTCATCAGGGGCCGAAGGTAAACACATATGCTCGCAGTCCGGGATCGCTCGCGACAAGGGTCAGAACGTGGTTTCCGCGGGGCGCGCGGGCGACCAGGCGAATCATTCCTGATCGATCGAAGCGGGCCACTCCGTCAGGACCGACGTCGGCGCCGCGTGCCTCGCCGACCGGTCTCCCGTCGAGCACCACCGCGACCGCCGCCTTCGCCGACGCTCCCGGTTGCATCACCACGTTGACCTCACCGGCCGTGAAGGGAAGGACGATCTTGCCAGTGCCCTTCTGGAGTTCGACGTACTGGCGCGAGCCCTTCCAGTTTCCCTGCAGGGTAACCGTGCCCGGCTCCCGGCGATCGGTACCGACGTAGGTCTCGCCCGTGATGCCGGCGTACGAGGGCTCGCCCGTCTTCGCAAACGCCGTCGCCTCGGGGCTGATTGGTGGCAGTGCGGTCCCCGGATTGGCCGCGACCAAGAGGCGCCGGATCTCGGTCTCGATGTCGTGGTAGCTGCCCTCTCCCACCCACCGCTTCACCAGTCGTCCGTTGGCGTCGAAGAGGTACTTCGCCGGCCAGGCGTCATTGCCGAAGGCCTGCCATGTCGCAAAATCGTTGTCGAGTGCGATCGGATAGGTGAGCCCGTGGTCGCGGATCCCACGGTCGATGTTCTCGGCACGCTTCCCGAACTCGAACTCGGGCGCGTGCACGCCGACCACGACCAGGCCGCGGTCGGCGTAGTTGCGGTGCCACGCCTTGACGTAGGGCGAGGTGCGGATCCAGTTGACGCAGGTGTACTCCCAGAAGTCGACCAGGACGACCTTGCCACGCAGCGTGTCGGGCGTCAGTGGGCCTGAGTTCACCCAGCGCTCCACCTTGAAGGCCGGCATGTCGCCGGCCGCGCTGGCGGCACCCGCAGCGATGGCGATACCGAGGAACACCAAGGGCAGGCTGGCTCTCATGCGTCTCCCTCCATGCCGGTGCTCGGCCCGGCGCATTCGTGAGCGGCGGGACCGGCGGAACATGATTGGATTAGGTGCAGCGCCTTGAAGGCCGTGAAAGCCTTCATGTCATCCCGGCGAAGACCCCTTGGACCTTGCGGATGAGCGCATCGAGGGCCTCCGTGGGCGGCTCGTCCTCGACCACGGCCTCGTCGATCCCCGACTCGACATGGCTGACCATGCCCATCTGGAACGTGGCCGAGTATCCGTCGGATGGCGGCGGCCCGCTCACGTGAGGGCACGAGCTAGAGCCGATGCGCGTGAGCGTCCGGGCAGGTGGCGAGCGGGCGGCATCGGTCACAGTAGTACGTGTCGAGCTGGACAAGGGCCCGGGACCCGAGATGGACGTGGGTCGGGGTGTTCGGGCAGGTCTGGGCGCCATCGCACTGGAATTGATCGTCGGGCATGGCCCGGTCCTCCCAGGCCTGACCGTACCACCTCTGGCCGGCGAGAGCCCGTGCGGCCCGGCTGGTCACCTGCGGACGCCCTCCGGCCGCCGGATCGCGACCACGACGCAGAGCCAGGCGAGAGGTCTCACGGTCGGTCGGGTCCCGGATCGTTCGGGAGATCCCGACACTGGAGGCGCCAGACCGTACCGAGAACGACCCGTCCGGCACCATACGCAATGCGCGAGTCGTCGCGACCATCGATCCCCCGCAGAGCGCGAAGAGCTTCCTCGAGGGACTCCTTGGCGAGGCCGGTCGCCTCCTCTAGTTCGCCCAGCGACATCGACTGCCAGACTTGCGTGGGCGATCGAAACCGATCGCAGAGCGCCGTGAAGATCAGCTCCTCCTCGCGCGTCATGCTTCAAGAGTCCCGAGGGACCGCTTCGTGGCATTCAGGAGCAGGTCGGTCCGCATATCGAGCGGCCGGCTTTCGATGTCGTTCACCCTAACACCTCCGTCAGTGGAACCCGTGGGCAAGCCCGGAGCTTCTGAATCACTCGACCGAGCCTACGCCCTCCAGCTCCGCACACGGCGATGCTCGGCGACGAAGGCTTGGCCTGCCACTGCGCGGCCGTCAGGGCCTCGGGCGCCGGGGGATGGCGGGTCGTCCCGCTGACCTTCGCGCCCCGGTGATGCAGGGGGTGGGAGTGCGCGAATCGCGGGTCATCCGTAACTCACGAGAGCACCGGCCTCCGCCGTCCTCGGCCCGTAGATCGTCGGCAGTCGGCTTGACGCCGCGAGGCTGACAATCCTCGCACGGTGTGTGCTGAAGACCGCGTCGTCCATCACGAGCAACGCACCGGCGCGTCCATTCATTGCGGCTTGGAACGCCCGGTCGAGCTCATCGGGGTGCCGGACCTCGACGCGTTGAAGGGCTCGTCGGCAATGATCGTTTGGCCCGTGACGTTTCCGCCCGCCCGCGCAAGGCTCGCCACGAGGCCGAGCTCGACGGCATCTCCGGCCGGCTGCGCCCGGGCGACCACCGGCGCGGCGAGGAGACTTCCGGTCCATGCCCCGAGGAACGTCCGTCGGTCCATCACTCGATCACTTGATCCGCCCGCTGCACGAGGGATTGAGGGATCGTCAAGCCCAGCGCCTTGGCGGTCTTGGCGTTGATCACCAGCTCGAACCTGGTCGGTTGTTCGATCGGGAGGTCCGCGGGCCGGGCGCCCCGCAGTATCTTGTCGACGTGCACCGCCGAGCGGCGAACGATGTCGTCGATGTTCGGGCCGTAGGTGAGCAGTGCACCACCTTGCGCCCAAGCCCCCCAGCCGGTTGCCACCGGCAGTCGATGCGTCGTGGTGAACTCCAGAATCCGTTGTCGTTCCAGTGTCATAAGACGCGACGCGACGACAATGAGCGCGTCTATGCGATCCCGACGAGCGGTCTTGAAGGCGGCCTCGAAGTCGTCCGGTCTCCGGACCTCGAGCGACACGATGTCCACGCCCAGCTTCGGTGCCGCGGTCTGAGTCTCTCTGAAGTCGGGATCGGTATGATCCGGATTCCAGAGGATTCCAACGCGGGCCGTCCTTGGGGCGATCTGGCGAAGCATCTCCAGCCGCTTTGCGGCGAGGTCTGAGAGAAGGAAGGTCAGCCCGGTCAAGTTTCCTCCCGGGCGGGCGAGACTCGCCACGAGACCCGCCTGGACCGGGTCATTGCTCACCACCACGACGATCGGGATGGTGCTGGTGGCGCTCTTTGCGAACGGGGCGACGTCACCGCCCAAGGCGTAGATGAGATCCGGCTTGAGCTGAACGAGCTCGACAGCGCACTGCGACAGCCGCTCTATCCTGCCTTCCGCATATCGATACTCGACCCCGAGGTTCCCGCCCTCTATCCAGCCAAGTCGTCGGAGAGCGTCGCGCAAGACCGGTAGATTGGGATCCGTCGCTGGTGAGCTGAAGAGGAGAATCCCGATCCGAGCGGTCCTCGCGGGTTGCGCCGCGGCAGAGAGTGGCGCGGCGAGGACGCCAGCCAGGGAGCCGAGGAAGACGCGTCGATCCATCCCGAGGACGTTACACCAGAGCGGCCGGCACGGGGACTACGATCTATTCGATCACCTGATCCGCCCGCTGGAGGAGCGACGGGGGGATCGTCTTGTCGACGAAGCTCGCGAGCCGGGTAGGCGGTCGGCGGCCGGCTACGGGTCACAGGTCGACGGTCGGATCTACACGCACGGTTTTACCGACCGACCGCCTCCTTTACACAGTATCGCCGAAGGATTGGCCCAACAGCGCGCTGCGAGCCGTCGGCACGAGAATGTCGAGGAATTCGTACCGCTCCTGAGAGGAGTTGGCTCGCCCGTTCCGCAGAAGCCGTTCAGCGTCGAAGAGCTTAGATCCACAGTCGCCCGAATCGCCGGCCCGCCCAGCACTCGCCCGAGGCCCTACGGGCCCACCAACTACGACCTGGGAATCACATCGATTTCGAGTGCCCAACGTGCCAGAGGCCGGTGGCGTTAGGCCCGACCTCCGTGACCGACCTCGAAGTAGGCAACCGCGTCGTGAGTTCGTGTCTCGGCTGCCTCTCGATCACGATCGTGTCCCTCGCGTCCCTCGGCGGCTTCCTGTGGACGCAGGAGTGATTTGCTCGTCGCCCGGCGCCCTCCGTTGACGGCATCTCCACCTCTCGCCGAGGAACCGGCCGGCCGTGCGTTGTCTGTCGCCGGGCCGTAGAGCCGACCCAGATCGAGCGCGAAGTCCAGAGTGTCGGCGTGTTCCTTGGAGTGCGACGCGCTAGATCAGCGCGGCGATCGCCGCCGCGAAGCGCGCCACCTCCTCTTCGGTGTTGTAGTAGTGCACGGACGCGCGCACGAGATCGGGATCGGGCAACCGGCGCGCCCGGACATCGAGCGGCGAGGTGCCGGACAGATGGCAATTGATGCGTTGCTGACGCAGCGCCGAGACGATCTCCCGCACCGGGTGGCCCTCGAACGTGAAGGTGACGATGCCGCACGGCCGGCGCCCGCAATCGCGGACCCTGACGCCGGGGATGTCCGCGAGCCGCCGTCGCAGCTCGTCGGCCAGGGGCTCGATGCGCGCGGCTATGTCGGCGAGACCCCAGCCGAGCGCGTAGTCGACCGCGGTGCCGAGGCCGAGCTGCCCCGCGACGTTGCGTTCCCAGTTCTCGAAGCGGCGGGCGTCCAGGCGCATCTCGTAGCGGTCGGGCTCGACCCAGGTCGCCGCCTGCAGATCGAGAAAGGGCGGCTCCAGCTGGTCGAGGACGGCGCGCCGCACATACAGGAACCCGGTCCCGCGCGGTCCGCGCAGGTATTTCCGCCCGGTCGTGGACAGCATGTCGCAGCCGATCGCAGCGACGTCGATCGGCATCTGGCCGACGGATTGGCAGGCGTCGAGCAGGTAGAGGATGCCGTGGGCGCGGGCGATGCGTCCGACCGCCGCCGCCGGGTTGACGAGGCCGCCATTGGTGGGGACATGCGTGATGGCGATGAGCTTGACGCGCCGATCGACCATGCGCTCGAGCGCCTCGACATCGAGCTCGCCCGCTTCATCGCTCGGCACGACGTCGACGACGGCGCCGGTGCGCCGGGCGACTTGCAGGAAGGCGATGTAGTTGCTGGAGTACTCGGCTTGGGCGGTGAGGATGCGATCACCGGCCGCGAAGGCGACGGAATAGAACGCCATGTCCCAGGCCACCGTGGCGTTCTCCACGAGCGCGATCTCCGCACGGTCGGCGTTCAGGAGTCGCGCGATCGAATCGTAGATCGCTTCGATCCGATCGCCGGCTGCCGCGGCGGCCTCGTAGCCGCCGGTCTCGGCCTCGAGCTTCAGGTGACGCAGCTGCGCTTGCAGAACCGGGGCCGGCATGAGCGCCGCGCCCGCATTGTTGAAGTGCAGGACCTGGCTCGCCGCCGGCGTGTCCCGGCGCGCCCGCTCGACGTCGATGGGCATGGAAGTCTCCGCCGCGTGCTCGCAGGAAATCGATCCGGGCCATTGTGGTGAGCCCGACGGCGGGTGTCAAGCGCGCTCGGAGGACCCATCCAGCACGGCTCGCCAGCGGCCGGGGACCTCCCGCCCACCAGGTTCCGGGCGGCCCACCCGGCCGGTGAGGCGTCACTCGCAGGGGCTCCACTTCGGGCGTAGACTGACCGCGGGAGGAGCAGTCGTGAGGAAGCGGCGGTGGTGTTCCTAGCCCTGGTCGGAAGCGCGCTGGCCCTCGGGCTCGCGCTGCTATCGGGCTGCGCGGCCGGGCGGCCCACGAGCCTGGTCCGACTCCCCGAGGGATACGAGGTGCTCACCGCGCACTGCGAAGCCTCGCCGCCGGAGCCCTGCCAACGGGTGCGCACAACCGGCGTTCCGACCGACGAGGAAGCCTGGGGATTTCGCGCGCGGCCGGCCGCGACCGCGCTGTGGAGGGAGCCCGAGGTTCTCTACGCGGTGGGCAGTCGAGCGCGGTGTGACGAGGTGCGGGCGGCGCTGGGAACCCCGACCGAGGCGTGCTGGGGGCCGGTGTTCTTCAGGCGGGAGTGAGGAACGAGGGCGCCTCTCTTGGGGCGCCGAGGGCCGCCGAGCCGGGGCAGCGGCTCAGGACCAATACAAACCCGGTCACGAAGCTCCACGTCATGACGACTCCTCCTACGTAGTCTAGCGGTCCAGCCACACGTTCTGCATGCGCCCGAAGCTGTAGAGCGAGTGGTGCGGCACCAGGTTCTTCACGTAGGGCCACTGGGCGAAGAAGTCGATCCCCCAGGCCACCGTGGGCCGGGCGCCCGCCTCGGTGAGCTTCTTCTGGATCTCGTGGACCAGGGCGACCCGCTTCCGGAGGTCGAGCTCCTGCGATTGCTGCTCGATGAGCCGGGAGACGCCCTCGTCGCAGTAGCTGGTGTAGTTCCGGAGCGAGGTGCACGTGTAGTTCTCGAACAGGATCGCGTCCGGGTCGTCCACTCCGTAGCCCGAGATGTTGATGCCGAGCTGGAACTCCTTGCGGGTGGTGACCCCGTACCACTGCACGCTGTCGAGCTGCTTGACGGTGATCTCCACCCCGACCTGGCGCAGCTCGCTGACCACGTAGGAGGCCAGGTCCACGTAGGTGGCGATGCCGCGGGTCTGCGCCTCGAAGCGCAGCGGGGCCGACGGGCCGTAGCCGGCCTCGGCGAGGAGCTTGCGCGCGAGCGCCTTGCGCCCCTCGGGCCGGCCCAGGATCTGCACCAGCTCTCCCTCGCCCAGGCCCCACGAGCCGAAAGGCTTGGGCACGAGCGCCGCCCCCGCCACGCCGCCGCCCTGCAGCACGCCCTTGATGTACCCGTCCCGATCGATCGCGAGGTCGACCGCCCGCCGCACGCGGGCGTCGTTGAACGGCGGGCGCGCGTGGTTGACGAGCAGGTTCGGCGAGGTCAGGGAGCCGACCCGGGTGATGACCATGCCCGGCACCGCGGTCTTGAGCTGGTCCGCGATGTTCTTGGTGATCTCGCCGGGGGCCGCGCTGTCGAGCCGCCCGGCCTGCAGCGCGGCGGTCCGGGTGCCGCGCTCGCTGATGATCACGTACTTGAGACCGTCGAGGTAGGGCCGCCCCTTCACGAAGTAGTCCGGGTTCTTCACGTACTCGACGTACTCGCCCCGCCGCCACTCCTTGAACTTGAACGGGCCGGTGCCCACGCAGCGGCTGCGCTGGTCGGCCAGCGGCACGTGGGCCGGATAGATGGGCGACTGGCCGGAGGCGAGCATCATCAGGATGGAGGGCTGGGGGCGCTTCAGCCGGAACACGACCGTGTAGGGATC
>WNFT01006021.1_pt1 | contig 15254 bp, 15 predicted proteins | sample 5400191 | NCBI WGS metagenome assembly WNFT01 (sample SAMN13153359, study PRJNA577476) | soil metagenome | isolation source: 80 cm saprolite under Madrone tree | place: USA:California | collected 2016-06-14 | reverse complement strand
GTTCCTACCGCCAAGGCCTTTTTGACGAACACCTGAGTCCTGGCGCCGAGCTTCGGGATTCCCACGCGTTCCGCGGTTCTCAGATCGATCAGGAAAAACTCCGCTAAACTCGATCCCAGGATCGTCGCTTCACTTGTCGTATCGTCAAACCGGAAAAGTGCCTATTCCGCTTGCACCGCCTTGCGCATCTCCATATCGACGACCTATGTGTTCGACACGAGTGGCTCGTTCCCAGGCGCCGAGTGGCTCGACATCGCGGAAAAAGCGTGTTCCTGAGGACCGCCTCCCGACCTTTCACGGCGACAAGACCTTTTGGGACTGCGGGTTTGATAAGCGGCCCTAAATCCGCCTATTGGACATCTGCCGGCTGCTCGACATTGTTCGTCCAGGTCACGACTTTCTTCGTCGCATGTGCGACATCTTTAGTCGGGATAGTCATGGCCGACAGCCAGGACATGACGTCTGATTCGAAGACCGCGGCATTATGTAGACCAAGTCCAGCCACTGAATGTACTATTCGCATACCACTGGAGATTCCGGCTGAATCGGTTAGCCCATTAAGGGCCCGCACGTTGTCGTGCAGACTCAAGATTACGGGATATCAAGGGCAGCGCCCTTGGCCGGTCAGGCAGGGTTGGTTGGCAGTTTACCCGGTGGCTTCAAGGGAGGTAAACACATGGCCAAGAAACGGGACAGTGATCAGAAAGATCGAAAGCTTCAGGACAAGAAGGCCGTCAGCAGGCGGGATTTCGTCAAGAAGGGGGCCACCGGTGTGGGTGCCGCCGTTCTGTCGATGTCGGGAACAGCTTTAGCGCAAGTTTCCCCCGCCCAGGCCATTCAATGGACCTACGAGGCGGATGTCGTGATCATCGGAGCGGGGTGCATGGGGCTGCCCGCCGCCATTCGGGCGCGCGACCTGGGAGCGTCCGTAATCATCGTCGATCAGAACTTCGACCCCGGCGGCAAGATGCTGCACAGCGGCGGGCAGATCTCTCTTGGCGGTGGGGATCCCCTCCAGCTAAGGGACATCTCAGGCGAAGGCGACCGGGAGGGGTTCGTCACAGCTCCACGGCAGCACAAGGTGGAGGAATTGACCGAGGATGTGGACTTCCTGTTCAGGGATCATACCGACTGGTCGGTGATGGACGCCGCGGCCCAGGCCCCTTACCGGTATAACGAACGCGACCTCCATCGGGCCTACGCCGACAACTGTTACGCCACCAGGGAATTCCTGATGGCGAATTATGTGCGCATGGGCCGTATATCCGGCACGCACGGCAATGGCGGCATGTCGCGCGCCAGGCGGGCTGTGACCTTCCTCATGGAAGGTCAGACGACGGACATCAAGAAGGGCACGATTTCGAAAAAGGATGCCGGAATCGCGGGCGTGAGCTCGAGTCACTTTGCGCCACGGTTCATGGAAGACGGAACCAAAGTCGCGAGTAAAGGCGCTCGCACGAATGGCGCCGCACTCTCCAGGCCATTGGAGTTCAGCGCTCGTGAAAAAGGCGTTCGGTTCATCCTCAACCGCCACATGGACGAGATTATTCGGGAGCAGCAGTTCTCGGGCAGGGTTGTGGGTATCCGGGCCAGCTATTCGCCGAGGGTCGACCCCCAGACCGGTGCTCGTTTGGAGAGCCTCTGGCAGAACGGCAACGTCGACGATCGCACCGAGACGATATACATCAGGGCTCGCAAGGCGATCATCATTGGTGCCGGAGGTCACGGGGCCAATCCGCAGTTCCGCAGCATGTTCTACCCGGCATGGAGAGAGCCCGCTTTCGTGTCGAGCGGCTGGGCCCTTCTGGGACCCCGCGGTCAGGACGCCAGCGGCATCATCGCCGGAATGCGGATCGGGGCGAACCTCGCGGGAATGCAACAGAACCTCTCTTATGCCAGCACCTTCCACATCCCGGGAAACCTCGCCACGCGGGATCCCTACACGGACATGCTTCCGGGCCACCCGACGTTCTCGACGCGGGGATCCACGGGCATCAACATCGCCAACGATTCGTTTCCAACACCTGATCGCGGTGAACCAGGTGGGAAAAAGATTCTTCTACGAAATGCTTGTCACGACCAGGGAGGGTGGCGCGGCCTTTCCGGCCGGGCCCCGCAAGGGCCAGCCCAAGTCGGGGCTCGACCACGTGCAACTGGATTGGCGCAATGCGAGCGCCGCGAACATCAGGGCGACCTACACAGAGCCCAACAGCATTCACGCCGCCCTGGCGATGAACGAGGGTTCGAAGGCTCCAGACTACTTCTCCGGGCCGATCTGGGCGATCTTCGACCGGGCCGCCGTGGAGCGTGACAAATGGAACATCGACCCGCCCTTCACGTCGCCAACCAACGGCTTCTTTTTCAGCGCCGACACGATCGCGGAGCTGGCCGCCAAAATCCACAGGGGCCACGAGTTCCAGAGGGTTCCGCTGACGCACCTGGCGGAAACGGTGGCCAGGTGGAATTCGTACGTCGACAAGGGTAGCGATCCGGACTTCGGGCGCGGGTCCGATGCGCCCATGTACAGGATCGAAAAGCCGCCATTCTACGCGGCGACACTCTACGCGGTCTGGCACGATTCGTACGGTGGTCTGCGGATCAACGGGCGGGCCCAGGTCGTCGACATGCAGGGCGAGCCGATACCCGGCCTTTATGCCGGCGGAGAAGCCAGTGGTGGCGGCAACCAGCATGGCCTGGGGAGAGCCCTCGTCCATGGCTACATCGCAGGTACGAACGCCGCCAGGGAAAGCAGTTAATAAGAGAGATCTTGAAATTGGACGAATCCTGCATCTCAAATCCGAAATCCGAGATATCAGATTGGACTGCCAGTCCAATTGGAGATTTCGGATTTCGGATTTGAGATGCAGGATTCGTCCAATTTCGAAATTCCGACAGGGGTAACATGGCTTCGCGAGATGAGATGCGCGGTCAAACGACGTGTGTGCTCGAGGTCTCTCCCGACATTGTTGATGCCGGGGCCGAGATGACCCTGCGGGGTAAGGTGTCGTGCTCCCCAGCATGTGACCTGCGCGGGCACACGCTGTTGCTCAAAGACCAGGCCGGCGCCCACGCAGGCACGCTTGAACTCACCGAATTCGATGGCCAGACAAACGAAACCGGTGAGTTAGTCGTGAAAGCGCCGGTCAAAGCGGGAGGATATACCTGGTCGGCAGTTTGTCCGGCAGTCGTGAAGGAAGGCATTTCATACATAGAAGTGTCCACACCGATTTCTTTCACGGTCAAGCCTCACACAACGAGTGTACTCGCGTGGGATACACCATCGGCTGTTGTGGTTGGCGAAAGATTCAGGACAAAGGTTGGGATCAAGTGCTCCGATGAGTGCAACCTCACGAAGAGGGACTTTGGAATCTACGACCACGAGGGAGCACAAGTTGCCACGGGGACGCTGTCAGGCGACCGCTGGCCCGGCACGACCGGCTTATATTTTGCGGAGGTCGAACTTAAAGCCCCGGCCGCGGTGGGCCTCTACACGTGGAGCGTCAAGGCCTCGGAATCGGATGACGGGATCCCGCACGCTGAAGGCTCGATTAGTTTTGGAGTCAGAGTCGTCAGCCATCCCGAGTACCTGGTGACGGTCGAGACGGTCGACAAAGTCAGTCAGACTCCCCTAAGCGGAGCTCGTGTGGTTATGCACCCGTACAGGGCCGTCACCGACGCGCGTGGCGTAGCGGAAGTGCGGGTGGCGAAAGGTGCGTACAAACTCTTCGTCTCGCAGACCAGCTATATCACGTTCGGCCTGCCCGTTGAGGTGACGGCGGACATGACAGCCAGAGCGGAGCTTGACCTGGAGCCTGTGACTGAACGCAACTGACCAACTTCCTACGAACTCAAGAAGGCCTGCAATGCAGTGAGCGTTTGCTCGGGCGCCTCCTCGGGAAGGAAATGCCGTCCCGGCAAGCCCTTGCCCGATACCTGCATGGCTGCGCGCGCCTGCCAGGTCTTTATCACGTCGAACATCCGCGCCGTATTTCCGCCCTCCGCCCACAGCGCGAACATCGGACAGGCGATCTTGCGCGAGAGGTCCGCTTCGTCATGTTCGAGGTCGATCGAAGCGCCCGCGCGATAATCCTCGCAGGTCGCATGAATGGTCTCGGGGTGTTTGAAGCAGCGCAGATACTCGGCATAGGCCTCCGGAGTCACCGCTTGCGGAATCAAACCCGCAAACCGGCCACGCAGGAAGAACTCGGCGCTGTTGCCGATCAACGTTTCCGGCAAGGGCGCCGGCTGAATCAGGAAGAACCAGTGATAATTGGATGTGGCAAATTCCTGGTTCACGTGGTGGAACATGTCGTACGTCGGCACGATGTCCAGTGTGGCGAGCCTGGTCACCTTATCCGCGTGATCGAGCGCGAGACGATGCGCCACCCGCCCACCGCGGTCGTGCCCGACGACGGCGAACTTGTCGAAGCCGAGCCTGGCCATCACTTCGGCCATGTCGAGCGCCATGGCGCGCTTCGAATAGCTGGCGTGCTTTTCCCCGCCGGCAGGTTTGCTGCTGTCCCCATAGCCGCGCAGGTCGGCCGCGACGACCGAGAATTTCTCCGCCAGCCTTGGCGCGATCTTGTGCAACCGTGCATGAGCAGTACCGGCGCGCCTCGCCCACCTGACACCACATTGATGGTCGCACCTGACGTTTGGATTTTCGATGCCTTGAACCCGGGGAACAGCGGAGCATCTGCCGTCGTTTGGGCCGATGCAAGGCGGCCTGCGGCCGCGACCGCCCCCGCAACAGCGGTGCACTGAAGCAAATCGCGTCGTGTAAACATGAAAGTGCTTTCACCTCGAGATAGGTAGCAGGAGAAATCGTATCCTTCCTTGACGATGAATTCGAGCAGAAACGGCGCGCCTGTTGTCGAAGCAAAACAGGATTGCGTGGAACCGGGCCGGCTGTCCCGATCCACGCACGTCGAAGTTCGCAAAACTCCCCTCCTGAGTTAGGAGGGGTGCCGTTCGCGCGTTTTTCAGCGAACGGCGGGGTGGTTCCCTTGGCAAACCACCCCGTCTGCGCCTTTCAAAGGTGGCTTCGCGGAATTTTATTGATGGCGCAGCCACCCCTCCTAACTTAGGAGGGGAGTTTTTGAGATCGTCATTTCAAACTAACCCACTACCGTTTGGTATTATTGCTTTCTTATGGCTATGAACAGATTGAAAACGGTTTTCCGTCCACTTGGACACACCGAGGCGCTCAAGAACGGTACGGTCCAGCCGAAAAGTTTCGAAATCGAATACGAAGATGTTCCCGTTTTGATCCAGGCGTTCCGCCGTATGGTCCGGGGTTCGGAGTTCGATATTTGCGAATTGGCGTTCACCACGTACCTCTGCGCCAGGGCATACGGGAAGCGTTTTACTGCGATACCAGTTTTTCCGGCGCGCGTCTTTCATCACGGTGCGATCCTCTACAACGCGAAATCCGGCATACGCAGTCCCAAAGACCTGGAAGGCAGGACGGTCGGCGTCCATCGAGGCTACACGGTCACGACCGGTGTGTGGGCACGAAGCATTCTCCAGCACGAGTACGGCGTGGACCTGAAAAAAGTCACATGGCTGCTCTCGGGCGACGAACACGTCGAGGAATTCCGTCCGCCGGCCAACGCCGTGCCGGTTGAGAAAGGTAAAAAACTGGAGGATATGCTTGCTTCGTGCGAGATTCCCGCAGCTGTGAATATCGAACTGGATCACCCCGACGTGAAATCTCTGATCGCCAATCCTAAAGAAGCGGGCTTCGAAGCGCTTCGTGCTCGCGGCCACTATCCGATCAACCACACCGTCGTGGTGAAGGACGAGCTTCTCAATAGGTATCCGGATCTGGCCGCGGATCTCTTCAATGCGTTCGTCGAGGCCAAACGTCCATATATCGAGCGGCTCCAAACGGATCAAATCGCGACACCGTCGAAAACAGACCAAACCTACAAGCGCGTGATGGACATCACCGGCGCCGACCCCCTGCCTTACGGCATCGAGCCGAACCGGCAAATGATCGAGGCGGTCGTCCAATATGCTCTGGAGCAGGACATTCTGACGCGTCCGTTCAGGATGGAAGATCTGTTTGCTAAGGGGACGCTCGACCTGGTTGGGTGACCCTGTCCAGAAACTCGAGGAGTCGCGCGCTCGCAGTCTCTTCCGTTTGATCCGTGACGGGCGCATCCCAGTATTCGGCCTTCGGCAAACACTCTTCCAGGTACCTTGCCGCCGATGTTGCATGTGAGGCATCACGGCCGGGAACGATGAGCGTGGGGACATCGAGTTCGAACAGATCTTGCGGTTCAGCACCCGGCGCGGTATCCCGATCGAAAAGCGCACGGCTCATTTCGGCAACAATGACGCTGTACTTCACTGCGTCTTGCTGCGCAAAGGACTCCGCGAAGGCGGCATCGTTCCTGAGAACTGTCGCCCAGGGTCCGCCTCTGGGATCGGCGCCAAACGTCTTGCCTTCCTTCTTCACGAGAGCGACAACCTGTTCCAGGCCATGCTGCTGAACGAACGCCAAATGCTCTGCGAAACGTTGACGGCTGGCAATGCGATACTTCGCCCCGCCAACCGGCCAAAACAAAATCATGCTTAATGTGATTTCCGGATACGCGACACCCCAGGCGAGAACAGGGCAGCATCCCATGCAACCGCCCATGAGGTGCGCGCGCCGGATATTCAGGTGTTCGAGCAGTTCCCTGCCCTGCGTTACATAGTGACTCCAGGTGAGAGGCTCGACGCGGCCGCCGGACTGGCCGCACTCCCGCCGGTCGAAGATGATGCAGCTATATTTTTTCGACAGGTGATCGAGCACCTTGATCTTTGCGTAGATGCCCTGTGTCGTCCATTTCTCCAGGGTTGCGTCGAATCCTGCAGGCGAGTACATCAGAAGCGGGGGTCCTGACCCAACCACCTCGTAACGTGTCGTAATGCCGTCAATGACCGCAGTTGCCAAAGTGTTTCCCTGATCAGGTTTGAGGTTTGACGGGGACACCGCCTTTGATTTGACGTCCGGCACGCACGTCGTTGGCGTAGGCCGTGAGAGCGTCCAGGGTGACCCGTGCGACATTCGCGTAGCTCTCGGTCGTCGATTCCAGCGCGCTTGCAGCGTAACCTATCGCTGCGTGAGCCATCCGGAGCCGGCCGTCCAGCCATGGGCCGCCACCCATCCCTCCAAGGACCGGAATCGATACAGCACTCACAACGGCGGGACCTGCGACCGGTCCGGAGTGGAAAAAATCGAGCAGCGAAGCGCCTGCAGCTTCCAGGCGCATGGCGTCCGCTACGAACTTTTCCGTCATCTGCGCCGTCGCTGATGCAATTCCAAATTGACCAAATACAGGAATGCCGGCGCGCACGATGGCGGTCACCGCCTCGGGAAAGTCCGCAGCGCCGTCGATCTTCACCATGTCCGCACCCCCTTCCTTGACGAGCCGGACGACAGCCTGCACGGCGCTTTCGATGGCTCCCGGGAGCGGACCCGGAAAATCACAACTCACGATGGCTCGCTTTGTCCCACGGCGGACAGCCTTGCAGACGACGATCATTTCCTCCAGCGTGATTTCAAGAGGACTCGTGTGACCCCAGAGATTGACGCCAACCGAGTCTCCCACGGAAACGACGTCCACGCCCGCGCGATCGGCAATTTGCGCAATCTGGAAATCCCATGCGACCACGGCGACAATCTTTCGCCCGTCGCGCTTCATCTGCTGAAGTCCCGGAATGGTTACCTTTTCCATGTTCTCGTTCGTGATGTATTCTTGCACGAGTCGGAGGAAACCACTCGATGGAAAAGGTCCTGGCAGCCGTGCGGGTCGGTCCGGGCAAGACCGAGATCCGTGAATTTCCGATGCCACAGATTCCGGAGGACAGCGCCTTGATGAAGATGGAGGTCGCCGGAATTTGCGGCACCGACGTGAAGCTGTACAAGCAGCCGCCTTCGAATGCCCCGGTCATCATGGGTCATGAGAACATCGGCATTATCGCAAAGGCCGGCAGAGAGTTCGAACGCCGCAAGGGTTTCAAGGAAGGCGACCTTGTGTTCGTGGAGCATTACGTCATGTGCGGCAAGTGCGAGTGGTGCCATATCGGCCAGTACCGTCATTGTGAAAACACCGACTGGCGCCATAACCCGGATGCCATTCGCTATGGCTACACATCGGCCGAAAAGGCGCCCCACTTGTGGGGTGGCTTTGCCGAATATGTGTACCTTCCATGGAATGCTGTCGTACACCACGTGCCGAAGAGCGTGACACCGGAACTGGCGGGCCTGGTTACTCCCATGGCCAACGGAGTCGAATGGTCGCTCTTCGACGGCGGCGTCGGCTATGACTCCACAGTGCTCATTCAGGGCCCCGGCCAACAGGGCCTCTCACAAACAGTGATCTGCAAGCAGGCGGGCGCTTCTCTGATCATCGTCACGGGCACGTCCAGGGACACCGCACGTCTGGAAGTCGCAAAGGCTCTCGGCGCCGACCACGTCATCGATGTGCAGAAACAGGATCCGCTTGCCCGCATTATGGAGATCACCAGCGGACGCGGCGTCGACGTCGTGTTGGACTGTACGGCGGGCGCAGGAACGATGCCGATCCTTCTGGGAGTAGACGCCCTTAAACGCAAGGCAGGAACGATCGTGATTCAGGGTGAAATGACGGAATTTCCCAATTTTCCGTTGGCTAAGGTGACCGTGAAATTCATCACGATCAAGAGCGCACGCGGCCATAGCTACAAGGCGTGCGAACTTGCCCTCGAGCAACTCGCATCAAAACGCTTCCCGCTGGATAAGATCACCACGCATACATTCGGCCTGAAGGATGTGGACCTTGCGATCAAGTCCGTCGGCGGCGACGGTGTGCCGGATGTGATTCACGCGTCCCTTATGCCGTGGAAACTGTAGCCGCGGAGCGGCGTAAGATTGTAGCCACGGGCGCAAGCCCGTGGATTGAATAGCATCGAAGTCCCTGCCCCGGAGGGGCGCAAGATTCCTCGAGTACATTCGATTCTTTCGCCCCTTCGGGGCTGGGATCAAGGGTTACTAGTTTACCCCGGGCTTGCGCCCGGGGCTACGCTCTTACGCCGCTTCGCGGCTAAAACGTGTAGACTGCCGCTACAGTGGTGTCGACAAAGCCCAGGATGTATGCTGGTCCCCGCAGGAGTTTGATGACGTGCTCAAAAAAGAACACAACGATCTGCTGACACAAACCGGCCCAGGCACGCCCATGGGCGAGATGTTCCGCAGCTACTGGATTCCGGCGTTGCTGGCAGAGGAACTGCCTGAGAACGACTGCCCGCCGGTGAGGGTGAAGCTTCTTTCGGAGCGCATGTTGGCGTTCCGGGATACGGATGGCCGTTACGGCCTGATCGACGAGTTCTGCGCCCACCGCGGCGTCTCGCTCTGGTTCGGCCGCAACGAGGACTGCGGGCTGCGCTGCTCCTATCACGGCTGGAAGTACGACGTCACCGGACAGTGCGTCGAGGTTCCGTCCGAGCCGGACGGGTCGCCATATTCCAAGACGGTCCGGCTGAAATCGTATCCGTTGATCGAGCTCGGTGGCATTTTGTGGACATACATGGGACCGCCGGAAAAGCGGCCGCCTCTACCGGAATGGGAATTTGTCACGGTGCCGCCGGAGCATTCCATCACAACCAAGCGCTTTCAGGAGAGCAACTGGCTGCAGGCGCTGGAGGGTGGCATTGATTCCAGCCACGTCTCGTTCCTGCACCGTGGTGACATCGACACCGACCCGCTTTTCAAGGGGGCCAGGGGCAACCAGTACAACCTTGGCGACCTGCGACCGGTGTTCGAGGTTGTCGACAGCCCGGGCGGTCTCTACATCGGCGCGCGCCGCAATGCGGAGAACGGCAACTACTACTGGCGGATCACACAATGGGTCATGCCGACTTTCACGATGATCCCGCCGCGAGGAGACCACTCCTTACACGGCCACTTCTGGATCCCGATTGACGATGAACATTGCTGGTCGTGGAGCTACGAGTATCACCCGACGCGTCCATTGAGCAGCGTCGAGTTAGCGGCGGTGCGGGCCGGCCAGGGAATCCACGTCAAACACGAGCCCGGCAGCTATCGGCCATTCGCCAACAAAGATAACGACTACCTGATGGATCGCGCCGCTCAGAAGGCCGGCAGAACCTTCAGCGGCGTTATGGGTTTTGCCATGCAGGATGCTGCGGTTCAGGAAAGCATGGGGCCGATTGTCGATCGCACCAGGGAGAGGCTGGTATCAACCGACAACGGCATCATCATGATGCGGGGCCGCTTGATCCTTGCCCTGAAGGCTCTCACCGACAAAGGCGTGGTGCCGCCCGGCGTCGATCCGGTGCACCAGAGAGTGCGTTCGGTGTCCATCATCCTGCCGCCGGATCAGCCGTTCAAGACAGGCGCCGGCGAGGCGTTGATCGCCCGCCCCACAGTGGCGCCGGTGTCGGTCTGAGTCTGGCGACGATGCTTAGCGAATCAGCGCGCATGAACTCGGCGGCGGAAGCGCGATTCCGCATTCAGGCGGCCAGTTCCTACTCCCGAATCATCAAGGTCATTGCGCTCGATACGTCGAGTGAAACTGTCGTCAGGCGGCTGGCCGGAGGTGATTGGGAGCACACCACGTTTTTAACCGCAGCGGCCCTTTCCGCAGTGCCGCCAGTCAACGGCGAGTTTTCCGCAATGGGATGGTTGAGCGACCTCGCCGGCCGGCCCCGGAATCTCACCGACGAGGTCGATGAGGCGGATCTCATCGTCATGATAGCCACGCCCGGCGGGCGTGCGCACGCGGCGGCGATCATCGGCGAGGCCTGCAGCCAGAGGCGCGTGATGACGACGGGGCTCGTTGTTGGCGTCACATCCGCGCCAGAAGCCGCCATGTCGAAGACACTGTTGCAACTGCGGCCGTGGTCCCTCATGATCGTGATCGCCGATCGCGACGATTACATCGACAATATGCTCGTCGCTCTGCGCGCATAGTAGAGGAACAGGATCACGACACGCCTACTGCGGCTTCACGAATAACCCAACTAACCCAGCCGTGCCCTTGGAATGAGACGGCGCTGGGGCGGGCGGGACGAGCTTCGCCAAAAACTCCTCGCGGGTCATGCCCGGCGGCAATTCCTTCGGATCGAGGTCGGTCGCGATGACGACGAATGTGTAGTGATGCGGCGTGCCCGGGGGCGTGCAGGGCCCTGAAAAATTCCCGACTCCCTGCGTGCTCTTGCCGCCCACGTATTTGTCGGATGGCTTGCTGACCTCGCCTTCGGCGAAGCTGGTCACTGAAGCGGGAATGCCATATGCGACCCAGTGATGCACACCCGCACCCCCGCGGCCTTCCGGATCCTCCATCAGCATGGCGAAGCTCTTGGTGCCATCCGGCACGCCGGTCCACGACAACTGCGGCGACACATTCTCGCCGACACAGTTCGGATTGGTCGACAAGTTATTGGCAACCTTCCTTGGCATCATCTGGCCGTCTTTGAAGGTCGTTGACGTCAAGGTAAACGGGTCAGCCGCGCGCACGGCGACTGCCAATGCCAGAACTATCGCGGCTGCCGCGATCATATTTCGAAGATCATGCTGTGAAAACATAAGGGTCCCTCCATTTAAAAGAAGATACTGAAAACACCTGACCGGACGAATTGCAGCTCAGGTCTGAAACTCCACGCGTGTCCACCGCGCGCGAAACGCATCTATAATTCGAAAGCGCGACCCCGAGATTATAGTCCCCATCTAAAAAATCCAAAATTCACATTGATCGGAGCTGGATTGACCAGCTCCTGAAAACCAGGACATCCGAGAGTGCATTGAAAGAAACCCTGAGGAGCCTTGGCTCCGCCTTGCTTGTAACCCTCCTATTTCCTCGACCGGACGGCAGTCATGGTCAGTTCAAGGTGCGCGCCGCGCGCCAGTTCTTTCACTGCCACCGTCGAACGAGTAGGCAACGGTTGAGTCTTGAAGTATTCGCCATAAATTTCGTTGAAGCGATTGAAATTTGCCATATCGTCGATATACGCAGTCACTGCCACGACATCCGACAAATCCATCTCTGCGGATTTCAGTAAAGTTTGCAGGTTCGACATGATCTGGCGGAATTCGGGCTCAAATCCTCCTTTGACAAGCGTTCCGGCCTTTGGATCCCCACCGGTCGCTCCAGACATGTACAACGTATCGCCAACGAGAATTGCAGGAGACAGTGGCGATGGCGTCGGCTTGTAATTTGGAGGTTGGATCACTTGTTTCCGTGGCCCATTCGCTCGATTCGACTGCGTCTGCTGACCGGCCGCAAAACTCGCGGCCATCGCTGCGAGAACAACTGCCAGAAATGTGATGCTTCGTTTCATAGTCGTTTCTCCAATCGGAGGCTGGTTTTCAGAATCATACAGGAGAAGTCGCTCGTCGCGTATGTCGCCGGCTTGATCAGGCGTATTGCGTGACCAGCGTCTTGATCCGGCGTTCGAGGTCCTGACGCGGGATGAGATCAACGGCATCGACGCGATCCGGAAGGAGGCGGAACAGCAGGCGCCAGTCGATTCCGATTCGATAGCGCATGACGCTGGGGCAGGCCTTGAGGCGGACCGCGCCGACAAAAGCGGCAGGTTCTCCGCTGGCGAGCCGGCCAAGCATGGTCATGGCGCTACGCGCGACATGACGGGGCGTCTCTTCATATTCGAGTTGCATCTGTGAAGACGTCCAAATGATTCACGATCGCAAGTGGACTGCCGAATTTGACGCCGAAGCTCCGCGCTCATGCGGACCTTATTGTCCGGACATGTGCAGCAGCTCGAGAAGGTGATTTTTCCAGAGCACGGCGCGGTTGTAGGTCTGGTGGCCGCGGGTTTGGTCGCTGAGCGGGATCAGAATGTACCGGCCATGCTTGACGCGCTTTATCTCGCGCTCCAGGATACCGAGCTCCGGCGGGTTGATTTCATCGTCGGCGGAATTGATGGCGAACAGCGGCGCCTGGATTTTTTGGAGCATGGGCGAGGGATTGTAGTCGGTCGAGGCTTCATACTGGTAAATCGTGTCATTCGCGTCGCCTCGCAAAGCCGCTTTTGCCATCGCCTCGAGTGCTGCATCGGCCTTCTCCGCTGTCGGATTTTCCTTCTGATATTGCAAGGCGCTGCCCGTCATGATCGAACGGATGTTGCGTGCGGCGACCAGGCCGCGTGGCTGTGTGTTGTATTCGCCGTTCTTCCAGTCGGGATCATTCTTAATGGCCTCGATGGCCATGATCCGGGTCATGCGATTGCGCCCCGCGATTTCAACCGGGGCGCTGGCCATGGGCATCAGCGCATCCATGAAATCGGGATAGGTTACTCCCCAGAGCCAGGTATGCATTCCACCCTGGGAAGTACCCATGACCAGGCGCAGGTGGTCTACTTTCAGGCCGTCGTGGACCAGGAGATATTGCGCGCGCACCATATCGTCATAGCGGTAGTGCGGGAACTTCATTCGCAGACCGTCACTGGGCTTGCTGGATTTGCCGGTCCCGATCGCATCAGGAAGAATGATGTAGTAGCGGGTTGCATCCAGTGGCTGGCTTTTGCCGAATAGCTCTGCGCCGAACTCGGCGGCCAGAAAACCGCGGCCGGTGCCTCCCGTCCCGTGCAGGATGAGGACCGCATTGCGGATGTGGCCTGCCGCATCGCGCTCCGGCGAGCCGAGAGTGATGTAATGGAGGCGCAACTGCGCAAGTTTCTCGCCGGAATGGAACGTGAAATCGGGCACGTTCCAGTCGCCTTCGAATTGCTGCGGGTATCCGGACGGCTCTTGCTGCGCCCACGAGAACGACGAAAGCGATAGCAGGAGAGCGTGAGTCATGACAAGTAAGGTCTTACGAGATGAAACCATCGCCTGGCTCCTTTCTGCCGGCTATCGGACGATAAAGGCATTGTACTTTCAAACTGTAGCGGCGGTCTATGACCGCCGGCGATCCCGCAACCTGCGATGTCGGCGGTCATAGACCGCCGCTACAGTATCGACTATGATTCCAGCCGGCGGCATCTATACACCAGGGGGAAAATCGCAGTGAAGAAATCAATCCAGGTATTCACAAGTGCTGTGCTCGTTCTTTTTCTCGTCAACCGCGTCGATGCGGCGCAATTGAAGCTTCTGCTCGGCGGAGCAGTTACCGAATCCGTCAGGAAGATTGGCGCAGAATTCTCACGCAAGACCTCGCATCAAATTAATGTCACGACAAACACGAGCGGAGCTCTGCAGAAGATACTGAGGTCCGGCGAGAAGGCCGACATTATTGTTGTCGCGTCGTCTGTGATGGACGCGCTCGAAAAGGAACATCTCGTCATTCCCGGAACGCGCTTCGATGTTGCGCGCGGATTGGTTGGTGTGGGTGTGCGTGCAGGTGCCGCATCGCCGGATCTTTCGTCCGCCGATGCGTTCAAGAAGGCCGTGCTAGCGGCGCGTTCCGTCTCCTATGTCGATCCGAAAGCGGGCGGAACGTCGGGAACCTATATAGCCGGACTCTTCCAACGCCTGGGCATCGCCGCGGAAATGCAGAAAAAAACTGTGTTTCGAAACCAGGGGTCCGAGGTGGCCGACGCCGTGGCCAGGGGCGAGGCTGAACTGGGAATCACGTTCACCAGCGAGATGATGACGAATAAGGGAGTGAAAGTGGCGGGTTTCCTGCCCGATAGCATTCAACTTCCCACCAACTACTCTGCCGCCATCCCGGTCGGAGCGCCCAATGCCGATGCAGCACGAGCCTTTCTGAACGAACTGAAAACTCCACTGGCGCAAGCCGCATTCAAAGAAGCCGGCCTCGAACCGATCAAACGGGAAACACGATGAAACTCAGCTCGTTTCTCCTATCGATAGCGTTCGCGCTTCTGCCGTGGGCGTTCCCGGCACGAAGCCAAACAAGGGCGGCGCCCTCAGTGGCCGCAAAGCCCGGCGAGTGGCGATATTTGAACAGCGATCCGCTGGCCACGCGTTACTCGCCGCTCGACCAGATCGATAAGGACAATTTCAAAGAACTGAGGATCGCCTGGCGCTGGAAACCTGGGACTCCGCCGGCGCTGCCCTCTCTTGGGGGGACCGCGCAGGGCAACGGAGACCCGGTGCTTGCCATCCATCGGAGCGAAGCGACCCCGATTATGGTGGGCGGCGTCTTGTACGAGTCCGCCGGAGGTCAACGCGTTGTCGCCGCCCTCGACGCGGCGACGGGCAAGCAATTGTGGCTATGGGAGGGAATGGACGAAGGCGGCCGCGACCGCAAGGCGCCGAGAAGAAATGCAGGGCGCGGCGT